>Ga0272443_10001643_pt1 | contig 31594 bp, 31 predicted proteins | sample SSMAcet12_FD_193581 | JGI IMG/M metagenome (GOLD analysis project Ga0272443, IMG submission 193581) | Marine sediment archaeal communities from Little Sippewissett salt marsh, Falmouth, MA, United States - SSM-Acet-12 | ecosystem: Environmental > Aquatic > Marine > Wetlands > Sediment ... | reverse complement strand
CTCGCCGCACAGCCTGGTCTGTTCCAGGAGCGTTTCGTTGAGGAACCTCGAATACCTTTTATTGAGGCTGAAGATGGTGATCCCGTTCAGGACAAGGATCAGGAACAGGATGACGGCGGATATGAAGTTGCTTCTGCTCATTTACAAGCGGTCTTCATCGAACGATAAACTTAAAAACTATTTTCCATTCCGGTGGCATAGAAAAGGGATAATTTATCAAATCCGAAAGTTCTTTCACCTGTATTTGCCATCCTCTTCCTCCATCATAATCAGATAGTTCAGGTATCTTGATTCACTGATTGTCCCCTCCCTGACCGCCTCCTTGACGCCACATCCCGGTTCCTGCAGATGGAGACAGTTGTGGTACCTGCATTTGTCGCTTTCCCTGAAAATCTCCGGGAAGAAATGGAACAGCTCCTCCCTATCGATATCGATGGTCCCGAATCCCCTGAGACCGGGGGTGTCAATGATCGTGATGTTCCCCGGGAGATCAAACATCTCAGCAAAAGTGGTGGTGTGCCTGCCGGTCTGATGCACCTGCGAAATGGCGGCGGTTTTCAGGTTCCTGCCGGGATCGAGCACATTGATCAGCCTGGTTTTTCCCACTCCGGAATTCCCCGCGATCACATTTACCTTTCCTTCCATGGCCATTTTCACCTGCCCGAGTCCCTCCCCGGTTTCAAGGGACAGCTCCATGCAGCGGTAACCGGCACCGGTGTAGATCGCCCGGAAGGATTCCATCTCCTGCTGTTCTGTTTTTCCGTAGAGATCGATCTTGTTGAACAGAATGATCACCGGGATCCGGTATGCTTCCGCTGATACCAGAAAACGGTCTATGAACCCGGTCAGTGTCCTGGGCAGGATCATGCTGACCATCAGCCAGGCCAGGTCCACGTTGCAGGCGATCAGCTGGTATTCCCTGGAAAGCTTTGAGGATTTTCTGATGATGTAATTGGTCCGTTCCTCAACGCCGGTAATGATCCCCGACCTGCTGTCACCGGTCCGCTCGAACCGGACATGGTCACCCACCGCCACCGGGTTGGTGGCCCGGATGCCTTTCATTCTGAACTTCCCCCTGATGCTGCAGTGCACGACCTGCTGATCCTCGCTCCTGACGGTATACCTGCTGCCCGTGGATTTTATGACCGTCCCTTTCTGCAATCGTAAAATTTTGGGCAAATGTACGGAAATTTCCCGGAGAGCGGCATCCTGCGCCCGCGGGGAACCTCCGGTAGGGGGAGGTCAGGATGCCCGGATCATGCCGGAGAGCGGCGCCTGTCAGAACCAGCCGAACTTGAAGCTCAGAAAGCCACCCGGATTGGAGAGCGCTCCCGTGTCATAGCCGTGACGGTGCTCATCCAGCCCCGTGTAGATGTTATAGGTGGCGCCGGCGCCGATCCTGAAATATCGGGTCAGGTTCATTTCCAGTTCGATAGCCGGAGCCAGGGCAAAGATCCTGTCCCTGATGAAAGGGTAGTCACCTTCATACCCGATGATCCCGAATTCACCCCATCCCACCGTGGTGGAGATACAGGCATGTACGGGTTTTCCGCCGAACAATGAATACCCGATCCAGAATCCGCCGTGTCCCAGACTTAACTTGTCATCGGGATGATCGTTCACATAATCGGGAATGGCATTGGTGAGCCCCAGGCCGTAACCGCCGATAAAGAAATCGTTGAGCAGTACGGCTCCGCCGCCCCCCATCATGTGGGCGAATTCTCCGGCAAGTGCCGTAAATTGCATAAAGGGGCCTCCCTGTCCGGAAATCTTGATATCCTTCTGGTCAAAAATCGTGCGGTATTCCCTCTCCTGGGGAAAAGCTGCCATGGAGACTGGCAGGATCAGACATAATAATACAATTCGCTTCATGTGATGAAAGGAAAGAATTTACTTTAAAGACAAACCGGACGGGAAGAAGTTGCATGAGCAACGTTTAATCCTCAACCGGAATGCGTCTTGAAAAGGAGAAATGACGGGACCGGAAAGCAATCCCTGAAAGGTCCCCTTCCCCGTCTTTCTGGGCTATCAGGGATATATCGGCCCCCGTGATCCTGTTGAAACCCCTGATCCCGGAGTTGGCGATGGTCCAGATGGAGATCTCATTTTCCTCTGTGAAATCATCAAACAGCTGTTGCAGATCCACCGAGGAGATACGGTCCAGGGAGATGTTGGACAGGTGGGCGGTGCCGGGAGGCAGTTTCAGCGGGGTGATCCGGTCATATGCCGCCTCATGCACCAGGTCCGGTGCTGATCGCTCCACCATTGCGATCCGCACACGCTCGGGGAGGGTCCGGTCCCTTCCGGCCAGGCTCACTGTATCCCCGGGACCGGCGGAGGGATGAAGTCCGCCCTCAACCGGCCGGTCCGCCTTTTTCTGACCCGCATCCATTCCGGTCAGTTCGGGAGGGTCGGGTTTCTTTTGAATGGATAGTATGACCGGCTCGCTGGCGAGTTGGAGGTCCCCGGGGACGGGCTGCGGGATTGTTTCCGCTTCCTCTGTTCCGGGGGCTTCTTCACCGGCAGGATCATTTTCCCGGAGCTCTGTTTGCCGCAGCGGCGGCGTCTCCTCCAGGTCCGGCCGGATCCTGGTCAGAACGAGCAGCAGGGTGATGGCCGCTGCCGCGGACAGGATGCCCGTCCAGATGACCCTCCTTGCAGGCCCTTTTCCCTTTTTCAGATGCTTCTTTCCGGGGAACGCGATCCGGGGCGGAACAAGCCTGGTTTTTTCCCATGCATTCCATTCCTCCCTTCTCAACGCATCCGTTGCCACCAGGGACTCGTGGTCGCGAAGTTGTTCGGGGGACAAATCATTTTCCAGGCGTGCAATGGAAAAGAGGTCAAAGTTTGCCTCCGTCAGCTCCGATCCTTCGGCAGGCAGATGTTTTTTCAGCACTTCCCGGCCGGGAAAGGAAATCTCTTCCTTTTCGAGCACCCAGGATTGCAGATCCGGCACTTCACCCGCACAATCAGGGTTGAGCAACAGGAAGTTACGAAGCTCCCTCCGGTCTTCGGCAGACAGTCTCCCTTCCGCCAGATCCAGCAGGAACGCCTCGTAATTATTTCTGTTGATCTTCATCGCTACACCACTTTTTCCATGCTTCCGATATAATGCTTCAGAAATACCCTCGCCCGGTAGATATACACCTTCACCTGCGTTTCGGACAGACCGGTGATCCCGGCGATCTCCCTGTATGAATACCCTTCATAATCCCTCAGCATGAGGACAGACCGCTGATCGTCCGGTAGTCTCCCGATGGCTTCTTCCAGCACCTCCTGCAGATCGGAATACTGCGTCTGATGTGAGGGTTCCTCCATCTCCCCCCGATCTGCACCGTCATACCTTTTTTCTTTCCGGATATAATCGATCATGGTATGATAGGCCGATGTAAACAGGTAGGTTTTCACCTTCCGGGCGGAGACCGATTCCAGCTTCACCCACAGCTTTTCGAAAATATCCTGTACCACATCCTTTGCCATATGCGTATCTCTGAGGTTCTTGAGCACAAACCTGTACAGGTTATCCGCATATGCATCCACTGCTCTGTTATAATCCTCTACCGTCATTCCAGCAACCAGTGTCGCATCCGTAAGACGAACGGATGACCTGAAAGTTACAGCGAATCTCTCTTAAAAATGCCAAAATGCTTGACTTTTCTGTTTTGAATGTTTATTTTTGACTAAACGTTCAGTCATAAATTATGTCCCCCAGAACCAGGGCACAGGTGGAACTGATCCGCGAGGGCCGCAGACAACAACTCATGGAATCGGCACTTCATCTCTTCGCATCGGAGGGATACGCTCACTGCACCATTTCCAGGCTGGCAACATCTGCGGGGATCTCCAAGGGATTGATGTACCATTATTTCAAGAGCAAGGAAGAGCTGCTCGAGGCGATCATCGAAAAAGGACTGGACGAAATGATGGGTCTGTTCGATCCCGACCGGGACGGAACACTCACCGTGCAGGAGTTTACAAATTTTATCAGGAAGATCTTTGCCGTCTTGAGAAGCAACAAGGATTTCTGGGTGCTTTACGTGAGGGTCATCATGCAGCCGGGGGTGAAGGAACACATGACGGGCCGGCCGGTGATCGGATACATCGGAACGTACACCCAGATCCTGAAAGATTATTTCACCAGGATGGGGTTCGATGACCCCGACCTGGAAGTGCTGACCCTGTCGGCCATGATCGAAGGACTCGGGATTCTGATGGTGTATACCTATCCGGAAACGGTGGTCCCCGATCAGCTTCTCGAGAAATACGAAAACAGAATCATCGGGATGTACCTGCAGCGATGAAAAAACGAAAAAACATGAAGCACACATTGTACGCAGCAACCCTGTTTGTTTTGGGCATCCTGCCCTATCCGGCGAAAGCCCAGGAACTCACCGCCTCCGAGATCGTTAAAAAGGCCAACGATCAATTCTCGGGGGAAAAGTCCAGCAGGAGCATCATGTCCATGACCATTGTAAGGCCCACCTGGGAGCGGACCATCGAATTTAAAAGCTGGACCCTCGGCGACGACTATGCGCTGACCCTGATCACCGCTCCCGCCAGTGAAAAAGGACAGACCTTCCTGAAAAGAATGAACGAGATGTGGAGCTGGAATCCCACCATCAACAGGTTGATCAAGCTGCCCCCATCCATGATGTCCCAGGGCTGGATGGGATCTGACTATACCAATGACGACATTCTCAATGAATCGTCGGTGGTGGACGATTACACCCATGTGATCACGGGGGAGGAACCTGTCGGCGACCGGATCTGTTACAGGATAAAACTGACCGCAAAGGAGGATGCGGCAGTGGTGTGGGGACACCAGGTCCGCTGGATCGACAAGACCGATTTTCTTTTCCTGAAAGCCGAAATGTATGACGTGGATGGCTACCTGGTCCGAACGGAGCTGGGGAAGGAGATCAGGACCATGGACGGACGGCTGATCCCCGCCCTGCTGGAGCTCATCCCTGCCGAGGAGGAGGGATACAAAACCATCGTGGAGATCCGGGAAATTGAATACAACATATCCATCAGCGAATCCTTTTTCTCCCAGCAGAACATGAAACGGGTGCGCTGATGCGCTTGATATCAATTGTTTTTTAAAGAAGAAAGAGGCATGGTTGAAAAAAACATTGCCATTGCATGGAGAAACCTGTGGAGGAACAGGCGGCGAACCCTGATCACCGCAGCATCCATATTTTTTGCCGTTCTGTTTGCCATGGTCATGCGATCCCTCCAGCTGGGATCCTACGATACCATGTTCAGGAATGCCATTGAATCCTATACGGGTTATATCCAGATCCAGCAGGAAGATTTCTGGGAGGACAGGACGGTGGACAACACCTTCCCGCTCGAACAGGGTCTTGAAGAGGAGCTCCTGGCGGATGAAAATGTGATCGCGACCGTTCCCCGGTTTGAATCTTTCGCACTGGCTTCCAGCGGTCCCCAGACAAAAGGGGTGCTTGTGATGGGCATCGTTCCCGAAAAGGAACAATACCTGTCGAAGGTCACCGACAAGCTTGTGGAATACCGCCTGACCCCGGAGGCCATCGAAGCCATCAAAGCAGAGGCTGATGTACCGAAACACGTGACGGAGCTCATGGACCTATTTGAGAACAGTTCCTATCCGGGTACAGCCAGGCTGCAGATGGACCTTGACCTGTCGGATGACGAGGCCGGGAAACTGATGCCGGTGATCAAAAAACATACCCGGTTTGACAACGGGCATATCCGGATGGGCGAGCCGGGAGCCTGGGTGGGGGAAGGGCTTTCCCGCTACCTGGAACTGGATGTCGGCGATTCGATCGTGCTCCTCGGACAGGGTTACCATGCGAGCACCGCCGCCGGGAAATACGTGATCGAAGGAATTGTGAAAATGCCCCTGCCCGATATCGACAACCGGATCGTATATCTTCCCCTGGATGTTTGCCAGGGCCTTTACAATGCCGGCAATCATCTCACCTCCCTGACCATTCATGTGGAAGAGAATGGCGAAAAAGCCGTCGGGGAAACGGCACACCGGATCCGGGAAATGATCCCCGACCGGCTTCGCGTGCTGGACTGGCGGGAGATGAACGAAGTTCTGGTATCACAGATCGAAGCCGATAACAAAAGCGGGATGATCATGATCGGGATCCTGTATCTGGTGATTGCATTCGGGGTGTTCGGTACCGTGCTGATGATGACCGCGGAAAGAAGAAGGGAATTCGGCGTGCTGGTGGCCATCGGTATGCAGAAACGGAAACTGGCCTCCGTCGTCACATCTGAAATGCTTTTTCTGGGACTCCTGGGGATCCTGGCCGGGTGTCTCGTGGCCATCCCGATCATCCTTTACGGGGTGGAGCATCCCATCGTCTTCAGGGGAGAATTCGCCAGGATATGGGAGGATTACGGTTTTGAACCCGTCATGTCCTTCCAGGGCATTGATACCTATCTGCTCTGGCAGGCGGTCATTGTCGCCCTCATGGTGATGATCGCCCTGGCACACCCGGTTCAGAAAATCTTCAATTTGAAAGTTGTGAACGCGCTCAGAGCCTAACCTGAAAGCATATGATCTGGAAAACAGCATGGAAAAATGTATGGAGAAACAGGGTGCGCAGCCTTGTGGTCATCATCTCCGTTACCATCGGGATCTTCGGCGGTGTTTTCGCCGTGGCAGTGATCAACGGCGCCATCGAACAACGGCTGGATGACGCCCTGGGCAACGAGATTTCCCATATCCATCTCAATGCACCTGGATTCAGGGACAATTTCGACATTCAGCTGACCATCCCTGACCTGGAAAAGGTGATGGGGAAAATTGGTGAAACGGAGCATGTGAAAGCCGTGGCACCCCGGATCATCATCACCGGAATGGCCAATACGGCAACAAAAAGCGCAGGTGTCCAGATCCTGGGGATCGATCCTGCCAGTGAGGAGGAGGTATTCAACCTGCACGCACATACCATCCCGGGCACGGGTGACTTTTTCGAAACCGAAAGCAGGCACAACCTGGCCTACATCGGAGAAGACCTGGCCAAAGAACTGAACATCATCCGGTTTGTCATCGATGACGGGATGCTGGCAGGCCTCGCGGAAAAACAAATCCCCCCGGAGACACTGGAGAAGCTTTCCGGGTATGCGGGCCACAGGTTCCGAAGTGAGGATGACTTTGAAAAAAAGATAAAAGAAATCCTCACACGCAAAGAACTGGATGAATACGGAAGGATGATCAGGGAAGCAGCCTGGTCGTTCAGCGAGCGTTCCAGAATGACCCTGACTTTCCTTGACAGAAACCAGGTACAGACGGGAGCCGTGTTCAGGATTGCCGGGATCTATGACATCAAGAACAGTGCATTTGAGATGAGCAGGGTCCTGGTCAGAAAAGAGGTCCTGGCAAACCTGGCAGACCTGACAGAAAACGAGGTTCATCGCCTGATCGTCAGGCTGGATGATGCGGATTTTTCAGGAGAGGTTACCTCCCTGCTGTCTGAAAATTTCAGCGACCTTGAGGTGCTGGAATGGAAAGAGATCCAGCCCGATCTTGCCTATACAACCAGCCTGGTGACCCAGTTCTACGCGGTGTTCATGGCAATCATCCTGGCGGCGCTGGCGTTCGGGATCGTGAATACCATGCTGATGGTGGTCCTGGAAAGGACCAAGGAACTGGGGATGCTGACGGCCATCGGGATGAACAAAAAACGGGTATTCAGCATGATCATGCTGGAATCGGTCTTTCTCTCCCTGGTGGGAGGGGCGGTGGGCATGGCCGTCAGCCGCGTGGTGATCCTGCTCACATCGGCCAGAGGCATCCGGTTTTCCAGTTTTGAAGAAGGATTTGAGGCGATGGGCTATGCATCCCATATTTATCCTTCGATCAATGCCGGATTTTTTATCACGGTCACCATCCTGATCATCGTCACCGGGATCCTCTCATCCATATATCCTGCTTTAAAGGCGCTGAAACTGGATCCGGCCGAAGCACTGCGAACCGAATAAAACATTTATCAACATAAACAGATCATTCCATCACGCCATGAAAATCGTTGAGATCAAAGATGTCCACAAAATATACAACAGCTCCGAGGTACAGGTGCATGCTGTGAACGGGGTCAACCTGGAATTTGAAAAAGGCGAATTTGCAGCCATCGTGGGTCCTTCCGGTTCGGGAAAAACCACCCTGCTCAACATGATCGGGGGACTGGATATGCCTACCGGGGGAGAGATCGTTGTGGACCATACGAACCTTGCCGGACTCAAATCCTCCCGGCTGATCGATTTCAGGATGCGGAACATCGGATTCGTGTTCCAGTCCTACAACCTGATCCCGGTGCTCACGGCCAGGGAGAATGTGGAATTCATCATGAACCTCCAGAAGTGGCCCAGGAGGGAGCGCGACAGCCGGACCTTTGAACTGCTGGAGGCGGTGGGTCTGAAGGACCGCGCCAACAGCAGGCCTTCCAAGCTTTCGGGTGGTCAGCAACAACGGGTGGCGGTGGCCAGGGCCCTGGCGTCCAAACCAAAATTTGTTCTGGCGGATGAGCCCACGGCCAACCTGGATTCGAAATCCTCCGAAAACCTGCTGGACATCATGGAGCAGCTGAACAGGGAAGAGGGGATCACCTTTATCTTTTCCACGCACGACCAGCGGGTCGTGAAAAAAGCAAGGAGGGTGATCACCCTGGAGGACGGAAAGGTGATTTCGGATGTGTGGAAAAAGAAAAACGGATCCCCCGCATGAGCCGTTCCCTTCTGTTTTCGGCCTTATTGATCATCGCCATTCCGGCAAGCCTCCGATCGCAGGAGAAAGTGACCTTCGGCGGCTATCTTTCCGATATGCAGACACTCTACCGGATCCCGGACCGGTGGCTTTGGGAGAACAGCCTGCAGAACCGGCTCAATTTGAATGTTTACCCGGCTGACTGGCTGTCCGGCACCGTCCAGTTGAGAAGCAGGATCATCACCGGGAGCACCATCGTTCAGTTTCCCGGGTATGCCGACGGGGTGGGCGGCGACCAGGGCTGGTTGGATTTGAATTATGCAACTGACGGTGACCTGGGCGACAGCGCGGGATATGTACTCACCACAGCGGTCGACAGGCTTTGGCTCCAGTTCACCTTCGGGAACCTGGAGATCAAAGCCGGACGTCAGCGGATCAACTGGGGCCAGACCCTTGTGTGGAATCCCAACGACATTTTCAACACCTATTCCTACTTCGAGGTGGATTATCCCGAGCGCCCGGGTAGCGATGCCCTCAGGATCCAGTATTACACCGGCACCTCCTCGGCCATCGAACTGGCCGCCAAAGCAGACAGCGCGGACCGGATCACCGCAGCCGGCTATTTCAGGTTCAATACCCTTGGATTTGACATTCAGCTTCTGGGCGGGATGTACCGGCAGGAAGACCTTTTCCTGGGCACCGGATGGAGCGGTTCGCTGGGACCCGCCGCTTTCCGTGGCGAACTGAGCTATTTCAGGGACCTGGACAACTTCCGTGATACCACAGGGAACCTGATGGCTTCGGTCGGATTCGACCACACTTTTCATAATTCTCTCTGGGTTCAGGTGGAAGGGCTCTATGCGGGTTTTGCCAGAAACCGGGATGTGTACAGCCTGCTCCAGGTCTATGCAGACAACCTGGATGTGAAAAGCCTGGGTTTCACACCCTGGTCTTTTTTCTCAAGCGTGTCCTATCCCTTCACTCCTTTGATCAATGGCGGACTGGCCGTTATTTATTATCCCTCCTGGAAGGGTTTTTTCCTGGGACCTTCCCTGGATCTGTCGCTTCAAAACGATCTTGCGCTCTCGCTGATCGTTCAGTTCTTCTCGGCCGAGTTTGATAACCCGCTCAGCAGCAGCTCCAGGGAGAATTACGCCTTTGGATTCCTGAGGTTCAAGTGGAGTTTTTAAGACTTGAACACCGCAAATGACCAGTTGACCAAATTGTGAATAAGTCATTCGGGATGTGAATGTATTTTCCGATTAATTAGTACGTGTCGACCGGAAAATAATAACACATCATACCATGGCTGTATATGATTCGGGAAGCAGGTTTTCTTCTGCAGAGAACGATCAGTACCAGTGGAACAACCGCGTGCTGCTGATCACCGAGGATGAAGAGGTGAATTTTTTTTATCTCAAGGCGCTGCTCAGGAATACCAGGGCCCGGGTGATCCGCGCAAAGAACGGCAAGGAAGCTGTTGATATCATTGACACCCATCACGGTGAGATCGACCTGATCCTCATGGACATCAACATGCCCGTTATGGACGGGTACGAGGCTTTGAAGATCATCAAATCCCGCCATCCAGGCATCCCTGTGATCGCTCAGACAGCCTACACACTGACGGACGACCGTCTTAAATGCCTGAAAGCCGGGTTCAATGATTATATTTCCAAACCCATCAATCGTCTTGCACTGCTGAGAATGGTCAATGAAAACCTTTCATGAGGGCAGTTATTCAGCGGGTTACAGAGGCGGAACTGATCATCAACCGTGAAATCGCCCGCCCCATGGGAGGGGGACTGGTGGTGCTCGTAGGCATTGAGGAACCGGACGGGGACGGAGACATTGAATGGCTGAGTGCAAAAATCTGCAGGTTGAGGATCTTCGATGACCCGCAGCAGGTAATGAACCTCTCCGTACGCGACACTGGCGGAGCGGTGATGATCGTCAGCCAGTTCACGCTCCACGCCAGCACCCGGAAAGGGAACCGGCCCTCCTACGTCAAAGCGGCGAAGCCTCCCGTGGCCATCCCTGTGTATGAAAAATTCATCGCCCAAATGGAGCGGGATCTGGGGAAAAGCGTGATCACCGGCGAGTTCGGGGCATATATGCAGGTACGTCTTACCAACGACGGGCCCGTCACCATCATCATCGACACAAAAAACAGGGAATGATGACCATTCAGGAAGCCCAGGAACATGTGGACCGGTGGATCAATACATACGGGGTCAGGTACTTCAACGAGCTCACCAATATGGCGATCCTCACGGAAGAGGTGGGTGAGGTGGCCCGCATCGTGGCCAGAACCTACGGTGAACAGTCGCCCGCTCCCTCCCCGGCCGGCGTGGAAGATCTGGCCGATGAACTGGCCGATGTGCTTTTTGTACTGATCTGTCTGGCCAACCAGACCGGAACGGATCTTCAGGCTGCATTTGATAAGAATCTGAAGAAAAAAACCGCCCGGGATTTTGACCGTCATCAACAAAATGATAAATTGAGGGATTCAACTCCCGGACAATGAAGATCCTTTCTGATTTTAACCTTACTGTGGACGGGCAGGAGGTTGAGCGGTTTCTGGGACAGGTCAGGGAAGTCCCCCTCAGGGCGGAAGACAAGGAGTTGCTGAAGAAGATTTTCAGCCTGATCGACCTGACCACCCTGAGTGAGCGGGACAACACTGAAAATGTGACCCGGCTGTGTGAACAGGTGAACATGCTCACGGAGTCCTATCCTTCCGTGCGCGGACCTGCTGCGATCTGTGTCTACCCGGACCTGGTGCCGGTGGTGAAAGAGAACCTGGATAATCCCCTTGTGAACATTGCATCCGTCGGAGGAGGATTCCCGTCTTCCCAGACATTTACAAATGTGAAGGTGCTGGAGATTGAACAGGCTGTCAGGGAAGGGGCTGAAGAAATTGATTACGTGATCCCGGTGGGCAAATTCCTGATGGGTGACCTGGAATATGTCCAGCATGAAATAGAACTGATCAAGGAAAGGATCGGACCTATTCTGCTCAAGGTCATCCTGGAGACCGGAAGCCTGAAAGATCTCTCAATGATCCGGAAAGCCTCCCTGCTGGCCATCATATCCGGAGCCGATTTTATCAAAACCTCAACCGGAAAGGTCAGTCCGGGCGCCACCCCCGAAGCATTCACGATCATGTGCCAATCCATCAGGGATTATTACAACAGTACCGGAAAGAAAATAGGCATCAAACCTGCCGGCGGCATCTCGGATACCGAAACCGCCCTGCTCTATTATTCCATCGTAAAGGAAATCCTGGGTACGGACTGGCTCAATTCGGAAAGGTTCAGAATCGGTGCAAGCAGGCTAGCAAATGTCATTTTGGGCAAAATTTTTGACCAAGGGCCCGATTTTGGTTATTTCTGACTGGGATTTGTCAGATTAATTGTTGTATATTTGTAAAACAACAGACGTTCTTGCATTTAAAATCATAGCGGTTCGATAGTACATTCCATTCTCATAGAGACGGGTTGAATTCCATGGCTTTTTTTCTTCATTATCGAACCGCTTTTTTTTATTTCCTCAACCGATAGTGCAGATAGTCAAGCATCAGCGGGATATCTTTCCCGTTGATCCGGTTTTTTATCAGCAACGGCCTGTCTTCTTCCATGGTTTTCAGATAATCCCCCATCTCGAACTGAGGTTCCTTCAGGGATTTGATATACAGCTCAATGGCTTCTTTCTTATTTCCCAGTGCCCACTGCACGTGACCGTAATTGATGTAGTCGTAGTGTCCCGGCTTCAGCGCAAAGACTTTTTTGAAATACCTGTCCGATTTTTCAAGTTCCCCAAGCGCGAAATAACACCATGCGATGGGACGCAGGATGTGCTGGTTCCCCGGGTTGGAATATTCGATCTTGAAATAATGTTTCAGCGCCGTTTCGTAATTGCCCATTTTCAGGTGACAGTAGCCGATGAGCGATTCAAAAGTCTGCTCTTCCGGATTCACCTGGGAGGCGCGTTCGTATATCTCCAGCGCCTGCTGGTAGTCGCTTAATTTCCGGTAACAGATCCCCATGTTCTTCAGGGTCCAGAGGGAAGGTTCACCGGAAAGCCCGATCCGGGAATAAACCCTGACCGCTTCCCTGTAATTACCATCCTTCTGGTAACAGTATCCTGCTTTTTCCAGCAATTCCCTGTCGGCCGGATGCTCTTCCAGCAACATGCCGAAGATGTCCAGCGCCTCTTCAAAATGGTTTTTTTCAAACAAATACTCTGCGATGTTCCTCGTGATGGCATCGTTTTCAATGACCTCTCTGAAGAAATAGGACTTGTACAGATTGAGTTTGCCGCTGAACACATCCTCGAACTCGTTCTTGAAAGGGGAGATCTTGAAGAACCTGTACAAATCCTGAATATACTGGATAAAGACAGTCTTCCGGGTGAAATCCCCTGACATGATCTTCTCATCCTGGATCATCTCCTGCATCCCTTCCAGCTCCATCATGAATGCACTGGAAAGCATTTTTTTCTGCTCATCGGGCAGGTACCGGATATTGAAAATGAAACTGTATTTGTCGGAATTACACAGGAAGGGGGTTTTTTTCAGTCCCTCTACGAAGATCTCCGGATCGAACACATCCGAAGAAGCCTGATAAATCTCTGCCAGATCAGGATTGCCCTCGTGGAAGGGGACCAGCCAGTTGATCAGTTCACGGAAAAACGGGAACTGTTTCAGGTGGGCAAAGGTGGTCATGTACACATCCGCCCCCTCCATCTGGAGTTTCATAAATTCTTCCACCTTCCTGTACAGATCGTCCGATTCGCTGAACACCGATTCCCAGTCCGGATTCCTGCCCTCCCCCGTCAGTTCTTCCCGGATGTCATCCATCTTCAGTTTATCTTCCAGCCTCGGTTTGATTTTTGCCATTTCAGGCATCAAATCCTCCTGCAGTTTTCTTCCGATCTCGAGGGTGTCCCTGGTACGGATCATCTGAAGCGCAATTTTTTCAAAACTTTCCTCCAGCTTCAGTTCATCCTTCAGCAGCTTCAGCCTGTGCAGGATATTGGGATAGAACTCGATCCTGTCGTCGTACCTGTAAAGCAGGATAACCACGGCCACGATGGCCCTTGCCGAGACCTCCTGCTCCGCCTCCCCTGCAAAGTCCATGAGCCGCTGCAATTTTTCTTCATCCCAGTATCTCAGCGCCGATAAAAGGATCCCGCTGATAAACAAAGCTTTTTCATACCAGAGAAAATCGCTGCATGAAAGAATGGCAGCCGTGAGGCTGTTCTCTGCTTCGTTGTACCGGTTGCTCAGCCACAGGTGCCTGAAAATCTCCATGGAAAGGTTCCTCCGCCCTGCATCTGAAGCATCGGGCGATTTCTTTTCTTCATCGATCAGTTCATCGAGTTCACGCTTGAAGGAAAGGTCATCCATGGTCTCGATGACGCTTTTGCCGGTCAGCTCCTGCTTTTTGTCCACTTCCTGTTTCAGGATATAGGTGTGCCAGCCGGAGTGTTTTTCCATCAGCAGGTCCCTGACCCTGTCGGCCAGTTCCAGAATGGAAATCAATAACTTGCGATACACCTTGTCCCTTTCGGGATCCTGGACCCCCTCGAGCATGTAGTTCAGCATCTGTTCATAGGTGTGCTCCATGTGCTCCTGCTGAATGAAAAAATCACTGAAACCGGTCTCGCTGACCAGGCCACGGAGCACATCCAGGGCGTCTTTGACTTTTCTTGCGGATACCAGCTGACACAGGTGGGAATACCTCGTGTTAATTTGCCGGACATTGATCATACTGTACAGTTTACCCGGATCAGTCCAAATATCAAGCCATTCGAATCATCCCGACATAATGGCAGTAGGCTGCTCCGGAAACCGCTTACTGGTTCCCTGTAAAGGACATGGCATGATTCAGATAACTGACCACGGGAAACAGACCGCGGTAGTCCTCCACAAGTGTTTTCGGAAAACCTTCGGTCATCACCTCCCTGTCCGTATAACTCTTCGAGAAGATATAATGTTTGTATTTGAGCTCTTCCATCAGTTCAAAATCCTTCGGGAATCCGGCAGGCCCCTTTTTCAGCCTGTCCTCCTCACCACCGCGCTCGTAACGTTCCAGGATCCACGGATCGTGGAACACCTTCTGGAAGGCTTCCGGATGAAAAATGATCTCCTGGCGGATCACCTGGAGCAGCTCCCCGGGCGGCATCCAGACTCCCGCCGCCATAAAACAGCCTCCCGGTTCCAGGTGGAAGTAATATCCCGCATGTTTTGATTTTCGTCCGCCCCTGGACATCCAGCACCCGAAATTGGTTTTGTAAGGGGTTTTGTCCTTCGAAAACCGGGTGTCCTTATAAATGCGGAAGATGGTATCTTTTACCTCAAGGCCGGTCAGCGCGGGATCGAAAGAGGTGATCCCGCCGAGAACCTCCCCGGCAAAATTCCTGAACAGATCAAGGCTCTCCTGGTATCTTGCTTTATGACTGCCGAACCATTCCCGGTTGTTGTTTTGGGCAAGGTCCCTCAGAAATGTAAAAACAGGCTCCATCGGATTTTATTTGTAAAGACACCTGAGCGGAGGTGATGGTTCACTGCTCCGTGATCCTGTTCCGGTATTTCCGATGAAACCCTGCTTCGAGGTCAGCTTTTCCTCACCAGGGGATAGACCACCCAGGTGTACAGCCAGCAACCCGCACAGAAATTGAGTACACATTCCAGGAATGCGAATACCACCAGGATGGCACCCAGTGCATAAGCCGCGTATGTGAACTGGAACATGACCGCCACGGCAGCGAGTGCCGTGAGCAGGAATCCGATCCTGGCAGCAAAGACCTTGGGCGCTTTGTCGATCCAGACGGGATCCAGGTCAAGAGAACGGACGAACTGCTTCCCGGTCCAGCTTAACGGACTGTATTTCAATCTTGTAAAAGCCCTGATGAAAAAATCCACCGCAAGCAGTGCCGGAAAGATCACATTGCCTGTGAGCAGGAATCCGCCCATACCCAGGATCACCAGCAGCGCAGTTACCCGCACTGTGTTTTCATCCACCCGTTTGTCGGAAACGGGACATACAAGTTGTTTGAATCTTTTCATGACCGGTGATACATCAATCTTTTTGACAACTAAAAAAGGATCTACCCCACACAAAGCTATACAGGGATTCCGATCACAGATGATCAAAAAACGATTTTGTGATTTTTTTAACAGCTTCGGACAGCTCCTGCCCCCACTTACTGTTGCTGATGATGAACGGGTGTTCCGAAGTTGAACTGCCCGGAACGGGTCCGCGCCGCATCCATCAGCCGGATCATCCGGGTGACAACCTCCGGGTGGCGGTCTGCGATATTCCATTGCTCCGACGGATCATCTTCCAGGTGATACAGCTCCGGGATGCCATCCGGATCCTTTCCCACATTTACTCTCACAGCCTTCCAGGGAGGCTGCAGGAGCGCTTGTCTGCCTCCCTGTTCATGAAACTCCCAGTAGAGGAATTCATGTTCCGTCTGTGGTAATCCCATCAGTTCCGGCAGAAAAGAGATCCCGTCGGTTTCTCCCGATTCCCGACCGGTGAGTTCCGCCAGGGTGGGCCACACATCCCAGAAGGCGCAGATATGGTCTGAAACCCTCATGCTTTTTATCTTGCCCGGCCAGGATACTATAAGGGGAACCCTGATCCCCCCTTCGTACAGATCCCTCTTGATTCCACGCAATCCACCGTTGCTGCGAAAGAAAACAGGATCAGCCCCTCCTTCTCTGTGGGGACCGTTATCACTGGTGAACACGATCAGGGTCTTATCCGCGATCCCAAGCTCATGAAGGGTTCCCACGATCTGTCCCACGTATCGGTCCAGCCGGCTCACCATGGCGGCAAATGTTGCATGGGGATATTCCTGGCTGCAATACCTCCCGGTTACCATATCCGGACCATAATCCGCTCCTGGTCCTCCTTCATAGGGCGTTTCAGGGAATTTCCCCCTGTATTGCCTGAAGATGGAATCATCCGGAACCACAAGTTCCGCATGGGGAAGGGTAACCGGGATATATGCGAAAAAAGCAGTGTCTCTGTGCTTCCTGATGAATTCAAGCACTTTTTCCTGGATCACATCCGGGGCGTATGTAACCCGGCCGGTTGAATCATTTCCCTCCAGACCGACCCTGCGATCATCATCCCAGAGGTATTCCGGATAATATCGATGCGCCATCCGCTGGCAGTTGTAACCGAAAAATCGATCGAAGCCCTGGTGCAAAGGATCTCCCTCAGACCCCGGAAATCCAAGTCCCCATTTCCCGAATGCGCCTGTGACATATCCCGCTGCTCCGAGCATCTCTGCAAGCGTGAAAACTGAATCGGGAAGCGGGAACTGTCCTTCCGGTTGTACTTCCATGTTCCCCCGAACCGGCGTATGACCGGTATGTAGTCCTGTCATCAGGACGGAACGGGATGGTGCACATACAGTGCTCCCCGCATAATGGCGGGTGAACCTGATCCCTTCTGAAGCCAGCCTGTCAATGTGGGGGGTCTGTATTTTTTCCTGGCCGTAACATCCGGTATCCCCGTAACCCAGGTCATCGGCAAGGATAAAAACAATATTGGGATGTTCCGGCTTCCGGTATCCGGCACTTTCCCGCGAACCACATCCACATAAAAGAATGATGGAAAGCAAAAAGCCTGTCAGTTGATGCCCGGGGATCATCTCTTCTGGTAATTGCGAATGAAAGATAACGAAAATCCCCGCTGCCTCAACAGCACAATTTTTCAAAAAGTTTGTTAGGATGGTTAACCCGCCCTGTTTCACTATATTTAAAAAGTTATCGCAATGAATGTGGACGTGGATACAGCACCTTTTATCATCGACCGTGTCAGGCCCCTGACCAGATCGGTGTATGTAGTGTGTTTTTCGAGAAATGAGTTGCAGTTCATCCCCGGACAGTACCTGCTCATCGGGCTGCCCGGATCTGCAAGGATGCGGGAGTATTCCATATACAGCGGGATGCAGGACCCATACCTGGAAATCCTGATCCAGGAAGTGGATGATGGAAAGATGAGCAAAGCGCTCAAAAAAATAAAACCGGGTGAAAGGCTTGATGTTCAGGGGCCAGAAGGGAAATTCCTTTCAGAAGCTTTAAAGGTTGCACCGGGAAAGCTTCTATTTATCGCCAGTGGAACGGGGATTGCTCCTTTTCACAGCTTTGTCAGGTCATATCCCCTGGCGGAATACAGACTGATCCACGGGATAAGAACCCGTGATGAAGCATATGATCTGAACGCTTACCGGAAGGAGCACATGGTTCTCTGCACATCCAGGGACCGGCGCGGGGATTTTTCAGGAAGGGTGACGGATTACCTTGTCGCGAATCCAACTGACCCGGATCAGCAGGTGTATCTGTGCGGCAGCAGTCAAATGATCCGTGATGCGATAAAGATTCTCAATGCCAGCGGAATTCCCCGGGAGAAAATCGTCACAGAGGTCTATTATTAACCTCAATCAGTAAATTTGCAGGCATGTACAGGGTTTCATTCAGAACACTGGGTTGCAGGTTGAACCAGTACGAGACCGATGCGCTTGTGACACAGTTCCACAGCGCCGGGTACCGGGTGGTCGACTTTTCCGAAAAAGCCGATGTGGTGGTGATCAATACCTGTACGGTGACAGGGCAGAGTGACCAGAAATCAAGGAATCTGATCAGTCATTCCGCCCGGATGAACAAGGATGCCGTACTGGTGGTGACCGGGTGCATGGCGGATAACCACCGTGAGCAGCTGGAGGCGGCCCGCCACATTACCTACGTGGTGGACAATGAAAGAAAGAGCCAGGTGTTTGCACTGGTGGATTCCCATCTGAAAGGAGAGGTGGTTCACCCCGATGCACTTCCCGGGGATCGTTTCGGCTTCGAAGCGGTGGAGAAAAGTCTCCATACCCGGACTTCCGTCAAGATCCAGGATGGATGTGACCAGTTCTGTACCTACTGTATCGTCCCCACCGTAAGGGGAAGGGCGGTGAGCCGGCCGGTGGATGAGATCCTGGATAATGTCAGGAAGGTACTCGACAACGGGTTCAGAGAGATTGTCATCACCGGGGTGAATATCGGCAGATATGCCTTTGAAGGGACCACCTTTGAAAAACTGATCGAAAAGATCATTGAACTGCCGGGGGATTACAGGGTGCGGATCTCCTCGCTGGAACCCGAAGGTTTCGGGCCGGATTTTCACCACCTGTTCCACCATCCCCGGATGACCCCGCACCTTCATCTGTGTGTGCAGAGCGGCTCCGATACCATCCTTCAGAAAATGAAACGGATGTACACGGTCGGTTCGTTTATGGAGATCGTGGAACAATTCAGAAGGAGTATTCCGGATTTCAACTTCTCCACCGATGTGATCGTGGGTTTTCCCGGAGAGACCGATGAGGACTTCCAACAAACAGTCCGCCTTGTCCGCCAAATCGGATTCAGCCATATCCACACCTTCAGATACTCCGGTCGGAAGGGGACCGGTGCATACCGGATGGCCGGACAGGTGGAGGAAGCGGTGAAGCGGGAGAGAAGCGAACAGATCAGGGATATTTCCTTCTCCGGCAGGCTCAGGTACATGGATTCCATGCTGGCAAAGCAGCAGCGGGTGCTGGTTGAAAAGGTGGACCGTAAAAGGATGGCCCATGGTTATGGTGAACATTATCTTCCGGTGATGTTCCCCACAAATGATCCTGGAAGGAACCGGTTTGAACGGGTGATCCTGGAACGAACGGTGACCGGTCCCGGTTCACCAGTCATCCTGGCCTCTTCAACGGAGACATCATTTTAGTCCGGCCGCTGCCCGGAGGTGTTTTAAAATACATCCTGCATAGGGAGTTATATCGTATATTTACAGCAATGGCACGGGCAAAATGGCATTGCATATTTATATGCCCGGTCCTTTTGATCCTGGTCAGCTGTCAATCTTCACCCGATCTGACAGTGATCACCGTGAAAGGGCCGATGCCTGCTTCCCGTATGGGAACCGCCCTGGTTCACGAACATCTCCTGGTTGATTTCGCGGGCGCTGACAGCGCGGGAGTGCACAGGTGGGACCGGGAGGACGCGGTGGAAAGGATCGCCCCGTTCCTGACCGAGATCAGGGAGCTCGGGGTCCGCACCCTGATCGAATGCACCCCGGCTTACCTGGGCCGCGATCCTTTGCTCCTGAGGAAGCTTTCAGAAAAAACAGGTCTCCACCTGCTGACCAATACCGGGTATTACGGAGCCCATGACAACCGGTACCTTCCTTCCTCCTTTAATACGATGTCTGTCAGGGACCTGGCCGCACTGTGGATCGATGAATTCAACAACGGGATCGACGGGAGCGGTGTCAGGCCCGGATTTATCAAAATTGCGGTAGGGCCCGGAGACAGCCTGTCAGCCGATCATCAAAAGATCGTGTCGGCCGCGGCCCTTACCCACAACCAGACCGGCCTTGTGATCGCCTCGCACACCGGGCCCGACGGTCCTGCCTTTGAACAGATTCGCATTCTGAAAACATACGGCATCAGGCCCTCTTCTTTCATCTGGGTACATGCACAGCGGGGGACGCTGGAAGGGAATATCAAAGCGGCCAGTGAAGGGGCCTGGATCTCACTGGACAACGTCAACGGGCAACGGGATGTGAAGCCAGGTGATCCATTCAGCATCGGGTGGTACGCAGACCGGATCCTGGCGATGAAGGAAAAAGGATTGCTGGACAAAGTGCTGGTGTCGCACGATGCCGGCTGGTACACACCCGGAGAGGAAAATGGCGGAGAATTCAGGGGTTTCACGGACATTTTCAAACTGCTGATCCCTGCCCTGAAGGAAAGAGGCTTCACCGAGAAGGAGATCAACCAGCTGCTGAAAAAGAACCCTCAGAATGCATTCAGCATAAGGAAAGTGATATCATGAATCTTAATAACTACCAGTCATGACCAACAATTATTACTGTCCGATCTGCAAGAGCAACATGAACATCGGGCACTCGGTTGTCATTTCGGCCAAATCGCCGGATAACGAAAAAGGGCTCCTTTTTCTGGAAACGGAACTTGGGAACTATTCGAAGACCACCCATCCCGAATTCAAGCTCAGGAAGGGGGTGGAATACAAATTCTACTGTCCCGTATGCCATGCCAAGCTGAACACACCGGAGAATCCGAACCTGGTGAAACTGCTGATGACCGATGAAACCGGAAAGGAGTGTGAGATCATCATCTCCAATATCATCGGCGAACACTGTACCTATAAGATCAGGGACAAAAAAACCGAAGCGTTCGGTCCGGATGCCGATAAATACAGGAGATACATCGATCTGCCAACAGAATACAAGAAATATCTGTAAACGTCATCCTGTAAAGGCGGTCATGGAACTGCCGTGATTTGTTATCTTTGGTTTTTCAGAACCAAAATGCCAGTGCGTTTTCTCAGGGACCGATATGCTGATCTGAAATCATCCGCCAGAAGCAACCTGGTATTCACGGACAAGGCCAAAAAAACCGCCGGACTGTTTGTTTCAATGGTCCTGAGCCTGCTGGTGGGCATCGTCATCAGCGTCATCAACACCCGGTACCTGGGGAAGGAGCAGTACGGGGATTTCAAGTTCCTGATCAATCTCTTTTCCCTGGGGGTTACTTTTCTCACCTTCGGTTTCTTTTATACCGGGGGACTCCTTCTGGCCCGGACCGACCGCGCAAAGGAAAAAAGGGAGCTTACGGGGGACATCCTGAAAATTGCATTGATGAGCAGCCTGCTGCTGATCCTCATCAGCCTTGTGTTTTCTTTTCTGGAACATAAAATATTCGGCAACCGGCTGGGCCCCCTGATCCGTTACAGCCTTCCCCTGTTGTTCATTTATCCTTTCCAGCTTTGCTTCGAGCAGGTGCTGCAGGGAAGCAACCGGATCTACAGCCTGTCGCTGCTGCGCATCGGCCCCAAGCTGGTGTACATCGCACTGGCGCTTGGATTGCAGTATTTCTCCAGGTTCAACCTGACCAGCGCCCTGATCGCACACCTGGGCGCTTTTGCCATCGTGATTGTTGCACTGATCCTCTATGTGCGTCCCGCCTTTCGCGGGGGCATTTCCAATCTTTCCGGGATCCTGAAGGAAAACCGCAATTACGGGTTCCCCATTTATCTGGGTGCCATTACGGGAGTGGCCAGCAGTTACCTGGCAGGTATCACCATCAGCTATTACATTGACAACGAAAATGTGGGGTTCTATTCGCTGGCCATCATGGCCGCCCTCCCGCTGACCATGCTTCCCGCCTCATTCGGCACCACCTTCTTCAAAGCGTTCGTTACATATCCGGGGATCCCCCGGAAAGTGATTCTCGTGACCGCGGGCACGGGCCTGGCCGCACTCCTGGGATTTCTCATCTTCATCGATGAAATTGTCATCCTCCTCTATACGGAGGAGTTCAGACCGGTGATCGGCCTTTCCTATTATATTGCCATCGGTTCCCTGTTTCATGGTTTCGGGGACTTTCTGAACCGGTTCATCAGTGCGAAAGGGCTGGGGAAACTGATCAGGAACTCAAATTTTATCCTGGGGGCGGTCAATACCGCCGGATACCTCATCCTCCCCAGGTACCTGGGAGTGGAAGGGGCTGCCTACACCAGGCTCATTGCAGGGATTGTCTATTTCCTGCTTCTCCTGGGTTTTTACAGGCGATATCAGGCGCAGCGCCGGAGCACCTTGAACACAGCAAAAAATGACTAGATCGGATTGTCCAGTCTGCCGGTCCGGGAATAGCCGGATCCTCTTCCGGATGGGTGCGGAAGAAGCCGGAAAACATCTTGTTCCGGCTCACCCGGAACGGGCTCATCTGGTCTCCTCGCAGATCAGGGCGCTTTGGAAATCGGACAGGTGCGCGTTTTACGGGTGCAGGGACTGTGGCTATGGTTTTGCCAGGCCTTATACGGCCGGGAACGGGGAGATCTATTCCACGCTTTACTACGAAAGCTTCAGTTACCCTGAAGATAAATGGGAACACCGGTTTGCACTGGAGCTCATTGAAGGCCTTCAGCTGGATGAAACCGCCACGCTGCTTGAGGCCGGTGCGGGAAACGGCTTTTTTCTTGATATGATCTCTTCCACAGTCCTGACTCCAGAGCAGATCTACAGCACCGAGCTTTCCGATCCCGGGGCGAAAGAGATCCGGAGGAAGGGATATCACTGCCTCCACAAAAGCGTGCCGGAGCTCCCTGCGGAAAACCTTCCCCGGTTCGATGTCATCTGCATGTTCCAGGTGCTGGAACACATGGATGACCTGGATCCGGTCTTTCAGTCGCTCTCCCTGCTGGGGAATCCATCCTCCCACCTGATCATCGCCGTGCCGAACGGGTATCTCAGGACTTTTTACGACCGGGTGGGGGTGCATCTTGACCTGCCGCCGGTGCATGTGGGCCGGTTCAGCAGGAAAACCTTTGAGGTGCTGGGGAAAAAGCACGGATGGGAGATCGAGGGCGTATACACCGAACCCCAGTCGTATGCTTTCAAATTGAAAAAATTTCTTTCCGACCGCTATGTGCGGGTGCCCCTCACACGGCGGACCGACCGGTCTTCATCGAAGCTCGCGAAATATTTTTTCAGGTACAGCTGCCTGCTGATCCTGGCCTTACGGTTCCTTCCCGTGCTCTTTTTCCTGCTGCTGCCCGGAACAGGTTCTTCCATGATGGTCCATTACCGGAAAAAAAACCTGCCTGAATGAGGATCCTGATCATCACCAGCTACCCGTTCCCGTATGGGATGGCACAGACCAACCGCCTGATCGCCATTGCCGGGGGACTGTCACATGCAGGGGCTTCGGTGGAGGTGGTGGTTTCAAAAGCCACAGAATGGGAAACCGTGCGAAACAGGCAGGCCCGGGGACGGTACCGGGGAGTGGAATACACCTACACCGCGGGCACGACGGTCCGTCCCCCGCAGGCGATCTCCAGGATGATCCTTTACTGCAGGGGACTGGCAGGCATGTTCCGCCACGTGGTGCAGGTGCACAGGCATCTCAGGGTGGATGCAATTTTCATGGGAGTCTACGGCAACAGGATCACCTTTTGCATGTACCTGCTGACACGCATGCTTGGCATCAGGTATGTCCAGGAAAGAAGTGAATATCCTTTTCTCTCTTTCAAAGACAATGCGGCGGGCAGGATGAAACTGAACATCTATCTGAAATTCATCTGCCCCAGGTTTGACGGGTTCATTGTCATTTCCCGTGCCCTCCGGGAGTATTTCAGTTCCTACCTAAAAACACACACCCGCTCCTTCCTGCTCCCCATCCTGGTGGAACCGGAACGGTTCAGCACAGAGGAGGCCGGGGTCGGCGATGTGATCAGCTATTGCGGCTCCATGGAGGGAGAAAAAGACGGGGTGCCCCTGCTGATCGAGGCATTTGCAGCGATCGCCTCCGGTTACCCCCAAACAAAGCTCCGGCTGATCGGGGATACCGGTTTTGAGGGATTCGGCCATCTGCAGGAGAAGATCGCCTCACTGGGCCTCCGGGAAAGGATCCAGTTCACCGGACGGGTGGAGCGGGATGAAATGCCGGCGCTGCTCCGGTCAAGCAGGATCCTGGCTTTGGCAAGGCCATTCACCAGGCAGGCGGAAGGAGGCTTCCCCACCAAGCTGGGCGAGTATCTGGCTTCCGGGCGCCCGGTGGTTGTCACCGCTGTGGGAGATATCCCACGCTACCTTGTACACGGGGAACATGCCCTGCTGGCCATCCCCGGAGATGTGAAGGACTTTGCCCGGAAACTGTCAGATGTGCTTTCCGACGAGCAGTCGGCCGAAGCGATGGCAGAAAAGGGCAGAAAACTTGCCCTGGAGGTTTTCGATTACCGGGTCCAGGGGAAAAGACTGTACGACTGGCTGAATGATCTTTTGCAATCATGAAAATCGCCTTTCTCGGAGACATCAGTTTTAACGACGCGTACATCCCGCTTTACAGGGAAGGGGGCGATCCGTTCCAGGAAATAGGCCAAAAACTGGCGGGCTGCGACCTGGTGGTGGGAAACCTGGAGTGCCTGTCGGAGGGGGACCAGGGTGAGTACGAACCCAAAAAGCCGCGTTTAAAAACAACCAGGGATACACTGAACTTTTTAAAAAAGCTGCATGTTTCCGCGGTGACCCTGGCCCATAACCATGTGTACGACAACCTGAAGGACGGATTTGAAAAAACGGTCTCCTTCCTGGAAGCGAACAATATTGCATACCTGGGGGCGGGACTGACGCCTGTCCGGGCCAGGCAACCATTGAAACTGGATGCGGGAGGAAAAAAGATCTGCATGCTTTCGTACCTGCACGGGGACACCCATCCCAGTCTGCAGCCCGATTGTCCGGTGCATGTGAACCGGTACGACCGGGAGTGGATTGTCCGTGACATCCGGCTCTGCCGGTCGGAAGGATTCGGGGTGATCCTCCTGCTGCACTGGGGCGGAAGGTTTGAGGGGGGATTGTATCCCGACCGTTACCAGGCGGTTGATGCAAGGAAGTTCATCCGCGCAGGGGCCGGCCTGATCATCGGGCATCACACACATACCCTGCAGCCCGCCGAAAAGATCGGCGGCAGCTGGGTCTTTTACAGTCTGGGCAATTTCTGTTTCGCCGATATTCACTTCGAAGGAAAGATCAGGGAGATGAGCCGGCCCCGTTTCCGGGAATCGGTCGTTCCCGTTGTGACCATTCAGGAAGATGCCCCCTGGAGCATGGAACTGTGGCCCGTCAGGAATGTCTCCCTGGAAATCAAAGAAGCTCCCGGAGTTTTAAAAAAGCTGAAAAGGCGTAGCACCATGCACCGCATGATGATGCGCATACCCCTTCTCTGGATTCTGTACGGCGCCTGGTACAGGTGGGTTGGTCCGGTGTGGGAGCAGCTGATCAGAAAGGACAGGGAAAAAACCTTGATCCGGCGTATTTTTGGCCTTAATTTGCAGAAAATGAAATCCCTTTTCAAACCCTGAATGAGCCTGAGGTCCTTTATAGCGAAGAAGATCAGTTATCCCCTGCAGGATCTTGTCAACGGCACCTCGATCCTCGCAACCACTGAAGCGCTGAAAGAAAGCCAGCACTGGCATCCCGACAGGCAGCAGTCGTATCAGTTTGAAAAATTTCTCAGGCTGCTGGATCATTCCATCCGTTATGTACCCTATTACAGGGAGCTTTTCAAACGGCACGGACTGCAGCTTTCGGACATCAGAGGTCCGGATGACCTCCACAAAATACCCTTGCTGACAAAGGAAACAGCCAGGGTACACAATGACGCCCTGGTTGCGGAAAATGTCCGGAAAATGAGGGTGATCAGGGGGGTGACCGGCGGAACCACCGGGCCGCCCCTGAAACTTCTCCGGGATATTCCTGACCGGACATTCACCTGGGCCGCGTTCTTTCGCTGGTATGGGTGGATGGGGTTTGAATACGGCGACCGCCTGGTGCAGCTCTGGGGGACCCCCACCGTGCTGCATGAGTCCCGGATCCAACGCTGGAGGGCGACCGTCAAGGATTTCTATTACAACCGGCATATCATCAACTCGTTTCAACTGAATGACCGGACCATCCCGGGGGTGCTTCACAAGATTGAAAGCAACAGGCCGGTATTCATCCGGGGATACCTCTCGGCACTCATTCAGCTTGCCGGGTACATCCTGGATCACGGGATCCGCCTCAGCCACGTCCCCCTGGCCGTGTCCAGCACGACCGAGACCCTGCTGCTGCCATTCAAGGAACTGATTGAAAAGGCATTCCGGTCCAGGCTGTATGACCAGTACGGTTGCGGGGAGTGTAATTCCATTGCATTCGATGCGGGAGACGGGAACGGATTGTTCATTGCGGTGGAACACTGCCTGCTGGAGATCCTGGATGAGCACGGCCGTGAAGCGGGAGATGCCGGGGGACGATTTATCGTGACCAACCTGGATAATTTCGCCATGCCGTTTATCCGGTATGAGAACGGCGATTCCGGGAGGTTTGCCTCCCGGGCTGAATCCACCGGGATCAGGCTTCCGTCGGTCAGGGAGGTCCTGGGCCGTACTGCCGATACCGTCATCCTGAATGATGGTAGCAGGGTACATGGCGTGTTCTTCACCGATATCCTGAATGAGCTGTTCGCCGAGCATCCCGCCTCCATCCACCGTTTCCAGGCGGTCCAGCAAAAGGCGGGGAGCATCGAATTCAGGATCGAGAAAGCCACTCCCCCCGATCCCGCTTACCTGGAGGCCATCGAGCAGGCGTTGCACCGGTTCTTCGATGAGGTCCGCATCGTCACCATGCCCCTGCTGCCGGTCGACGATTCCGGGAAGTTCCGTTATATCATATCCCCGCAACGGTCATGACCATCCTGCATTTCAGAATATTTGATTCCACATTTGTCATCAAGGACAGGGAGATCCTGTCACGGCACTTCCGGGTGAGGGATTACAGGATCGACAACACTTCGCCGGTGGCCTATTTTCTCGCCCTTGTCAGGCTCTTTTTCTTCCTTCTCCGGAACGGGAAAAAATACGATGCGTATTTTATCCGTTTCGCGGACTGGCATGCCGCCATCATTGCTTTCTTCGGGAGGCTTTACCGCAGGAAGTTTTACATCGTGATCGGCGGGTTCGATGTGGCGGCCATCCCGAAGTACAAGTATGGCGGCCACCTGAAGGGTTTCCGCAGCCGGTCCATCCGGTACGCCATGAACCGGGCCACCTGTCTGCTCCCCAATTCCCGCAGCATGGTCTATTATGAAAACCATTTTATCGGTGAGGGAGTTGTCCGCGGAGGGATCCGCCATTTCGTCCCCGGCATCCGGAGCAGGATCGAGGTGGTACATAACGGGTATGACAGTGAAAAGTTCCGCTGTCCGCCCGGAACTGAAAAAAGAAGCATGGTGATAACCGTGGCGGTCGTCAACAGGGAGAGGGATTTCTACATGAAGGGCATGGACCGGTTCATTGAAACGTGCGCGCAGCTTCCAGGTGTTGAATTCCTGGCCGTGGGTATTTCCCGGGCTCTGACCGGACGGATGGGGATCATCCCGCCTCCGAATCTGCGCATTCTGGAATACACCGGAACGGAGGAACTCATCCGGCTCTATTCCGAAGCAGCTGTTTTCTGCCTTTTCAGCCTCTCGGAAGGGAGTCCCAATGCACTCTGCGAGGCCATGTTGTGCGAGTGTATCCCGGTGGGTACCGATGTGACCTCCATCCCGGAGATCATCGGTGATACAGGGTTTGTCATCAGGAAGAATGCCCCGGAGGCCTTTACGGAAAATGTCCGGGCGGCCCTTGAAGCGGACCGGCAGCTGGGGATGAGCGCAAGGCAGCGGATCATCGGGAACTATTCCCTGGCACAGCGGGAAAAGAAACTCGTGTCCATCCTGACAGATTCCGCCTACGTCATGTGAATAATTTGGGACCGGTCATAATTTATATTTCCTAAATTCGTTCCAGTAATAAATACCAAAGCCAGAAACATGAGATTTATCATTCAACCCTCCGCAATCCTGATCATGTTTTGCATTCTGTGCCTCTCCCCCGGCAGGACTGCCTCCGCCCAGGCTTCCGCAGCGCAGGTATTGGATACCGCCCGGCTCGGTGAGCAGCTGGATTATATTCAGGAACACACCCGCATTTACAATGATTTCCGCGCCATCCGGGAGGATCTCTTCCAGAAGATGAAGCGAAATGCCGCTGACTCACTTGCCAGGGCCAAAGGTGAGATTGCCAGGCTGAACGGGGCGCTGGCCACATCGGCCGCAGAGATGAAGGCTTTGAACTCGGATTTGCAGAAATCCGGAGAAGAACGCGACGAGGCCATCCGGACCAAGGACAGCTTTTCTTTTCTGGGCATCCAGATGAACAAAGCCATTTACAACACGGTGATGTGGATCATCGTGCTGGGACTGGCGGTGCTGTCGGTGTTCCTTTTCCTGTTTTTCAAACGTTCCAATGTGATCACCCAGCAAACCCGGAAGGAGCTTGAAAACACCAGGGAGGAATTCGATGACTACAAAAAAACCTCCCGCGAGAAATATGAAAAGCTGGTGGTATCCCACCACAACGAGATCATGAAACTCAAACGGAGTTGAAACTGCCCGAAGGCGGTCATTGCATCACGATTGATTCGATCTTTTCCAGTCTTTCCTCCAGCTCCCGGATCTTCCGGTCCCTCTCCTCCAGCTCCCGCTGTTGCTGCTTCATTGCTTCCACAAGCAGGGTGCTTATTTTCTGGTAGTTCACCGATTTGTATCCGTCGCTTCCCGTCACCACGAGCTCCGGCACAACCTGCTCCAGCTCCTGTGCCACAAATCCCAGGTGCTCCGATGTGTCGAAATCCCTCTCCGGATAGGCTTCCCTGTTCCACCGGTAGCGCACGCCTTCCATGGACAGCACCATTTCCAGGGCTTCCGGAATGGAACGGATGTCCGTTTTGAAACGGGCGTCGGAGGTGGTGGTGACATCTTCGACCTCGATCCTGCCGGGCATTCTGAGTGAAAAAACGGTATCCGGTTCTATCTGGATCCCCACATTCCCGTTGATCCGCAACATATTCTCGTCGAATTTCCCGTAGATCAGGCTCTGGGTTTCATCCCTGCCCGCATTATCGATCAAAAGCATGTTGGATCCCTGGATGCTGTTGCCCGATCCGTTCCCGATGAATACATTTCCCGATCCTTCATTACCGGTCCCCGACATGCCCCCCAGAAACAGGTTCCCGCTGCCGTTGTTATACGCCCCCGCACCGATCCCGATGCACACATTCTCCATGCTTTCCATGCTGTGCTCACCCGCACCATCCCCGATGAACACATTCCTGTTCCCGAACGTATTTTGGTTCCCGGCCATGAAACCCAGCATCACGTTCCTGGAACCCGCCGTATTTTGCTCCCCCGCCCTGTAACCGACGACCGTATTGTATCTTCCGGAACTGTTCCGCACACCGCTTTTTTCCCCGATGAAGTAATTATCAGCCGTCAGGAACATGTATGTAGCAACCTCTCCGTTGACCGGATCCACCCCGCTCAACGCAAACCCTCCCTGCCTGGCTTTCTTCGGATTGTATCCCACATAAAACCGGATGCTGTCACTGTAGATGCTCATGTAATCGGTCAGGTCCGCCTTGTTGCTCCTCCGGTAGCCTCCCACCGCAAAACCTCCCTTCACGCCTTTCGCAGGTTCTTCATTGATGTAGATCCGCACGCTGTCGGGTGTGACCCGCATATATTCCTGGGTCACCTCTCCCTTGTTGCTCCGCCGGTAGCCGCCCACCGCAAAGCCTCCCTTCACACCCTTTGTGTCGGCCGTGTCGGTATACACCCAGACCCCGTCTTCGTACACCGCGAAAACCGGTCGTCCGTCGGCTCTCCTGACCTCAAAAAGGGCCTCCTCCACCGGCAGCTTTCCGTCATTCTGGATGGATAGTCGGGGCACTGGTTGATACAACTGTCCCGATGCCAGTGCATAGGGAACAGCCATCAGGGGCGAAATGCCCAGATCCACATAATCCCCTCCGGGTTCCCTGATCTGGATACTGAGTGCAAATGAACCCGCTTCCCACGGAATCATGTCAAAGGTTTCCATGGAACCGTCGATCCGTTTCTGCGGATCGATCCCGATGGTGACATCGAATATCCCGAACTGGCTGGTCTTCACAGGATGCTCTTCCAGCCAGAGCAGCTCGTATTGCGGTTCCTGGCGGATGATTCCGAGTCTGACTGAAAGTTCGGCTCCGGCCAGGATCCCGCCATCCGAATTCCTGGCCACTGCCTGGTAATGAATTCCTTTCCCGGTCTGTGCGTTTGCACCAGATGCGATCATCACCAGGGAGATGATCAGGCACAGGGTGTTCATGGAGAATGTGTTTTTCATAGCAATCGAATTTAATAAATGTCATAAGTTATGTATTTTCATGGATTCATGTCAAGCCGCAGCGGCGTCTGGACATGCATCACCCAATAAATCAGGACGACATATGCAAAATCAGAAAAAACGCATCGGTTTTATCGGGCTCGGGGTCATGGGAAAACCCATGGCGATGAACCTGCTCAGGGCCGGACATTCACTGATGGTCCACGACATCAATCCAAATCCGGTCAGCGAACTTGTCCAGGCGGGGGCACGCGAAGGAAGCTCCCCCGCGGAGATCGGAAAGCACTGCGACGTGATCTTCACCATGCTGCCCGATTCGCCCCACGTTAAAAAAGTGATCAGCGGAGAGAACGGCGTTCTGGAAACAGCCAGGCCGGGCACCGTGCTGATCGACATGAGCTCCATCGCTCCCATGATGGCCGTCCAGCTTTATGAAGAAGCTGCCAAAAAAGGGGTGCACATGATTGACGCCCCGGTGAGCGGGGGGGAGCCCAGGGCCATCGATGGGACACTTTCCATCATGGCGGGGGGTGACGAAGAGGTCTTCCACAGGGTGGAAGAGCTGCTCTTCTTGATGGGAAAGTCCGTCCTGCTCATCGGAAAGATCGGAAGCGGCAACATCACCAAGCTAGCCAACCAGATCATGGTGGCCATCCATCTGGCTTCCATGTCGGAAGCCATGGTGTTCGCGGAGAAAGCAGGGGTGGACACGGAAAAGGTGTTTCATGCCATTAAAGGGGGACTGGCAGGGAGCAGTGTGCTGAATGCCAAAATGCCCCTGGTCCTGGAGCGGAATTTCAAACCGGGCGGTCCCATCCGGATGCACACCAAGGACCTGATCAATGTGCGGGATACCGCCCTGGAGATCGATGCGCCCATTCCGCTCACCGCCCAGGTGATGGAATTCATGAAAGCCCTGAAGGCGGACGGAAAGGCGGAGGATGACCACGGGGGCCTGATCCAGTATTATGAAAAGCTGGCGGGCGTGGTGGTCAGAAGAAAATAGCCGGCTTTCTGCGGGCGCGGTTTCAATCCAGGCTTCCCGTGTAAAGGGCCACTTCGTTTTTGCGCTG
>Ga0272443_10001642_pt1 | contig 31598 bp, 28 predicted proteins | sample SSMAcet12_FD_193581 | JGI IMG/M metagenome (GOLD analysis project Ga0272443, IMG submission 193581) | Marine sediment archaeal communities from Little Sippewissett salt marsh, Falmouth, MA, United States - SSM-Acet-12 | ecosystem: Environmental > Aquatic > Marine > Wetlands > Sediment ... | reverse complement strand
AATCCCCCAAGTCCCCCTTCGGGGGACGGCGGGGTTCCGACATTTCTCTTTTTAAAAAATGAGGAAACGAACCCATTTCGCCGTAAACACATGATAACAATACTAGTACAACGAAAAAGGGCATGACAGGAGATGACAATAATAATGTATTAAGCCGCCGAAGGCCAAAATTAAAGGTCAGAATTTACAAAGGTTCTGACCTTTAATACAAATGATAGTAACCCTGCCGTTCCAGAAGGACGTCCATGTTGTCCGCTGATCGGTTACATATATGAGAACCGCAAAATTTTAGGGCGCACCAATCGCTCGAAATCGGCAAAAGCCATTTTCACTATTTCAGTATGGCTGCAGGCGTTGAAAGCAATATTGTCCTGTCCGGCAAGCCGCTCGGAGACATAAACATCAACATCATACAAATTCCCGAAAGGCGGCATCGCCCCAAGATCGCAATCCGGAAAAAAATCGCGGAATTCCTGCTCATGGGCCAGCTCAACATCATCCGACCCGACAACCTCCTTGAGCAAAGCGAAATTCACCCGCGCCGAAGCAGGCAACACCACCATCGCCAGTTTCCCCTCGATCCAGACAATCACCGTCTTGGCCAGCTCACGACCCGATACATGCGCCGCCGCCGCCACGCCCTGGGCGGTATAGGCCGGCGAGTGGCTGATAGTCACATACTTGATATCATGACTATCAAGATACTCCTTTAGTCTTGTCAACGGCATGACATATTCCCCCTTATCTTATAGGTAAGTTTATATGCGAATCTTAAAGATCGTCCACCATTGCTTCAAAGATGTACTGTCTCAGAACGAGATAATAAGAATATCCGGCCTTCTTCAAAAATTATACGAAACAGCAGACCAAATGTACGCCTTATTTTTGTATTATAGGGAGTATTTCACCCGGGAGATCATCACGGTTGTCGCGCGTAAGTTCAAACAGAATAGTATCATCTCTCGATTTAACCCGTTTTATGATCCCCCCACCCTTCATCGCCACCACCGCAACCACCGGCATTGGCGAATCCAGAAGAGATTCAACCAATTGGACGAATTTAGCCGATCCGCATTCCATTTTCCCGATTTCGTCGATTATGATCATACTGTTGAGAGGATTACCGAAGTCAAGGCTGTCCAAAAACTTATCGAACCGTGCAATATCCACACCATATTTCCCGACCCGAAAACGGCTTACAATATCGACATGAGAAAGAAGACTCCTCTCGCCCGCCAAACCGATCAACTCAAAGCCCTTCCTGACTCCACCCTGTCTTATCTCGGCGGTATAAAATCCGACCGGGTTCATCGACTCAAGTGCCACAGCCAGCTTTTTGACAAGAGTTGTTTTGCCGCTCCCGGGCAAACCGGTTATGAGAATATTCTTCTTCTCGGCCATTATCCAATACCTTGATAATTCGACAAATCTCATCGGAATAATAAACCGCCGACCTGTTTTTCGGCAAGCAATAAATTACGGTTAACTTTTTCCGTCTGCCTCCGTATTAAATATAACCGGGGCTTTAATTTCATTCTTTTGCCCGCAAAAACGGGGTTGTTTTAGACCATCAATAATATTCAGGCACGCATCAGGGAGGATGGTATGACAAACATCAGGGCCGCCTGATGGGCGGAACGATATTTATTTTCAGTTAATCATTTTACAGGGGAGTTTTCCATGATTAAAACCAATTTTTGCCGGTATTTCCTGATAACGACAGTAATCACTTTTATGCTGAGCGCGTTCGGGTATACCGCCGACGAGGGCAAAATTCCGATTACGACCTCATCGGAAAAGGCGCTGAAATATTATATTCAGGGACGCGACCTGAGCGACCGGCTTCAGGGACAGGAAGCTCTTGAGTATTTCGAAAAAGCAGTGGCCGAAGATCCGGATTTTGCTCTTGGCTACTGGAACCTGGCTTTTTCCCAACCGACCAATATCGGCTATTTCAATATGTTCAAAAAGGCGCGGATGCTGGCGGATAAAGTATCCGATGGTGAAAGGTTGCTTATTATGGCAACCGAGGCCGCCAACGGCGGCCATGCCGAGAAGCAACTCGAATATATAAAAAAGCTGGTTGCGGCCTACCCCAACGACGAACGGGCGCATAATCAGCTGGGCACGATATATTTCGGAAGACAGGATTATGAAAAAGCGATCGACGCCTACAACAATGCAATTAAGATCAATCCGAAATATTCACCGCCCTACAACCAACTCGGCTATGCCTACCGTTTTCTCGAAAATTATGACAAAGCCGAAATCGCTTTCAAAAAATATATCGAACTGATTCCCAATGACCCGAATCCGTATGATTCCTATGCCGAACTTCTAATGAAAATGGGGAGACATGAAGAGTCGATCGAGTATTATAAAAAAGCGCTCCAAATCAACCCCCATTTCGTCGCCTCGCATGTCGGTATCGCCACCAACCTGACCTGCACCAATAGGCATGCGAAAGCGAGGGAACAGGCCGACTTGTTGTATAAAAACGCCCGCGACAACGGCGAGCGACGGGCGGCCCATTTTACCAAGGTCGTCTCATATGTCGATGAAAATAAAATGGATGATGCCCTTAAGGAACTAAAAATCCAGTACAAGCTGGCCAAAGAAGAAAATGATGTCCCTTCGATGGCCAATGACCACGCCACCATGGCTAATATCATGGTCGAGATGGGTGAATATGACAAGGCTCGCGATCATTACGACAAAGCCAATACTCTGATGAAGGAATCGACGCTTTCGGAAATGGTCAAAGAAAATGCGGCCAGGTTCTATATCTATAACATGGCGCGGATCGATGCCATGACCGGTAATTTCGATGCCGCCAAAAAGAAAGCGGCTAAATACAAAGCCAAAGTCGAAGAAATACAAAATCCCGGCCAGATCCGTCTGGCCCATGAGCTGGATGCCATTATTGCTCTCGAAGAAAAAGACTACGACACCGCAATCAGGGAACTGAAAATGGCCAACAAACAGAATCCGTACAACTGCTACCGGATGGTTCTCGCTCTCGAAGGAAAGGGCGAAATGGAAAAGGCCAAGAAAATGTGCAGCAAGGCCTGTAATTTCAACTCTCTCAACAGTTTAAATTATGCCTTCATAAGGAACAAAGCGGAAGTCAAACTGGCTTCAATGTAGACAAAAATGGCATTCCGATAAGCTCCGCCCTGTCGGCGGAGCTTTTTTTTGGCATAAACATACAACGCACATACCGAAATTATTATGCTTAAACGGCGGTTTTATCCCGATGGGGATTCACACGTTTCTTTCATGGTCGTGTTATTCCATATATGCGACGAAAATTTATCCTTGTTTTGAATTGCCGCACGTATATCTTTAATGCTGATGCACAAATAGAGCTTCGGCAAACAGTTGTTTCTTTGGAGGATAGAATGAGGCAAAAAATATCTTATGGAATATTATTGGGCTTGCCGTTAATGGCGGTTCTTATTTTTATCGCAGCAGGATGCTCAAGCGAAAAAAATAAAATCCCGATTACAACCAACTCTGAGGAAGCGCGACAGCTTTTTCTGGAAGGTCGGGATTTCACTCAACGGATACTTTTCAGAGATGCCTATGAACGTTTCGATGAAGCTACCACCAAGGACCCTCAATTCGCCCTCGCCTATATCTATAAAGCGATAACCGCCGAAACACCTAAATTGGTCTATGAAAATATCGACAAAGCAGTGTCACTATCGGATAATGTATCCGAGGGTGAAAGACTGCTGATTCTTGCCGTCGAGGCCAACAACAGCTCCAACCCGGCAAAACAGATGGAACACATGAATAAACTGGTGGAGCTATACCCGGATGACGAGCTGGCCCATATCTGGATCGCCAGCTATTATCTGGAACAACAGGAATATGAGCTGGTGGTCGAAGAAGCCACCAAAGCCAAAGACATCCGTTCTGATTGTTCGCCCGCTTATAATTTACTCGGCTATGGATACCGCAATCTGGGCGATTATGAGAAGGCTGAAAAAGCATTTCAAAAATATATCGAGCTTATTCCCGACGATCCCAACCCATACGATTCCTACGGCGAATTGCTGATGAAAATGGGTAAATACGGCGAATCGATCGAATCATACTATAAGGCGCTTCAACTTGACGAAACATTTTATGCCTCCCATCTCGGAATCGCCTCCAATCTGAATTACCTGAATAAGCACCAGGACGCGCGGGATCAGCTCCAGGAAATGTTAGACGCGGCCGAAAATGACGGTCAACGGTTAACGGCGCTTTATGCGATGGCGGTATCTTTTGTCGACGAGGGTAAACTCGAGGAGGCCCAGCAAATAATCGACCGGCGCTTTGCGATGTCCGAGAAACTCAACGATACGCTGGCTATGGCCGGTGATCTGAACATCAAAGCGGCCATATATTACGAGATGGGGAAAGCCGAGAAGTCCCGCAGTTTCTACGACCAGGCCCTGGAGCTTATTTTATCGACCGGCGTGTCGGATGATGTTAAAAACAATGCCAGGCGCTTCAGATTGTATCACGAGTCGAGACTTGCTTTATTGGGACATGATATAGATAAGGCCCGCGAGCATGCCGCGGAATACAGAAAACAAACCGAGGAAATCAACCACACGGCCCAGATAAGAGCGGCCCACCGGCTGGCCGGTCTGATCGCTCTCGAGGATGAAAATTACGATATGGCTATCGCCGAGTTCCGCCAGACAAGCCAGCAGATTCCATATAATTTGTACTATCTGGCCCGCGCTTATCTTGGAAAAGGTGATACCGAAAAAGCACGGGAATGGATGCAAAAGGCGGCGGAGTATAATATACTGAGTAATTTACAATATGCTTTTATCCGCCAAAAGGCTAAAATGTTGCTGGAAGAATTGAATCAACAGCAATAGCATATTAGAAGAATTAAAAAAGCCCGCCGTCAATCGGCGGGCTTTTTTAATGACTTAATTGAATTATCCGACTTTTTCCTCGGCCGCTTTTTTAAGCTTGTCATTGGCAAAGATGGCTATTTCGACCCGCCGATTTGCCTGCCGTCCCTCGATCGTATCATTGGATTCAAGCGGCTGATCCTCGCCGTAACCCATAATATGGAATCGGACCGCCATAACCTGATTCGACGTCAGATGATTCGCCACCGAATTCGCACGGCGAACCGACAAATCCATGTTATATTCGGCCGGACCGGTCGAGTCGGTATGTCCCTCGATCAGGATCTCGGTGTCCTCATACTTGTTCAGAATAACCGCCAGTTTCGACAGGTTCTCCTGTGATACCGCCCGCAATTCCGATTTGTTGACATCGAATAAAATCCCGGAATCGAATGTAATTTTGATACCCTCGCCGACACGTTCGACACTTGCGCCCTCGAGATCACGCTCGATTTCCTCGGCCTGATTATCCATATAATTGCCTATATAGGCTCCGGCCGCGCCGCCGATAGCCGCGCCGAGAATGGCACCGACAGCCGTATTACCGGCTTTGTCGCCGATCAGGCCGCCGATAACGGCCCCCGTCGTGGCGCCGATAATGGCCCCTTTGTCACGTTTCTTCATGGACGCACATCCGGCCAGTCCGATTATCAGGACACCGACTAATGCAATAGTCAGGATTTTTTTCATCTCACCCTCCAGAAACTTGTTTGCAGATTCATTATTTTGACAAACATTACGGAAAAAAGTTTACGACTTACAATATAAAAATGCAAAAAAACGCCGGGATTGTAATCCCGGCGTCAAACTGTCAGATATTCAGCAATTTACCTTACAGGTTTTTTAATCACGTCCAGAAGGGAGCCGTCGCGCCACTCGATGACATGGACGACTTCATCGGTCGTTTCGGTCCTGACCGGCAGTTCCCCGAATCCGCTCGCCATATCGATCGACTTCTGATGCAGTTCCTCGATACTTACCAGCTTTACACCGAAATCTCCGGCCCGTTCGGCTATCGCATCCTTATAGGTGCTTTTGCTCTTCGGGTTGACGGCGGCGTATTCCTCGGTGACGATCACATCGATCACCTCGCCCGGGGTGGTGCGGGTATATACCTTATCGACCACCTTGGGGAACCCCTTGCCGTTCTTCCCGGTCGCCAGCGGCATGAAAATAATTGTCAGGTCGGCCCCGGCCGCGACATCCTGGCCGCCGCCGATACCGCCGATTATACGGCCGTTGGCACAGACGGTGTTGAGGTTGAAATCGAGATCGACCTCGAGCGTCGAAAGCACCGCCAGGTCCAGCATATTGACCGCACATTCCTTGCTTGCCACCGAGGCGTAATAATTGACATCGATTTCATGATGGCGGGGATTATTCAACAATGACTCGAACATATGCGGGCTGGGCTGGAATAATTGACCATGCATTAACTGGTACAAAGTTCCTTCATCGAGCATATCGACATGCATCATGGTACAACCGCCGATCGAATAATTCGCCCGAATCTTTTCCTCCTTGAGCATGGCCCGGATATTTTCCAGAATCAGGAGCCCGGCGCCGCTGCCGACCTGAAAACTGAAATCGTTTTTGACCACGCCCGAAGCCTTGATAACATTGGTAACATTGGCGGCCACCTGGGCGTTAAACGGGTGCGAGCGGGCCTTCTCCATATCGATTGTACCCGATCCGATTCCGGAATTAAGTCCCGGGCATTCGACCGGCACGACAAAATCGACCCGTCCCATCGGGATCGGCGTCGGCATCACAATTGTCTCGCTCACCGTCCCGGCGAGCAAACAGACATAATCGGCATATTCGGTGTCGGCGATAACCAGCGCCAGCGGTCCGCACAGCTGATCCGGATCGCCCATCAATCCGTTGCCGTTGCCGTGAATATCGGCGATCGGCACCGGCGCGAAAGCCACTTTAATTTTTACTTCGCCGGTTTGCATCTTACGCACCCGGTTGCCATGCGAGAAACCGACCGACACCCATGGAAGCAGGTTGCCTTTGACAATTTCGGCGCCAAGCTTGCGGTATGGGTTGCCATAGAGACCGGTAATTATACCGTCGCGTATAGCCTCGATCAGCCACGGATCGACATTGTCGAAATAGGCATTGCCGTAAATTTTAATATCCTTCTTCCCCGTCTCGCGGAGTTTATCGACGATCAATTTCAAACCCATGTCGCCGGTGCGATAATAATGCGGATATGAAATCGTGTCGCCGTCGCTGATGACCTCCATCACGCGGTCGAGATCGACTACTTTATTCCGGCGATGCGGGATTTTGCGGGTATGGGTCTGGCCCATAAAACGTTCGTTATACTCTTTATCATTAAAGGCCGAACTGTAAAGCTCGTAATTCTTACCGTTAAAATTCATTGCACTCTCCTATCAACTAAAAGCTCTGGAGATTATATCACTTAAAAATAAAAAGTCAAGCTTTGTCGATGGGGGGTGGATTTTTTCATTTTATGCCGGTATTCCCGGGTAAAATGGGAGGCAAAAACGGCTGGGGGAATGGCCCGAAACGACCAATAATAAATGCCGGATCAGAGAAGACCCGGCATTTATTCTATCGAAATTTATCAGCAGGGCGTTACAAACCCCTGATTTTATTCATAATTTCTTTGACTGTCTGATGCTCATCCACGGCCGGCGACATTTTCGGCGGGCCGTCATACGGATCACCGTCGCCGACATAAAGGTCAAAACTCTCGGCCGAATAGCTGTTTATCATCCCCTTGACGATTCCGCCGGTGATATTACCTTCATCAAATGCCGGATTCGGGCCGGTAATGGCCACCACACTGAAATAGAAGTACCCGTCATACTGGTTCTCGGAACTCGGGATCGCGAATGAGGTATCGGTGGTGAATTCATAAAAATCGCCGCGTCCGGTGTCACCGGATCCCCAGCGATGATAGTAATTGACAACATAATAATCGGCATTCAGGACAGGATTCCAGTCAAACTCAATATCGTCACCGACGGCGACAGTATCATAGGGCCAGTCAACGGCATAATCCATTATCATAACAGGTTCATCGTCATCGTCATCGAGCGCCTTGATACTACACTCCGACTTACCCTCGGGAGCAAATATCTCGATGTAGATGATTTCACCGGACTCATGTGTACCATCGGAGCTTTCATAATAGACATAGCACCCGACGCCTTCACCTATATACTCTTCCATCTCGGCAATGTTACCATCCACTCGCACCGAGTCAATGTCGGGCAAGGTCCCGGTGATACCGAAAATCATACCGTAGAATTCGATATCTCCACCATCGATATCCACCTCACCGAACATAACCGACGTCTGGTCGGCGTTGGGGCAGCTGGGACAATCATCATCTTCGCACCCGGCAAAGAACAACGACAGGGTTAACAGAGCCGTGATGACACACAACAACTTCTTGTACATGTTCTCTCCTCTGACTTTGGTTGGTAGTATTAGTTGTAATTATTGGTATATGCAGATATAAGTAGCAGTTAATATCAAATGCAGGTTTTTATAAACAAAAATTATCTCCTTTTTTTCAGTCTATCTGTTTTATCGGATAATAGTCTCAATTCCTTAAAATATAATTGCCGGTATTTTCATTTTGCCGTATCTTGACCATCGGTTAGCAGCGAAAATCAATTGATAATTAAAATGTTCAAGGAGGAAGCATGGCCGAAATAAACATAACCGGCGAATTGCGCACCGATTTTGATTGCGAAACGAAGGGTCTTCCGGCCAAACACTGGGGTGAAGCGGTATTCAATATCGGTGATGAAGAAATTGTCCTGGAGATAAGCGTCGAGGAGAAAGTAATCGTGGCCGTCTCTGCGGGCGATGACGCGGTCTGGAAAGGTACGCTGGAGGGGCTGAAAATGTTGCTTCGCGGCGAAATTAAGGCACGCTGATTCTACTTATTTTGTGATTACTCGAAAGCCAGAAATGATCCGTTTACCACTCATTTTCGTTGTTGTTTCTCGGCGGGCTACATCCGCTCTCGGGAACCTCCGTACTCGTGTTGGCCCAAATTTCACCGGTTGACGGTTTATAGGCCCAGCCGCCTCGATCCCCCACCGTAACGCCGGGCGTTACTCCCTCGACTATCGAATCGGGTGCCTTGTCATCGGCCTGAAACGGATTGGGCGGGATAGAGAATTGCATCACCACCCCGGCCATGCGCATGGAATCAAGCTCCGGCCACTGCGCATACCCCGTTTTGACCGCCCTGTCGCTGTAATATATCGAAATTGCCGAACGCATCTGGGCCAGCGCCGAATCGCAGGCGCTCGCTTTTGCTTCATCGCTTAAATCCTGATATTTGACAACCGCTACTGTCGCCAGCAATCCCAGAGTGACGATTATTATAATAACCTCAATAAGGGTAAATCCGTCTGTCTGTCTAAATTTAATCATAATAAAAAATGTATATACCATTATTATCGGCACAATTTATAGAATTTCAATTGCCTGTCACACCGTGTCTTGCCGGTGAGAAACACTCAAAGTCATTGCTATTTAACATTTAATTCTACAAATTCGAGGTCGGACCGCAATTTTTGTTTTTTTAATTATTAATCAAATATTATTATAGAACTGTTCAAAATTATTAGACGCTTATCGGACTGAGTTGTATTTATAGTATGAGATATATTATGAAAAACAAAGCCATCACTGTTATTTTGCTTCTGACCCTCACCTTTTTCAGCGGCTGCGATGATAACGGCTCCGGCAGCGACGACGCCTTGATCATGCCGCTGGCCGTCGGCAACAGCTGGCACGGCATATTGACCACATACGCCGAAGACGGCAGCATTATGTTCGAGCAATCATCAGTGTATTATGTTACCGGAGAATATAACTATAATAATCAGCAGTGGTTTGAAATCAATCATGCGCTGGACGGCGACACCGCGGAAGGCGTGTTTGTCTTCAGGAATAACGACGACGGCCTTTATGCCCTCTACGAAACCGACAGCTCGATTGCGCCGCCTGTATTGTGGGCAAAACATCCGGCCTCGAAAGGCGACGAGTATTATTCCGGGCCGGGCGACGAAGAGTTTGTCGAGGTTACCGATGTTAACGTTGTCGTCCCGGTTCTGGATGTCAATTATATCTGCAATGTTTACGAGCGCGAGGCCGTCTTTTATTTCGACTTTCCGCCGATCGATGTTTATTCGCTGGGTCCAAATATCGGTTTTGTGAAAATAGAGCGTCATCGATCCGGATTGACGGGACCGCATTATCTGTTCCAGGTGTGGGAACTGAATTATTATCTTTCCGGCGGCAATTGATTTCGCATAGGAACGACGCGATAAATTACATATATTTTCGATTAAGCTGAAACTATCGCTCGATTATTCGGTTTTTTGGTTTATAAGCATTGGGAAATTTTATCAGGCTGGAGGGAGATATGACAATATTATCACGTAAAATTGCACTGGCGTTGCTTATTGCGGTGCTTATACTTGTCGCCTGCGCCACCGTCCCCATCACCGGGCGCAAATCGATCAACCTGATCCCGGTTTCGACCATCAACTCGCTCAGCTTTCAGCAGTATTCCGATTTTATTTCGACCAATAAGACGATAACCGGAACCCCGGAAGCAACAATGGTGAAACGGGTCGGTCGGCGAATAAAAAGTGCCGTCGAGGAGTATTTCGCCGCCAATGATATGTCCTATCATCTCCAGGGATATGCCTGGGAATTCAATCTGGTCGATGACTCGGCGATCAATGCCTGGTGCATGCCGGGCGGAAAAGTTGTCGTTTATACCGGTATCTTGCCCGTCACCCGGGACGAAACCGGGCTGGCCGTGGTGATGGGTCATGAAATCGCGCATGCCGTCGCCAATCACGGCAATGAGCGGATGAGCCAGGGACTACTGGTGCAGATGGGCGGTATGGCCATCGATAAAGCCCTCGAGAACAAACCGGAGGAAACCCGGGGTCTGGCCATGCTGGCTTTCGGTGTCGGGGCCAATGTCGGGGTGCTTCTCCCCTACAGCCGACTTCATGAATCGGAAGCGGATCACATGGGATTGATTTTTATGGCTATGGCCGGGTACGATCCGAGTAAGGCGCCCGAATTTTGGGAACGTATGTCTGCCGACAGCAAGGGCTCGCCGCCGGAACTTCTCAGCACCCACCCCTCCGATGAAACCCGTATTAAAAATCTGCGGGAACGTCTTCCGGAAGCAATGACATATTACCGCCAGAGCGGTGGAAAATAACTCTCATTGTATTATCGCAAAAATTCAGGGCGGCCCGTTGCGGCCGCCTTTTTTGTTGTCTTTATATGACTTCACTGATAATATTATTAAAATCACTCAGGAGGACTATATGAAAAAACTCGCTTTCACTATCTGTATAATACTTTCGATTATGATCATCGAGGCCCAGGCCGAAAAAATTACTTTCGATGATCTGTACTCATACAAACGGGTCGGCGACCCGCAATTCTCCCCCGATGGCAAACAGATTGCTTTCACCGTGACTGAAACCGATCTCGTCGAGGAAACCAATGTCAGCCGTATTTGGACGATGAAAAGCGACGGAGGCAATATGCGGGAAATGACCGATATTATCCGCGAGGCATGGCATCCCCGCTGGTCACCCGATGGAAAATACCTGGCCTTTATGTCCGATGACGAGACGGGCGGTCAGATCTGGCTGGTATCGACAGGGGGCGGCCAACCCAGGCGAGTGACCTCACTCTGGGGCGGCGCTTCGGATCTGCTGTGGGCGCAGTCATCGGACAAAATATTATTCTGTTCGACCGTTTATCCCGATTGCGACAACGACAGTTGTAATCGGGCGCGCGCCGATGAGGAGGATAATAATCCGGTCAGGGCAAAATCGTACGATCATCTTCTTTTCCGGCATTATATAGGATGGGATGACGGCACCCTTAATCAATTGTTCATATACGACCTCGCCGGCGACTCGACTTACCAATTGACATCCGGTGAATATAACGCCCCGACAAATATTCTCGGCGGTTATACCGACTATGCTTTTTCTCCGGACGGATCCGAGGTTTGTTTTGTCATGAATACCGACTCGATACCGGCCCTGAGCACCAATAACGATCTTTTTATCACTACATCCACGGGCGGCGAAACATTGCGCATCACAGACAATCCGGGTCAGGACTGCAATCCCGTCTATTCCCCCGATGGAAAATATATAGCCTATGTTGCACAGGCGAGGGCCGGCTATGAATCGGATCAGGATGAGCTTATGATTTATAACCGTGAAAATGGCCGCAATACAAATCTCACAAGTGAGTTCGACCGCGCTATCGGCTATTTCGTGTGGAGTCCGGATTCAAAATATATTTACTTCCAGGCAATTGAGCACGGTTTTAACAAAATATGGCGAATTGACACAGAAAGCCGTGAGGTGGAATGCCTGCTGTCCGATGCTTCCTATAAAAATCTGGCCGTGTCACCCGATGGCCGGAGCTTTATCACCGCCCGTTCCCAGCCCGATCAACCCTATGAGCTTTATTGCCTGGATTTGAAATCGGGAAAATCGGAGCGACTGACTCATTTCACCGATGAATGGCGAGAACGACTCGACCTGAGCCAAGCCGACGAGTTCTGGTTCGAGGGCTTTAACGGCGATTCGATCCATGGCTTTTTGACCCTGCCGCCCGATTTCGACTCGACCCGCAAATACCCGCTGGTCCTTCTTATTCACGGCGGCCCGCAATGGTGCTGGCTGGGGAACTTCAACTACTACGGCTGGAACACGCAGTTAACGGCGGCGCAGGGTTATGTCACGGCACAAATCGACCCGCACGGTTCCACCGGTTACGGACTCGACTTCAAGGAGTATGTTTCCGGAAACTGGGGACGGGGTGATTATGATGACCTGATGATCGGTATCGATTACCTGGCGGCAAAATACTCCTTCATCGACACCACCCGCATGGCGGCACTGGGCCGTTCCTACGGCGGCTTTATGATCAACTGGATCAACGGCCACACCGACCGTTTCGAATGCCTGATCACTATCGACGGCATTTTCAGCCAGATAAGCAGTTACTACTCCACCGATGAATTATGGTTCTCCGAATGGGAATTCAAAGGAACACCGTGGACCAACCGCGAGGAATATCTCCGCTCGTCGCCTTCGACTTATGTCGAGAATTTCAAAACGCCGACGCTTATCATTCATGGGCAAAAGGACTATCGGGTGGATGTCTCCGAGGCGTTCCAGATGTTCACCGCCCTGCAGCGACGTGGCGTTCCCTCACAGTTGCTTTATTTCCCCGACGAGGGACATTCGATCAGGAAAATAAAAAACAACCGTCATGTTTATCAGAAACAATTCGAGTGGCTGGCGAAATGGCTGAAATAGCGGCCGTCCCAAAATGGCAATAAAAAAAGGCGGCCCGTCGATACGAGCCGCCTTTGATATCTATATCTTCGGCAGATTGGCTTTTATTTTCGTAATCTGCTCCTCGGGGAAATCGGAATCGATCATATTGCCGGAAAGGTAATTTTCATAGGCCGTCATATCGAAGAAACCATGCCCGCTCAGCAGAAAGGCGATTGTTTTCTTCTCGCCGCTTTCCCTGCATCTCAGGGCCTCATCGACCGCCGCCTTGATCGCATGCGTCGATTCCGGAGCGGGCAAAATACCCTCGGCCCGCGCGAATAACAACCCTGCATCGAACACATCTTTCTGCCGATACGCAACGGCATCGATCAGGTTATGCTTATGCAGCAAACATAGAAGCGGGGCGCCGCCGTGATACCGCAAACCGCCGGCATGAATCGGCGCCGGCACATAAGCGTGCCCGAGCGTGTACATCATCATCAGTGGGGTCAATCCAATCGTATCGCCGAAATCATAATCATATATACCCCTGGTGAGGGTCGGGCATGCGGTCGGCTCAACCGCTACCATGCGGATATTTTTCCCGGCTTTCTTGTCCGGGAAAAACGGAAAAACAAAGCCGCAGAAATTGCTCCCGCCGCCGACACACCCGATTAACACATCGGGATAATCGCCGGCCATTTCGAGCTGTTTCTTCGCCTCGAGACCGGCAATCGTCTGGTGCAACAAAACATGATTGAGTACCGAACCAAGTGCGTATTTTGTATCGTCATGCGTCGCCGCGTCCTCGACCGCCTCGCTGATGGCAATCCCAAGACTGCCGCTGGAATCGGGATAATCGGCCAGAATTTTCCTTCCCGAATTGGTCATATAGGTAGGGCTGGCGTAAACGCTTCCGCCCCAGCTTTCAATCAACAGCCGCCGGTAAGGTTTCTGATTAAAACTGACCTTGACCATGTAAACGGTGCACTCCATATCGAAAATACTGCACCCCAGCGACAGGGCGCTTCCCCACTGCCCGGCGCCGGTTTCGGTGGAAAGCCTTTTAACACCCTCCATCTTGTTATAATAGGCCTGGGCAATGGCGGTGTTCGGCTTGTGGCTTCCGGCCGGACTGACCGATTCATTCTTATAGTATATTTTCGCCGGTGTATCGAGCGCCTTTTCCAGTTTATGGGCACGATGCAGGGGTGTTGGCCGCCACATCCGGTAGGCATCGAGAACCTCATCCGGGATATCGATCCACCGCTCCTGGCTGACCTCCTGCTTGATAAGTTCCATCGGGAACAGCGGCGCCAGATCCTCCGGCCCCAGCGGCTGATGAGTTTGCGGGTGAAGAGGCGGCGGCAACTGTTCGGGAAGATCAGGCTGGATATTGTACCAGGCCGTCGGCATCTCGTTATCGGGTAATATAATTCTGGTCCGGCTCATAGATGCTCCTTGCCGTCTATGTGTGTTTATTATATATCAGTTCAAATTGTTTAACAAAATCCGATCTTATTTGTTTCGCGACGGTCCGGCAAATTAATTATCCACGACCGTCTTTTTAACTAATTGTCGGAATATCTCTTAAAGGAAGTATCGGAAGACCGTGCCCCTTACTTTATACAAGTATTCCAATCGTTTCCGCGGTTATTGTGAGGTACATCTCAGCATCTCTTTATATACGTAACGAAGGATGCTAAATATTGAGGATAACAACCGAAATCAGTTCCAGATTTTTAATATCACCAGAAGGGTAATGACAATAAAAATAGTCGCTGATGCGGAGATTATAATAATTTTCTTTTTATTATCTTTCCGAGCGGGTCGGGCGGGTACCGACACCCGCCGCTTTTTCCTCGAATCGCTCAGATTTTTCTGCAACTCGTCCCAGTCAAAGAGAAATTCTTCTATCGAACGATAGCGCTGAGTCAGTCGAATGGCCAGCATCTTTTCCAGTATTTTCTGCATTCCGCGTGGAATAATACCGTCGATCCGCCCCAGAAACAGATTACTGCTCCGGTTATAGATCGGATTTTTCCCGAAAATAAGCTGGTGCAGTATGACGCCCAGGCTGAAAATATCACCCTGCTTGCTGACCCTTTTTTCCGGCGGCGCATACCAGTTTTTTTCCATCAGGTTATAATGCGGTGGCAAACCGAAATCGGTCAGCTTGACATTTTCATCGGAATCGAACAGGATATTCGAGGGACGCAGATTACCGTGAATAACGCCGTTCTTATGCGCGAAATCAAGGGCGTCGGCGGCGGCAATGACAATATCCATGGCCTTCTCGAAAGCATACGGCTTAATCATCCTGTCGGCCAGGGAACCGCCACGGGCGTAATCCATTACAATAACCATACTGTGGCTATCACCACCCGCGCCGAATATATTGACAATATTTTTATGTTTCAGGTTGGTCAGCAATTTGGCCTCTTTCAAGCCGGCCGAACTGCGACCGCTTCTCTTTATAATAAAAAGATCATGCGATTCCTTGTTCTCGACAAGCATGGTCGAACTGTACTTGGTCTCTTTGAGGGCGTCGAGAAACTGGCATTTACCGATATACGACTCGACCCCAGAAACGCCGCCGGATTCAACACTCGATTGAGTCGATTGATCCGATAACGCGTTCAGGATGGCATCTTTGAGTTCCACCGCCGTCTGGTACCGGTCCTTCGGGTCCATGGCAAGACATTTACGGATAATTTCGTCGTACACCTCCGGTGTGGTCGGGTCTATTTCCGTGGGAAGCTTAAAACGGCCGAGCGGCTTACGTCCCGTCAGAATCTCATATATCATGACACCGACCGAGTAAATATCCGAGGACGGCGTAACATTGGCGGCCGACATCTTCTGCTCCGGCGACATATAGGCCACCGTCCCCATGACGATATCCGAACTGGTCATCTCCGACGGCGGTTTACCGACGATATGAGCAATACCGAAATCGGCCACGAGAGCATTACCCTGCTTTTCAATCAGTATGTTGGCCGGTTTAATATCGCGGTGTATAACGCCGTTCTTGTGAGCATAATCCAGCCCCTTGAGAACCATGATGATAATGGAAAGTTTCTGCTTGATATCATACCGGTCGGATAAAATCGTTTCCTTGAAAGATATCCCATCGACATGTTCCATGACAAAATAGTACCGCCCATCCGTCTCACCCTTGTCGATGACATGGACAATATTGGGATGATTCAGACGGGCAATGGTCGTCGATTCCAACTTAAAGCGATTAACAATATCAGGATCATTGGTCAGGCTGGGCGAGAGAATTTTGATGGCCACAAAACGATTGAGCGAAACCTGGCGGGCCTTGAAAATCTCGGCAATACCGCCCTGCCCGATTTTCGAGATTACCTCATAATCTCTGATTTCCGGTATATCTGCTTTTTTTGCTTCCTGCATCATAAACTCGAAAAAATCAAAAAACAAAAGTAAACAAAAAAATAATGAGGGGCCCGTTTACGGGCCTTCCTCATTATAATCGGCAGGGAGGCAGTAAGAATTTATTTGAGAAGCATCATTTTTCTTGTAATTATGCGGGTTTCGGCGGATATGCGATAAAAATAAACACCACTCGGCTCTCCCCCGGCATCCCACTCAACCGTGTGGTATCCCGCCGCAAATTTATCGTCGGCGAGAGTTGCAACCACCTGTCCCAGCAGGTTGAAAACCTCCAGTTTCACATGTTCCGCAACAGGGAGGCTGAAGCCGATCGAGGTGACCGGGTTGAAAGGATTCGGGTAATTTTGCTCGAGCTCGAAAACATCGGGCAGCAGGTCATCCGTGTCATCCCCAACCGCGGTCGTTTGATCGACCTGAAGCATGGCCGGAATAAAGCTCGGAATCAGCTGGGTTAACCCGCTTTGATCGGTCGCTTCGATGCGCCGCCACTGATGAAAAGTCGTCCCGAATTGATCGAACTGGGTGTGGCCGTGCGACGAATCGACAAACAGCATTTCCACAGGGACATCGTGGGCCAGCGTAAAATAAATCGAGGCGATTTCCCCGGAGGCGGCAGTGATCTCGGGGAGCGGATCGATAACCGAGGGAATATATGAAATATCCAGCACGTCGCCGTCAACCGAGTAATATCCCTGCATCGAGGCATCCAGAATCGAGGAGCCGAAATCGACATAAGTGCAGGTAAGATAATCGCTGTCGAATTTGAGCGGCACCCGAAGCGAGGTTATCCCGACATCCGATCCCGATAAAAGCACCCTGAGCACGAAGGATTGTCCGGGATGAATGGTCTTGCTCTCGACGCTTATGCTTCCGTTATAATCCATTGGCGCGGCGTATGCCGAACCGGATATGCAAAGCAGGGTCATTATTGTGAAAATCGTTAACTTTCTATTCATATCTATCTCCCTTCCAATACGGCCTTTATCTCTCATGTATGTTGCTATTTCCCAAACGAATAGCTGATTTCGCGATTCAACACACCGCTTATTATTGCAAAGCCGATGCCGCCGGCGCGGCGATATCAAACCGATGCATCAATATTATGAACTGTGCATCTTTTGCACAACCGCCCCGACCAATCTAACTTCATGGTTCCGAATCCTTAAATTTAAAAGCGGGCGTAAATACCCTCCAATTGCCAAAAACGCTTGATTATCTCGGAATATTGCAGTAATATTTACGAACTAATTTAATATGCCCTTCACAAATGCAATGTGGGAGACATTTAGATGGCAAAAATAGCAATTGTCGGCTGCAAAAGAATCCAGGATCAGCTTTGTATCGCCTGCGCCAAATGTTTCAAGGCAATCAGCGAAAAAGACGGAGAATTCGCCCGTTATGACGACGATATCGAACTGGTCGCGCTGGGAAATTGCGGCGACTGCCCAGGCCTTATTATGCCCAAAGTTACCCTTATGAATGAAATCGTAACCATGCTGGGCAGGGACTATGACGTTATTCATCTCGGAACATGTGTCGTCAAAGCCAAAAAAACCGGCCAGTGCCCGCTCGATTTCGACAAAATCGCGGTAATGATAAAAGAAAATTTCGGCAAAGAAGTTGTTGTCGGAACTCACGACTATTAAGATTGTTCAAATTTCTGAATATTTTATTATACCCGCCGTTGCCGGGTAATTACTTTTGAACCTCAAATTCGATTATGGGGAGTTAATATGCATCCGTTTGAAATAAAAAAAGATATATACTGGATCGGCGCAATCGACTGGAACCTGCGCGATTTTCACGGCTATTCGACCGAAAAAGGTAGCACCTACAACGCCTATCTTGTCAAAGGCGACAAGACGGTTCTTTTCGATACCGTGAAATCCGATTTCACAAACGAGTTTATTAAAAATCTCAAGGAATTGCTGGGCGACAGAAAGCTCGATTACATCGTCAGCAATCACGCCGAGATGGATCATACCGGGGCGCTCCCGGAAGTAATGGCCGCATTCAAACCCGAAAAAATAATCTGTACCAAAGCCTGCCAGGACGCTCTTAACAAGCATTTCCACGGCAACGACTGGCCGTTCGAGTTGATCAAGGAGGGTAGTGAAATCGATCTCGGAAATCGCACCGTGCAGTTTTTCGGATCGGCCATGATCCACTGGCCGGAAAGCATGGTATCGTATCTCAAAGAAGACAAACTACTCATCACCAACGACATTTTCGGCCAGCACTGGGCCACCACCGAACGTTTCGCCGATGAGGTCGATCAGGGCGAACTGAACTGGCAGTCGGCTAAATATTATGCCAATATTTTCCTGCCCACCTCGCCGGCCATCAGGAAATTCCTCGACAAACTCGAAACCAAAGGGCTCGATTACGATATGATCGCCCCCGACCATGGACTGATATGGCGAACAAACCTGTCCGACGTCATAAAATCATACAAAGCATGGTCGAGCTGGGAGACGAAACCGAAAGCGGTCGTGGTTTATGACACTATGTGGGGAAGCACCGAAGGAATGGCGCGGGCAATAATGAACGGCCTGTCCGGCGACGGCGTCACCGCCAAAATGTTCGATCTGCGCGCCAATCACCGCTCGGATATCATCACCGAGATACTCGATGCGCGCGCGGTGGTGCTGGGCTGTTCGATTCTCAACAGCGGTATCCTGCCCAAAATGGCCGACATGATAACCTACATGAAGGGTCTCCGCCCGATGAACAAAATCGGGGCGACGTTCGGTTCCTACGGCTGGAAAAACGCCATCACCAAATTGCTCAACGAGCAGATGGAAGAGATGAAAATCGAACTGGTCGATGAGGGTATCGCGGTGCAGTATGTCCCAACCGAAGAGGATCTCGATCATCTTACCGAACTGGGCGCGAAGATCAAAAATTCAATCCTCGAATAATCATAAATTTCACATATAAAAGAAGCCGCGATATTCCATCGCGGTTTATTTTGTTGGAGAGTTGTTGAATATATCCTGATATTGTAAGTATATTCATTAGTATCATTCGGGAGGTCATACAATGTCACTTGAAAAACCGTGGGAAAAACGGTTCGACACACTGGTTGATGAGCTTGCGCGAAATTATGACGGTAAACTAAAAAGACCCGAATCAACCAGGGACCTGCCGACCTTAGCGGTTGATCCGTCATATTTCAATTATCCCATATTTTACGGGGAGTATAAGAATATGCAGTTCATAGTGGAGAACAACGAACTCCCCGGCGCGAAATATTCCATCTATGATCTCGGCGATAATGTCGAATTCCTGAGGATTACCTTGCTACGGCAAAGCCCCGTCAATATCGAAATAACGCATGAACACTGGCTCCACCGCCTCCAGAAAAAGATTAAAATAAAACGTGAATTTCAGACCGGTAATGAAGCTTTCGACAAAGATTATTTTCTGCATGCCGATTCCGAACGAGACAAACAACTGCTCGCCGACTCGGAATTTCAACAGATTGTCAGACAGCTGGAACCGCTGTCGGTTTTACGAATATACAAGGTCGGTGTTCGGCTCTCACAGATGATCACCGATGCAAAACATCTGGATTACCTGACCGTCGACAGGTGTATCAGGAATTTGTATAAAATCGCCGACCTGCTGTCGTCAATTAAATAGCAATCAGGAATATTCCGTTGCCTAACACTGCGGTTCCGGGCCGCCGTTATACAAGTAATTAATCAGATAAACAACATCGAGAATGTTGACGGCGCAGTTGGTACCGTCGATATCCGGGAAACAACCCTGCCAGCCCGGCCCATCATTATAAAGGTAGTTTATCAGGTACACAGCATCGAGAATGTTGATTTCAAAATCGCCGTTCACATCGGAGCAATAATAACATGGCGGCATTTTTACCTGAAAACAATATGGCCCGCCAAATGAAGGTGATGGAGTTGCAAATATCCAGTCATACTTTCCCGGTGGATTCACATTTGGGATACTGCATGAGTCGATACAGAAATAAGATTCGCCCGTTATCGCACTTAGCGGAAATCTCACATCATACTGGAATCGCGGCATCATTGGCTCGCCTGATGGAAATCCATACAACCCCGAACCGCTCCAGTTAATGGTATCGGCTATGTTGCCATCCCAGGCATCACCGCCGCGAGTCCAGAAACTATTGTAAAAATCCCACCAGGGACTGCCCTCCTCAAAGCCGTTGATAGCCTCATAACTCAACATTTTCCATGATGTTCCGTCACCGGTCATATAGAATGTCAGCGGTATACTCATTCCGTTCCTGTCGTAGGGGGATGGATTGTCAATCAGGATTCTAAAGGTCGCACAATAGGAGGCATAGATGTTAAAGCCGTCACTCCAGGCCGTGGCCGGGTCTAATTCGACATCGAAATTCTCGGCTATGGCCGCTGCGGTAAGTACGACCAATAATGCTAATAGAATAGCAGTTGTCTTTGTTTTCATCGAACCCTCCCTTCCAAGGTGTCATGTACAAAGACCAATTGAACACGCCAATCAGATACAGGTAATTCTGAGAAAATTACTATACCTGATTCTTTAACTCTGCATTATAGATTTATTGACCTATATGAAATATATAAAGATTCTATTTTATTGCAAGAATTAAAGGTAACTTATGCACAATCAATAAAAATCGACAATAAAGGCGAGTAGTTAAGTTCTATTTAATCGAAGAGCTTTCGATTTATATGACAGGATTTCATCCCGCGTTTCTTAAAATACTGCTGATGATACTCTTCCGCCGGATAAAACGTTTCGACACAATCGATTACCGTCACCACCGGCCGCTTCAACAACCCGCTTCCGTCGAGCTTTTGCTTTATTTCCTCGGCCTTCAACTGCTGATCGGAATTATGATAGAAAACAGCCGAACGATACTGCGAACCGATATCCAAACCCTGGCGGTTCAATGTCGTCGGGTCATGACATTCCCAGAAAATCTCGAGCAGTCTTTCGTATGACACAATATTCGGATCGAACTCAACCTGCACCGCCTCGGCATGCCCGGTTGTACCGGAACAGACATCTTCATACGAAGGATTTTCGGTATGCCCACCGGTGTAGCCGACGGTGGTCCCGACAACACCCTCGACATTGCGAAAGGTCTCCTCCACCCCCCAGAAACATCCGGCCGCAAAGGTCGCTTTTTCCATTTTATATTCTCCCCGATCCTTAATTATCCATTATTATTGGTCTTTGTCGCTCTATGACAAAAACAAACTAATTTGGTCATGGTTCCCCGCGAAAAAAAAGATAAATATTTGCCAATTCACACACATAAACATATCTTGAAACAGTTAAAAAGTTTGTGAACGACTGCCTGAATATCCGGGGCGACCGGCTATTTCAGACGGAAAGGATGGTGGTCCGATGAATGATATATCCAGAGTATCGAAACGGGTGTCGCAGATTTCCAAATCGGCGATACATGAGATGACAAGATTGTCGAAGCAATACGATGACGTGGCCTTTTTATCATGGGCAAAACCAACCTCTGGGACACCGGAGCATATCAACGAGGGCGCCATCGCGGCTATCAGGGACGGCCGTGTCGGGGGCTACTCGGAAAATTCCGGCCTGGTCGCGCTCCGCGAGGCGATCGTGAGAAAACTCAAACGCGACAACAATATCGATGCCGAAATTTCACAGCTTCTGGTTACGGTCGGCGCCATCGAGGGTCTTTCGGCGGCGGTTATGGCCATAATCGATCCCGGTGACGAGGTGCTCCTGTTCACCCCCACCTATTCCACTCACATACGGCAGGTGGTGATTGCTTCGGGTAAACCGGTTTTGATTCCGACCATCGAGGAAAAAGGCTTCGCGCTCGATTTCGACCGCATCGAAAGCGCTATCACCCCGCGCACGAAGGCCATAATATGCTGTTCGCCCAACAACCCGACCGGAACCGTCTTCTCCGAAGAAGAACTCCGATGGCTGGCCGCACTGGCCTTGAAACACAACCTGATGATTATCACCGATGAAGCCTATGAGTATTTCGTCTTCGATGACCGCAAGCATTTTTCACTCGCTTCGATACCGGAGATGAAAAAACATGTTATCAGTTGCTACACATTCACCAAGACTTATGCCATGACCGGCTGGCGCATCGGTTACCTTCACGCCGACGAATCTCTTATCCCGCAGATCACCAAGGCGCATATCCCCTTTGCCATCTGCGCCCCGGTTGTCTCGCAGTATGCCGCGCTGGCGGCTCTCGAGGGGCCGCAGGATTGTGTCGCCGAATTCCGGGAACATTATATCTCCGCCCGCAACCTGATGTGCGAACGGCTCGACCGGCTCGATCAGGTATTTTCCTACCAGAAACCGGAAGGTTCATATTTGATGTTTCCGAAGATTCTTCTGGATGAAGGAAAAGACTCGATGGCCTTCTGCAAAAACCTGCTGGCCGAGGGCAAAGTTTCGACCACTCCCGGCGTGGCGTTCGGGCCGTCGGGCGAGGGACATTTGAGATTATCGTTCTGTGTCACGCACGATGAAATCAACAAGGCTTTCGATAGAATAGGCCGTATGTTTGCCTGATGGCTGAAAATCGAATTGTCTTAGAAACAACCCTGACGGTATTTGCTGTTTTCTCAATTCGATTTTTATGCTATAATTACGAAAAGTTTTGAACCATTACTTATGCCCGCAATTTTTTACAGGAGCTGTTTGTGAATATACGCTTAATTGCCGAGGGCGAAGAAGAAGCCTGCAATAAATTCCATAATCGACTATATAAAACGAATCGGACAATCGACCAGTGGCGATGGGAGTTCACACTGAATAACTACCTAAGCAAACCGGTCCCCTATGCCGTGGTCGAGGATGACGGCGCCATTGTCGGTACCCAGGCCTTTATACCGATCAGACTGATAGACAAAGACGGCGTTTACTGGACTGCAAAATCGGAAGAGACGCTGGTCGATCCCAGTTACCGCGGTAAAAAACTGTTCGAGAAAATGTATGCCCTGCTGTTCGAGTACGCCGAGGAACATGAGTTTTCCTATATTTGGGGTTTCACTCCCGCCATCAAGGCTTTCGACCGGCTCAATTTCACCATCCCCGGAAAAACCGGCCAGATTTTTATGCCGTTTTCAGCCCGGTCCATCGCGCCGATGATGGCCAAAAGCACCATAGGCAAACAGGCCGGTTTCGGTGATAAATTGAAAAGTGTACTGGCCCGCTCGGGATGTGTCGTGGCGCAGTCAGTCAGTGCCGTCAAGGTCGCCCTCAACAAAAATAAAAACATCGGCGATCTCGAAATCCGCACGATGGATCAACCGGATGAACAAACGGGAGAATTGTGCCGGGGTTTTATCGACCATTACGGCGGCACGACCATATACCGCGACGCCGACTATCTCAAATGGCGGCTGTTCGATAATCCGTATGTAAAAAGTGTGGTCCGGGCGGTTTATGACAACGACAAACTACTCGGCTGGGTCGCCTTTATGCTGGCCGATGACGGCCTGGGATATCTTGTCGATATTATGACAACACCTGATGACCAAATATACAAACCGGAAGATTTGATCCGACTCCTCCTGCTCGAAGCGGTTATCGGCTCCCGCAATATGGGCGCGACAGGTATTCGCGGCTGGTTTGTCAACAAACATCCTTTTGACAAACTCGTCCGCCGTACCGCCCGTGAAATCGGCTTCTATACATTCGATCGCGGCAACTCGGTGGTGCTGTACAATTGCAGTAAGGGCAAGGAGAGAACGGCATACGACAAATTCGACGACTGGTATGTCAGCAGAATCTATACCGAAGGAGTCCTGGGGTGATGCTTCCGCCCGAAGTAGAATATTTCAAAGGATGTATTGAAGATCATATTGCGTTGTTTTTCAATGAGAAGGCAAAAGCCGTCACAGGCGATAATTACCTGCGCTTCCTGCCCTATGATGATGCTGTCGCATTGAAAGAAAATATCCTCGCAATACCTTATGATATCCCCGTACCGAACAAACCGGGAAACCCTTATAAAGTCAGTTTCAACTATACCGAACTCACCGTCTGGAACAAAATCCCTTCGCCGGACAAAGGCGATTGGACACCGTTGCCGGATAAATCATCACCCCTTTGGTATCGAGACTCTTCGGGCACACTGATCCCGGCCTGGAACCTGTTCGGCAATCTTTTTCATCTTCTTACATTCGGCGAGGAAATAAACCCGACACAGAGAGACGCCCACGGTCGTTTTGCCGCCGCTTTCAGCCCGAGGCTGGAGCAAAATCTGATCGAAGTACCAGCTTTCAACGAAGCGGTCGCGACGATTGTCGCCGCCTGCGACGGGTTGCATGAAAACGGCCGACCGAATTTCCATCTGAACAATTTACTGAAACCGCCAAATCTGGTACTCTCGCATGACTGCGACATCCTGCTCGGCAATGATTTCTGGACACAGGCGGTCCGGGGCGCAAGAATATTCCTGCCGCTTCTCAAAGCCAAACCGCCTAAACTCGACAACGCCTGGTGGCTTGTTAGAAATGCCGTTACGCCAAAAAGATTCTATTTCGATAATGTCAACGGTATGATCGATATCGAGAGATGCTTCGGATATAATTCTACATTTTATGTTCTAAACGGAAGCGGCGGGCGATTCGGCGCCCGCTATGAATCCGATATTATCCCCGAACTGCAAAAACAAATCCCGCCGAAGTGGGATATCGGGATGCACTATAATTACAACACATTTCTGGATGCTGAGCGCTTCGAAGCACAAGTCGAACAACTGAAAAATATACTGAACACCGATATAATCGCAGGCCGGGCGCATTATCTTAAATTCGACCCGGAAAAATCATTCCCGTTTCTTCAAAAATACGGCATTAGGGTGGATGAATCCTCCGGCTATGCCGATCGCATCGGTTACCGAAACGGTATTGCGGGCTGTTTCCGGCCCTATGATCCGGCACAAAAACGGGCCCATGATATATGGGAGATCCCGATGATTATTATGGATGCCGTTCTGGTTCGGCAATACGGCGATCGATACGCCGATAAATTCTCGCAATTATTGAATCATCTCAAATATGTCGGCGGCGCCCTGAGCGTCATCTTCCATCCCGGGCAATTTTTCAACCCGGAATATAAACACATGCTTGACGTCTATCATAATTTGCTAATGCGAAGCCGCGATCTTGGCGCAGTTTCGGAGACGGCAAAGTCACTGACCGAAAAAAATAAATAAAGCCGATTGATTTCGCAAAAATCACTTTCATCATCATAGTGGTTATTATTAACTTCTTTTGTTTATAATGGCGCCTGATTTTTCGTATAATATTTGAGATTGCACAGGACACCGAATCGCCGATGCATGACCCCGCTATGATTCGGACAGAATTGCGTCGTTATTTTCAAAAATTTAATTTAATAAAATCAATACAATAATCAAAAGGCAAGGGGGATTATATGTCTTCGACTGTCATGGAAGTGGAGTATTTCTATTCCACGGTGGCCGAGGATGCCGGGATCGATCTGGTCGGCCCGAAAAAGGCGTTTTTAATTCAGGGTGATGATCAGGTTGGGGCGCTGTATGATTTTCATCTGAAAATGTCCAACGCCGGTATCAATATCCACGCCTCCAACGGAGTTGTCGATGGAACCGGCCGCTTCGGTTATGTTATCTGGGTCAATCCGGATGATTATAAGCGAGACTCGGAAGCATTGAAAAGCAGCGACTGGAAAACGATACAGCCCAGCCCCCCCGGGACGTAAATAGTATTGAAATTATAATCAACAGGAGCGGTTCAATACCGCTTCTGTCGCAGTATTTAGAAGTTACATGCCAATTTGTTTAGCCAATTTGACAATTTCTATTAATACGGACCATTTGCAATCCACCTCATGTAATGTCAGTTGAGATTTATCCTTGACCGGTATATTCAGGTGAACACCCGAATCACGTACCGAAAGAGATGAAAATGGCATCAATGATTTGACTAATGACTGGAAATTGGGCAGGTTTACCATCTTTCTGTCGACTTCTTCTTTCGCCTGAATAAAATATTCATTATCGAGGCCAAAATCCCCCGTTTGCGTTTGCCACTCATCAGTCAATTCTCTAATTCTATTATCATACCACTTATTGTGCAAAAATGATATAAATCCGCACAGGTCTTCCTGAACGGACAAACAAAGAACTTCCTGGTGATCGTTTTTCTTCATTAACGATGTTGATGAATGGTGGAAATAGTCCATTGTGACAGATACCTTATTTTCGCCCCGTATACCTGCAAAAGTCGGGTAGCCATATACAAACGACTTTATAATAGGCACTGAGCGAGATACAGGTTCAATTTGACAATCAGTATTATTTTCACCCCAACATCTTTTTAGGTCTCGAAACAACTTCCGTAATTCCGACTGCCAGACTAACGCATCTCGCCTATCCACGGCAAAACCTCGAATCATTCATTTTAGGGAAAGAGTCTCCGGCCGAAGATCCCGTGTTTCATGGGGACTCCTGCCTATTCTATATCCACACTTACTTAAGATATTTCCCGACAGCCAGAGTATAAACAAAGATGGCTAATTAGACAATAGATTTATTAGATTAAATGGATTGGGATATGGGGCATTGAAAGACCAATTAGAATAGGATATTTGTGGGATATGGATTATGCCGAAAAAATAATTGTTATGGCAAATCATTGGTTGAAAACATACTATTGCTTCTTCCTGAAAATCGATCGATGCATCGCTGCGCTCAGCATTTATCCTTCGAAAACTCAGGACGCGAGAACCAGTAACTCGCTTCGCTCGAACTGGTTCTAAAAGCGGGCAGGCCGTGATTATCCGACCTTTGTTTGCGTAATCCATTGAAATAAAACCTATTATAATGACGGCCAAAAACTTGGGTGCAAATTATTTTTTTATATTCTTTTGTTTGCTTGTGTCTGATTTTGGATGTTTTTCCCACCGATGACACAGAATGGTCACAAGCTGATAGAGATTTATTTACGACCGCATTTCAAACAAGATTCAACTATCACTCACAATGTTTTTATACGGAATTAAAGAAACAAACGATTCGGGGATTTTCCTAATTGACACAAAGTAGATTCATGCAATATCGTTTTTATGATCAGGAAGGTCAATTCCCTTAAAATGAGGATCCAAACTCAGCTCCTTTAAAGTCGGTCCGGGGTGTCTGTTGACAGCCAAACGTATCAGTTGCCCGGCCTTTTTCTTATCGCCTGCAAGAAGATAACCTCTTGCAACGGTGTGCAATACTTCGCCGTCATAATTGTCGGGCTTGTCTAGCTTCCTCAGTATATCAAGAGCTTCATCTTTTCTTCCCAACTCGGCTAATGCCATTGCGTGGTGAGCCTTGATATGCGGATTTGAAGTATCCTTAGTCTCGTATTCTGCCGCGGAATTAATGGCCTTTGCGAAATAGTCGTTTGCTTTATTCTTGAAGCCGCGGATTTTTTCAATATAACCAAGGAAGTAATACGCTATGAATTCAAAAAATCCATGGTCGATCGACTCAAGAAATCTGTTACGGGCATCGTCATACTCACCTTTTATCAAGTGAATGTAGGCAGTATCGATCAGCGCATTGGGATCGCCTTTGTGCTTAATTGCCAATTTCATACTATCTAGAGCCGGTTCAACGGAGCCAAGCTTAAGATAGACCCTGCCCAGATTGAAATGTGCCCGCCCGTAATCCGGAGCAAGCTCTATGGCCCTGCGAAGCGTGGCGGTCGCAATGGCATACTTGCCCAGATGCATATTCGCCATGCTTAACAGAAGAAGTGTTTCCAGATCATTGGGAGCGTATTTTAATGATAGTTTGGCCCATTCGATCGCCTTATCATGATCATCCTTGATTTCCTGAAGCCATGCCAGAGTTCGATACCCGATAGCGTATTTGGGACTATATTCTACCGCCCTGAGAAATGCCTTTTCCGCATCATCAAAAGCGCCTATAAACATATAATAACGCCCCAGAGAACGATGAGCTTCGGGGAGCTCCGGAGAAGTCTCAAGAGCCTTTTGGGCCTCCCGCAAAGCCTTCTCGATTTTCGATTTACTCCGGTCATAATAAGCCATATACTGAAAAGCATAAACATCCGATAATCCGGAATGCGCTTGGGCAAGGCCGGGATCTATTTGCAGTGCCTTTTCAAACATCTGCTCGGCTATCTCCAGATCCTCGGGCTTGTTGGTCTGGTAATAATTCTTACCCTTTAAATAATACTCATATGCGGCAATATCTGTCTTGAAGTATTCGTTGAAATTTTCTTCTCCCCTATCGGTTATCTCCGCCAATTTTGAGGCCGTATCCTCAACTGCACGTAAGAGAATCTCATAAAAGCTCTTTTCATTGGCTTCATAATTCTGAGCAAGGATCATATTGTCGCCGTCGTCGCCGTAAACGGTCAGGTGCATTTTGAGATTATCCCGCATTTTCATCAGGGAACCGACGATCATAAAATCGGATCGGCATCGCTTGAAGCAATCCCGTATGTTCCTGGAGTACATCGATGAAGGTTGGGCGGAAACGATTAAGTCGGTCCGATTGGAAAGCTCGTTGATAAGGCTGTCGGTAAATCCCTGGCAGAAATATTCCCAGCTTTCGTCATTCGAGAGATTCCTTAGATCGATTATGGTCACCGTCTGGGCCGTTTTTTGAGTGCGGACTTCTACAAGCTTGTCTTCTCCGCTGAGACATTTTTCTATCTGCTCCAGCACCACCTGCATATTCCTGAACCGTTGACCCGGTTCTTTATTCAAAAGTTTCATGATGATCTCATCCAACCATCCCGGTATATCGGTGTTCCAGTATGAGGGAGGATCAGGTTCCTCATGAAGAATCGAATATATTATCGCAGCCGGGTAATGGCCCTCAAACGGCTTGTTACCCGTAAACATTTCATAAAGGATGACACCAAAACTAAACAGGTCCGATGTAGAGTCGATATTTTCGGCACTTAACTGTTCGGGCGACATATAATAAAGCGTTCCTTCAATGTCACCATGCTGATCGACCGTGTCAGCCTTAACCACTTTTGCAAGTCCGAGATCGAGTATTTTAATCTGGCCCTCATCGTTTACTTTTATATTTTCAGGTTTGAGATCCTTGTGAACCAGGCCTTTCTCATGGGCGGCCAAAATGCCTCTGCCAATCTGAGTTACCAGATCTATTTTCTGATCAAAATCAAGTTCGGCCGCATATTCATCCAATTCCTTGCCGGGAACATACTCCAGGGCAATAAATTCCATGGAGTCCAACCGAAGATAATCGATAGCTTTGACTATATATGGTGAATCCACAACCGCCAGGATCTCAGCTTCGTGTCTGAACCGGTTCTGAAAAGCAATCGAACCGGCAAGCTCTTTATTAAGGAATTTCAATGCAACATGCTGATTCGATTGCGTATCAATAGCCCTGTAAACCTCACCCATCGAACCTGAGCCAATAAACCGGTCGATTGTGTATTTACCTATTTGAGCACCTGATTTAAGCACAGATGACTACTCACAGATATGAAAATTATTAAAAATCCTGTTGCCTTTTTAAAAGTATAATGCCTTATTAAATAAAGACAACAAAAATCGTCTCAAATAAATATAAAAACCTGTATCGAATTATGCCGAACAAATTTGAGAAAGAATCACAGAGACTGAAAAAAGCGGTTGACGAGCTGGTCGCCCTCAACCAGATTTCTACTGCTATCAGCGCCCTGATGTCAGTCGAGGATATCACGCAAACCGTGGTTGACAGTTGCCTGAAAAAGACGAGGGCCGAACAAGGGGCGATATTTCTACTCGATGATGAAAACAACCAGGTCGATAAATTTAAAACATTTGTACGCGAATTTTCACCATCCACTGATAAAATACCCTTTCATATAAATGAAAGCCTCAGCGGCTGGATGATAAAAAACAAAGCCATTTTTTCCTGCAATAATCCTGACAGCGATGAACGTTTTAAAGGTATGAACCTTGAGTCTCATGGCATCACTTCCATAATCTCGGCACCGTTGTTGACCAGAAAGGGGCTTCTGGGATCTTTGATACTCTTTAACAAAAAGGACGCCAATGGATTTACCGACGACGACAAACGCTTTCTGGGCATTGTCGGAACCCAGGTTGCCCAGGTGATAGAAAACGCCCGCCTTAGAGAAAAAGAAAAAAAACTGAGCGAAATCGAAGAAGAGATTAAAATTGCCAAGTCCATTCAACAGGGTTTTCTTCCACACTCGGGCGAGAAGCTGCGTCATTGTGAAATCTTCGGTTTTAATTCCCCCGCCAAAGAGGTCGGCGGAGACTATTACGATATTGTCCGGATGGATGAGAACCGAGTTTTCTTCTCGCTGGGGGATGTTTCCGGCAAGGGAATTCCGGCATCGCTATTGATGGCCAATGCCCAGGCGGTTTTTCGATCCCATCTTTTTACTCCCGGAGAAATAAGGCTCGAGATTATCGCCGGAAGTCTCAATAATCTGATTTGTCAGTTTAGCAGCAGCGGCCAGTTTATAACTTCGATTTTCGGCTACTATGACTGCCCTACCAGAAAGCTCTATTATGTAAATGCCGGGCACATGTCGCCGATCATTGTAAGAGGGCGGGAAATAATCATCGACCCCGATCTTCCGGATATTGTCATAGGCGTTCTCAGGGATCATGAATACCGCGTCAGGGAGGTCGATCTCAGGGACGGCGATTCCTTCTTCATATATTCCGACGGCGTAACCGATCTCCTTGATTCAAATGATGATTGTTTTGGAGAAACAAGGCTGTCCGAGTTTTTTTCGGAAAACGGAATAGACAGAGTTTCAATAACTTGTGAGAAATTATACCGTCGGCTTCAACAGTTTCGCGGATCTGCTCCACAATTCGACGATATCACTTATGTCACGCTTAAAGTATCCCCATAGATCATGAATTGACA
>Ga0272443_10001640_pt1 | contig 31607 bp, 27 predicted proteins | sample SSMAcet12_FD_193581 | JGI IMG/M metagenome (GOLD analysis project Ga0272443, IMG submission 193581) | Marine sediment archaeal communities from Little Sippewissett salt marsh, Falmouth, MA, United States - SSM-Acet-12 | ecosystem: Environmental > Aquatic > Marine > Wetlands > Sediment ... | reverse complement strand
ATCACTGCTCCGCACATCACGGCCCAAGGGGCCATTCTCCGCACCCAACGCGCCATCATGTACCTCCTTGTACTTCTAGCATGAGTTGCTTGCACTCTAGCCTACACCTGCTGTGACTGACAAGAACTAGTCTGCTAGCATTCGGAACGTCTTAGTCCTGGTAGATCGCCCGTGCTTTGGCTCCGGCATCCGCTTCGTCCCTACGCACGAACGGCGCCGCTTTCTCATCTAGCAAGGGAGGACAAGCGCCTGCTCGTGCGGCAGACGCGCAACGCCTGATCCGCTGTCCACCCGGCCCGGGGCGCACACCCCGTTCCGTGCGTGCTTCAGCCCTGTGCCGCCACGGCGTCGATCGTCCCAACCACAGGGCTCTCGAGCGTAGCTGGGTGGTAGAGCAACGGTTTCGCGAACCGTCGGTCGGAGGTTCGACTCCTCTCGCCGGCGCTTGCCACTGGGCACCGATCGACGCCTATTCCGCCGGACACAGTTCCGCTTCCAAACGGCCATAGGCGCCACTGGACTCCGCGCTTCGAACGATACGATGGACGTATCTACCAACTTCGTCGACGAAGAGGGGTGAGAGATCGTGAATGATTTGGGGAAGATTGCGGTTATCGCCGCGATCATGGGAGCGCTGCTGTTGTTCGGGATCCTCCTGAACCGGCCGGAGCCTGCGCCGGTACCCGAGGAGGCTGTCCCGGTAGAGGAACCGGTTGCGGCGGAGGTGACGGTCCTGCCGCCAACCTCCTTGGAGATGCTCGATCCGATCTACTCGGAGAAGGCCGTCTTCCAGGACAACACGATCCGGATTGCATTCAACGTGTCGCATACGGAGGAAGGCGTCGAGAGCAGACTGCCATTCTGGATCCATAACATCTCCGATGACGTCATCAGCATCCTCTGGGATCGCTGTTCGATCCAGCTGCCGTGTGGGAATACGGTGAATGTGATCAACGAGGAGGGCCCCACGGTCGGTGGCTCGATTTCGATCGCGCCCGCCGGAGACCTTTTCGACGCAGTGGTGCCCGTTTCGGAGGTCGTCGAGGGCGAAACGTTCACCGTCACAACGGCGGTCTTCGACCAGGGGACATTCACGTTCGTTCTGGCCATCGACCGAGGGGTCCCGGGTGCCGCGGGTGCACACCGAATCGGCTCCCCACGTGGCGAGCAGCCATCCGTGTGCGACCCGGTCGTGACGACCGCTGCAGGAGACCGAGAGATCGTTTTCTATACCTTCCGCTTCGTCGTTCGGTAGCAGGGCGCGAACGCGAAGAATCGAACGCTCACGCCTGGGGTCCCAACGACCTCAGGCGTGTCTACTTGACTTGCGAATCGATTTGTCGATTCTCTTTGCTTTGCTGTAGGCTAGCACAGAAACCGAGGACCTAGGCAGGTCGAGGGAGGTGAAGCCAGTGGTCCGGAAGAGCGAAGTGACGACCCTGTCCATCTACATCCCGAAGAGCAAGCTGGATAGGAAGCCGATTGAACGGCTGGAGCGGCTCGGGAAGAAGGTCGATCGTTCGATCAACTACCTCGTCGTCGAAGCGATCATCCAGTACCTGGATCGCGAAGAGAAGAAGACGTGAAGCCTCCTTCCGACCTCGCAACAGCCAGCTGAGGACCGTTCAACCGCCACGTGATCCTCTCGGGTAGGTTACAGGTCGTAGTACAGCGAGAACTCGTGCGGATGCGGTCGCGCCGCGACGGCGGAGGCTTCGTTGCGTTTGGCCCGGATCCACTGCTCCAGTAGTCCTTCATCGAACACATCCCCCGCAAGGAGATACTCCGAATCGGCCTCCAACGCCGCAAGCGCATCGTCGAGATCGCGGGGTGCCGGAGATCCCACGGACTTCTCGTCGACGTTTCCATCCACCGGCCCCAGCCCTAGCTCCCGCGCATCCAAGCCTCGTTGAATTCCGTCGATGCCGGCCATCAGAATCGCGGCGAACGCCAAGTACGGATTGCATGTCGCGTCCATCGTCCGCAGCTCGATTCGTGTCGCGTCTCCATGTGCGTAGGCGGGCACGCGAACAGCGGCGGTCCGGTTCGATGCGCCGTATGCGAAGCGCACCGGGGCTTCGTATCCGGGAACGAGCCGCCGGTACGAGTTCGTCGAGGGATTCGTGAACGCCATCAGACTTGCCCCATGCGTCAGCAGCCCGCCGACGTAGCAGCGTGCCGTTTCCGACAGATCGCCGCCCCCGTCAAACAGGTTCGCGGCGTCCTTCACGAGGTATTGGTGCAAGTGCATTCCGTTTCCCGCCTGGCCGTGCATCGGCTTGGGCAGGAACGTCGCAGTCAGGCCGCGCTCGCTCGCCACGTTATGCACGATCGACTTGACGACGAGTGCGGCGTCCGCCATCCGGACGAGTCCGTCGAACCCAAGCTCGATCTCCTGCTGCCCGTAGGCGCCGACCTCGTGATGGTGGTACTTGACCGAGACACCGGTCGCCTCGATCTGCCGAACGATCTCGGAACGAAGCGCGAACAGCCGATCCTGTTCGATCGGCGCATGGTACGCGGACCACGAGGCGCCGCCGGCGTCGGGGCGGCCTTCCAGCGGGTCGATCTCCGCGCTGGTTCGGGTGGCGGTGCTTGCATACCGGGCACTGCTGAACACGTAGAATTCGAACTCCGGGCTGACGAGGACACCGTCCGCGATACCGAGTTCGGCCAAGTACTCGACGGCCGCGACGGTGGCCCGCCGAGGGTCGAAGGCCGCCCGGGCACGCGTCTTCGCATCGCGGATGTCCGAGATCAGTGTGAGGATCCGCTCGCCGGCTCGCTCCTCGACGTACGCGGTCGACAGGTCCGGGATGAGCACCATGTCGCTTCCCGAAACGCCGCAGTAGCCGAAGTTCGAGCCGTCGAAGCCGATCCCGTCATGCACCACGGACTCGCTCAGCCGGGCTGCGGGGATCGTCACATGACGAAATCGTCCCACCAGATCGGATGCGCGGAAGTCGATCGAGTCGATTTCCTCTTCCTCGACGCGCCGCTTCAGAGATGCCACATCTGGCATTCGAACCTCTTCGCACGCTGGGAGTGGGCAGCAAGGGTATCCCCTTCGCCTCGTTCACACAACGCCTCTCGAAGCTGCTACGAGTGAAGGTTCGGAGCCGCGATGAACGACAGGCCCGCCTCGGTCAGTGCGACGGCCGAGCGGTTGAGCGCATCGTGCTTGTCGAGGTAGTTGCGCTGCAGCGACGGCATGAGGCCCCGGGATTCGATCTCGGTCTTCGGCAGGAAGTACTCCAGGATATCCGACGGGTGATCGCGCCCAGCATCGATCTCCGGAGTGCCCCCCTCGTGCTTCGCCGAGACATTGGCGACGCGCGCGGCGAGTTCGACAAGCTCCTCCGTGCGATCGTACGGCTGGATCACGATCGACTTCTGCGTCTCCGTGATGTGATGCTCGAACCGGACGTTCTGCTGGAGTCCGAGCGCCGCGCGAATCTCCGCCCCCTTCTCGATCGTCGCATTGCTCACCGAGTTCGCCCAATTGAACCCGATCAGCGACGTCGAGCCGTCGTCGCGGGCAAACAGCGTCGCACCGAGCAACGTCCACAGGGCCGCATACGGGTTGTCGTTCCCCATGTAGACGGAGATCTTGAACTCGATGTCGATGCCCAGCTTGTGAAGCAAGTACCCGAGAAGCACGGTGCCCGGGTTGATGTTCAGTACCTGTCGAATCCCATACTCGGTGTAGTATCCGAGGAACTCGTCGACCCAACGGAGGGCGTGATCGTTCGGCTGCCCGACCCCCCCGAAGTAGCCGGTGATCGTCGCAGGCCCTCCGAGGTGGATGTTCGAGCCGTCCGTCCCTTTGGTGTCCAACGTCTCGACGTAGCTCGCTCCGACGACCTGCATCGCCGCCGCGACGGCGAGCGTGTCGCCGTCGTCGGCGGTCTGCTCGGCCATGCTGCGTACGCGGATGAACCGCCCGGGCATTAGCTCCTCGTTCGCGATCGCCTGCTTCGCCTCGGTGATCAGCCATGGGAAGAACTGCAGCGCGCTGATCTCCAGCGTCACCGCGTTGTGTGCTTCGAACGTCATCGAATCGACCCGGTCGCCGAGGACCTTGCGGCGAAACGCGTCGACCGAGACGAACGCCCCGCGGTCGCGTTGCTCGATCAGCCACTCGACGTCCGCGAGGTACGCCGACCCGGTCGCGGCAAGTCGCTCCATCAGCGCGGAGAGCCGACGCGCGGCCTCCGCCTTGCGGTTGATCTCCTCCGGCCCGCCGTGCTTCTCGACGACCGCAAGGAACTCGTTGATCACGGCCGCGTCCGGATCGAGCAAGAAGTCGTTGATTCGCCGTAGCTGCGCTTCGTCGATCGCCAGTCGTTGCCGCAGGTCGCTCATCGAACCCCCTTATGGGCTACTCGTACTCCTTCTGTAGGTCCGGGAAACCGCCCGCCTCCGCCTTGAGCATGTGATAGCAGTGCTCATCTGCGGGGAACGTGCCGGCCCGCACGTCGACAACGTACTGCCGCATCGCTTCCGTTACGACCTCCGCGACGTTGCAGTACCGCTTGACGAATTTCGGTGTGAAGGCCTGGAACTGGCCGATCAGGTCGGAGACGATCAACAGCTGTCCGTCGCATTCCGGGCCGGCACCGATCGAGAGGACCGGGATCGTGAGCTTCCGCGCGATGAACCCGGCGACCTCTGGCGGCACGGCCTCGAGCAACAGCAGCTGCGCGCCCGCTGCTTCGATCGCAAGTGCGTCGTCGATCAACGTGCGGGCCGACGCGACGGTGCGGCCTTGCGCCTTGTGGCCGCCCAGCTGTCCCGAACTCTGTGGCGTCAAGCCGATGTGACCGCAGACGACGATGCCGGCGTCGAGGATCGCCCGAATGCGTGAGATCACGCGCTTCCCTCCCTCGAGCTTGATCGCGTCGACATCCGCCTCCTTGAGGAAACGCCCCGCGTTGCGAACCGCTTCCTCATCGCTGACTTGATAGCTCATGAACGGCATGTCGCCGACGACGAAGGTGTTCGGCGCCGCCCGGCGGACCGCCTCGCAGTGAACGATGCACTGGTCCATCGTCACCGGGACGGTTCCGGAGTAGCCATACACACACATGCCCAGGGAGTCGCCCACGAGCAGCATGTCCATGCCGGCAGCCTCCGCGAACTGCGCCGTAGGGTAGTCGTAGGACGTCAGCCACGCGATCTTTTCCCCGGCGGCTTTCATCTTCTGGAGCGTCTGGATGCTGTGCTTCTTCTTGTCGGACACCGGTGCTCTCCTCCTTCGATCGATGCGTCGAGCGCTTTCAAGCGCGCTGCAAAGGCTACAGGCGGAGTCCCACCTCTCGCAAGAGCAGTGCCGTTCTGCAGAGCGGGAGCCCCATGACATTCGTGTAGTCCCCGTGGATCCCCGAGATGAAGATCGCCGCCGCTCCCTGGATCGCGTACGCGCCGGCCTTGTCGCGGTATTCGTCGGTATCGAGGTACGCCTCGATCTCCGGATCGTCCAGCGGTCGGAACACAACACGCGTCTCCTCGCAGTGCTCCCGAGTCTCATCGGTTTCGGTGTTCCACACGAACAGGCCGGTAAAGACCGAGTGCTCGTGCCCGCTCAGCTGTCGGAGCATCGCCTTCGCGTCGTCCCGATTCTTCGCCTTGCCGAGGATCGAGCCGCCGATGACGACCATCGTATCCGCCCCGACGATCACGGCGGGCCTCGATCCCTCGACCGCCCGCGCTTTGGCCCGGGCGATCTCGACCGCCTGGGCCTCGGGGCTTCCCGTAGCATGCTCGTCAATCCGGCTCGGGACGACCGTGAAGTCAGACGTCAACCGCGCAAGCAACTCCCGCCGACGCGGCGAGTTCGAGGCAAGGATCAATTCCATGGACCCTCCGAATGCCGGGCGGAGTCGCCCCTCCTGGCTTCGACCCTACGGATAGTCGACCCCGGACGTGCCGAAGTAGACGGAAAACGGGAGTGCGCTGTTCACCGACTTCGGGAGGCGGATCACGCCGGCGGCGACCTCACCGGCGCCTACCCGTTCCACGCGCAGAAAGCCGTCCGTCAGCGCGACAAATGAGGCAGAGCTGAAGAAGACGTAGTTCGTTCCGCCTTGCTGGATGTAGAAGCTCCACGGCGAGAAGGCGGCGCCCTCGACGGAGAACGCCCACACCATGACCGCGCCCGTACCGAGCAGCGGCTCCAGCGCGGAAAGCAGTTCCGGGCCGAGTGCGCTATCGCGGATCGACTCCTCGAGTCGGACGAGTAGGAGCCGCAGCTCCTCTCCGCGAATCGTGAGAAGCAACGCACGCACGAGCTCCGCATCGAGTTCGAGCATCGCCGCCATCGAGGCGGCGGAGAATTCGTCCTGCATCAAGACGTTCTCCAGCGTGCCGGTTCCCTCAAGGGGCGGAACGTCGATCGGGTCGTGCGAGGAGGTTGCGGCCGCCGCGGCCGGAGCACTCGGGGAGATGACGCCCTGGCCGATCTCGAACCGCACTTCCTGGCCTCGGTAGATCAAGTCGAACGGGCGCGTCGAGTCGATCGCTTCTCCGAGGACGAGGATCCCTTCGCTTCCCGACCCTCGATCGGGCCCACTGGGATTCACCTCGAACCACCCGCTGGCGAAACCGGGCGTGATCTCGATCCACGCGTTCGCCTGAGGGAAGAATGCCGACTCGCCGTCCTGCCGCGCCGAGAGTTCGGCCGGGGAGAACGCGAACTGCGACACGACCTGCTCGATGCTCGGATTGACATATACTGCGTTGCGTCCGACGTACGGCATCAGGGCGAGGCGCAGGTCGGCCGATACCTTGCTGTCGAACGTCCGCTCGTTGACGAACACGAAGGTGATCGTCAGCTCGATCCCGCCGACGTTCGTTTGCACCACCCCGATGAGATCGAGATCGAGACCGGTCTCCTCGGCGAAGCGCTGCCGCGGGTCGGCGGCGCCGGCGGCACCGGCAAGCACAAGAATGAGCAGAGAGGCCGCAATGAGCATCCTCCCTGCTCCCGTGATCCGCATCACATTCCCCCCCCATCCGGCAAACGGTCGACGTCTAGCAAATGCCGCCGCACCACCAGCCAGCGAACGCGAAGATCCAGAACGCCCAGAAGAAGGCGAGGAGCATCCCGCTGGTGATCGTGATCGTGAACATTCTCCACCTCCTATGTACGAGCCACGATACCACGGGCCCAGCAGGCCGACAAGACCCCAATGGCGGGCCCCCCGCTTCGGACATCTGTCATTCGGACGGTGCGTTCGGCGACCTCGGAACGTTCCACTCCGAAGCGGCCGGCGATACCTTGCGTCCGAGGGCGCCCCGCCGAATGCGCGTCGCGATGCGAGCTTTGCCCCGATGGAGCGGCCTTGGGGCGCAAAACGCCCACTGTGTGGGGTATTACGGACAGGTGTCCGGGATGCCGCCCCGTTCAGGAGGCGGTATCCGCTGCAACCCGGTCGCCCGTCGCATACCATTCGCCACAGCAAGGCAAGGAAGGACTCCGATGAGAACGACCGATCGTCTCGACGACCTGCTCCTCCGGCATCACCGCTGCCTCGAGGCGCTGGTGGGGCGATTCGACTTGCCGCTGCATGTCTACTTCGTCGAGGAGATCGAGAGAACGGCCCGTGCCTACCAGGACGTCTTCCGGACGACCTATCCCGGCGGGCTCGTGGCGTTCGCCGCGAAGTCGAACCCCTGTCGCGGCGCTCTGCGTGCGGCGAAGCGTCTCGGTCTCGGCGCCGATGTCGCTTCGGAGTACGAGCTTCGGGGCGCGCTCGAAGAGGGGATCGATCCGGCGGCGATCGTCTGCAACGGGAACGCCAAGTCCGTCACGTACCACGACGCGGCGCTGCGGGCCGGTGCACTGATCGCCCTCGACAACGAGGCCGAGATCGATCAACTCGAGGCACGCGCCCGACGGGCCGATACGCAGGCCGACGTCCTGTTGCGGTTCCGCGGCATGCCGCTCTCCGGGTTCACCTCCGACGACCAAACCACCGCCGCCGACTGGACGAAGTTCGGGTTCCACATCGACGACGCCCCGCGACTGCTCGCCCGCCTTGGTGCGTCCGAGCAGCTGCGATTCCGGGGGCCGTCGGCCCACATCGGAACCCAGATTTCCAACCCCGCAGGGTACGAACTCCTCGTGGAGCGGTTCTTGCGTTTGGCTGAAGACGCCGTCGGACACGGCCACCCGGTCGATTGCATCGACCTCGGCGGAGGCTTCCCCGTTGCCTTCCTCACCGACGGCGAGTGGTCTCGGTTCACAGGACGGCTGCTCGCACGGCTCCGGGATCGGCCGGACGTCTCCGACGCAGTCACTTGGAACGATCTACCGATGGGCTACGCCGGTGCCGGACCGGAGGCTCGAGCGGACGCGCGGTGGGTCGGGAAATCGTATTGGTCGCGCTACCCGGCGGCGAGGATGCTCGCGCACATCCTGAATCACCGAATGGACGACGGTAAGACGGTCGCGGAACGCCTCGTGGCGCTCGAGCGCCCCCGCCTGATCGTCGAACCGGGCCGCTCGCTGATGGCGCCGGCGGGCGTGACACTCGCGCGCGTGGCGGGGGTGAAGCGGGTTCTCGGTCATGTGGTCGTCTCGCTCGACATGGGGATCAACAACCACGGCACGAATCTGATCTCGCCGGACATCTTCCCCGCCGCGGTCTTGCCGCGACGGGAAAGCGATCGACCCGTCGAGGCGTTCCTCGCCGGCCGTCTCTGCTTCTCGGGCGACATGATCAGCAAGGCGAAGATCGATCTGAACCGGCTGCCCGAGCCGGGAGAGCGGTTCGCGGTCTACCACACGGGCGCGTACAGCGCCGATCACTTCGCGTCGAATAGCTGCGGATTCCCGCGGCCGGCGAAGGTCGCGATTCTCCCGGACGGCCGCAGCGAGCTGTGGCGTTCGCCGGAGCGCTTCGAGGACGTCTTCGGCCGGTCGGACGATCCGCTCTCTACCGACGTGCCTCCGACCGCCTAGGATCGCGCTGGAACGCAAGCAGACTCGCAAGACGAAACGCCGCGGTCGCCAACAGCGTCTGCAGGACGATCCGCGGAGTTGCATCCTGCGGCATAGCCACCGCCTCCATCCCGGGGGGCTCGTCCTCCCGCTCCGCGGCGTAGTCGAGACCGCGGATCAGGACGGCGGGGCGCCGCTCGGTCGTCTGGCCCATCACCAGACCGGCCATGCCGGCGATGGAGTCGATGACGAGATCGATCCCGCCCGACCGGGGGACCCCGAACAGATCGTTGCTGAATGTCTCTCGCGTAATCGGATCGATCCCGGCGTAGCCGATCGCCATGTCCTGGGACCCGATCCGCCCGACGCACGTCACGGTGTCGGAGAGAATCACGGCGACGTCGGCACTGTAGCGGTCCGCAAGTTCCTTCCGGATCCGTCGGGCCGTGGCACATGGGTCGAGCGGCAGCAGTGAGACGAATTCATCGGGGGAGTTCGTGTGGTCGATACCGGCTTCGTCGAGGTACGCGGCGTGCTTCCGGACCACGAACGTGTAGTTGTTCGTTCGCGTGTAGCCCGTGTGCATTGCTGCCGGATCCGGTGTGCGCCGCTCGAGCATACGGTGCATGCTCGGGATCCGGACGATCCGCCTCAGCGGGATGACCAACATGACGCGCCCCTCTTCGAGAACGAGTTGGATCTTCCGGGGATCGCGCCGGAAGACCCTCCCGAGCACGCGGGCCTTGCGGGACGGGACCACGTCGGCGAGGCGCACGACGGCTCCGGGTTCGTAGAACGACGCGATCTTCGAACTGACAACGACGACGTCCCGGTCCTTCGGCTCGATGCCGGCCCGATCGAACAGCTCGAGAAGGAGATCTCCGACGGTCTGCCCCTCCGTTTCGTCGGGGCGGATCGCGCGATTGACCATCAAGGGATGAAAGCGGATGGCGTCGGCTGGCTGCATCTGGCGATTGCTCCTCCCGTGCGGGTTCGGTCGATTATAGCGGTCCCGTTGCGCTGTCTACAGCGCCGATCCTCCCTCCGGCAGCGGGCCGCTCGGGATGCGAATCAGTTGGGCGAGGCCCAACGAAACGACGGCGATGCCAACGCCGATCAGGAACGTCGCGCGCGAGCCGAGAAGCGCCCAGATCGTCCCGCCGACAACCGGGATGATCACCGCCGAGATGTGGTTGATTGTCGTCTGGGCCGATAGGTTGCTCGTCAGCTCCTCCGGCGTGATGGCGATCTTCTGAAGGTACGTCGTCAGCCCGAGATTGAAGCCGAAAAGCATGTTGTCGAGGATGAACAGGACGAACAGGACCGGGAGGAAGGTCACGTACGCATACCCGAGGAAGACGGGGATCAGCAGCGCGAAAGCGATCGTCAAGATCGCTCGCTCCCCGATCTTCGGCACGAGCTTGCCGACCTTCTGATAGACGTACGTGTTGACGAGCGCGTTGACGAGAAAGAGGATCGACATCGTCTGAACGTTGACGCCGTAGGTCACGACAAGCAGGAACGGCGCGAACGTCGTGAAGATGTGCCGGCGGCTCCCCATCAGGAAGGCGAGTGTGTAGAAGAGCCAGTACTGCTTCCGGAGCTTCACCTTCCGCTTTGGCGGCAGGCCGTGCTCTCCGCGGGCTTGGGTGAAGAGGATCGCACCGCCGACGGCGACGGCAGCGCCGACGACAAGGAACAGCGCGCGATACCCCAGTCGCTCGACCAGCAGGTAGACGACGCCCGTCGCAGTCAGCGCAGCGATCGCGCCGAGGCTGCGTAGCTGCCCGAGCACCTTCGGGCTCTCGTCCCGCTCGATGCTCATCAAGACGATTCCGGAGCTGCACGGCTCGAAGAAGTGAAACCCGAAGCTCATCACGATCGTTGCGATGAGCACGATCGGGATCGTCGTCGCCTGCCCGGTGAGCACCAGGCCGAGCCCGAGAACGATCAGGCTGACCGCCATGATTCGCAGCTCCGACAGCACCAGCGCCAAGAAGGCGAGAAGGAACGCCATCAGCCCCGGCAGCTCGCGAACCGACTGGATCCAGCCAATCGCTTCCGGACCGACGCCGATCCTCTCGACGGCGAAGTTGTTGAACATCGCCTGCCAGACGCGGTGTCCGAAGTTGAGCAGGAAGCTCGATACGATCAGGTACAGGAACAAGCTGCGGTTTCGCCTAAGCAGCGTTCTCATGAGCCCCCCCGACGAGAGGGGTGAGTCTATCCCGGGCCGGAGCGGTATGCCACGTCACGGCGACCGGCGCGCCGGACGATCTGCTCCATCTCGTCCGCGTGTGCTTCCAGTCCTCAAACCAGTTCAAACTGGACGCGACACCTCTCGAGGTCCTCCTCCGGCTTCGACGCGGGGAACCACCGGTCGCCGGCGAGGTAGTCCGTCAGGAACCGCGTTCCGAGTTCGAGGGCAATGGCACGCGTCGCGAAGACGATACGCTCGTACTCGTCGTCGGCAAGCAATCCGCCGGCTTCGCTCACGAAGCCGCGGACGACCGCATCGAATGGCCTGAGATCGATCGGCCGCCCGGTGAGCACCGACCGAGCACGGTCGCCGATGTCGATCAGCACGAGGCCGGTCATGACCGTGTGGAGGTCGATCACCCAAAGGCCGCGGCGGCCGCCGCCGCACGACCGAGTGGATCAACGTCAACCGCCTCGCGGCACGCGCGGAGCACCGCGTCGGCGTCGTGGAACCCGGGGATCGTTACCTCGAGCCGGTCCGCGGGGAAGTGGCTCATGCGACGGAGAAACCGTCCGAACGTGGCGGCCACGGTTTGCACCCGCATCGGATCTGCGATCGTCGCGTGGGCCGTCACCCCTTCAAGTCGCGCATAGCAGCGCCGGATTTCCCCGTTCGGGTCGCGCACGAACGACCGGCCGTCGTCAGACGGAACCAGCGTCGGCACCTCGCGACGTGGATCACCACCCTCCTCACGAACCACCCATCGAGATGGGCGAGGACACGCTCGACGTTGCGGATCACCGCCCCCGGGTCGCGGAAGACGGTTCAGTTCAGTCGCTGTAGGATGAACCGGCGGATTCGACCCGCGCCGCCGCGGACGCCGACATCGTATGTCTCGTTGATATGGCCGGTACCGTGCGGCGCGACCGCAGTGACGTCAGCCCCCGGCGCGAAGCGCGCCGCGATCTCTTGTGGATCGATCGGTGCAGCCGCCGTCATGGGGTCCACGCTTGTCGCTCGCCACCCGGATCCAGTTTCTGTGCTTCCAGGTCCCAGGCGCGCGATCGTTCCCGGTCCCCCGCGTCCCGCAGGGTATCGGCGAGCAGCTCGGCACAGGTCGCCGCGTTCACCCGCCACGGCGTACCCTCCAACAGTGCGAAAGCCTCCTCCAGCCGCTCGGCTGCCTCGACGGGATCTCCCTGCGCCTTCGCTGCGCGTCCGAGTTCACGCAAGGCGCTCGCGGTGAGAAGCCGCATACTGACTCCTCGGGAGAGTCGGAGACCGTCCTCGGCCAGGGATTTCGCCTCGTCGTAGTCGCCCTGGATCGTCGCGATCCGGGCACGGGAGAGTAGCGCGGCAATCACCATGTGCAAGTCCTCCGCAATCCGCGCTGCGAGACGCTGGCTTTGGTGGTGCCGGATCCTCGCCAGGTCCCACTTCTCCTGGGCTTCGGCGAAGCTCGCCAGCGTGGAGAGGTTCAGTGCTTCCCCCCAATGATCCCCGATCTCCCGCCGGAGCCGCAGGCTCTCCTCCGCGAGCCGAACGCCCTCCTCCCGGTCGTTGCGGAACTCAACGCTGGCGAGCGCATCGACGGCCAACGCCTCGCCCCAGCGATCGTCTTCGCCGCGGTAGAACGCGATGCTCGCGCCCAGGCGACGACGGAGATCGTCCGGATCGTCGATCACGCCGGCATAGGCCGAGATGACGTTCGCCAGGGCGTGATCGACGGAATACGGATCGGCGTCGTCGATCCGATGGAGTCCGTTCTCGATCCAGCGATGAGAGTCCGCCTCTCCGGTGAAATGTACGAACCAGCCGTAGGCGACGCGCAGGAGGCCGTCGACGACGGGATCGCGCCCCTCGCCGAGCCGATCCAGCGCATCGCGGAACGTGCGGGCGGCCTCTTCGAAGTGCGCCCGCATGTCGAAGTAGAAGAAGAGGCCGTGCGCCGCGCGACGAAGAAGGTCTGCGCGCCCTGCCGACGCTGCGTACAGCCAAGCCACCCGCACGTTCGGGAGGTCCCGTTGGAGCGACCTCAGCGTCTCCAGTTGGTCGGGGCCCTTCAACCGGCCGAACGCGTCTTCCATCCAGTCGAGGTAGTACGTCGCGTGGCGATCGACAGCCTCTTGAAGGGTGTCTGCCGCGCGCAGGTTCTCGAGGGAGAACTGTCGCACGAGTTCGTGGACATGGTACCGATCCGGCTTGACGCGGCGGATCAGGCAACGCTTCACCAAGGAGGCGAGAATCGCGGGCGAGGCCTCCATCGCCCGCTCGGCTGCCTCGATTCCGAACCCGCCGCGGAATACGGCGAGCCGCCGGAGGACCATCCGTTCGTCCTGCGACAGCAGCGCCCACGCCTGTTCGTACACCGCACGGAGGTTGCGATGTCTCGCCGGCACATCCCGATGCGTGTGCACCAGGAAGTCGAGGTTCGAGGCAATGCGATCGGCGATCTCATGCCACGAGAAGACACCCCGCCACGCGCCGGCCATTTCCAGTCCGAGGGGAAAGCCGTCGAGCAATCGTGCGACGCGGGCCATCGCCTGCAACTCGGATGCGGTGTCCGCCGCACCGGGGTCGACGCGCCGCTCCGCGACCTTCAGAAGACGAATCGCGTCGAACTGCGCAATTGCCTCGACCGGGTCCTTCTCTTCCGGATAGTCGAGGCCGTGGACCGCGACGACCGTTTCACCCGAAACACCGAGCGGGGTCCTCGACGTCACGAGGCAGCGCAGGCGCGGCGAGCGGGCAAGGAGTTCGAGCAGCTGCCTTCCGAGCGCTGGAACACCCTCCGCCTCATCGAGGATCAGCAGCAGCTCCCGCTCCCGAACGTAGTCATCCAGCACGAGGGCGAGGTGGCCTCCGTTGCTGCGTGCATGCGCGAGCCCGAGGACCTCGGCAACGGCCGACGGCACGTCGCCCGCAGAGTCGACGCCGCCGAGTGGAACGAAGAACACGCCGTCTTCAAACGTGCCCTGCACACGCCGGCCAACCTGCAGCGCGAGGCTCGTCTTGCCGATCCCGCCGAGGCCGACGAGCGTGATCAGACGAGTCTCCGTTGTTTCGAGGATTCCTGCCAGCCGCTCGATCGACCTCTCGCGTCCGACAAACGGCGTCAGCGTCGCCGGCAAGCTCATTGGGTACGGTTCTGCGCGTGGGCCCGGCGGTGCGCTCTCGGTTCGACGGATCTCGTCGGCAAGCTCGATCGTGGTGCCGTCCGGAGTCAACCCGAGCTCCGCCTCCATCGCATGCCTGAACTCATCGTACAGGCGGAGCGCCTCGCTGCGCTTTCCCAGTGCCGCGAGGCCGCTCATCAGGCGCCGCGCTCCGATCTCGCTCAATCGGTCGACCTGCAGCCACCGCCGCGCGTGTGTCACGACGGCGGTCCAGTCCGCCGCCGCGGCGTAGAACGCCGTCAGTCGGTCGAGCGCATCCGTCATCTCGCGACGGAGCGCTTCCCGTTCCGCGAACTGCCAATCGTCGAAGGCGTGCGCGGTGGAGACGATGAACCCCTCCATGAACGGTGCCGTGACGAGGCTCACCGCTTCCTCGAGTGCCGGAGCGCAGCTCGCGCATGCCCGCGTCACCGGATGGTCGCCGGCCGAGCAGACCGCCGTCAGATCGCGGAACCGAAGGACGTCAATCGGGAATCCGTTCTCCTCGAGAAGCTCGACGGTGTGACGATCCGCCCGAATGAGGGGCGCAAGCGGGGTCTGGCGAAGGATCCAGAGGACGTTCCGCAGGGCCGAGAACGCGGCTTCCGGCCCGGACTCGGGCCAGAGGAGCGCGGCGAGCGTCTCGCGGTGATGACGGCTCCGGGTGACCGCAAGATACGCGAGAAGTGCCGTCGCCTTCCGCCGTCCGAGGTTCACCGGCTCGCCCGCGACTTCGAGGCGGGGCACCCCGAACAGCCGGAGCGACATCTCCGTCGTGTGATGCCCACCGTTGGCTTGCATCGCACCGCATTCTACTCTGTCAAGATGCGCGACAGGCGTGCCTCCGCCAGGCAGTGCGCGGCGCTCCGCACGCCTACCGTCTCGGTCAACGTCGCCGAGTGTGACATTCATTACGTTTGGCACGAAACCGATCAAGACCGGTACCGAGCGGAGCGGAAGCGCAGAGAGCAAGATGTCAACAGCAACACCGCGGGCGGCGAAACCGGGTGGAGGTCCGCCATGTCCGTTTCGCCTACGGCGGCGACGACTCGATTCGTCGCTTCACACGAAAGCTCGGGCTGCCGTAGTGCATGTAGTCGGGCCAGTCGCGGGACTTCCCGTCCAGCAACTTCTTGCGGGCGTCCTGCAGGGCCTTCCCGACTGTGTCGCCTCGCACGACTGCACCGTAGAACGTCTCGCCGAACGTCTTCGCCGCCTCGTCGCCGACCGGCCAGTAGGTGCCGATGTAGTTGCCGACGCCTGCGCGGAGAAGCGCCTCAGCCAGGCCGACACTCATCTCGAGCCGCTGGAGATCGTCCACTCTGTCTGCATCCGCAAGCGGTTCCGTGTCCTCCCCACGTACGCGACCGGATTCGCAGGCGTTGAAGAAGACGACCGCCGGCAACTTCTCCAGGCTTGCCAGTTCACGACCCGAGAGCACCACGTTGCCGTGGCAGCGAATCCCGCTACGCGCTCGGTCCACCGGGTCGAAGAAGGCGTGGCCAGCGTAGTGAACAACATCGTAGGCGCCGGAGTGAAACGCGGCGCGTACGGCGCTGAACGAAGCCTCTGCTTGCCAAAGCTCATCCAGTTGGATCAGTGGGTCCTGCTCGAGGATCGCTCGGACCCGCTCGCCCTCCGTCCGTGCGCCGCCGAGATCGCCAAGTGGATCGACGATCAACAGAACGCGCAGCTCGTCCGCCAGGCGACGACTCTCCAACCATTTCGCGACCGCCATGGCCTCTGCCTCGTACTTCCGGCTGACGCCCGCCTGGGCTGCGGGGAACCACTCGTCAATCGCAATCGTCTCCCACGGGATCCCCGCCGCGACCGCATCGTGGATGACGACCAATTCGCGATCCTTCGTTCCTCCCAGGGCCTTCCGCACGAGGTCCGTGAGAACCAGCTTCGCGAGGTCCGCACCGAAGTCCGGGAGATCGCTGAACGTGAGCTTCCGCTGTCCGATCTTCCCAAGGAGCTTGTCGAGCGCCTCGCGGTTGACGTTTGCGACGTCGGTGATGACGGTCGCCCGGCTCCCGGCGGTGAGGACCGACGCCCGAAGGCTCAGGCCGGCGCCGTTCGCGGGACCCTCATCGCCCGCAGCGATTCGATCGCCTTCTTGCCGGACGATCAGGTACACCGGATCGAGGACCGGGATCTCGACTCGCATCCGGCGGGGCGCGGCGGGCGGCGGCGGAAGTGGCGGCAGATCGCAGACGCTGACCGTCGCCTCGACGCCATCGAAGAGCGAGGTCGTCGTCAGTCGGAGAAGGTCCTGGTGTACCTGCTCGAACCGCGTCCGGTCGCTCTCGCACAATGTGATCGAGTGCAGGTGCCCCTGCTCGTCGCCCTCTGCGAGGCCCCGGATGAAACCCGCGATGAGGTTGCGGAGGACATCGGCGATCGGTACGCCGGACCCCGTTCCAAGTAGAACCGTCGCGAAGTCATCGACCTTCGTCCGTACAAGCGCCCGGGCGACGTTCTCGGCGACGAGACGAAGGACCTCGTCGTTGAAGTCGTCGTAGGCCCCGAGCCCTGCGAAGACGACCATGTCCGCCGAAACGCGGTAGCGACTCGTTGGCATGATGAACACCTCGCCGACGCCTGCCGAGAGGATCCGCCGCTCCGTGAACTCGGTGATGACTCCATCCAGCTCCTTGTCGATGGCCCGTGCCGCCCCCGACGGGCTGACGCTACGGAACAGGCCGAGGACGACGGCGCGGGTATCGACCTGCGTGATGCTCCCGTGTGCTAGCTGGATGTCGATGCGCTGCTGCCGACGCCGTCCGACCACGATCGGCTCCTGGCTGATCGTGGTCGGCGGCCCGAGTGTGGGAGGCGCCGTCTCCTCGCGCGGCCGTTCCGCCGGCGCGACGAACTCGTCGAGGAGGTGCCGCTGTTCACGGAAGCTGATGCGGTCGCCGGCCCGGCCGTCGAACGGTGCATCGGCGATCTCCGCCGCCCTCACGTCCCACGTCTCTCCTCGCTGCTTCGGTGTCCAGCTTGTCGGGAGCACATCCGTCCGCCCCGTCTCGAGTAGATCAACGACGGCCTCGCTGACACGGCCGTTGGCAGGCAAGCTGCCGTGTGACTCCTGGACGTAGTAGGTGCATACGTCCTCCAGCTCGGCAAACGCCAGAGGGACGGTGCCATCTCCCTCCAACGACTGCGAGAAGACGAACTCGTTCTCCTCTCGGCGCACGCCGACCGTGGTCGCGCGATCGACACCGGCGATCAGTACGAATCTCGGACCGCCGGCGGCGAGGCGACGATGCAGCGCGGGCGCTTCCTTCAGCAGCTCCTGCCGTGGGCCCATCACGGCGTGCGGCCAGTTGTCGAGATCGTAGAGGTCGATGCCCGGGTACGCAGCCCGCGCAGGGAGCATCTGGTACAGCCCGAGGAACGTGTTGAAGACGTCGTTCACCAGCTGGGCCTCGCTGTGAGTGAGATCGAGCGCGCCGAGCTTCCGAACCAGCGGATGGTTCCCGGACAACGCTTGGACCGGGCTGAAGGAGCCGTGGTTCGGTGTGCCGAGCATGATCAGACGCCGGACCTTGTCGACCTCTTCCTGCGCCGCTCCGCGTTTCCTCGCCTTCTCCTCGCGATCCGCCTTCCTCCGATCGAGGATCCGGATCGCCGCACGAGCGACCAGGCCGCCCATGCTGTGTGCGACGATTGACAGTTGCCGACCCTCCGTCGGCATCTCGTGCTCGATCCACCTCGCAAGATCGGCACCGAGCTTGGCGATATCGCGCCGCCAATCGAACGGGTAGAACGACACGTCGAAGCCGTTGATGTTGAGATGCAGCTTGAGCCGAAGGTAGCAGAAGAGCATCACGCCGAGCGCCTTGACTCGGGCGTCGCCATCCACGATCGAGAGGTCCCGGAGCCGACCGGCCAGGATGTCAAGCGGATCGACCCAAAGGATGTCGTCGAAGATCCCGTTCGGCTTTCGCTTGTGGCCGAGCTTGGAGCCCATGATGCCGGGCAAGATCAGCACCCGTGGCCCACCGCGCGTCCGGGCTGTTCGAGCCCGTGCCGTCAACCCTCGTAGCTCCTGGTACAGGTCCTCGCCGAAGTACGGTTCCAGGAGGTCACGATGCTCGCCCGTCACAAGGGCTTGCTCGACGAGTTCGTCCGCCAGTGTGTAGCCGCTCCGCCGACTGGAGGTCGTTTCCTCAGGTACTGCGCCCTTCATCCGTTCCGCCATGCTCGATCCTCCCGCGACCCCGGTCTTCGGCTCCTTGTCTGTCATCGGTTCTGTTGTCCCTGCAGTAGGCTACACCGATGAAGCGATACGGACAACTAGAGAGGAGGCGCGGCACGGGGTTCGCCGGCGGGTGGCCGGCGAACCCGGATGCGCGGACAATCGGGGGACGAGCATCTCTAAGGAGGGACCCGTGGGACGTGAGGAGAAGCGACAACGGGAGCGAATCGTCAAGCAGCTCGCTCGACGGCTGCGCCGAGACCCGACCGAGGACGAGATCGAGAAGGCGCTCGCCGAGCTTGGGCAAGCGCGCCGGAAGTCCGAGAGGCGCGATCTCAGGCGGTAGCTCTCCGGGGAGGACTGCCGCCGCGCTTGGCCTCTGAGCGGCGCCCCGGTCCCGCAGGCCGCCGTTCGCCTCTACGGCTCGTCGTCCGGCGGCTCCTCCTCTCCGCACAGGCCCTTCCTCAGCATCTCATCCGTGCAGGGAACCGGGATTGCGAACCCTTGTGAGTCAAGCAGCGGCTGCAGCGCGACCCCCTCAAGGCCCGTGACGAGGTACTCGAACGTATCGAGCAGCTCGGACAGCCGGCGCAGCATCTCCTCGAAGGTCGTCAGGTATCGGCTCCGCTGAGCCGGATCCAGCTGTCGCCACTTCCCTTTGAGGACGTCTTCGAAGCTGATCAACAGCCTCACCATTCGCTTCAGAAGATCCTCGAAGCTGCCGGCGAGCTTCGCCTGGTCCTCCGGATCGAGATCCGGCCACGTCTCGACGAGAAGCGTGCTGAAGCTCTCGAGGAGCGTCAGCTGTCCTTCGAGCAACTCGGTGAAGCTCTCGACGACATCTCCATCTACGATATCTCCGAGCTTCTCCGTCTCGGCGCGCTTGAATTCGTCGAAGCTCGACGCCGGGAAGTAGGCGGCCGGGGCCGGTCCGGCGAGTTTCTCCAGCAGATCCCTGCCGGCGCTGTTTACGGCCACACCGAGCGGCCAGATCTCGTGGCCGGCTCCCTGCTTGAACGCGTCGGCAATCGGTATGGGATCAGGCCCGGCGGTGCGGCCACCATTCGATACGAAGTTGATGACGCTGCGCGTTGCCGATCCGGTGGCGAGCAGAGCGATGGCCACCTCCAAGGCGTCTCCGATGTTTGTGTTGCCTGTGTGGCTACAGATCCCGGAGTCTTCGGCCCGGTCGATGCCGGCATGGATGATCGGCAGGCTCGCGGGACTGAGGTAGGTCAGATCCAGCAGCCTCGCGCCGTAGTTGGAGAAGCAGACAGCGCCAACGCGAATCTCCATGAACGTTGCGGCCGGGAGAAGCACGTCCTCGATCGCCTCCTTGACCCCGCCGATCTCAAGCGCGCGTTCGTTGTCATCGATGCTGCCCGACGTATCGATGACGAAGACAACGTCGAGCGTTCGCGCGGCCGACGCTGTGCCGGCCAGCATTAGTATCAGCAGGCCCGCGAGAAGCAAGCCCCATCCTGTTCTGCCCAGTCTCTTTCGAGTCATTCCTCCTCCTTTGGCGTTGGTTCATGCCGTCGTTCGTTTCGGCGAGTGGCCGTCATGCGATCGACTCCGCGGACCACGGTGAAGGGTGTGTGGGCGGAAGCGAACAGTGTGCGAGCGTCTGGGTGAGGAGGAGGACATGTGCATGATGAGTGGGTGATCGGGACTCGGGCGGTCGGATCCCGGGCAGGCGACGGAGTCACCGGGCACAGTAACAGTATATCGTCTATCTACTGCTCACTCAATTACAGACACTAGCCGATACGATAGAAGCGCCCGGCTCCGTCGGTTCGGCGTGGCCGCTCCCGTTTGCGCTTCCCGTCGATCGTAGCGTGGCCGACGCATCAGGATGCGCCCCGCTATACTCGGCCCATGCACAGCTGTCCGTCTGTCCTCATCGTCGACAACGCCGTGCATCGCTTCCTGTTCAGGCCGTCGTGGCACTGGAAGGCTCACCTGAAGGGGGTCGAAACGCACGAGATCAACGCCCCTTCCGGTGTGGGACTCCCGCCCCCCGGGCGGTTCACGCATGTCATCCTGACCGGCTCTGAGGCATCGATCCTTCGCCCGAAACCGTGGTTCCAAGACGAAGCGACGTGGATCCGGCAGGCCGTCGACCAAGGGATCCCGGTTCTCGGCTCCTGCTTCGGGCATCAGATGCTTGTACTCGCGCTATCCGGCCCAGACCACCTCGCCCGATCCGATCCGCCGGAGGTCGGCTGGGCACAGATCGAGCGAATCGGCTCCGATCCGCTGTTCGACGAGCTTCCCGATCCCTGGTCGACGTTCGTCTTCCACTTCGACGAGGTCGTCGAGCCGCCCCCGCCGTGGCGGAAGCTCGGCAGAACCGCTCACTGCGACACGCACGTCCTGCGCTACGGAGACAGGCCGGTGTGGGGAATCCAGGCACATCCCGAGATCTCGTCGCGCAAGGCCAAGCTCTTCCTCCGCCTCACCCTCATCGCAGGGCTGAAGCCGGCACGCCATGTCCTCCATGCCTTGCGCCACGCACCTCCGCGAAACGAGGTCGCGGATACCCTCTTGGAGCGATTCCTGGCGATCTAGGCGGCCGCTCGCGGCCTACTCCGCCGTCAGCAGCGGCGTGAGATCGAACTCGATGTGGAACCATCGCTGCACGCCCTCGACCGGAGGATTGGCGATCTCATCAATCCACGTCCGCAGGACGCACTCCGAGTGGTTCGTCCAGTACGTCCGTTCGCCAGTGTCTTCGTAGAACGTCGACTCGGTCACGATCGGGAATCGCACATCGAGCGTCCGCTGGTCACCGACCGTGTACAGGTTGATCGTGACCGCCGAGTAGTGGATCCGATACGTCGGCTCGCCTCGAACCCGCCGTGTCGACCCGGGCTCCGTCGTCGATCGCCGATTGGGCCCAGAACTGTGCCGACCCGACGCTCGCGCGCGCCGGGATGCCCAGGGCACGAAGCAGTGCGGCGCACAGCCACGCGTGCTCGACGCAGATGAAGCTGCCCTGCTCGATCGACTCCGCCGCGGTGTACGCCCAGTCGTAGAAGCTTCGCCCCCAGCACCAGCCGCCGTCCTGGATCGTCTGCCAGATGCCGCTCGTGACGTCACGATACGGATCGCGGCCGTTCCCGAATACGGCGTCGTGATTGAACGTCCGGCTGACCCATTCGAACACCGCCCACGACACGGCGTAGGTGCTGCTCCGATCCGGCGGTGGGATCGAAGCAAGCAACTCGGCGGCGGCGGCCATGATGCCCGGGTCGTCGGAGGTGATGTATGCATCCGGCTGCAGGAACTCGCGCACCGATGCCGGGTAGCCGGTGGCGTCGGCCGGGATGATGGCGCCTCGCGGTACGTCGATCGGTTCCTGGAACGCCGCCTTCGTCAGGAATCCGTAACGCACGTCAAGGTCGTCGCGCGGATCGTCGCCGGCCACCAACTCGAAGTCGACCGTCGTCGCGCCGCCTTCGATCACCGCGATGTCACCCGCGGGCACGGTTCGATAGCCGTCCATCGCGGCGAAGACGATGTACCGCGGGAAGGCGACCGGAACGTCCTCGAGCCGATAGCGGCCGTCGTCGTCCGTAGACGCCACGATCGGCGCGCCCCAAGGATCCCCATGGATCCAGACGGAGGCCTCGGGCAGCGGCGCGCCCTCGCTCGTCACCTGCCCGACGATGTCCCCTACTGGAGCCTCGGCGAAGACCAGGTCATCGAACCATGCCGTACCCGGTCCCTGAAGGTATCCGTTGATCTCGGCCCGGGCCGCACCCTCGGGGGCGCGGAATTTGAGCTGTGCCGGGAAGTCCAGTTCGAACGGTCTCGTCCCATCGTGACCGGGGTAGTCGATGAACCGAAGGACCACGCCCTCGGCGTCGCGGAAGACGACCTGCAACCGGCACTCGCCGCGATCGCGCACGATTCCCTCGAACGCCACGTACCCGCACAGCGCGTACACTGTGCCTGCCTGCACCGGAACGATCTGCTGCCAGATTCCCCGACGCGCGTCGGACGACGAGATCCGGAGCGCCCGCGCGCCGCCATGTGCCGTTTCATCCTCCCAAGTATGCTCGATCCTGCCCTCCTCGCCGGGGAGCGCAATGGGGGTCCAGCCGACCGGGCGGTCGCCGCTTCCCGACTCGACGCCGGGGTTCAGAAGCAGGTTCTCGCCGAACGTGGGATCCCGTGCCGTCTCCCCGATACCGAAGACGACTCCGATGGCTGCGAACACGAGTACGCTGATGACCAAGCGGGAGCTGCCACGCATGGGTTCCTCCGCGGCTGGGCTTGCCCATCTACCCCCGAACTCGCATCAGGTGCCACGCGGACCTGCAAGCGACCACCTACTGCTCCTCGAGACCGAGGAAGACGCGCCAGCCCTTCAGATAGACCAAGGTTCTCGACGCGGATCGGATGCAGTACCCGCGGGTCCCGCCGCTGTGCCAATCGCAGATCGCTTCGACCAATCCGTCCGTTCCGTGTTCTTCCACGAGGTAGGCGATGAAGCTCGCGCCAAGCGCCAGCCGCATCTCGGCATCGACGTCGAAGACCAGCGGATCCGTATCGGCCACCGTGGGAAGCCCGTGAACCGCTGCGTAGTCCTTCGCGGCGGCGATTCGATCGACCCCGCCCAGCAACTGACTCGCTGAGTACGCGCCGATTCCGGTCCCGACCAGCCCAGGCAACCTGTACGGCGTACAGTCGCAGATCTCCGGAACCTCGAGCGCTCGCTCGAGCATCCATTTCGACGTTGCCTCCACGAACCGCTCCTGCCACCGTTCGGCGGAGCAGGCGAACGCGATCGATGCCCCGGTGAGATCCTCCAGCCACTCCGCCGCCCGGATCGGCGTGGGATCCTCGTCGAGCATGCCCGGCTGCGGAGGGACTCCGTAGATGATCGTTACCGGATCCGCCAAGCTCCCGGTCGCCGCCTCCAATGCCTCGGCGTCCGGGAACACGACGAGCACGAGCGGGGCGAGGATGGCTCCCTCCCAGTGCATCGCACGGAGGTCGACCGCCGCTCCGCCGGCCGGATCGCCCTTGCGTGCCACGCGCCGCTCCTCGACGATGGCCGGCAGCTCGAATCCCCACAGTTCGAACACACCCTCGAACAGACTCGCGGCCTCGGATGCCCGCCCGGCGAGATCGGCCGGCCACGGTTCGACCCACGCGATGGCGCCGTAGTCCCACGCCACCAGCGCGTACGGCCCGTCGGCCGAGTCCCGCATCAAGAGAACGATTGCCACAGTGACCGCGGCGACGACAACGACACCCACCGAGATCCATCTCCATCTAGAACGCACCGTGTTCCCCCTTTCGTTCTACGATCCGGCGATCCACTGTCGTGACCGCGAACCCGGCCGCTGCCGCGACCCCGATGGCAGCGATGATCCCCCACAGCATGAACGGCGCACCGGGCGATGCATCGAACAGCCGTCCCCCGACGAACGGGCCGAGCGACCATCCGAGTGCTTCCGTCAGGCCGAAGAACCCCATGTACCGTCCGACGCGTACTGCCGGCGCCATGTTCGCGACGGCCGCCATCGATGTCGGAGAGAACGTCACCTCGCCGAGCGTAATCACGACCATCGACCCGATCAAGGATGGGAAGCCGTTCGCCAACGCCACGGAGAAGTACCCCGCGGCGTACAGCAAGCAGCCCAACACGAGCCCCCACCGGATGCCGATCCGATTCGCGAGCCGCGCCGCCGGCCATTGGAAGAGCACGACGGCGGCACCGTTGATCGCGAACAGCGTTCCCAGCTGCGGCTCGGCAATCCCGACGACCTGGATCGAGAAGACCGACAGGGTGCTGGCGAACTGTCCCATCACCACGTACAGCAAGATGCTCCATCCGCAGAACACGAGGAAGCGAAGATCCTTCGCCGCGTCGATCACACGATGAAACGAGAACTGCGTCGTCTCAGTCACCCGGATCGACTCTCCCGTCAGGAAGACCATCAGCAGCAGGCCGACGAGGCTGGCGGAGGTCGTCAGCAGGAAGAGTGACGCATACGATGAGGCGACCACGAACCCTCCAATCGCCGGGCCGAGCGCCCATCCCGCGTTCTGACCGATCCGAAAGAGCGCGTACGCCTCGACGCGCTGGTCGGGCTTGACGACGTCCGCGACCATCGCCGCGAGTCCCGGACGGACGAGCCCACCGACCAGGCGAATGGCCACGAACACGGAACTGACGATCAACGCCGGCGCACGAACGTAGATTACGTAGGTCATCAACGCGAAGACGAGCACGCGTGCAGCCATACCGCCGACGATCAACGGTCGGCGGCCGATCCGATCCGCGATCTCTCCGCCGGCGATGCGGCCGGCGGCGGCGACGAGCGCCGAGACGAGCATCATCGTCCCCACATACGTCATCGAGACACCGAGACCGTTGTGCATGTAGATGGAGACGAACGGCATCGCCGCGCCGAAGCCGACCGCGACGATCATCTGAACGAAGAAGAGCGTCCAGAAGCGGCGGTCGTACCGTCTGAGCGTCCCGATCAGCCGCGCAAGCATGCGCTTCATCGTCAGACGGCGAGGTACCCGACCTTGGCGAGCAAGTCCACGCTCCGTACTGTGTCCTCGACGGAGAACCGCTCGTCGAAGTCGAGTGTCAGGCGGAGGGCGATCTCCTCGATCGTCCTCTCGCCATCGCACAGGTTGGCGAGCGATTCGACCCGTGCGCGATGATGGGCCGAGAGCTTCTCCTCGGCGAACGATCGCTCCTCCTCCGTGAGTTCGTCGACGATCTCGTACCGCACCGGGCCATCCTCGATCCTGCGCGGCCGCGGACCGTCCGGAAACGTCGCCTCCGCCGATCCGCCAAGCGCGCTCGCGACGGCGTCGAGCGCGGCTCCGTGTGCCGCGGCATCCCAGGCTCCGTCGCCGAGCAGTTCGCGTAGGGACTCGACGCGCTCGCCTTCGATCGCGCAGGCGAGCGGCACCAGACGAGATCCGTCCTTGGGACCGAGCGTGCGAGCGAGGCCGGAGGCGCGTACGACTTCCTCGGTTCCGAATTCGAGCAGCCATTCCGCGACCTGAGATGCATCCTCGGCTCCCCACGTAGGAAGCGTCGCAAGGAGAGCCGTCACCAGGCCGACATGCTTCAGGCGGGTCGGGTCGACCTTCTCGATCGTGTCCTGATCGGTATGCCAGTACGGGTCGTCGTGCCCGAGCATCACCGCGGGGAGGGCGTGCGGCGTCGCTTGGAAGACGAGGTGATCGCTCCCCCCGCTCGGCCGATCGACGATCCAATGAAGCGGCCGCCGCGAGCCCTGTACGGAGAGTGCCCTCCGGTCGTCGGCGATTCGTCGCAGGATCGGTGTGAAGCAGGCGTTCAGGTAGGACGGGCGCGCATTCGGTGCCCGGAAGACCCGAAGCGGCTCGCCGAGGATCTCCGGAGACTGCCCGATCATGTCGAGGTTGACGACGAATCGCACATCACGCAGCCGCTCGACGTTCGCCGCCGCCCATGGGATCGCCCCATTGAATTCCGGAACCCAGAGGAACCGCACCGTGTTGCGGAGCGGGGTCTCTCGATGGACATCGGCCAACGCTCGGGCGACCTCGATCAGCAGGCCGCTGCCCGACGCGTTGTCGTTCGCCGACGGGCGCGGATGGCAGAGGTGCGCAACCAGGAGGATCGATCCGGCCGTGGGATCGGTCCCGGAGATCTCCGCTTCGAGCGTCCGCATCTCCCCGTCGAACGTCTCGCTGTCGACCTCGCCCGCGAGCCGCACCGGTCCCTTGGCGAGCTGGCCGATCAGGCGGTCCGCCTCCCTCCTGGAGATCGAGAAACCCATCGGCGTCGTGTCGAGTTCGTCCGCTTTCGGGAAGAGCCCGGCATACTGGACGAGGTCGTACGATGCCGCCGCCCGCTCGCTGTCCGGGTACAGGATCAATCCGGCCGGTGCCCTGCCGCGGATCCGCCTCAAGATCTCGCTCGGCCGGCCGCACGCGAGGACGAATCGCCCGGCGACGTCGACGCCTTCGACATCCGCCGCCGTCGTGCCCTGCCCGATGTGAGCCAACTCGCCGTCGGCCTTTCCGGCCCCCGACTGTCCGAGGATCGAGATCGGAACGTCGTCGTACGAGCAGAGCGTCCGGTTCTCCGGTTCGATCTGCCGAAGCGTGCCGGCCCGGATCCGCCAGCCGATCGGCGCCGTCCAGCCGTACGTCTCGGTCCGACCATCGGCCGGGAACGAAGCGACCGTCGACTCGATTTCCGCATGATGCAAGGCGAGACGAACCGTCTCGACCGCCTCGTCGAACCCAGGCGAGGCCTGAATCCGATGGTGCCTGGAGACCTCGGAGACGTAGGCCTTGGCTCGTACGCCGGAGAGCGTTTCGATGAGCTTCCGCAGGACTTCCTCGAACGCCATGGGAGCCTCCTCGGCGCGGATTCTATCGAAACTCCCTAGCAGTCGCGAGGGCCGCCTCGGGCACCGTAGATGCGGCCGATCTGCTCGGCGTAGTCCGCCACCGACCGCCGGAGCGACTCGGGACGGATCACTTCAACCGCGCCGCCGAGCGCAAGCACCGCACGGCGCGCCTCGTCGAGGAAGAAGAACGAGGCGTCGATCTCGACCCACTTCGCTTCCGCCCTCGCCGCATCGGGGAAGACGCCGCGTCGTTCGCCGAGGGCGTCTCGGACGTAGGGGAGAGCGTCTTCGCGGACCCGGAGCCTGACTTCGACTCCCCGTCGAGCGGCCTGCCGCCGCTGGCGCCATGCCGCCCAGAAGGCATGGAGATCGAACTCCGCTGCGCGTTCGAACCGATCCTCCGTCGCGGTGGCTGCGCGCACCGTCGACAGTCGGTCGACGCGTGCTCGGCCATCGTCGCCGACCCAGACGACGAACCATGCGCCGTCTCTTGCGACCAGCCCGTGCGGCTCGATCGTCCGCTCGGTCATCACGTTGTACGGACGCGCGAACCGTACGCGCACACGGAGATCCTCCATGACCGCCCGGTGCAGCGTCGACAGGACATCGCTCCGCTGCTCCCGCCCTGCGCTCGATGCGGAATCGATCAGGATCCGCTCGGCGACACGGCTGCGGGCGGCCCGGCGTGACTCCGGGAGCGCGGCGGTCAGTTTCAGCTGGGCCCCACGAAGGGCGTCGGACAGGCCGAGGTCCCGCAGCGGCTCGCCGATGCTCGACAGGAACAGCGCCCCGATCTCGTCGGTCGTCAATTGCGTCAGTGTGTTTCGATACTCCTCGTGCAGGTAGCAGCCGCCGTGCCGACCGCGCTCGGTGTAGACCGGAAACCCCGCGACGCGGAGCGCATACAGGTCGCGAAGGATCGTTCGACGGGACACTTCGAACTCGCGCGCGAGGCGATCGGTCGTCACCCGCCCGCGGGTCTGCAGGTACATCAGGATCGACAACAGGCGGTCGGCACGCATCGATACCCCCTTCTCCGGACGATCAGCGTACAACGGTGACAGCAGATGTCACAAATGGGCGGCACACTGATCGGGAAGGAGGTGGGAAATGGCACCCAGGCCCGAGACTCGGCCCGTTCGGCTGGAGGTCGCGACAGCCGAAGACGCGCCACAGCTCGCGGCCGCTGCGTCGCTGGCCTTCTTCGACGACCGAAGGCACATGCCGGAAGACGTCCGTGCCGCGATCGAGGCGGCCGACGATCCGTCGAACGGACCGCCGCGCACGTCGTACGCAGGGCTGCGACGCGTCATCGCGCAGGTGAACGCCGATGGCTCGCCGTCGACGTATTGCAAGGCGATCCTGGGACGGGACAGCATCGTCGGTGGACTGCTCGTCATCGAACGGCCGGACCTCGGCGATGGAGAGTGGCGATGCGAAGGGATCTACGTCGATCCGGACTGCCAGCACCGTGGGATCGGCAAGGAGATCGTGCGTCGGATGTTCCGATTGCATCCGGATGCAGTCCGTTGGAGCCTCGGCACGCCCGACTACGCAAAGAGAAACCACCGCTTCACCGAGCGGATGGGGTTCACGCATTCTTGCACCTCGGACGGCGATCCCTTGATTCCGTTTGCGTTCTATGACTTCGAAAACTGCCTCCCCCAGGAGGAGCGACTCGCGCTGCGAGAGGAGAGGACCGATGGCGTTGGAGCAAGTACGGATTGTAGATCTGCCCCCGATGCGCGTGGCCTGCGCGCTCGGCTACGGAGAGCAACCGGAGGATCAGGCGGCGACGATGATCACCCGGTTCGCGCGGAAGATCGGCCTCGAGCCGGGGTCTCCAGGCTACCGCACGTTCGGGTTCAATAACCCCAACCCGACGCCGGCGAGCCCGAACTACGGGTACGAGATCTGGCTCGTCGTCGGCCCGGACATCGAGGCTGAGGAACCGATCGTGATCAAAGAGATCCCCGGCGGGCGGTACGCGGTGACCCGATTCACCGGGCTGTTGCACATCGGCGAAACGTGGCGTGCCCTCGTCGCCTGGTTCGAGGATAGCCCCCACAGCTACCCGGATTCGTGCCCTCCCGGACTGGAGGAGATCCTCAATCCGACCGAAACCGATCCCGCGAAGTGGGTGTTCGACCTGTTCCTGCCGATCGCCGACTGACGAACGAGGGAGTGGCGGGCACGGAGGCGCATCGGCTCCCCCACGCCTTCTCCTCCTCGCACGACGAATCACGCCTCCGTACAATCCTGCGGGTAGGGGACGGAGGCATCATGCGGATCGTCGTACTCGGAGCGGGTCGGGTTGGCAGCACGATCGCCGTCGATCTGGCGAACGATGACGTGTTCGACGTCCGCGTGGCGGACCGCGATCAGGGGCGACTGACGCATCTCGCCGAACGCCATGGGATCCCCGGCGAGCGGGTCGACTTTTCCCTGCCGAGCACCGTCGCTCGAGCAATCGATACGGCGGACCTGGTTGTCAGCGCCGTTCCCGGTTTCCTCGGATATCGCACGCTCGAGGCGATCCTCAGCACCGGCACCGATGCGGTCGACATCGCATTCTTCCCGGAGAACCCTTTCGAACTCGATCGTCTGGCGAAGGAGCGCGGCGTTCGAGCGATCGTCGATTGCGGCGTCGCTCCCGGCATGAGCAACCTGCTCGTCGGGTATGCCGATTCCCGACTCGATGAGACCGAATCGGTCGCGATCTACGTAGGTGGTCTTCCCGTCGACCGCGTCCCGCCGTTCGAGTATCGGGCGGCCTTCTCGCCGATCGACGTGATCGAGGAGTACACGCGCCCGGCGCGGATCGTCACCGACGGACAGGAAATCGTTCGCCCGGCGCTGAGCGACCGCGAGATCCTGCATTTCACCGAGGTCGGCGATCTGGAGGCGTTTCTGACCGATGGTCTCCGGACGCTGGTGGACACGATCGCGGCACCGCACATGGTCGAGAAGACGCTTCGCTATCCGGGCCATGCGGAGAAGGTCGGGCTCCTTCGCGACGCGGGGTTCCTCTCCGCGGAGCCGATCGAGATCGACGGGCGTGAGGTTCGCCCAATCGACGTTGCAGCGACGCTGCTGTTCCCGCTGTGGGAGCTGCGCGAGGGAGAGGAGGACTTGACGATCATGCGGATCGAGGTCACGGGCCGCGCAGGTGGTGTACCAACCCGCTACACCTACGACCTTCTGGACCGATTCGATCCCGTCACAGGGACGACGTCCATGGCCCGCACGACCGGATACGCCGCGGCGATGGCGGCTCGTCTCCTCGTCGACGATCGGTGGACGAAGCCGGGTATCGTACCGCCGGAATTCATCGGACGGGATCCCGATGCGGTGGAGTACATCCTCGCCGGACTGAAGAGCCGAGGGATCGTCTACTGCGAGTCGATCGAACGGACCGACCGGTGACGGGCGGGCGACGTAGCCGATGAATGCGCACTGGGTCGATCGGTTCGCAGCCTATCTGCGGTATCACGATCTGCCCGGCGCCGACCCAGCCGTCGTCTTCCTCCACGGCCTCGGCTCCGCGTCGTCCTCGTACTTCCTTCGTGCCGCTGTGTATCCGCGCTTACGCGATTCCAGGCGCCTTCTCATCGATCTGCTCGGCTTCGGGTACAGCGACCGTCCGCGGGACTTCGACTACACGATGGAAGCGCAGGCCGCCCTCGTCGTCGGCCTCCTGTGCGACCTCGGCATCTCCGATTGCACCCTCGTCGGGCACAGCATGGGGGGCTCGATCGCGATCCTGGTTGCGACCGCCGCGCCGGGTATCGTCGGCCGCGTTGTCGTCGCTGAGGGGAACCTCGATCCGGGACCCGGGATGCTCAGCGGGCCGATCACGTCGTGGACCGAACGCGAGTTCGCCGCGGCCGGGCACAGGCAGCTCATCGAGCAGGTCCGCGGTGCCGCGCTTCCCGACTTCGCCGGGACGCTTCAGGCGTGCGACCCGATCGCCCTTCACCGGAGTGCCGTCTCCTTGATTGCATCGCGGCGCCCGACGTACCGCGAACAGCTCGCCCGGTTGACCCTCGCGCGAACATTCATCTACGGTGACAAGAACGTGCCGAACCCGAACGTCGATCGGCTGATCGCCGATGGCGTGGTTGTCCGTGTGCTCGCCGGCTCCGGGCACGACATGCTCGTCGACAACCCTGACGGCTTCGCCGAGATCGTGGCCGACGCCGTCGAACCGGGCTCGTAGTCGGCCACCTCAACCTCTCCTCGACATCTCCACAGAGCATGGGTACGCTCCTACGAAACCCGACCGGTGAGTCCGCATCGAGGAGGGAGCGAAGATGAGAAGGAGATGGGGAGTCAACGCGGTGATCGCCCTCGCCGTGATCGCGAGCGCCTGGGCCGCCACGGCGAGCGACGTGTCTCGATACGACATACGGGTCACTCTCGATCCGGCGGAACAGACAATCGTCGGATCGGAGCAGGTCGACTACGTCAACGATACCGGCCGCGCGATCGATGAGATCCTGTTCCTGCTGTACGGAAATGCCGGCGCGGAGCCGAATCCGGACCTTCACCCGGCGCATCTCGATGCGCAGTACGTGGGCGGCTTCGATCCGACGTGGACGCGGATACGCGGCGTGGCCGACGCCGACGGCCGCGCGATGGAGTACGACCTCGAGCCGCTGCCTCCCGCCCTTCAGACCTTCTCGCTCGATAACGGGATCCTCGTCGTGGCGCTGCC
>Ga0272443_10001639_pt1 | contig 31633 bp, 21 predicted proteins | sample SSMAcet12_FD_193581 | JGI IMG/M metagenome (GOLD analysis project Ga0272443, IMG submission 193581) | Marine sediment archaeal communities from Little Sippewissett salt marsh, Falmouth, MA, United States - SSM-Acet-12 | ecosystem: Environmental > Aquatic > Marine > Wetlands > Sediment ... | reverse complement strand
GAAGGACCAGGATGCCGTAAACCGTACGGTGAGCACGGCGATGGCGATGTTCTGCAGTACCGGGATTCTGGCGCTGGGCTTATCGGTGGTGCTCGCGGATCCGTTGACGCATTTCTTCAAGGTCTCCCCGGATCAGGTTGATAACTTCCGTCATATCGTCATGCTGCTGGGCCTGGCCACGGCCTTCGGGTTCCCGAGCGGCGTACTCACCGCCACCCTGGTGGCGCACGAGCGTTTCATCGTGGCCAACAGTGTTCACTTCGGCGTCGCGGCCTTGCGGGCCGGCATGATCGTGGTGCTGTTGCTGCGCGGCGGCGGATTGCGGAGTGTGGCTCTCGCGACCGTCGTCTGCCAGGCGAGCAGTCTCCTGGTGAACGCCATGGTGCTCAGACGCTGCACGCCGGATCTGCGGATTCGCCACTCGCTGGCCCGGCTGGGTCTGCTCAAGACGCTCCTGTCCTTCGGTACCGCCGCGCTGGTGATTCGGGTGACCGGCATCCTGAGAGTCAATCTGGACAGCGTCGTCATCGGCAAGTGGGTGGGTCTGTCGGCGGTGGGCGTCTACGGCGTTGCGGCACTGCTCAAGCGACACGCCTTTCGCCTGGTCATTCGAGGAACGAGTGTTCTGGGACCGCGCTTCGCCGCACTGGACGGAGCTGGCGAACACGAGAAGGCCCGCCTGCTCCTCCAACGGGGGCTGGCCCTCGCCGGTTTCCTCTCGTTCGGCAGCGGCTTGATGCTGCTGTCCTTCGGCGGGCATTTCATTCATCTTTGGGCGGGTCCCGGATTTGAAGAAGCCGTGGTGATTTTGCGTATCCTGACCGTTTGTACGGCGGTGGCAGTGGCCCAGAATCCCGCCATCGTATTTCTATATTCGCTGAACAAGCATTACTGGTATGCCGCCGTGACAATGGGTGAGGCTATCGCCAACGTTGCACTCAGCATCACGCTGGTCTTCAAGTACGGGATCGTGGGGGTGGCGTTGGGGACGATGATCCCCATGCTCCTCGTGAAGGTCATCGTCATGCCTCTCTACGTGTCACGCATCGCCGGACTGAGCGTGGCGGCCTACGTGCGTCCCCTTTTGCCGTCTCTGGCCGCGGCGGCGGTCTTGCAGGCAGCCGTTTACGCTTCCGGTATCGTGACCGGACCGACGCCTACGATCGTCTCGCTGTTGCTCTACGGGCTCATCACGGGAGGACTGTATACAGCAGCAGGATATTTCCTGGTGATACGGCCCTATGGTCTGGTGTCCGGCCGGAACAAGAAAGGGTCCTTGGCCGCGGCACAGAGCGGTCTCACTGTATAGAAATGGGAATGCCTTATGGATAATCTGGATCTCCTCGTATTAGCAGCAGGACGCGGAACACGGGCCAAGGACGTGCTGCCCAAACAGTTCATCGTATTGGCCGGTAAACCCATTCTGATTCACGGCCTGGAGGTCTACGAACAGCTTGATTTCATCGGAACCAAGTACATCGCCTGTGCGCGCGACCAGAAAGAGCGCATGGACGCGGTGCTGCGCGAGTTTCACATCTCGAACTTCGAGGTGGTGGACGGAGGGGAGTCCCGCGCCGCGTCGGTGTACAACGGCCTGCGCCACGTCCAGCGTGACCGCGTGATCACCCACAACGCGGTGATGCCCTTCGTCGAGGCACATCTGGTCCGTCAAGTGGCGGCCCTGGACGAGGATTGTGTCACGACGGTGACCCCGTTGGAATACAACTTGTGCGAGGGGGATGAATTCGGAGAGCGGATCGTTCCGCGCCGACGGCTGAAACTCATCAACACGCCGCAGAGCTTCCGAACGCAAGTGTTTCGAGACTGCCACGAGCGGGCCCAACGAGAGGGCTACGTGCCCGCCAGCGACACAGAGCTGATGTTGCACTACGACCGAACGGTTCGCTTTGTGCCCGGGACGGAACGCAACTTCAAGATCACGACTCCCCTTGACCTTGCGGTGGCCGAAGCGATACTGCTGAGCCGCAACGCCACGGACTTTCAGACACCGGCCATGGGACAGCAGTGGCGCGAGGCACTCCTGCGCGACGAATGACCGCCGGGGCTTGACAGGATCAGATGGAGACGAGGATGCCAAACAGGAATGCACTAGCTTGGGACAGGTTCAGAGCCATGATTCGAGCCTCCGTCCTGGCCATCGTCAGACCTGTGGTTGCACTGCGCCCTCGTGACCCTTCCAGACGGCGTGTGCTTTTCGCCTGCAGCCAGGAGTTGCAGGCGCGCCACCTGGCCGAGATATGGGATATCGTCAAGGCGGATCCTCGCCTTGATTGTCGTCTTTTGATGCCGTATGTCGAGCGCCGCCCCGGCGAGTTCGATGAGATTCGCAAAGTGCTGCCTTTACCGGAGGTCCCGAGCTTCTGGGCCAGCGCCGGTCAATGGGACCTGATCGTCATGGCAGACCACCTGATGTCCGATCGAGCAGCCGACGAACGGCAGCGTATCCTCCGCATCTCCCACGGTTTTCCCGGCAAACGTGTGGGTGGGAAATTGTATGCCTTCGGACCGCGTGCTTACGCCCGGAACGGTCGCATCCGGTATTCGCGCATGTTCGTGCCGAGCCAGGCGGTCAAAGAATGGGCGCTGCGTATGGACCCAGCCTTTGAGGACGTCGTAACGGTCGTTGGCAGCGCCGGTGATGATAAGATGCTCGCGGAACTCGACCGCCGCGAAGCGTACCGCGCCAGATTCGGTTTCAAACCCGATGACACGGTCGTGTTCGCTACCGGCACGTGGGGACCCCATAGTCTCTTCCAGAAGATGGGAGATGCGCTGCTGGCCGAGGCTCGGACGCTACAGGATCAGTTCCGGTTCATCCTCAGCGCCCACCCCATCGAGTATCGTTCCCAGCCGTCGGGCGAGCGCGTGTGGGGCCAGTACATCAGCGAACAGAGCCAACATGGTTTCATCATACGAGAGCCCAACGAGAACTGGGTGCCCCACATGATTGCCAGCGACATCCTGCTGACCGACCACACCTCCCTGGCCTTGCACGGCGCCCTTCTGGAGCGACCGTTCGTCTTCTGTCCCGTGCCGGACGAACTCGTCGAGGCCGGCACGGTCATCAGGCAGATTCGGGACATCTCTCCCACGCTCCGGCCCGATGCCTCGAACCTGCGCCAAGCTCTGCTGAAGGCACGCAACGGCTATCCGTTCGACAAACTGCGCGCGATCGCATCCCAGGTCAACTCGTTTCCTCACCAGGCGACAGACCACATGCGCGCAGCGATCTACGAACAGCTCCGACTTCCGCCATCGCCCTGACCGTCGGGACATCGGGCGACACCATACGCAATCCATGCCTGAAATAGGTGGGGTGCCCCAATACTCACGCGTGCGCACTATCGACCTACCCGGCCACAAACCTTCACATGGTCGCAGTGACTATGAAACGCGGTACTAGAACTTTCGCATCCACGCAGGCCAGTCTTCCGGTAGCGCCTCGCCCGCCTTGGTCCAGGGGCCGCGGGTGTCGAACTGGCGACTCCATTTGAATGTCCAATGTTCCTTCAATCCTACCTTGCGCACGGACCAATCCAGAAAGAACATGTTGGTTCCGCCACTGTGGCGGTTGATGCACAGATCGGCCATCCTCGGTCCCGTATCTCGCGATTCGGCGCCTTCGTACTCCGGCGGTGATTCGAGGTGCCAGGGTTGCACAGCAGAGGTAGTGCAATCGAAGAACACGGGGATGTTGGCCGCCTGCCTGACGTGGCAGGTTCCCCAGTAGATTGGCTTTCCGCCTGCCGTTCCCACCGCCATGTGGCCATCGACGTTAACGAGTCGCTCGCACAAGTAACGATTCACCCCGTAGCTGCCGCGAAAGTCAGGCCGTCCCAGGAGAAAAGAGTAGGCGTGAAAGGTGTCGCTGTCGGAGACGAGTGGGCCTGGGAGCGGCCTGGTCGCCGACGGGCACAGCGCCAAATCCGGATAGGCAGCATCCTTGGTCCGCAGCACGAAGCGCCAGATTTCAGGCCCGTCGGAGGGCATCCTCCCGTTGTTCTCGTTGGAGTACATCGACAGGATAAGTGCCAGTTCGCGCAACTTGCCCTGGCACACCACCGCCTGTGCCTGCCTCTTGGCGCGCTGCAGGGCAGGAAATAGCAGCGCCAGCAAGAGAACAATAATGGAGATCACGACCAACAGTTCGATCAGCGTGAACCCCTGTTTGTGCTCGCTTCTTCGCTTCCCGCTCATGTCGGCTGCTCCAACCCTTCGAAGCACCTTCCGGCTGGCAGGTCGGCACCCCCGCAAACCTCGCCCCGGCCGGCCCCATACCGCCTTCATCCTTCGGGGCGCCGTCCCGCAATTCTCGACTCCATCTGGCATTTTCCCAATCCACTCCCTCGCTGTCAACGACAGATTCCCAGAATGGGCCAAGGCGTTTCAAACCGCCCGCCGGTGGCACGCAAGTACGACGCCCTCAAGAGTCAGAAGGGCACGGGATAGCTGGTTAGGAGGATGAGGATCCTCTGGGCCGATACGATGGACCAGGCCGGAACAGAGGTTTTCCAGGTCAATCGGGGTCTCGGTCACTTCGGTAATGCGATCGCTCTTGACAGCAAGGTACCGCGGCTTGCGAATCCATTGGTTTTGTCGAACCGGAACGGAGCGAACACACTATAAGGAGCAGGTTTCGAAAGTCTCTCAAGGCCGAAGGGAGTCGTGCGATGATCGATCTTGTCAAAGCGAGCCAGCGGCATTTCACCGATCTGGGGTGGCTCAAGACGTACTGGCTGTTTTCGTTCTCCGACTACTTTGACCCGCACAACATCCAGTTCGGGGCGCTGCGCGTCTTCAACGACGACGTGGTACAATCCGGAACCGGCTTCCCCACACACCCGCATGAAGAGATGGAGATCATCACGGTCGTGCTCGACGGCGAGATGACGCATGAGGACAGCATGGGCAACCAGGCGGTGATCCGGCCGGGCGACGTACAACGCATGTCGGCCGGCACCGGACTGACCCACTCGGAATTCAACCTGGCCGATGCGCCCGTCCACTTCTACCAGATCTGGATTTTCCCGGATGCGCGAGGCTTGGAACCGACGTACGATCAACGGACGTTCGCGCCTGCCGCGTGGCAGAACACGCTGTTGCCAGTTGCCTCAGGCCAGGGACTCAATGACGCCGTGACGTTTCACACCGACGCCACGATCTACCGCTGCGATCTGGAGGCGGGTCGCGAGGTGACGTTCGCGCAGACCATGGGACGGCGTGTCTTCGTGTACGTGACGGAAGGCCAACTGTCGATCAATGGCACCTCGATCGATAAGAACGACCAGGCACGTATCGATGCGGATGAGGCAATGACGATCGCCGCGACGCAAGACGCAGCCTTCATCCTGATCGACGTGCCTTCCTGCAAAGGCTGGGGCTACAGCGAAGAGACCCTCCGCGGCGGCACGAAACGCTGAGGGGCAAACGGTAGCGGCCGCGTCCTGGTCGATCCGTGTCTGAGGCAAAGCGGCAGGGTCTTTCCACTCAGTGCCAAGCGTCTGAGACTCAGGCCGGGGCGTGGTTGCGGGCCTGGAGGATGACGATCTTTTGGCCGATGCGGCTGGCCAGGCCCGAGCAAAGGTTCTCCAGTTCGGTCGCGGCGTTGGTCACTTCGGTGTCGTGGAAGTTCTCGACGTAGAGATAACCCAGCTTGCTGGTCAACGATAGCATCTCCGTGCAGTAATCGAGGTAGCGCCCCATGCCGAAAGCGTCGAGCTTGCGCTGTGGACTGTGGGTCGTGGCGTGGGTCTGGATGCCGATCACATCCGGGTCCTTGGTCAGTTGCTTCATGTCGATCACGTGGCCAATGTCACGCAAGTCGTTGATGGCACGGATCGCCCGGCTGCGCTTGATGCGCGTCTCGATGGACCAGAGGAAGGCAACGCCCAAGGTGATGAGGATCAGCAGGTTGGCGCCGGCGTCCACGGCCTGGACCAGACCGAACAGCGTGACGCTATCTTCGGTTTCGTAGTGGATGAGGATCGCCACCATGGCGATGAGAAACGCCGCACTCAGCGCGATGATGACCGCGCGCAAGGCCCAAACGGGACGGGCGATACGGGTGGCGGTCCGTTCGGTCTGCTGGGCGATCTCGTGCAGGTGACGGCACACTTCGTACAGGTCAGACGTGGGAAACCGGTCCTTGATGCGCCAGGAGAGGCGCTCAATGGTCGCGATCACCCGCTTTGATTCAAGCATGACCTTCATGGATTGGCTCCCACACCTGCTTACAAGTCCCACCAGACCGTTCTTCAACCGGCTGGCCGCGGGCGGTTACTGGGCCCGGCCGGTCAGTTGGGGTTGCTTGGTTGGGCCGAAGGCGACGTTGGCTTCGGCGTTGTACTGCACCTGCTGGCCGCTGAACTTCAGGCGGAGCGTAACGATGTACGGCGTTTCGTAGAAGCAGAGTTTGGCGGTGTAGGTGTCGGGTTCGGTCCAAGCGCCGCTGGCGGCCACCGGTTGGGCGTCCAGCCGGCCCCAGGCGCTGCGCCCGTCGGTCCAGGCGCCGTGGCCACAGGTGACGCGTCGCTCGGCGCCGTTGACGCGGGCGACGAGTGTCACGCCGTGATCGCCAGCCTCTTCCAAGACAAGTGATTCGATCTTTTGTTCGTTGGCGGGGAAGGTGTACGTCGTGCCCAACACGGCTGCACCGGAGGTCGCGACTTGCGGGACGGGCAGGGACAGCGCTCTGAGCTTGCGCTGAAGTCTCAAGTGGGTCGCATTGTTGGGAGGCAACGGCGCGTCTCCCAAAGCGGGGAGCACCTTGTCCCAGATCAGATCGAGCACGGCCTGCATGTTCCGCACCCCACTGGTGATGGCGATCACCGCATCGTGCTCGGGAAAGACGATGCAGTATTGCCCGAACGCACCGTCGCCGCGATAGATGCCGTGTCGGCAGCGCCAGAATTGGTAACCATACCCCTGCGCCCAGTCGCTGTTCGGGTTGCTGCCGTTGGAGGTCTGGAGCTTGGTGGCCGCCTCGATCCAACTGGCGGGCACGAGTTGCCTGCCCTGCCACCGGCCCTTCTGCAGATAGAGCTGACCGAAACGGGCGATGTCCTCGGTGCGAATACTCAGGCCAAAGCCACCGGTGCTGATACCTTCCGGGCTGACTTCCCACGTCGGATGTTCGATGCCCAAGGGCTCGAACAATCGCGGCGTGAGATAATCGAGCACGGTCTGGCCCGTGGCCTTCTGCACGATGGCCGAGAGCATGTACGTGCCCGAGGTGTTGTAGAGGAAGTGCGTGCCGGGCAGGAACGGAACCGGATGGGCCAGGAACGTTTTGCTCCAAGACTCGTCGCTCGTGCGCGGCGGCTCGGTCTGCTGGCCCGTGGACATGCGGAGCAAGTCATGAACGCGCATCGCCTTGAGGTTGTTGCTCGGCTCGGCCGGTGCCTTGTCCGGGAAAAACGTCAGCACCTCGTCGTCCAAACTGAGTTTCCCCGCCGCGATCGCCAACCCAACCGCAGTGGAGGTGAAGCTCTTGCTCAGCGAGTACAACATGTGCGGCGACGCAGCACTGTACGGCGCCCACCAGCCCTCGGCCACCACGTGGCCATGACGCAGGAGCATGAAACTGTGCAGTGCGTCGATGTCACGCTCGGCCGCGTCGATGAATTCCAGCAGGGCCGACGACGAGATGCCCTGCGCCTCGGGCGCGCTGCGCGGCAGATCAACGGCCGGGCACACGGAACAGGTCACGACGATGAGTGCGATGGTCGAGAGCATCTTCATGTTGGTATCCTCCTGAGAATCGAAGGTCCGCGCCGGCAGCGCCGCCCCTGGTTCGTTTCCCGACTCCGGTGACATCCGCTCAGGTCTCAGGGCCGGTCCGGTCATTGTAGGGGCAACCGGGCTCGGAGGCCAACAAGAAACCTCAGGGCATGGTCCGTCAAAAAAAGAGACTGGAGACCGGATTTTTGGCCCCATTTCGCGGTCCGAGAGCAATAAGGCCCAACTGGGCCGGCAGAGCTATTGCAGCCCCATAGAGCCCAGTGGTATCATAAAGGGTTGAATGTGCGGATGCACCAGGGTTGAAGGCAAACGGGACGCCCCGGAGGGCGTCCGGCACGAGAGGTAAGCAACCATTCTTGAAGGAGGACGACGATGTCTCGGAAAATGATGTGTCTGGTTTCTCTGTCCCTATCGCTGATCCTACTGAGCAGTGCCTCGGCGCAGTTCATGTGGAGCGACGCCGGCCCCGACTCGCTCTGGAGTACGCCCGAAAACTGGATTGAGGGTGCCGTCCCGGGCAGTCTCGACTCGGCCTCCATCGATCAGCCGCCGGACACGCACTGCGTGATCGAAGACGGCATTGACGCCGTATGCGAGACGTTGCGCGTCGGCAATGGTGGTGTCCCCACCAACCTGGATATCACCGGCGGCTCCCTGACGGCAGGTGGAGCCTACATCGGTGTCGACAGTCCCGCCGGCCACGGCACCCTGAACATGAGCGGCGGTCTGTTCTCCACCGGGGACGTGCACATCGGTTTGGCCGGCACTGGCACGCTCAACATGACCGGCGGCGTCATCGAACTCAGTAACAACCTGATCGTGCCAGGCGGCACGGGCACCGGCACGGTGAACCTGCGCGGCGGGACAATCAACGCGTCCGATCTGCGTCTGACCAGCGAGAAGGGTTTGGTCGACGTCGGCGCCGGCACCCTGATCCTGGAAGGCGACGACACCGAGACCCTACAGACCTTCATCGACGACGGCTGGCTCGTCGCCTACAAGGGCCAAGGCATCCTGCACATCGACTACGACGTGACGAATCCAGGCCAGACCACCGTCACGGCGACCCCCCTGCTCGCGCCGAACCCGGCCGATGGCAGCCTCGTGTCGCCGGGTCAGGTGGAGCTGAGCTGGACCCTGCCCGATCCGTGCATGCCGGGCGAGCCCGTGCTGGTGGACGTCTACTTCACCGACGACCTGGAGGCGCTGGAGAGCTTCGCCGATCCGGAGGCGATTCAGATCGTCAGCGCCGAGAGCGTCACGTCCGTGACGGTGCAGGCGGAAGCCAAGACGCGGTACTACTGGGCGGTCGACGTCTACGTCGGCAGTGACGACGATCCGATCTTCGGGCCGATCTTCACGTTCCTGGCCGACAATCTGGTTCCGCAGGTGGACGCCGGCGCCGATATCGTGACGTGGCTGGCAGGCGAACCCCGCGTCGGGGCGCTGGACGCGACGGTCGTCGACGACGGCGCGATCATGCCTTACAGCATACAGTGGAAGATCGTCAGTCAACCCGACGACGCGGACGCCGTGATCGAGACGCCGACGGCCGAAGACACAAACGTCACGCTGCCGGCCCTGGGCGAGTACGTCCTGGAACTGGCCGCCTTCGACGGCGAGTACATCGGCACCGACACAGTCACGATCAACGTGTACAGCGACAGTTGCACCGCCGCTCAGTCCCTGCCCGATTATGTGCCGCTGGTGGGCGACCTCAACGGCGACTGTCGCGTCGACGACGCCGATATGGCCCTGCTCGAAGCCAACTGGATGCAGGACAGCTCTCTCACCGAGGAATGGTACGAAGTCGACTGACCCAAGCGCACCATCAGCATGGTTCTGCCCGGGGCGTCTGGAGTGTGTGCCAGACGCCCCGGTTCGTTTAGCGCGGATGGAATCTCCCTGACCCGCCCCCAACCTGTAGGGTGTGGCGTACGCACGGTGTCCGAAGCAGGACATCAAAGGCGGTGTGCACGGCACACCCTACGCGGCTCGATGGAGGACGCGCAAGGCCTCTCCTATCCAACTAGTGTCTTCTGAAGAACATCGAGCAGTACTTTTCTTTTCGCCGCAGGAATCCTATCCGCGATGCACGTCACGGCATCTACCAATGCCTCCACCTCTGTATCGTCATCCTTGCCCTCGTAAAGCCTCTTGACAGGATTGTCAAATATATCGACCATCAACTTCCGGATGAACTCCGCCTCAAGTTCATCTTCTTTCCGCATTTTCACCAGCAGATCTCGGTATGGTTCTAGGCTGAAGCTGATTGAAGACTTAAATGCATACTCCTCTTCTGCCTGGCGTTCCTTCTTGTACTGGCCCGCCGCAAAATACATCAGAAACCCCAGGGGTATCATCACGGCCAATCGTACAAAGAAGATGATGTCCGCTCTTTAGCTTAGCGAGATCGCTGTCTGCCTTCTTCTTCACCTCAAGCATTGTTGTCTTGTGAGTCTCGATCTCAGCGTAGAAAGCGTCGATCTCTTCCTCGTATTGCTTTGCATTGGCGAGGTGTCCAGCCACAGTGTCACTCTTGGCCTTGGCATCCGCAGCATGTTGCGTAGCATTCTGAAGTTGGGCAGCTGCGCCTTTCGTGTGGGACGTGGCAAGTGTCAACTGCTCACTCGCCTGCGCCGCCGTCGCACTGATCGCGCTGAGTGCCCCATTTGCTTCCTCACTTATGGCCTTTATTGCGTTCGCCGACTGTGCACAAGCTTGAGATGATTCCTGGGCCGCATTGAGCTGATTCTTGATGGCAACTACCAGATTGTCGGCCGTCTTCGTCCTCTCTTCTGCACCAGTCTGAAACTCTGTCATCTGGTTGTCCAAAGTGGCATTAACCAAATTGACCCGTTCAATACATTCGTCGCGATTCTTGTTGACTTCTTCGCAAGCCTGCTTGACCGCGGAGGTGAGATTCTAACTTGCCTTGCTGCACTCCTCATCGATTTTATCTTTCGCCTCGCGAATGTCTGCGGAGAATCTGTCCAACTCTGACTCAATTGCATTGACTTCGTTTCTCAGAGTCTGAACAATCTGAGATTGCTCTTTGCCGGGGAACCCAAAGGTGATCAGGCCATATTGAAGACAATATGCGTAGAGACCATCCATTTGCTCCAGAATCCGAGGTCCATGATCGGCGGCTGGACCCTGCTCCAGTTGGGCATAGCTTTGATGTATGCGCGATATCTGGCCGTTCAGGTTCTTCCTTATAGCGTTCGGAAGGTATTCTCCCTTTTCTTCCGAGAACAACCCCTTAAGATTGGCGACTAGGAGGTGATTGTTGTTTAGCACCGCTTGAGCAGTGAGCCCATCATCAGGCAGCTTCATACCCAACAGTACCTTTCTGTTTGCCTCTGTCCTTCTCTCGTACTCTTCAATAATAGCCAACATGACTCGACGCTCCAACTGACGATGTGTGATTCCGCTGAAACAGCAACAATGCGTAATGGGGGCACCTGCTTCTTGCCCCGAATGGACGATCTGTTTCCGGTGTCATGGTGCCTCATCAAAGTAGCTTCCAGCTACGAGGATTATCGGTGAGATCAGGACACAGTACCAGAAAAAACACCGGCACTCATGTCATTTCGAGCTTGTCGAGAAATCTCGCCGCGGACGAGAGGCGCGTCTGATTCCAAGGCCAGATGCTTCGACTTCGCTCAGCATGACAAGAGCAGGGAGAGTAGAGTTCTGAGTGCTCAGTTGGCGTTGCGTCGCCTACAGCCTACGGCCTACAGTCTACAGCCTCATGATGCCACGGCGAAATCCCAGCCCATGTGGTGGGCCAGAGCGTGCGGCAGGAGACTCAGGGTGCGGGAATAATCCAGGTCCGCGTGCTCGATCAGTTTCTGGAGCGCGCGGGCCGACGGCTCGGCCGCCACGACAATGGACGTGAGCACCACAGGCGCCTCCTGTGTCGCATCGGGGTCGCTGGCGGCCCGGCAGAACTGCGGATCGGAACAGACGAAATGCGTGCGACAGGGAACGGGCCGGACGGGATACACACTGCACGCACCATCGACCAGCAGCGGACAGTACGGACTATTGCGCATGAGGTCGAGCGGCCGCGCGGCAGGCGGCAGTGGGTGCCGGCCCGGCCGGGAGTTGTCCCACGCGTGCCATTGTTGTGTGCGCCACCGCAGCTCGTCGATCTGCTCGGCCAAGAACTCTCGCTTGACGTATTGCGCCAGGGTGTGGGCCTCGGCGATATTCGTCACGATGTGGTAGCGGCAGCAATGACAGCAGCCCCGTTTGCAACTGGGAACGATGCCCTCCTCACGCTGCAGCCGCGCCACGCTATCGGCGGTCGCTTCATCCACCGCCCGGTACACATCCGTAACGAACTGCTCCTGCGGCGTCACCGGCAAGTCAGCGCCGAAGTGCTCAGAAGTCGTAACGAAACGGTTATTCTTCATCAGGGCCATGCTCGTCCTTCTCTTCGCGACCGAAATCCCTACCTCGCCGTCACGTCCTTGATGCCTCCTCCCGATTGCTTCCTGTTATCCGGAGTATCGACCCAACGAGGCGCAGAAGGACAGAAAAAAGGCAGATTTCTTGTCATTTCGCGTCCCAGGAATGAGGCTTGCGGGGGCGGACGATACATCATAGTATAGTCCTGATGAAGCGTGGCGTGGCGTTGGAGGGATGGCGTGCGAGAACCTGCATTTATCCGCGTGGTGGATCGTCGTGATTGAGAATATCGAAAAAGTACTGGCGAAATATTGGGGCTACGACAGTTTCCTGCCCCTACAGAAACAGGCCATCGAGTGTGTCGTGCGCGGGCAGGATTCGGTCGTCGTGCTGCCCACGGGCGGAGGCAAATCGCTCTGTTTCCAGGCGCCGGCGGTGCTGCTGGACGGCCTGACGATCGTCGTCTCGCCCTTGATCGCGCTGATGAAGGATCAGGTCGACGCGCTGACCGAGTGCGGCGTCGCCGCCGCCCGCATCGACAGTTCGCTGACGCCGGAGGAATACAACGACGCGATCGCCCGCGTCCGTAACAAGACGCTTAAACTGCTCTACGTCGCGCCGGAGCGCCTGGTCTCCAACGGCTTTCTGAGCCTGCTCGATAAGGTCGAGTTGTCGTTCATCGCCGTCGACGAAGCGCACTGCGTCAGCATGTGGGGACATGACTTCCGGCCCGAGTATCGGCAGCTCGGCATTCTGAAGCAGCGCTTCGGCAACGTCCCGGTCGGCGCCTATACCGCCACCGCCACGGCGAAAGTGCGCGGCGACATTGCCGAGCAGTTGCATCTGCACGAGCCCGAGACGCTGATCGGCTCGTTCGACCGGCCCAATCTGATTTACAAGGTGAACCATCGCACCGATCGGCTCAAACAGGTCTGCGACGTGATGGAGCGGCACCGCAACGAGTCGGGCGTGGTCTACTGCATTCGGCGCAAGGACGTCGAGAGCCTGTGCGCCGAACTCTGCGCCAAGGGCTATCGCGCGGCGCCCTACCACGCCGGTATGAGCGCCGACCAGAGGCAGCGCAGCCAGGACCGCTTCATCAAAGAGAAGGTCGATACGATCGTGGCCACCATCGCCTTCGGCATGGGCATCGACAAATCCAACGTGCGCTACGTCATTCACACGGGCATGCCCAAATCGCTGGAACACTATCAGCAGGAAAGTGGCCGCGCAGGGCGCGACGGCCTGGAGGCCGAGTGCGCGTTGTTCTACTCCGGCGGTGACTACGGCATCTGGAAGAGCCTGATGCGTGAGATGGAACCCGCCGCACGGCAGATCGCACTGGGCAAGCTCAACGAAATGTACAGCTATTGCACGGGCGGAACGTGCCGCCACCGCGTGCTGCTGCAATACTTCGGCCAAGACCTCGACAAAGCCGACTGCGGCGCGTGTGACATCTGCCTGGGCGAGTTGGACTGCCTGCCGAATTCGCTGGAGGTAACACAAAAGATCCTCTCGTGCGTCGCGCGGCTGGGCGAGCAGTTCGGCGCCAGCTACACCGCGCAAGTTCTGGTCGGCTCGCGCGATCAGCGCATCCTGGAGCGACGCCACGACGAACTGAGCACACATGGCCTGCTGGGCGAACACACCAAGAACGCGGTCCACGACTGGATCGAGCAACTCGTAGGCCAGAACTATCTCGCCAAGGTGGGCGAGTACAACGTGCTGAGCCTCACCGCCACGGGATGGCAGATCCTCCAGGGCCAGGGGCAGCCGCGCCTGCTCAAACCCGTCCAGAAAGCGGCGAAAAGCTCCAGGAGGACGGCGAAAGTCGCTCAGGATTCCTGGGAAGGCGTGGACGAAGGTCTGTTCGAGGCGCTGCGCGACCTGCGGCGGACACTGGCCGGACGCAAGGGCATCCCGGCGTACCTGGTCTTTGGCGATCGCGCCCTGCGCGAAATGGCCCGCAGTCGCCCCTCGACGCCCCAGGCGTTGCTGGAGGTCAAGGGTGTGGGGGAGAAGAAGCGCCGGCAGTACGGTAAGATCGTGCTCGCTGCCATTCAAGACTACTGCACAGCGCACGGCCTCGACACAGACATCTGACCCAGTGGGGCAGTCCTCAGGGAAACGTATCGGTCGTGTCCGCTTCCGGACACCGCGATTCCCGGAAACGGACAGCATTCGACGCTCAGCCAATGATATCGGTGCTTGTGGCTGGTGGCACACCAGTTGCTAGGGCCAAAGGTGGCGTGAAGGTCGGGCTTTTTGGTACAATGATGCTCCGAATGTGTCACCCGGCAACCGGCGTCAGCCGAAATCTCAAGTGTGTGGAAGGTCTCTCTTGAACAACAGTACCACCCAGTCAGCAACCCGAGTCCTCATCGGCGACGATCAACCCGATGTGTTGCGGGCCCTGCGTCTGCTCTTCAAGCCTGAAGGGTTCCAGGTCGAGACCGCCTCGTCGGCCGCCGGCATGATCGCCGCGATCCAGCGGTCTGACTTCGACGTGGTTCTGATGGATCTGAATTACGTGCGGGGCAATACTTCGGGCGAGGAAGGGCTGGACCTGCTCTCGGAGATCCAGAAGATCGACAGTACGCTGCCCGTGATCGTGATCACGGCCTGGGGCAGTGTCGAGCTGGCGGTCGAGGCGATGCGGCGCGGGGCGCGAGACTTCGTGCCCAAACCGTGGAAGAATGAGCGGCTGCTGGCGATTGTGCGTACGCAGATCGAGCTGGGCCGGGCGCTGCGGCGCGAGCAGCAACTCGAGCAGGAGAATCTCCTGTTGCGGGGCGAGACCGAGCAGATGCTGATCGCCGATTCGGTCGCCATGCGACCGGTGCTTGAGGCCATCGCGCGGGTGGGCCCCTCCGACGCGGCCGTGCTGATCACGGGTGAGAACGGCGTCGGCAAGGGGCTGATCGCCCAGGCACTCCACGCCGCCTCGACGCGGGCGGAGCAGTCGATGGTAACCGTCAACACCAGCGGGATTCCCGAAACCGTCTTCGAGAGCGAGCTGTTCGGACACGTCGCCGGGGCGTTCACCGATGCCAAGACCGATCGCATGGGCCGCTTCCGACTCGCCGACGGGGGGACGCTCTTCCTCGACGAGATCGCCACCATCCCGACGAATCTCCAGGCCAAGCTCTTGCGCGCCCTCGAGGGGGGCCAGTTCGAGCCGATCGGATCGTCCAAGACCTGCACGGTCGACGTGCGGATTCTCTCGGCAACCAACGCAGATCTGGCCCGGGAAGTGGCCGAGGGGCGTTTCCGGCGCGACCTGCTGTACCGCCTCAACACCGTCGAGATCCACGTGCCCCCTCTGCGGGAGCGCAAAGAGGACATCCCCCTGCTCGCCACCCACTTTCTCAATCGGCACGTCGGCCGCTACCGCAAACCAATCACGGGCTTCGACAGCGGTTGCGTGCAGGTCCTGCTGGACTATCCCTGGCCCGGAAATGTGCGCGAGCTGGACCACACCGTCGAGCGTGCCGTTCTCATGGCGTCGGGTGAGCAAGTGCGAGCCAGCGACCTGGGTCTGCCCACGCGCAGCGACGACGGGCCGCACTGGGAGGAAATGACCCTCGACGAGATCGAGCGCATGGTGGTCGTGCAGGCCATGGCGCGGGCCGCCGGCGACGTCAGTTCGGCCGCCAAAGCGCTGGGCCTCAGTCGAGGCAGTCTTTATCGACGGCTCGAGAAATTTGGGTTACAGTAACGTCGATGCGTGCCCCAGGCGGTTCGGGAATGGACAGGTCCGGCAGATGAAGCATGAATCCCGCATTCTCTTTCTGGCGCTGATGACAGGCGCCACCGGTTCGATCGTCTCGCTCATCTACATCTGGACGTCGGCCTACACGACCGGCTCGAAGATCGCCCTGACCGTCCTGCTGGCCAGCATGTGGCTTGGTTTCGCGCTGCATCTGCGGAATGTCGTGGCCTTCCCTTTGCGCACCGTGAGCAACCTGATCGGTGCCCTCCGCGAAGGCGATTACGCCCTGCGGGCCCGCGGTGCCTGCCAGGACGATGCCCTGGGCGAAACCGTCTGGGAGCTCAATGCTCTGGCGGACTCCCTCCGCGAGCAACGTTTCGGAGCGGCCGAGGCCACTGCGCTGCTGCGCAAGATCATGGTCCAGATCGACGTCGCCATGTTCGGATTCGACGCCGAGCACCGGCTGCACCTGGTCAATGACAACGGCCGCCAATTGCTGGGTGGCGACGAGCGGGCAATTTTGGGCTCTCGCGCCGCTGAACTCGGTCTGGAAGACTGCCTGACCGGGCCGACACCCCGCATTGTCGATCTGGTTCTACCCGGTGGCTCGGGGCGCTGGGAGGTGCGCCTGGGGCGGTATCGCGAGAAAGGGGTTGCGCACCAACTCGTTTTCCTATCAGATCTTACGCGCACTCTGCACGAAGAGGAACGGCTCGCCTGGAAGCGGTTGATCCAGGTCCTGCGCCACGAAATCAACAACTCGCTGACTCCCATCCAATCCGTGGCCGAGAGCCTCCTGGCGCTGGCGTCGCGTGAACCGAGGCCTTCCGACTGGGAGGAGGACCTGCGCGGCGGCCTGGAGATCATCGCCGAACGGTCGGCGGAGTTGGATCGCTTCGTCTCTTCCTACTCGCGGCTGACCCACCTGCCCGAGCCCAGCCTGGGCGATGTCGATATCGGCGCTTGCGTCCGACACGTGGTCGGACTGGAGACGCGTATGGCCGTCGCGGTGCACTCTGGGCCGGAGGTCACCGTACGTGGCGATCGCGGCCACCTGGAGCAACTGCTGATCAATATCATTGCCAACGCCGTGGAAGCCAGCACGGAGGCCCGTCCGAATGGGGATGGCTGCGTCGAAATCGGCTGGACCGTCGCACGTGAGCAGGTCGAGATCTGGGTCGACGACGATGGTCCTGGCCTGCGTACCACCAACGATCCGTTCATCCCCTTCTTCACGACCAAACCGCAAGGCTCGGGAATCGGCCTGACACTGGGCCGTCAGATTGCCGAAGCTCACGGCGGCTCTCTGAGCCTGGGGCCCCGCCCGGACCAGCCGGGTTGCCGAGCCGTGCTCAGATTAGCCACAGCTCCCTAACGCCCCCATCTTCACACACTCAACTCGATCGTCCGCCAGCCACCGGTGCCGCAGCCTAACCCGCGACCGATGGAATAAGGACAAACATTCGGAATCCAGCACAACCTGTGCGGTTTTGGGCGCGTCTTTTCTGTGAACGGACAATTGCGGAAACCCGATCGCGACCGAAGCGGCGATTTCAGCACTGAAAACAGCGATCAGTGCCAGATCAGTACTGGCACGCCGGTTGCTCTAAGGAAATGCCATGGACATACAAAGAAAGAATGCGAAACGGAACCGTTGGCTGCGTCGCGGCGTGGCTATCACTGTTGTTATCGTCGTTTTTGGCCTGGTGACGCTGGGTTTGTCGCGTCTGGAGCCCGCTTCCCCGACGGTGGACCGGCGGACCCTCTGGATCGACGCGGTCAAACGCGGGCCCATGCTCCGTCAGGTTCGCGGGGTCGGCACGCTCGTCTCCGAGGATGTGCTCGTCGTTCCCGCTACCGTCAGCGGGCGCGTGGTGCGCATTTTGGTGGAACCGGGGGCCATTGTCGACGCCGACACCGAGATCCTTGAGTTGAGCAATCCCGAGCTGCAATTGCAGTTGCTTGAGGCCGAATCGCAGTTGAACTCCGCCCGGGCCAAGGTGGACTCGCAGAGAACGCAACTGAAAGACCAGTTGCTGGGCATGAGGGCCGAGCAGGCCCGGATGGAGGCAACGCTGCGCGAATACCAGCTCCGGGCCGAGGTGGACCAGCAGCAATTCGACGACGATCTGATTTCCGAGCAGAACTACCGGCTCTCGCAGGCCCGGGCGGCCGATCAGAAGAAGCTGCTGGAAATCAACCGACAGCGTCTGGAGATGTTCGAGACGCAGACCGTCCCGGCCCAGATCGCCGAGGTGGAGGCGGCGCTGCGCCAGGCCGAGTCGCTCTACAACCTGCGTCAGAGCCAGGTCGATTCGCTGCACGTCCGGGCCGGGACCGCGGGCGTACTGGCTTCGGTAAGGGAGAAGATCGAGCTCGGTCAGTCGGTCTCAGCCGGTACGATTCTGGCCCGCATCACCAATCCCAAGCGGCTCAAAGCCCAACTGAAGATCCCCGAAGTGCAGGCCCGCGACGTGCGTATCGGCCTGCCGTCAGAGGTCGACACCTACAACGGGACCGTCGCGGGCGAGGTTTCCCGCATCGATCCGACCGTCATGGAAGGCAACGTCACCGTCGATGTGACCCTCACTGGCGAACTGCCCGAAGGGGCCCGGCCCGATTTATCCGTGGTTGGCACGATAGAAATCGAGCGGCTCGACGACATACTCTATGTCGGCCGGCCGGTGTACGCCTCCAACCAGAGCGCCGTCGAACTGTTCAAACTCGTCGAAGAAGGCAAGTACGCCGTCCGCAGCCGCGTTGAGCTCGGACGCAGTTCGGTCAGCACGATCGAAGTCGTTGAGGGGCTGGCCATCGGCGATGAGATCATCCTGTCGGACATGTCGCAATGGGATTCACACGACAAAGTGCGACTCAAGTAGCCACCAGGAAACGATTCTCCGGTTGCCGGTGTGCGGAGCCGGCAGCCGGGGGATAGCCAATAAGAGAAGAAGGTGCGGAGTCCAGAATGGCAAGCCTTTGCCACGACATCAGATACGCATTTCGGCAATTGTGTCGGAGTCCCGGGTTCACGGCGGTGGCGGTGTTGTCCCTGGCGCTGGGCACGGTTGGTGGCGCCGCATGCCTGGCGTGCCTTCTGCGCCCGGCCGGCGGCGCGGGTCGATCCCATGGAGGCATTGCGCTATGAATAGGGAAGGAGTGAAATGAGCACGCTTCTCAATGACCTGAGACATGGCTTTCGCGTTCTGTGCAAGCAGCCGTTGTTTGCGCTGGTGGCGCTGTTGACGCTGGCGCTGGGGATCGGGGCGAATCTTACGATCTTCAGTTTTGTCAACGTGTTTCTGTTGCGCCCGCTGCCCTATCCGCAGGCGGAGCGGTTCGTACGACTTCGACCGGTCCATCCGTCGTTTGGGCCGATGTCGATCGCGTATCCGAACTTCCAGGACTGGCAGAAGCTCAATCAGACCTTCGAGACCATGGCCTGCTATCGGTACCACGACCTGAATCTCACCGGTACGGACCGCCCGGAACGATTGAACATCATTCAGGCCAGTGCCGATCTTCTGCCCATGTTGGGGGCGCAACCCCTTCTGGGGCGGCTGTTCGGTCCCGGCGACGACCACGGGCAGGCTCAGCAAACCGTCGTGCTCAGTCACGAGCTGTGGCAGCGCCGTTTCGGATCTGATCCGCAAATCGTGGGTCGTCCGGTTTTGCTCGACGGGGAGCCCTACACCGTGGTGGGTGTCCTGGCTGCGGATTTCTGCTTCCCGCCACTGCTGAGCGGCCGAGCAGCGCTGTGGATGCCGATCGGGTTACTCGAGAAACATGGGTGGTTCATGAACCGGGGGAACCACCCTGGCGCAAGCGGCGTTGGCAAGCTCAAGTCCGGTGTCACGCTGGCCGGCGCCCGCGCTGACATGCGACGGGTGGCCGAGCAGTTGGCCCGACAGTATCCAGATGTCAATACCGGCAATACGGTGGAGGTAGACGATTATCACGCCACCCTCGTACGCCGGATTCGCCCCAGCCTCCTGGTCCTGATGGGTTCAGTCGGTTGCGTGCTGTTGATCGTATGTGTCAATATCGCCGGACTGCTCCTGGTGCGCGCCGCGAGTCGAACCCAGGAGTTCTCCGTCCGAACGGCCCTGGGCGCCGGGCGGCTGCGCATCGTGCGGCAACTGCTGTGCGAGAACATGATCCTGGCCCTTCTGGGGGGCCTGGCCGGACTCCTGATCGCGCACGGGGGTGTGCACATCCTAACCGCTGTGTTGGGCAACGCCTTTGGTCTGGAGCAGGCGCAACCTCCTCTGTTCGATCGAAACATGCTCTTGCTCCTGGTCGGCATCACTCTGAGCACCGGGTTGCTATTCGGTCTGTTCCCCGCCTTTCAGGCGTCCCTCGTGAAAGCGGGCGCAGCGATCCGGAGCGGCACGCGCACGGCCACGTCATCGCACCGGCACCATCGCCTGCGGGATATTCTGGTCGTGGCGGAGATCGCCTTGGCGCTGGTTCTTCTGAGCGGGGCGGGACTGCTGGTGCGGAGCCTTCAACACTATCTCCAAGCGGACCCGGGGTACAATCCCAACAGCGCCCTGACGATGCAACTATCTCTACCGGAGAAAACGTACGACAGTGACCAGAAGCGATGCAACTTCTACCGAGCGCTGCTGCAGAGCGTCAGGCCCCTGCCCGGCGTCGAGCAGGTAGGCTTGTGCTCGAATCTCCTGGGCAGATGGCAGAGCGACTATTCCGTGGAGGGGGCGCCGGAGGCCGAGCCGGGGCAGGCCCCTTATGCGGAGTGCTGTGAGATCAGTCCGGGTTTCATAGAGGCCATGGGTATGCGCCTGCTCGCCGGACGCACGGTCACCGAGCGGGATACGAGCGACACCGCCCCCGTGACCCTCATAGACGAACGTTTCGTGCAACGTTGGTGGCCGCAGGCAGATCCTCTGGGCAAACACGTGCGCATGGGCGGGACCTCGTACCAGATCGTGGGCGTCGTCAGCCACGTCAAACACTACGGCATCGACCGGAGCTCGCGCGAGTCCATGTACATCCCGGCGTATCAAAGCACCACCGACTATCCCACGTTGGTTGTGCGGTGTCAGGGCGATCCTCTGCGATTGCTCGAGCCCATACGCCGGGTGATCGCGGAGATCGATCCCGATCTGGCCCCTTCAGCTATCCGAACGCTCCGAGCCATCGTGGACCAGCAGTCCTTCATGCGTCGGTTTCTCACTACCATTCTCGGCGTCTTCGCGGGCTCGGCGTTGCTGCTGGCTGCCCTGGGTATCTATGGGGTGACAGCCTATGCCGTCAGTCAACGTACCCACGAATTCGGCATTCGCATGGCTCTGGGTGCCTGCATGGGTGACATCCTCGGCCTGGTCCTGGGCCGAGGTGGCAAGCTCGCGATCATGGGGATGGTGCTGGGCTTGGTCGCGTCCTTTGGCCTGAGTTGGTTGATGCGCAGCTTGCTCTTCGGCGTCACCACCTGGGACCCTTTGACCTTGATCGCAGTCACCAGCGTCGTGGGCATGGCCGTACTGATCGCCTGCTACCTCCCCGCCCGCCGGGCCGCGAAGATCGATCCCATGGAGGCCCTGCGGTATGAATGAAGCGGCACAAGGCACCGTGTGTGAATGACGAACGATATCGGAGATGGTTTCGAACTCATCAGATGATACGGAGTGAAAGCATGACAGTAACAGAAGAGGCTTTGATTCAGGTTGAGGACTTGCACAAGGTCTTTGTCACTGAGGAGGTGGAGACCCATGCCCTCTCGGGTGTCCACCTGGAGATTCACAAAGGCGAGTACATCGCGATCGCCGGGCCGTCGGGCTGTGGCAAATCCACGCTGCTATCGATCCTCGGACTGCTGGATTCGCCCACCGAGGGCAGCTACCAGCTCAACGACACGCCCGTGGCGGATCTCTCCGCCTCGCAGCGTGCGCGGATTCGCAACCGCGAGGTGGGTTTCATCTTCCAGAGCTTCAACCTCATCGGCGACCTGACCGTGTATGAGAACGTGGAGTTGCCTCTGACCTATCAGAAGATGCCCAAGGCCCAGCGCAAGGAGCGGGTCAACGACGCTCTGGAAAAGGTCGGCATGGCCCACCGCATGAAGCACTACCCCAGCCAGCTCTCGGGCGGTCAGCAGCAGCGGGTGGCCGTGGCCCGGGCTATCGTTACCGAACCCTCCATCGTGCTGGCCGACGAGCCCACCGGTAACCTGGACTCGGCCAATGGCGACGCCGTCATGGGGATGCTCAACGAACTGCACCAATCCGGCGCCACGATCTGCATGGTCACGCACGACCCGCGCTACGCTCGGCACGCCAAGCGCACCGTGCACCTCTTTGACGGCCGCATCGTGGAAGAGGAAGAAGCCGCCCGCAAGGAGCAGGAAGCCAAAGAACTCAGCGAACGAGGCTTCGAGGTGCTGTGATGAGAACACTGTGGCAAGACATTCGATACGGCCTGCGCATGCTGGCGAAGAGCCCTGGTTTTACGGCCTTGGTGGTCGTGATTTTGGGGCTGGGTATCGGCGCGACGACGGCCATGCTCAGCGTGATCGATGCTGTCATGTTGCGACCATGTCCTTACAGAGATCCGGACCGCCTCGCGTGGGTCGGCGAGACCGATGAGAAATTCACCCTGAGGAACATGGTCTCCTTGCCCAACTTCTACGATTGGCGAGAACAGAGCCATGTCTTCGAACAACTTGTCGCTGCCAACCGCTTCGGATGTATGGTGAACCGGGCCGATCGAACGGAGAAGGCCAACGCCATGCTCATATCCGAAGGGTTCTTCTCCGTGCTCGGTGTCAAGCCAGTCCTAGGCCGGCTATTCTCGCCCGAAGAAGAGCGGACGGGCGCAGAACGCGTGGTGATTCTCAGCGCTAGCCAGTGGCAACACTGGTTTTCCGGCGATCCGAATGCCATCGGCGCGACACTCGTCTTGGACAGGGAAGCGTATACTGTGGTCGGCATCGTACCCGACACATTCCGCTGGGTCTTCCGTCGTGAGGCATGTGGCTTCTGGGTCCCCCTGGCGCTGGAGCCGGTGGACGAATCGCGGCGCGGATCGCGCGGCACCGATGTCGTGGGACGACTGAAGCCGGGCGTTGGAGTGGCCCAGGCTCAGGCAGAGATGGACGTCATTGCCAACCGCCTGGCCCGCGCCCATCCTGAAGTGCTGACGAACGTCGGGGTTCTGGTCGTGCCCATGACCGAAGCTTATCAGACGGCGGTGGCGCGGACGGGCAACGTCGGTGTCCTAATGATCCTGCTGGGAGTTGTCGGCGGTGTTCTGCTGCTGGCGTGTTTGCACGTAGCCGGTTTGTTGCTGGCCCGATCCGCCATGCGCGAAAGGGAGATCGCCGTACGTGCCGCCCTCAGGGCTCACCGACGGCGTCTGTTCCGCCAGTTGCTCACGGAAAGCCTCTTACTGGCGGGTCTCGGCGGGCTGCTGGGACTGCTGGTGGCTCAGGGGGGACGGCGATTGCTCATGACCCTGGGCCGCAGCGCAATGACTCTGGTGCCGTGGTTTGTCGAGCCTCGAATCGATGGCCGGTCGCTGCTGTTTGCGCTGGGTCTATCCGTCACAACCTGCGGGTTGTTCGGCGCGTTGCCGGCACTCTGGGCGTCGCGGCTGGACCTCAGCCGGTTTCTGTCCACGGGAAGAGCATCCCGGCGAGGGCCGCGCTTCCGCCGAGTACGAGCGGCTCTGGTCATCGGCGACTTGGCCGGAGCTTTCACCCTGCTCGTCATTGCCGGCCTGGTGGTGAACACCTATATTCGCATTCTGCATTTCGATCCGGGCGTCAATCCAGAGCATGTTCTGACCATGGACATCGAGATGGACACAGACACTGGGCCCTACGCTGATCCTGAGCGGAGGTCGGCATTCTATCGCAATGTCCTGGAGCGAATTCAACGTCTGCCCGATGTGCGGTACGCCGCACTCGCAAACGCTACGTTCACTTGGCCTGGATATCAGGCCAGTCTCTTTCGTCTGGAGGGACGTCCAGACGGCGCAGACCAGGCAATCACTCGCCGGACGGAGATATCCCCAGACTACTTCCGCGTGCTCCGGATTCCCCTTCTCAGGGGCAGATACTTCACGGCCCATGAAGCGACAACGGGCCAGGCAGTGGCGATCATCAACGAATCGCAGGCCAAACGCTTCTGGCCCGGCGAAGACCCGCTCGGTCGATACATCACCTGGATCAAAGGACAGTCGGAAACAATCCCCCACGAGATCATCGGCGTGGTTGCCGACGTGAAGCACTACCTGAGCTTCAAGCTCGATGAGATGCCGAAGGATTTGAGGATATATATCGGAGCATTTCCAGACGATGTTGTCTACATTCCCTGCTACAACGATACACTCATGGTGCGGACGACGGAGAATTCCGGAAACGTGATAGCCGCGCTGCGTCGTGTGGTTTCAGCGGAAGACAAGAACGTTGTGCTCTCCGGCATTACCTCGCTCGAAGATGAGATTGCAGTCTTCTTCTGGTTGCAGCGATTTGACTCTCTTTTCTTCAGTGCCTTTGCAGTTGTGGCACTGATATTGGCAAGTATCGGTATCTATAGCATCACGGCCTACCTCGTATCCCGGCGTGTCCATGAGATCGGCGTTCGGATCGCGCTGGGGGCCGAGAGGAGTGATGTAGTGAGAAGGATCCTGAGGCAGGGCCTGCGGCTGACGCTGGCAGGAATCGCCTGTGGCGTCCTCGGTGCCCTGCTGGTCACCAAAGTCGTCTCCGGGCTTCTGTACGATGTCAGTCCGACTGACCCAATAACGTTCGCAACCGTGACACTGCTCCTGATCGGTGTGGCTCTGCTGGCCAGCTACCTCCCCGCCCGACGGGCGGCGGGGGTCAACCCGATTGAGGCACTGCGCTACGAGTGAAACTGGTAGCGATTGATTGATTACTACTAATGATTGAGAGTGTGACATGAGTACCTTCTTGAACGACGTCAAGTATGGGATTCGGCAACTGGGCAGGAGCCCTGGATTCACGACGGTGGCGGTGGTGTCGCTGGCGCTGGGGATCGGGGTCAACACGGCGATCTTCAGTCTGCTCAACGCCGTGTGGATGCGGTCGCTGCCGGTGCCGAACCCGCATGAATTGCGCATCGTGAACTGGAGCGGCTACAATGCGCGGCTCTCCCACTTTACCGGCGGCTCCGCCGATGCCACGCGAGGTGGCTCCGGCGCCAGGGTCTCGGGCTCTTTCCCCTATCCGGTCTATCGCGACTTCAAGGAACGGGTGGAAGGCTGCTCCGACGTATTCGCCTTCTGCGAGTTGTCAGGATTGACCGTTGTCGGCCCCAAGGGCGCCACCACCACGAATGCCATAATGGTCTCGGGCGACTTCTTCGATGGATACGGGACCCAGGCGTTGATCGGTCGCACACTCGCTCCCCGCGATGAGTCATCCCAGGCCGAGCCCGTGGCGGTGATCACCTACCGCTGGTGGGAAAAGCAGTACGATCTCGATCCCGGGGTCATCGGCCAGATGACGACCATCAACAAGCACCAGTTCACCATTGTCGGGGTTCTACCCCGCGCCTATCGCGGCCCGCAAGTGGGTGGCATGGCCCAAATCTATGTGCCGATGTCCGCCCAGCCGATGCTCTCGCCCGGACATCCTCTCGACGCGCGAGACCACTGGTGGGCCGGCATCATGGTGCGCCTGCAACCCAAGGCCGATGAGAGGCAAATTCGCGCGGCGATGGAAGGCCTCTTCCTCCAGAGCCTATCGGCACCGGGCCAGGGAACGCAAATGGACGATCCCCAGATTCATCTCGTCGATGGCAGCCGCGGACTCCTCGGTATCCGCAGGCAAATGGCGGTGGGGCTCGCTATCCTGATGGGCGCCGTCGGCCTGGTTTTGATGATCGCCTGCGCGAATCTGGCGGGCCTGCTGCTGGCCCGAGGGGCCGCGCGCCGACAGGAATTGACCGTGCGGGCGGCCATAGGGGCCGGACGCGGGCGCCTGATCCGTCAGTTGCTCACCGAAGGCCTGATCCTGTCTCTGGTCGGAGCCGGACTCGGGCTGCTCACCGCGATCTGGATCAAGGCGGCCGTGCTGAGCTTGTTCCCCGCCAGCCTGGACAGTTTCCATCTCGATGTGAGCGTCGACCTGCGCGTGCTGCTGTTCACCTTGGGCTCTGCGTTGGCGACGTGCCTCTTCTTCGGTCTGCTCCCGGCCCTGCGTGTCACGCGCGTGGACCTGTGTTCCGGGCTCAAGAGTCAGAGGCTGCTGGGCGTCCCCGGCTTGCGCCTGGGCAAGGTGCTGGTGGCCACCCAGGTGAGCTTGTCGGTTCTGTTATTGGTGGCCACGGGTTTGCTGCTGCAAACGCTGATCAACCTATACCAGACCGATCTCGGATTCCGAACGGACAAGATCCTGGTCTTCGGCGTCAATCCCGGGCAGGCCGGATACGACGGTGCGGACTCGGTTCGCCTCTATGATGAGATCGAAGCCAAGATTGCGAGTCTTCCCGGCGTCAGAAGTGTCTCTCTGTCCAGCGATAGCCTGTTGAGTGGACGCCGCGCCGGCAACTCGTTTTCCATTCCCGGGCGTGCGCAGCAGAATGGTCAGCGCCCTATGGCTGATATACTCAAGGTCAGCGAGGCCTTCTTTCAAACCATGGACATCCCGGTGCTGCGAGGTCGCACCTTTGAGCGAACGGACACCGCATCACAGCCTGCGGTGGTCATTGCCAACGAAGCCCTCGTGCGCACGTACTTCGCCAACGAAGATCCTCTGGGGCAATCGATTCGCATGGGCGAGCGGAACTACACCATTGTCGGCCTGTCCAAGAACGCCAAGTACAACCGGGTCCAGACCGATGTCGAGCCGACCCTGTACTTCTCACACCGACAAGCCAATCCGAAGGCGATGGTCTTTGAGGTCCGCACGGCGGGCGATCCTCTGGCGCTGGTCCCATCTGTTCGCCAGATCGTGGCCGACCTGGACCGCACCATTCCCCTGGAGCAGGTCGCCACGCAAATGCAGCTCTTCAAGGCCGCCATTACGCCGGAGCGAGTCTTTGCCTATCTGTGCAGCGGTCTGGCCATGCTGGGCATTGCGCTATCCTGCATCGGGCTCTACGGCCTTTTGGCCTTCATGGTGACGCGCCGGACCGGTGAGATAGGGGTGCGCATGGCTCTCGGCGCCCGACCGCGCGACATCGCCTGGCCGGTCCTGCGCAGCGCCCTCTGGTTGGCGGCGTTCGGCCTGCTGGTCGGCATCCCGGCCGCGCTGGCGCTGACGCGAGTCTTGCGCAGCGTCCTCTTCGGCGTCGCGCCGCACGATCCGCTGGTCATGGCAGCGTCCGTGTTGCTGATCCTCGCCGTCGCCACCGGGGCCGCCTTGATACCCGCCCGCCGCGCCGCGAAGATCGATCCCATGGAAGCATTGCGCTACGAGTGAAACGTGCCGTAAATGATATTCTACTACTGATGATCGAAAGCCCGATATGAGCGTTCTATGCAACGACATGAAGTACGCATTTCGCCAGTTGCGGAAGAATCCAGGCTTCAGCATCACCGCCTTGGTCGTATTAGGACTGGCTATTGGGGGCACGACAACCATGTTCACGCTGGTAAACGCGTTGTTGTTGCGCCCCCTGCCGGTCGAGAATCCCAAACAACTGGTGCGTTTGTACGCCAAGGAAGACAGGCCAGACGGCAGATATCGAAGCTTTTCCTATCCAAACATGGTGGATATTCGCCAGGCCAACGACACGTTCAGTCATGTCACCGGTTTCACGATCACCATTTTGGGTGTTACCGAAGGTGATATCACACGACGAGCGGTGGCGGCCCTGGTGCCGGCCAACTATTTCGACGCCTTCGGCGTCTCCATGGCTGCCGGCCGGGCGTTTCTGCCCGGTGAGGAACGCCCGGGCAGCCGCATCCCGGCGGTGGTCCTAAGTTACAGGTTCTGGGAGAAACGGGGCAAAAATCCAGAGCTGGTAGGCCAAACTATCCGTCTTAATACCCTTGATTTCCAAGTCGTGGGTATTGCACCGAGGTTCTTCACAGGTCCCACCAACCTGGTGTCCCCGGAGTTCTGGTTACCGCTGGGCATGTATGAGGCTGTGAGGAACGATTTGATCAACGAACAAGACGACCGGCTCGATGCCAGAGACCAGCACCATCTGTTCGTCCTGGGACGACTCAAACCGGATGTGACCATGGAAGCAGCACAAAGCCGCATGGCCGCGATGGGGACTCAACTGGCCCGGGCCTATCCCAAGGCCAATAGAGACCTGACGATTGAAGTCGGACGCCTGGCTCGCGTTTCAATGAACACCAATCCCGAAAACGAATCCTTTCTCACCGTACTTTCCATTCTGCTAATGACGCTATCCGGCACCGTCCTGCTCATTGCCAGTCTGAACATCGCCAACATGCTCCTGGCGCGTGGCACGGCCCGACACCGGGAGATCGCCGTGCGTCTGGCTCTGGGAAGTTCGCGCGGGCGCATTGTCCGTCAACTCCTCATCGAGGGCACGCTACTTTCGGCCCTGGGGGGCGCCTTGGGATTGCTCCTGGCCAATGTCGCCACAACAGCGATGATCAACTCCTTTGCTCCGAAGGTGCCGCTCTTCCAGGTCGTTTTCGACGTACGTCCCGACCTCCGGGTTCTTCTCGGGACTCTCGGCTTCTGCGTTCTGAGTGTACTCTGCTTCGGCCTCGGCCCGGCCTGGAGACTATCCCGCACGGACATCATCTCTCATCTCAAAGAACAGCCCGGCACCAGGCGTCGCGTCAGGTTTCGTCTGGGCGCACTGTCGCCGCGCAACGGCATGGTCATCGGACAGATTGCCTTGTCTATGGTTCTGTTGACGGCCACCGGTCTATTCCTGCGCGGGGCGTTCAATGCGGTTCACACCAATCCAGGATTTCCGCTGGAAAACAGTCTGCTGGCGGAAGTGGATATGAGCCTGACCGATTACGATGAGGCCCACATCCGGCGCCTTTTTACCACCATCGTCGCCGCCCTGCGTGCCTTACCCGGGGTAGAGGCGGCCTCTTACGCAGAAATCGTTCCTTTTGGCATCACCATGGCCGGGCGCATGGTCTCGATCCCGACCAACGGATCCAACAGCGCCAACTCACACAACCCGAACGTGTCCACAAATGCGAACCTGAATGTTGTGGCTGACGACTACTTCAAAACCCTACGCCTGCCCCTGTTGCGCGGTCGTGAATTCAACACCATCGAAGTCGAATTAACGAACGCCTCGCCGGTTGCCCTTATCGACGAGCCCCTGGCCGAGCGACTTTGGCCCCATCAAGACCCAATCGGCCAGTTCATCCAATTCACCGACCACCATGAAAATGGCCAAATCATGGAGATCGTCGGCGTCGTGCCCGGGATTCGAGATAGGGCGTCAGACGCCCAGGCGCGCGCACACATCTACGTCCCGTTCGGACAGCAGTACCGCAGCACCGTGACGTTCCATATCAGGACCGGCCAACTCAACTGGTCGGCCGAGACCGCCCTGCTTAAGACGATCCGAGAGAGAATCCGCACCATAGACCCGACGATCCCGGTCTTGTCTGTACAGACCTTCAAGTCATTCCACCGGAACAGCTTCTGGGTTTGGATGGCCAATATGGGGGGACGCCTCTTTTCTGTCTTCGGGGGCCTTGCTCTGTTCCTGGCGGTCGTCGGTCTCTATGGGGTGCGTGCCTATGACGTGGCCCGCCATACCCGGCAGATCGGTATCCGCATGGCATTGGGCGCGACCAGAACGAACGTATTACTGATGTCCCTTCGAGAGGGAATGATATTGACGTGTCTCGGGTTGGCTCTGGGCCTGCCTTTGGCCCTGGGCGCGGGATTTCTGTTAAGCAGCCTGCTCGTGGGCGTCAGCGGCGCAGACGTGGCAACATTCATCACGGCCACTGTATTCCTGACCATTGCAACGACGCTCGCCTGCTGGATTCCAGCCCAGCGAGCAGCCCGCATTGATCCCATGGAGGCGCTTAGATGCGAGTAAGACGTATGATGACGGACAAATCGGTTCTTGGTGAGTGAGAATTGGACATGAGTACGCTGACGAACGATGTGAGATATGGTCTTCGGCAACTGATCAAATCGCCCGGCTTCACAGCGGTGGCCGTGATTTCCTTGGCGCTGGCGATCGGCGCGAACACGGCGATTTTCAGCCTGATCAACAGCATGTTGCTCAAGTCCCTACCGGTACCGGAGCCACAGGAGTTGTACTGTGTCCACTGGGCCGGCCAGGATGTGAGGATGAACGTAACGGTCAGTGGCAGCACAGAGACCTTGCCGACGGGCCGGACCCATTCGAATGCGTTTTCCTATGGGATGTATCGGCAGTTCCGCGACCACGTGTCTCAGAGTGCGGACACCCAGACAGACAGAATCGATGTCATAGCTTTGTCGCTGCTGCGCAGTCTCACCGTGGTAGCCGATCGTTCGGCGCGTACGGGCGACGGACTGATGGTCTCCGACAACTTCTTCTCCGGCCTGCGCTTGCAGCCGCTGCTGGGTAGAACCTTCACACCAAACGAAGAAAGCCCCACCGTCGTCCTCTCTCACCGTGGTTGGCGGAGGCACTTCGGCGGCGACCCTGACGTTCTGGGTCAGACGGTCTTGCTCAACGGCCACAGCTACACGGTCATTGGCGTATTGGATCGGGACTTCCTGGGAGTGGTGGGATATTCCCAGACCGACTTCTATGTCACCACAGCCGCACAGAAACAGCTCAGGCCGGAGATGCCCCTGGAGTCTTCGGATATATGGGCAACCCAGATCGTGGCCCGTATTGGTCCTGGCCTGAACATGCAACAGATCCAAACCGGCCTGGACGTGATCTTCCAAAGGATGGTCCACGCGCATCTTGCCGACCGCCAAGGTCAGACCCCGCACATCTTGCTGGAAGATGGCCGGCGCGGCGTAGCCACGTCGCGCACGCGACAGGTCAAGCCGTTGTATCTGCTGATGGCCATCGTCAGTACGGTCCTGGTGGTCGCCTGCATCAACCTGGCCGGATTGTTGTTGTCACGCGGGGCTACGCGACATCATGAGCTGGCGGTGCGCAGTGCGGTGGGTGCCAGCCGCTGGCACCTCCTGCGTCAGTCCTTAATCGAAAGCATCCTGATTGTGCTGGCAGGGGCCGGATTGGGAACTGTCCTGGCCACCTGGGGCAAGGTTGTTCTGGCCAGGCTGCTGCTTCCTCCGGATATGCCTCTGGACACTGCCAATGATATCCGCGTCTTTGCCTTTACCTTTGGGACGTCAGCGCTGGCGGTCGTGTTGTTTGGTCTGCTTCCCAGCTTGCATGCCATGCGCACTGATCCGATGGGCAGTCTTAAGGACCGTTCTTCTTTGGGCACTCCGCGTTTGCGACTCGGTCGCATCCTGGTCACGGCTCAGGTGGCCCTGTGTCTGTTGTTGTTGGTGGGAGCCGGCTTGTTCACGCGCACTCTGATCAACCTGCGTCGGATCGAGACAGGCTTCAACGTGGAGAATCTGCTGACCTTCCGCGTCAATGCGGGCCAGGGAGGTTATCAAGGCTCGCGCCTGGCCGATTTCTACGAACAACTTCACGGCGACATCGAGGCTCTGCCCGGTGTGCAACGTGCGGCCTACTCGAACATACAATTGCTCGACCGCTGGAGGAACGAGAGCATGATGATCGTGCCCGGTCTGGCCGGTCAGCACCATATCCTCCGGCTCACCGTCAGTGACTCGTTCCTAGCCACCATGGGCATTCCGCTGCG
>Ga0272443_10001638_pt1 | contig 31641 bp, 22 predicted proteins | sample SSMAcet12_FD_193581 | JGI IMG/M metagenome (GOLD analysis project Ga0272443, IMG submission 193581) | Marine sediment archaeal communities from Little Sippewissett salt marsh, Falmouth, MA, United States - SSM-Acet-12 | ecosystem: Environmental > Aquatic > Marine > Wetlands > Sediment ... | reverse complement strand
AATTCGCGCTTAAGGAGTCGGGATATTCGACAAGGGTGTACGCGCTCGATGACGGCGGGCAGGTCTGGGCGAATATCGAAAAGCTGATCGACTTTGTTCGATCGGAAGGCCCGTATTTCGATCCCGGCGAGACGGCGAGGTACATCGACTGGCTCAGGTCGCACGAAAGTCGCGAAGCGCAGGCGGTAATTCCATCGGCGGGCGGAACGGGGGCGATTACGCTCGCGACGGTTCACCAGGCGAAGGGCCGCGAATGGCCGCTTGTCGTTGTAGCCGATCTCAACGCGGGAACTGGCAATAAAACCGGCGATGTGCTCTGGTCGAGACAGGACGGGATTTCATTCAGGTGGCTCGATCCCGAAACGGGTAATTCGGTAAATCCCTCCGGGCATATTGTTAACGCTGAAACACGGAAACAGCTTGAAGCATCGGAGAGCATGCGCGTGATGTATGTCGCGCTGACCCGTGCGCGGGAACATCTCGTTTTGTCATCGTCTCTTGTTTCAACGACCAGCAAAGAGGGTGCATCAAGCTGGAAAATCGGAAATGGCTCATGGCTAAGCGTTATAAATGACTCATACACCGGGCTTGTTATCGACGCTGATGACGATTCGCAGTCCGTCGATCTGGAATTTGAGATGCGCGACGCGTACGATCCTGACTCCGGATCGGAGTGGGGGATGACATCGATCGGGATTAAGAGCTACGTTCACCGCGAAGTTCCGGAACATCGGAAGATCGATCGTGTTTCCAGCGATGATGAGTTGTCGAAATGTCTCGCCGGTAAGATCGAGACGCTTCCCGACCTTCCCGCGGAATCGTACGAGCGGTACCTTGTAACCGCGACGGAGCTCGCGGTGTTTCAGAAGTGCCCGCGGATGTACGCGTATCGGTCGTTGTGGCATGTGCCTGCGATGGTTCGGGCACCGCTCGATTATGAAACCGATCTCGAAAGCGGCGCGGTCGATCCGGAGCGATCGACGGAGACACTTGAATTCCCGTCGAGCGAGCTTGGCACGATCGCGCACAAAATCCTGGAAATAATCGATCTGTCGAATCCACCGGATCGAACCGGGATTGATGAGCTTGTACGGAATGTCCTTTCGGAAAACGCGATCGAAAATCCAGGTCTTGCCGGTAAACTTGCGCGAATGACCGAATCCGCGCTTGGACTTCCGATAATGAAAACCGTTGCGGGATTCGACGATGTCAGGATGGAATTCAGGCTGACGGGCGGGATAGGGAGGTTGGGACAGACGGTGCTCGGGACGATAGACCTTCTCGCGATCGGCGACGACCGTGTCGTTCTGATCGATTACAAGTCCGGTGAGGTGAGAAATCCATCGACGGAAGCGTTCGGAATCCGTGCGGAACGATACAAAACCCAGATGGCGGTCTATTCGCATCTTGTCGGAAATTACCTGAAGGTCAGTCAGGATATGATCGAGTCCCATATTGTCTATCTCAACCCGGCACACGACGAAATACTCACGATAGATCCCGATACGCTGGACGCATCGTCGGAACTTGCCGATACACTTGTCAGTATGTCGAGGGAGCGGAACCTTGCCGCGACGCCATCCGCTGATACATGCCGCTGGTGCGATTATGGTGATATTTGCGGATTCTCTTTAAGTAAAGAATAACTTTGCCTCACGAATCCTGATATAATCCCATTTCACAGTGATCTACTATCTTCTCCCTGCATATAACGAGGAAAATGACCTTCCAAAGGTCCTCGAATCGATATCGGGTGTGAAATTTCCCGGTGAGGACTGGCACGTGGTCGTCGTCGATGACGGCTCGAAGGACCGCACGCCGGAAATTCTTAAGGAATGGCAGGAGAGGATACCGCTTACCGTACTGACGCATTCACCGAACCAGGGACTTGGCCGCGCGATGAGAACAGGACTTTCGCATCTCGCGAAGACCGTAACGGAGTCAGACGCGGTTGTCGCGCTCGACAGCGACAACACTCAGCCACCGGAGCTTGCGGTACGGATGCGCCAAAAGCAGATGGAGGAAGGCCTCGATCTAGTGATCGCGAGCCGGTACTGTGTAGAGGATGACAAGGATCGCGGGAAGGAAGTCGGGCTGTCGGTGTTCCGGAAGGTTCTCAGTCGCGGGGCGAGTTTCGTTCTGAGTACGGCGTTTCATGTTAAGGGCGCGAAGGACTATTCATGCGGATTCCGCCTGTATTCCGGATCGATTCTTAAAAAGGCCGCTGAATATTATGGTGATGATCTTGTCGAGGAGAAGAACTTCGTGTGCATGGCGGAGATCCTCGTGAAGCTCGATCACACAGGTGCGAAGATCGGGGAGGTCCCGCTGACGCTGAGGTACGATCTGAAGGGCGGTGCGAGCAAGATTCGCGTGCTTCGGACGATCTTCAGGTATTTCGGAATGATCTGGCGATACAAGGTCCTCGGCGAGCTTCGAAAATTTAAACGCTAGATGTATTTCAGGCTGGTGCAGATCGCTTAACAGTTCCAGTCACTTAATGAGATTTAATCAAATCAGGGTTTATAATTACAGATAATAATCTGTACCCGTAAAAACGGATCGTGTCTCGATACTGTTGGGTGCAAACCTATCCTGAATGGATTAACAACATGCGTAAACTTCTACTGACCCTTATTCTTTCGATTCTTATCATCATGACCGCCGGATGCGCCGGTGACGGAGACCCCACGACACCGTCAGGTGACAATCCCGACCTGCGTGTAACGGTATCGAGGCTGTTTCCCGAGAACACGAAGATCGAGATGGTAAGTATTGAAGTAACCCGTCTTGAGGATGGCAAGATGGAGCTTCCGGGACGGAACATACAGATTCTGGCTTCGTCCGGCGATGTCAGCGCGGTGACAGATCATGGCGACGGGACGTACGGGGCGATCTGGTCGGGTGATTCGGGTGACGAGGTTACGCTCACGGTGACCGACCTCGACAGCGAGGTTCCGGTTACGACATCGATTACGTTCATAGCGATGGACTACCTTCTTTCGAAATGGGATGTGCCGATCAAGCTCGCCGATCCGGTCTCGACGGACGGGTGGGAGGCAGGCGCGTTCATGTATCCGACGGGTGACCGTATCGCGTTCGCGTATATCACGCTAGATATAGTCGCGCTCGCGGCAGATATCACACGATCTATCGGCGAGGAGCGTCCGGGGCAGTCATTCCCGCAGACGTTCGATATATATGTCGCCGACAATCCGGATTTCCCGGAATCGATATCATGGTGGACCGGATGGGGAGCTGAAAACGTAAACGCGAATAAATTCCAGGCGCTCCCGATGCATCTCGCCGCGCCGAGTGTTACGAGCGATCTTCTGTATGGATTCTGCACTATCCAGGAGTTCAACGGTGAATCGTACACGCCAACAAAATTATACGTAACCGGTTCCGAGTTCATCGAGACACCGGAGCCGATCGGGTCGCCGGTGGATATGACAGGCCTGGGGGAGGACAACCCGTATTTTGATGTCACGAACGGGTGGCTTTATTTCGACACCTACGACCTTGGAAATCCGCTTTCCAAACAGAATCTGTGGGCGGCGCGATCGCTCGGTGGGCTTATGTTCGACGATCCTGTTCCGCTTTCCGACCTGAACACGATAGACATCGAAACCCAGCCGTTCATGCATGAGCCGACGGGAATGTTGTATTTCGCGAGCGACCGCATGCGAAGCGAGTTCGAGCTCGCGATATGGCGAGCGAGCACGATAGGCGATTTCACGAGCAATCCGGAGAAGGTCGCGGAGGCCGGGTTAGCTGTAGGAAGGCCGTCCATATCGCTGAACGGTGAATGGTTCTGTTTTTCGTACGCGAGCCTCGAGGCGAGTGGCGCGGACGCGGACATTGCGCTGTGCAGAAAACTGGAGGATTAGCAGTGCATGAATTTTTCTAACCCCGGCCATCAACAGGGGCCTGCATCTGCGACGCAGACCGCCAGTAAATCTGAGCTAAGGGGTATTTACGCGTTTTCTCCCAGATTGCAGCTATTAAATATACTTTCCCGAAATCGTGATACGGTTACTCAGTTCCTGGCAATGCACCTTATCAGATCTGAGGATGCCAGGAAGTGGGGACTCATTTTCGAGTTCATAGCTTATGTCCTTCTCCCCCTGGCAACGTTTAAAACAATACACATTGCCTGGTTCCAGTCCTTTAGTTCTCCTCAGGGACTCGTGGTTATATTTATCGGTGGTATTGTGCTTCTATTGTCTCTGGAACCGTTCCATCAGGATGCGCAAATAGTAAGGTCTCTTCCACTTAATGCTGACGATGTATTCAGATCTATCGTCAGGGTACAGGTTGTCTCTTTCGTTATCCCAATGGCTATTTCAGTGGTCGTTACCTGCCTGCTGGGTTACTTTTACGGTGAATTTGACATTATAGAAGCTAAGATCCCCGGAGGAAATGGTGTTTTCATTCCCGATCACTGGTTGACTCCCTACCAGTTGTGGATGGGTGGCCTGTTTATTTTTTAATCTTTGTTATGCATCGATTTACGTGGGTCTGCGTACAGCACCCAGGTTCGATAACATCTTCTCGGTTCTTCTCCGCGCGGTAATTTTCAAGGCGGTTATGTTTGTCTACATGTCCCTTATAATTCTGTTTGGACTCATTGGATTAAGCCAGTTCCTTGAGGAAAACGATATGATGGAAGAATTAATCCCACTTCTGCTTCTGCCATTGGTTGCATTCCTTTCAACTCTTCCATTGCGCCTCGATAAATCTGCAGCGCTCAGAATGGTCCGTAAGATTCTCAAACCGCAAAGCTTGTAAGATGCGATGAATTCTCGGTAACAGCTGACATGGTATAATCATTCGGGATACAAAAAGCTACATTAATTTACATTGAAAATGGTGAAATCAATGCGTTCCGCATACATTATTTCTGTGCTCGTAATAATTCTGGCCGGATGCTCGTCGCTCCCGGTGACCCCACCGGTCGATCCGGACAACTCTCCTGGCGACCTGCTCTTGTCATCGCATGTGTCGTGGGGGAAGTGGGCGATATCGATCGATCCCGAAAATGAGATCGCCACGGCCGTTCCGGTCAGGGAGAATTCTGCGCATGTTAATGTCACCGGATTTATCGAGCCGCCGTCATGCGGCGACTGTCTTCAGATTCTCTTCACCGGGTGGGACCCGGTCGAGCGGATTGTGGATGTTACCGTAGTACTTAAAAACCCGACGACGTTCGACGCGTACGATGTAAAGGCGGTAATTTCCGATTACGACACAAAGGAGTTTTTGGAACCTGACGCGTACTGCGATTTCTACACCGATGATTCGACATGGGACCCGTACTACACGTTCGCGACCGACGAGGAAGACAATTTCTTCGGAAACGGTGAAAGTCACGCGATCGGACTCCAGTTATATTTCCCGTTCGGGGCGACCGGGAACGCGACTGTAACGGTAGATGCGAGCTGGCCGGGTCCTCAGGAGGAACCATGGAGATTAAACAACATAGTTGTCGCGGGACCGCTTCAGAATAATTTCTACAATCACATCTCGTTTACGTGCCATATATGGGATCACCAGGATGATGTCGATGTTGTGTTCGCGGCGCTTCCGCCGGTCGGGCCTGTCGATGTACCGATGAGTGACGACTCGAATCACAAGGATTACCTTCCGGGCGATGATATCTGGGGTCTTGACGAGATCAAAACAAGTGCATCTCCGGGAATTTACGATATATGGATCCGCGCGAGAAGCCTTGCGAGTCCGCATTTCACATATCAGAAGCTACAGATCGAAGTGATCCTTCCGGTTCCGAATCCGCCACCGCTGTACGTGTGCAGCATGATGCATGCGGAAGAACAGGACATCTATTTGAACGAAGCGATATTTCTTGAGTATGCCGACACGCTTCGCGCTCTTATGAATCTGTTCAACAATCACGGAGCGAAGATCGCGCTTCAACCGGACTGGACGTTCATTGAAGGTGCGATGAATTTCGATCCGACGCTTCTGACGGATTTCCAGGATTCGGGTCATGGGGTCGATACTCATGCGCACGAGACCGAGTACGATCTCGCGTACGTGCATAACCTTCTCGACAGCGCGGGTGTTCAGGATACGATTATTGCTAATGGCGGTTTCAACCAAACGTACGGCGATGACGGGAACTGGGCGGCATACATAGCGCACTTCGTGACGGGTGACAGCCAGCAGATGTTTCTCGCCGCGAACGCGTACAAGGACCCGTCCACCCAGAAGGTGGACAGCCTTTACACGCCGATTCGTCCGAGTACGACAGGGGACTGGATGATACACGATCCGCAGGGACCGCTCGTTTACATTCCCGGAGCGCCCGAAAACGGTGTCACCGGGGCGCATCCGCAGTTTTTCACACTGCTTCCGGACGCGGTTGAATACGCACTCGCGGGGAGGATCCCGGGGAAGGTCAATTGTTTCTACTGGCATGACCAGGTCGGTAACTACGACGGGTCACCGCTTGCAGATTCGCGAATCGCATTCTGGGGCCAGCTATTTGCGGATTATTTCGATGACAAGGTGAGCGATGGTGACATTGTCTGGGCGAATTTCAACGAGATGTACCAGGCATATATCGACTGGGAGGATTCCTGAGCGGCATTTATTTTCCCCGTGTAAATTTTTAATAATCCCGGTAATTATCTGCTATAATTCCTAATTGGCATTCAGATAATCAAAGCGACGAATTTAAATCAGATTAAGAACACCGGATGGTTGGAAACATAACATTCAACCTGTTCTGTGAAAGGAGATAACGATGAAACGATTTTCATTCGTTTATATTTTTGTACTTCTGCTATTGATAGCCGGGCTGGCATGTTCGGGTTCCGAAAGCCCTGTTTCACCTGCAGATAGCACTACACCTGCTGTTGAGGATACCGTGAAGGCCGAAGATGCGACGGGCGAAGTTCTATGGGGATATTACACGGTTTACCTGGACACCGAAGCTCTTGAAGCCGAGGCTGTTCCAAACCGTGACGTGATGCACACGCTGAACGTGAACACCTACCTTAACCAGAATCCGGCAGGAATCAGTTTCGCGTTTAACGGGGTGACACCCGGAACTGGCTACATTGATGTGGACCTGAACGTCAACGTAATGCATCCTATGGCCGGGCAACCCAAATTCAACGGATATGATGTGCGTGGAGCTGTATACGGAAACGGTACCGGGATTCTCGGTTACAACAGTGATCTCAAGTACGGATTATACGGTGTTGACCAGACGCTGATGAATCCGGATGGATACACTCGCTGGTTCAACCAGCCGGAGTTTACGGCTAATGGGGTTGGCGGATATACACCCGGGAATTACGGTTCACCCGGATTTACCGGGAGCGCGACGCTTCTGGGGTACAAGTATTTCACCGACGGGCTTGAGCCGACCGCGGACGCTTTTGATTATCTCAGCATGACAATTGGCGGAATCGGTGTATTTTCGTCGGGTGAGACAAACACGCGAAATTACCAGTTACGGTTCCCGACGCCCTCACCGGGAATCAGGTTCGATTACGCGATTGTCGCGAGCTGGGGAGGCGGTCAGCCCCAGTATCATCCGACCAATGCGGATGAGGCGGTCGTAAGCCAGGTGGATATTACACCGAATCTTTATTACGTGGATGACGCCAATTATGGTGGCTCTATCATTATGGATTTCGCGCTATGGAACTGGGATAACATGCCTGACGCGATTTACATCGAGTCTACAGTACTTGATCTTCCATACATGCTTGGTCCGGCTGAAATGACACCTGTCGACCAGGGTGATCATTTTGCGACGTGGCATGTCGAGATTCCCGCCGACACGATCACGGGAGTACAGGGTAACGAGGTCTGGATCATTGCCGAATACGCTGGCTTTGAGTACACGGGCCCGTACGGGATTCCGAACCTTGCGGACGGGCCGCTGACCGGTCAGTTCAGGTACGATCTTGCGGTCATGGATGGCCCGTTGAACCTTGATCCGGTGTGCGATGTAGACGTGCTGACACCGATGCCGGCCGAAGGAAATTCACCCGTGATAGTGGAATTCGACGCATCCGGCTCGTACGATCCGGACCCCGGTGACATCCTGACATACAGCTGGGACTTCGATGCGGATGGAATATATGGTGATACGTACGGTGCGGGAACGGACGTACAGCCGACCGTCTATTACAGCGAGGACATAAATGATTTCGTTTGCGTGATCGTAAGCGACAACAACGGCGGCGAGGCTGAGTGCTGCGTTCATGTCGAAGTTGATGTCTACGAGGACAATGGCCCGCCGGTACTAGTATCGGGAGTAGACGGTAACGCGACACCGGGTCCGGACTCTATTGAAGAATACTCCGTTGAAGTAACCGATCCGGAAAGTGACCCGGTAACCCGATGGTGGACAATCACGGATATGTCCGACATGAGCCAGGTTTACTCAATGACGACTGTCGATACGGATATTGTATCCATCGACTGGGCGAACGATATAGGCGCTGCGGTTGATGATGAGTACACGATCAACTGCGAGTTTTACGATGATTACAATCCACCGGTTGAGGCCGATCCGCTTCTCGTTACGATTCAGGAGGGCGGAATAGTAACGCTGTTCATGTACGATGGAGAAATTGATGATGGTGGTATCGAGGGTTGGGAAAGTTCCTGGAGTGAAAACACATGGACATATTGTTCCGAAAAGAGCGCATGGGACGAATCCGAGTGCGGACCATACCCGGCGGAAAATTCGCGACTGGCAATTACACCTTTCATTGAATTTCCCGAAGCTGGTGATTTCACTACGATTCATATTGAAATCTGGCACTGGGGTGAGATGCAGGATGACGAGGCCTGTTACGGAAGCCTTGGATATTTCGAGGATACGGGCGCTGATGATTATGACTGGTACCCGAACTGGGATACTGATGCTCTTGTATACATAGAAGGATTTGATTTTAATGATGGTACCTGGGCCGACTGGTCGTTCATTTTTGGAACTGAAGAGGAACCGGAGTGGTCGCACTTCGATGCGAGCGCCTATGCAGGTGGTTCGAAGGCGATCGGTTTCCAGTTCGAGGAATACGGTGCTGCAAATCCGGACAGTTACGATGGCTGGAATATCAGGAAACTCTGGGTTTACTACGAACCGTAGATCAGGCGTATAAATATGATAGAAGCAAGGGTGCTGTTTTTCATGAGTGACAGCACCCTTTTGTATTAGTGCGTGATGCAGGTTGATGGAGGGATAAAATCGGGAACATCTGGCACTTTAATACTGCGTTATAGACTTGCAAGGAGTTTTAATACGGTTATAATGAGCATCCCGTGTTCGGGTGCAATTTTCCGGCAGACTCTTCCGGTAATTGTATGGTTTCTGGAGGAACGTACACCATAGTGTGTGAAATAGCCATCTGGCACAGTTCAATAAATCTGGAAAGGAGATTTAAATGAACCGTTATTTACTTCTTCTAACGGTAATTATCATCCTGGCGATAAGTGGCCTTGCGTGTTCGGAGGGAGCCGACCCGGTGACCGCGGATCCGCAGTTCCAGGCCAGCGCATCGGGTAATTCTCACGAGGTTCTCTGGGGTTACTACGATATCTACATGGATATTGAAAATCAGACAGTTGAGGTAGTACCCAACCGGAACGTAATGTTCTCGGTCAACATAAATACCTTCCTCAACATGAATCCTGCCGCACTCAAATTCCAGTTTAACGGAGTCACACCCGGATCGGGATACGTGGATGTTGATTTGAACGTCAGCATCACCCACCCGATTCCCGGGCAGCCGAAGTTCAACGGATATGACGTTCGCGGAATTTTAATCGGTGACGGGGTTTCCACCATGGGTTATAACCCCGATCTTGTCTATGCCGAGTACGGTGACCAGCAGTACATGGTCAACTCGGATGGGTACACACGCTGGTTCAACAAGGTTGAATTCGGCGTGACCGGAATCGGTGGATACACCCAGGGGCTGTTTGCGTCCGCGGCGCTGAATGGCACGGCGACACTCAATCCCTACAAATACTTCGCCGACAACCTCACCGTCAATAACATGGAGCTATTTGACTGGCTCGTTGCGAACGCTGCAGATAATTCGGTCTTCTCTTCAGGAACGACCAACCTTCGAAACTATAACCTTCGTTTCGCAGTTCCAACACCGGGTATAAAGTACGGGTACTCGATCATGGCGAACTGGGGCGGCGGTCAGCCCGACGATCATCCGTCAAACGCGGACGAGGCAGTCGGCTGCGAGACTGCAATTACCGAGAGTCTGTACTATGTAGACGGTTCAGACAATGGTGGAGACCTGATACTCGATGTCAGCCTGTTTGGTTACGGCGACCCGCCGTCTGCGATATTCATCGAGTCGACTGTTCTTTCAAGTGTTTATGAATTCTCAGTCGATGACATGGTTCCGGTCGACCAGGACGATAACTGGGCGACGTATCATGTCGAAATTCCCGCAGACAACATCACCGGTGTTGACGGACAGGAATTCTGGGTTATCGCTGAGCATGGCGGGCATAACTACGTAAGTCCGTTCGGAGTTCCGAACGACGCTGGGACAGACACGCTTGCAGCGATTTTCAGGTACGATCTTCCAGTCTCAGATGTTCCGTTCAACGGACCACCGGAGGTTGTATCCGGGGTATCCGGTAATGATGCGCCACCCGAAAACGTCGCGGAGACATACTATGTCACGGCCAACGATCCGGACATGGACACCCTGACCTACAACTGGATCGTTTCGGAGAATGGAACGGGTACGGAAGTTTATTCCGGTCCTGGCGATGGATTCGGCACAATTTTAATTCACTGGACGGATGATATCGGTGCAAGCTCCGGTGAGCTGTACGACATCGACTGCGAGGTCAGCGATGGTAACTTCCCGCCGGTAATGGCGACAACACTGATCGTTACTGTTGGTGATCCCGTAAACCTTCCCCCAATTGTCCTTTCGGGTATTTCGGGAGAAATGAATCCGGGTGCTTCGGATATCGAGACTTACACGGTGGAAGCGGAAGATCCGGAGATGGATCCGCTGACATATGAATGGTCAATCAGGGACCTTCAGTCCGGCGATGAGGTATATAACGATCCGGGTGACGGGGCAGGTAACATCGATATTGACTGGACGAATGATATCGGAGCGTCGGGTGGAGACATGTTTCTTATCTTCTGCTCCGTCTCTGACTCGATTAACGATCCGGTGTTCGCGAATCCACTGGAGATCAATGTAAGTTAGACATCAGACGTTTATTAAAAAAATTACTACCCGCCAGAGTATTCGGCGGGTTTTTTTTAATTAATTTGCTTTATTTCAGATACAGGCATGGTTATTATTAATTTCAATAGGGTAAATTAAATTAGTGGTTATCACTACTGAAGAGGAGAGACCATAAATGAGCGAAGCTAAAGCCGATGCACTGGAATTTGTCAGCAGGCATAAAATCTCACAGCTTGCGACTGTCGAGGATGGAAAACCGTACATCAGGCTGATGTACACCCCGCGGGTTGATGAGGACCTGACGGTCTGGTATGCGACAAGTCTGAAATCCAACAAGGTTCGGCACATAAGGATAAATCCGTACGCGTGCACGATTTTCACGGAGGACATGGCGTACGTTCGTCTCAGCGGACCTGCAGAGGTTGTGACAGATGATGAATTAAAAGCCGAACTCTGGGAGGATGACTGGTCGAGATACTGGCCCGAGGGCAAGACCGATCCCGACTATGTGCTTGTAAAAATTACACCGGACGAAGGCGAGATGCTTGACATGAACAATCCCGAGGCCGGTGCACGTAAGATCATCTGACCGTACATGTTATAGGAATCTTGCCCAGTTGATAAATCTCTGATTCAGAGCGAGTTCATCCATTCTTCCGAGGCCTGGATTTCCTCTTCGGGTACACTGTGCGCGCCGTCGAAATCAAAGAACGTGACATCGTAGCCGAGATCGATAAGATAGTCGCGGGCTGTTATCGCTGCTTCGTACTCGACCATGTTGTCCGAAGTTCCATGACCGATGAAGATCGGCAGGTCGGATGCAGCCGCGATCTGGTCCTCGGTCAGGTACTCGTTATCGAGCCATCCGCCATAGCATATAAGGCCATCGAAGTAATCCGGATTGCTTAAACCGATGATGTAGGTCATGCCGCATCCCTGTGAGAAGCCCATAAGGATGACGCGGTCGATGTTGTACCTGTCCCGCATCGAGTTGACCACTCCGAGGACATAATCGGTCGTCATCTCAAGCGAATCGGTGTAGACACTCTCGTCGTTATCGTCCCACGTGTTCCAGCTGTATCCCATGTCATTGCCGACCATGAACGGGTATGGCGCACGCGGAGTGACATAGATGAAGTCGGGATTCGCGAAGCGTTCATACAGTCGGATGAAGCTGTCCGGGCTGCTTCCGTAACCATGAAGTCCAACCAGGAGGGTGTAAGATTCATCCTCGTTGAAATTACCCGGAACCATGACGTTACATTCGAGAAACTGCGAGCCGTCGACCATAACAACCTGGCCCGTATCCGCACGGCTCTCAGCATCAAGTTCGACGAGGGCCTCGTAGGTTTCGCTGAAGATTTCGGTTTCTCTGACAAGTTCGAAATCGGGATCCCATCCTATATGTTCTACGCTCGTGAATCCCGCATGGTAGGAGCGTTCAAGGTAGACTGCCGCAAGCTCCGCCTCCCCGAGAAGCCCGTAGCAACACGCGAGGTTGTAGCAACTGCTCCCGTCGGATGGGTCGTACTTTAAAGCGGCCAGGAAATATTTCGCGGCTTTCTCCCAGTCGCCGTCTGCGTACGACTCCCCCGCAATCCGTGCGAACTCGCTTGTGTCGATTTCAAGGAAATCACCGAGCGAGGGATCGTAAATGTCGAGTGAATCCGGATCGGACCAGTCGACATCTGTTTCGTCCGCGGCCACATAGCATGGGAACAGAACAACTGAAAGAAAAAGTACGGTGAAGAAAAAATAGAATAAGCGATTCATTGGAAGGTCCTCCGCTTAACAGGGTGAGAAAGGATATTATCAGTTGCACATGTGTTCTGCAACCTGTTGCAGACTACCTGATTGGGTCCATGCTCTCGTCCTCGTCGGGCATTTCGAACACAAACGGATCGGGAACAAAGTGCCTTCCGCCCATCTCGCTTTCGTAGATCTTTCTTGCTTCCTCTTCGGCTTTCTCGATGGCCTGTTTCAGTGATGTTTTAATGTCACCTGATTCGGGATAAATTGGGGGTGGAGGGGTTTCCTTACCCATATATATTGTCTGGGTGGGGAAGGCGAACTCTACACCGAGGTGCTGCGCAAGGCGCATAATATCGAGATTCATCCTGTGACGTTCTCTGAACTCTGTTGCGAAATCCTGTACGTTCATGTGGTAAACGAGCTTGATGTCGAGAGACGCAGCACCGAAATCCTCAAACCACACGAAGTAGCGCTCCTTACTTGTCCATGGGTGGAGCCGGATGAGTTCCCTGATACCTGCACAGAATGCCTCCATTTTCTCGGGAGGTGTACTATAAGTTACAGCCAGAGTAGTTTTTACACGCCTGAGGTGGCGCATACCCATGTTGTCGATTCTGATTTTTGCGAGTTCGCCGTTGGGAACAGTCACAACCGAATTATAGAATGTCCTGATGCGTGTCGAGCGGAATCCGACGCTCTCGACTATGCCTTCAAGCTGATCGATAACGACGTAGTCGCCGACCTTGAAGGGGTGGTCGGTGAATATAACGAGGGAGCCGAGCAGGTTTTCGAGTGCTGTCTGCGCGGCAAGGGCGATAGCCAGACCGCCGATACCGAGACCGGCGACGAGGCCGGTGACGTTCACGCCCATGTTCGAAAGAACAAGGACGACACCTATCAGGAATGCGATTATTTTAAGTGTACCGCTTACAAAGGCTGCGAGTGACGGGTCAAGTACGCGGCCTGCCATCAGGCTTTTGTACTTTATGTATTCCGTAATAATGTCTACCGCCCGGTAGAATATCCATATTATGCTGAACGCCAGGAGGATTTTCGCGATCACCAGTAGCGTTACGGACAGGCCTTCATGGAGTCCGGCTTTTACAATCAGTAGCCACCACACAAGAGAAAGCGCGAGAAGTCCGACAGGTTTTGCGATTTTGATGGAGAGCTTATGGGTATCGCGATTTTTCATAAGGCTCCTGAACCAGATACCCAGAATGAAACTGGCAACAAGACGCATCAGTGTGTAGACGATGTAACCGGACAGTATCAGCAGGACAAGGAACAGCCATTCCCAGATATCAAGAAAAAGGACCCTTCTCTTCCATGAATCGGGAACCATCGCACGGAATCCGAGTTCCTTAGTAACCTGACCGCCGGAGAGAAGCTCGCTAGCTGATTTGGACGGGTCCACCGTATCGAATGTACCGGCAAGTTCCATCGAGCGGTAGATTTCGGGTATGGCTTCCACGGTTTCCACCGTGAACCGCCATGCTCCGGACACATCCCTTCCGATTGTAATTGGGCCTTCGGGAAAAGAAAGAAGCTCGTACGGGCGTGCATCGGTTTCGTTCGGAATGAGTGAAACATCGAACGCGGGGCTGTAGTCGATAATCCTCGCGAGCTGAACGACACGCTCCCGGCCGCGTTCGTTTCTATATAGCTCGGGGATATCATCGAGGTTGAGCGTTTCCATGGCCCGGTCTATCGCGTCCTCGTCACCCTCCGCGGCATCGAGCATCGCACTCCGGTAGGTCTGGTAACACTTTCTGGCGGTGAGAAGCCCGGGAGGAACTGTGTAGGTGATATCCGGTTCCGTGTCCGTGATAATCGGCTCCTCTTCGAGGATGCTCTCCTGGACCGCATCGGGTTGTATTTCTTCAGCTGGGGCAGCTTCGCCCTCGACCGGAACAGACTCATCCTGCGCGACGGCATGCATCACAGGGATGAGCATGATAAGAGTAAACAGAATTATTAGAATCGGAAGATTCAGTTTCCGGAACATCATGAATGATCGCCACCTCTTTTTTATTGCTGTTAATTTTACACGGCATTTAATCCAAATTAAACAAATTTGAAGATGGGGATATCCGATAATTCAATATGAACCCCGAAGGGTAAAAATGATTCAAAAGTAGTGGGAATTCGCGATATTGACTTATCATATTTCTATGTTAGAATATGAGTCCGCAATTTCTTAACCTGTGGAGGATTTGAAATGACCTGGCCCTATGTATTTGCACTGCTTTTTGCTTTCCCCGTACTGTTAATTATGTCGTGGGGGATGGTGGAAGTCGCCATCGAGTTGTTCCGCAAGCGTCAGGGAACCGGTATCATCTGGTACGACGGTGGACCTAAGTTCGACATGTCGAACTGGTTCGATCGAGTTCCAAAGAAGGAACTCGCTTTGGCGCACGAAGAGAAGGTAGAATCGCAGCTCTGGAAGTTTCTGCCGCTTCACATGACGATGCACATGTAAGTTTCATTCGGGAACTTATCTTTGCTTGCCTGTAATTCATCAGGCGGGTATTATTCATTTCAAAAATTCAGAAATGGTTCAGGCTGATGGGATGCAGTCCGATGCAGAAATTTTTTATTCATTAAATAGGTGCTGTATCAAAGGTCAGGAAACTCGTTGAATATGATCGAGCTGACTGTTATCTGAAAGTTGTATACTTGAAGAGTTCAAGGCAGGAGAAAGCTGTGATGGCGATAAATGACGAGGTTGTTGGATGGGAAACGTTAAACCAGGAATGGAACTGACAGTGCAGGCGGACATTGTTATCGTATGCAGGACACCATCGGCTAGAATGTACAATCAGCAGGAACGGGGGCACTTGACGGCTGGTTAATAATGAGGTTGCTAAGATTTCACAATCAGACAGTCATGGAAACGACCCGAATTCACCGAAAGGCCGAGGAGGACGTGAATGAAGAAGGAAATCATCGTAAGATTACACACCCAGTTCGAAGAAAAGGTCAAGACTGAAACTGAGACAGGAGTTGAGTTCTGGCTGGCTCGTGACCTTCAGGATATCCTGGGTTATTCCCAGTGGAGGAGCTTTGAAGCAGTTGTTCAGAAGGCAAAAACCTCCTGTGAGAATGCAGGATATGATCCTGCCGACCATTTTGCGCATGTAAGCAAAATGGTTAAAATCGGTTCGGGTGCAGAACGGGAGATCGAGGACATCGCACTTACACGGTACGCATGTTATCTTATAGCACAAAATGGAGATCCATCGAAAGATCCAATTGCCTTTGCACAGACTTATTTCGCTGTGCAGACCAGGAAGCAGGAACTCATTGAGAAACGTCTTGCTGAAATGGAGAGACTAGGTGCACGAAAAAAGCTGTCGACATCAGAGAAGGAACTCTCAGGGATCATATTTGAGCGTCTGAATGATAATTACAGCTTCGGACGAATTAGAAGCAAAGGTGATCAAGCACTTTTCGGTGGGCATACGACTCAGGATATGAAGAATAAGCTGTGAGTGCCTGGCCTGCGTCCATTGGCTGACTTTCTTCCAACGATCACTATCAAAGCCAAGGACTTTGCAAATGAGATTACTAACTTTAATATCAAACGTAACGATCTAAGAACCGAACATGACATCACAACCGAACATGTGAAAAGCAGTGAAGGTGTGCGCGAGGTCCTGACTGATCGAGGCATTCGGCCTGAAGACCTTCCACCGGCTGAAGATATTAAAAAGGTCGAACGGAGATTGAAATCTGAACAGAAAAAACTTCCAAAGCAGGTTGATAAAATAGAGCTCCCGGAAGGCGACAGTAATTGAGGTCACACGATTAACACCCATCCAACATTCAGAGAGGGTTCATTATGATAGATTTCAGGTTTTCAGCTCCCTCAGGAGCGTGTAGGCTGCGTATATCGCCTGTCCGAGCGATATGCATCCGTCGTTTGTCGGCATGATGCGATGCGTCAGAATCCTGAATCCATTGGATATCAGTCTTTTTCCGAGCTCCTCGTGAAGAAACCGATTCATGAAACAGCCGCCGGTTAATCCGACGGTTTCGATTCCGGTCGATTCCCGCGCGATAATCGCAGCACGTTCAAGAACTCCAATAATCCAGGTGTGGAACAGCCTCGCGCAATCGGTGGTTGTCTTATCATCGAGACGATTGTCCGCAAGTTTTTTGATCAGCGCGGAACCATCGATAATGATGCCGTCTGATGTATCGATCAGGCTGTCGAGGAATTCCGAAGTTTCAGGCTCATCGAGACTATCAATGTCGAGCGATCCCCCGCAAGCGGCTTCGAGAAGCATAGGGAACTGGCCGTCGAAGTGTGAGTATGTTCCGATTCCGGAAACAAACGCGGCGGCATCGAACAGACGTCCGAGGCTGTCGACGAGTGGGCAGTTGACCGATGCCCGGACCATCGATTCGACCATCGCGAGCCTTTCCGAAGGGATATCATTGAAGAACGGCATGTATTTATCGGGGATTCCGCCCTCATCATGTGGGTTGTTGCCCCTGAGACGTCCAAGCGCGGTACGCCATGGTTCCTTCACGGCCACATCGCCGCCCGGAAGTGGGGCGTATGTGATCTGCCCGAGACGTCTGAAATCGGCGACGCCAGTGACCAGAATATCTCCGCCCCAGATATGACCGTCGGTTCCAAGCCCCGTACCATCCATCGCGAGCGCGATTATCTTTTCATCCACGAGGCCGTGTTCGGCGAGAAGCGCGACCGCATGCGCGTGATGATGCTGCACTTTCACAACGCGAAGGCCGGATTCCTCCGCCCATCGGGTTGAGTGATAATCGGGATGCATATCGCACGCGACAGTTTCGGGTTTGACTCCGAGAATCCTCGACTGGTGTTCGATCGTCTCCTTCAGGTACTCGTATGTCTCGTACGTCTTGAGGTCGCCGATGTGGGGGCTGACGAACGCCTTGTCATCGCGGATGTGACAGATTGTTGTCTTAAGCTCCGCACCGGCTCCGAGCACAGCGGGAAGTGATTCCGGAAGAAAAACCGGCCTCGGAACATGCCCGCGACCCCATCGCCAGATGGTCGTGACCCCGTCGCGGACTGTCGCAACGCTGTCGTCCGCACGGCGATGGATCACGCGATTATGGACGAGGAACCCGTCCGCGATACCATGAAGCCGTTCGATAGCCTCGTTGCTTCCGGCCGCGATGGGTTCGTCCGAGATATTCCCGCTTGTCATTACAAGCGCCGCGAAACGGTCGAATGACGGATCACCCGGTCCGCCGATCTCCTCGGGGACCGTGATTACGGATTTATCCCGTGGAGGTTCGACCGGCAGCGGTCGGAAAAGAAGATGATGCACAGGTGCGTAGGGGAGCATGATGCCTATTGTCTGCACACCGCCGGTGACACCATCGAGGTCATCCGAAGCGATTGGCGAGTCCGGATTTTCCGGGAGAATGACAATCGGACGTGCGGGAGACAGAAGTGCTTTTATCGCGTCATCGTTCAGGATAGCCAGCTGTCCGGCGGCGGTGATTCCGCCAACCATAACCGCAAGTGGCTTCGCCTCGCGTTTCTTCCGCTCCCTTAACCGCTTCACTGCTGATTTATTGGACGCATCGCACGCGAGATGAAACCCGCCGATACCTTTGATAGCGACTATTTTTCCATCGGCGAGGTAACTGATCGCGGTGTCAATCGGATCGCCGTCTATATTCTTTCCGTCCGAATCGAGGAATTCGAGCGATGGTCCGCATGCGGGACAGCATGTTGGCTGCGCGTGGAATCGACGGTCCGACGGATTGCGATACTCGCCTGAACACATGCCGCACATTTCGAAATCCGACATCGTTGTCATCGGGCGGTCGTACGGCAGATCCTCGATTATCGTGAACCTCGGACCGCAGTTCGTGCAGTTAAGAAACGGGTATCGGTATCGCGGATCGGACGGGTCGTACATCTCGCGAATGCAGTCGTGACAGACCGACACGTCGGGGCTTATAAGTACGCGCTCTCCGACTGCTTCTGCCGATTCCCGAATTTCAAAGCCCGTGTGTGGATCGTCGGGAGCGTCAGTTATTTCATGTTCGATTCTAACTATCTGCGCAAGTGGCGGGGATTCGGATTCGATGGAATCAAGAAATGATTTCAAATCAGATTCAGGGCCATCGACTTCGATCTCGACTCCACGGGAGTCGTTTATCACCCATCCGTACAGATCATGCCTCTGAGCGAGCGAGTGAATGAAGGGTCGGAATCCGACCCCCTGAACGACACCTTTGATGTGGACGTGGAGACGTTTCATTGGAAAGTCAGCAGATTCGCGGAAGCATCTCACCCGCGAGCATGTCCATAATTCGTCTGCCCCCGGTCGCGGTTCGGAGAACTACCTTGCCATCGACATCATTGCGAACTGTCCCGATTCGCGCTGCGTGCTCTCCGGACGGGTGCGCGCTGCAAACACCTAGGACGATATCGACCGCTTCCTCATCGCAGAAAACGAGGATCGCACCCTCGTTCGCGAGATAGAGCGGATCGAATCCGAGGATTTCACTTACGGCACGTGTGTTGTCGCGGATCGGGACGGATTCTTCGTCGATCTCGATTCCAACTGCGCTAGCTTTCGAGATTTCATTAAGAGTTGTCGCGACACCACCACGAGTCGGGTCGCGCATTACAGATACGGACTGCCCTGAGGCATCGAGGATGTCATCGATCAGGTCGGTGAGTGATCTACAGTCGCTTAGTACTTCACCGCTGACCTTCAGATCGTTTCTCGCGCAGACTATCGCCGCGCCATGATCTCCCGCGGGCCCGGTCAGTATTACCGCCTGTCCGGGTTTCGCGTTCGATCCCGACAGTGTGACATCCTTTCTCCTGATGCCGATTCCGGTCGTGTTGATGAAAATTTTGTCCGCCGCGCCCTTCGGAACGACCTTCGTGTCACCGGTCGCGATGCGTACCCCGGCTCGCCTGCATTCGGTCGCCATGCTCTGGACGATCTTCTCAAGGTCTGAGATTAAAAGCCCTTCCTCCAGGATGAATCCGACCGAGATGACGAGCGGACGCGCTCCCATGACGGAGACATCGTTCACCGTCCCGGCAACCGCGAGCTTGCCGATGTCGCCGCCGGGGAAGAAGATCGGCTGTACGACAAAGCTGTCGGTCGAGAATGCGATTCTCTCGTACGGGAGCCTCATGACCGCGGCGTCATCGAGCTGTTCAAGCTCCGGGGATGTGTATACCGACAGGAAGGCATCGCTTATCAGCCTGTGACTCGCAAGCCCCCCGTGACCGTGTGCTATCGTAATTCTTTCATCGCTCATATAATAAATTCACTCCACGGACCTGTACTTGTAGAAAGCGGCGCACGTTCCCTCGGTCGACACCATGCACGCCCCGGCGGGACTCGATGGTGTGCAGACCTTTCCGAAAAGGCCACATTCGGGCGGATCGATCAGGCCCATCAGGATTTCCCCGCACCTGCATCCGGTTATTATCTTTGTCTGCTCGACTTCAACCGGATGGACGACCTCGGCATCGAGGTCGGCATATTTGTCTCGGATTTTCATTCCGCTCGAAGGTATCACGCCGAAACCGAGCCATTCGGAATCGACTACCTCGAACACTTCGTTAATAACTTCCTGAGCTTTCGGATTGCCCTCATAGCGAGCGATTCGCGAGTATTCGTTCTCCACGACGGAGCGTTCATCGCGAACCTGTTCCAGAAGTTTTATAAGCCCGGCGAGGATGTCGGCGGGTTCGAATCCTGCGACGACCACCGGAAGGCCCTTCGCGGCGATCGATTCGTACGGCTTAAGACCGATGATCGTGCTGACATGTGCCGCGGCGAGGTAGCCATGCAGGTTAAGGTCGGGATTCGACGCGAGTAACTCCATCGCCGGGGGGATTATCTTGCCGAGGGACAGGAGTTTCAGGTTGTCGACACCCAATTCCCGTGCTTTTAAGACAGTCAGCGCGTTGCCGGGGATGGTTGTCTCGAAACCGATTCCCATCAGGACAACGGTTTTGCCCGGGTTGGCCTTCGCTATTTCAATCGAGTCGATCTGGGAGTAGACAACGCGGACATCAGCGCCCTTCGATTTTTCATCCGAGAGGGAGGATGTACTTCCGGGCACACGGATCATGTCGCCGAAGGTTGTGACAATGACATCCGGGTCACGGGCGTACGCTACAGCGGTGTCGATTCCGGACCGCGGCGTCACGCATACCGGGCATCCGGGACCGGAGATCAGCCGAACATTCGGCGGAAGGACCTCGCGGATACCGTGACGATGAATGTTCATCGTGTGAGTGCCGCAGACCTCCATGAGGTTGATCGGGCGGTCGGGCAGATCGATGCTGTTCATCTTCGATGCGAGCGCGCGAAGTTTCTCCGGCTGACGATATGGATCGAGGTGTTTCATGGGTCCTTCAACCATGCGGAACTATCCCGCATCGTGTTTTGTAATTATAACGCAAACAGGTGGGGTCTGTTGGATTACCCGGCGGAGCCGTATCCGCCGCCGCCGGGGGTTTTTATACGGATGATGTCGCCAGGACGAAGGTCGGTCATGATGCGTGACGGGAGCATTTCCTCGTTTCCATCACTTATTAGAATATTCTCTCCGGGTTTTCCTGCGCAACCGCCATTTGCACCCGGGGGACCCTCACACCTGTGATGCGAGAGGATAGTCAGGCGTGAATCTTCAAGAATCTCGAACTCGCGGATGATCCCGTCGCCGCCCTTTTTAAGACCATTCCCGCCGGAGCCTCTCCGGATCGCGTATCTTCTGACCCTGAGGGGATAAGTCCGCTCAAGGACCTCGACCGGGGTGTTGCGGGTGTTCGTCATGTGGGTCTGTATCGCGGATGCGCCGTCCGAATTCGCGGATGCGCCCGCACCGCCTCCGATAGTCTCGTAGAAGCTGTAACCTTCACCGCCCGATTCACCCGCGCTTCCGAGAAGGACATTGTTCATCGTGCCCTGGCTCGACGCGGGGACGTCCCATCCAAGCTCCCCGAACGCGAGAAGAAGGGCCTCCACGATCGCCTGTGACGTCTCGACATTTCCACCCGCGACCGCGCTGCCATCGGGCGGATCGAGCACGCTTCCCTTTCTGAGGCGAATATCGACCGGGTTGAGAAGCCCGGAGGTAGTCGGGGTGTCGGGAGGAAGAAACAGCCTGAGAGTGTAGAGAACCGCGGAGCGTACGATCGCGGGAGTTGCATTAAGGCATCCCGGATGGCGATCGGATGAATCGGTGAAATCGATTACAAGTCGTTTCGGATTTCCGCCAAGTTCTATCGAGCAATGAATGAGCGCACCGGATTCGTCGTCGATCTCATCCATGAAGACAGAACCCGTCCCCGAACCAGTTGGACGAGTTTCAAGATACCTGTGGAGTGTCGATTCCGAATGACCGATCAGGCCGCCGGATTCCGAGAGCATTCGGTCAAGGCCACGTTTATCCTTCAGTTCTTCCAGTCGTCGAAGGCCGACAAGTCCGGAGGCAATCTGCGCGCGGATGTCGCCGCGACGTTCATCAGGCTGGCGGGAATGCGTCGCGATCTTCTCGACGATAGATTCGATGATTCGGCCATTTCCGGCGATCAGGATCGGAGGGATAACAAGCCCCTCATCGCTGAGGTTCTTTGAAAGCGGAAGGCTTCCGGGCGCGATTCCACCGACATCCGCATGATGCGCCCTGACGCCGATGAAGAATTCGGGTTCGGGTTCGTCTGACAGGAACGCAGGTATGATGATAGTGATGTCGGGAAGATGCGTTCCCCCGGAGAACGGGTCGTTAAGAACGACACCGTCGCCGGGATTCATGTCGACCGATTCGATAGCGGCTTTACATGCGGTGTCCATGCTGCCGAGGTGTACCGGGATGTGGGCAGCTCCACAGACGAGGTCGCCATTCCGGTTGAACAGGGCACACGAGTAATCGCGTCGCTCCTTGATGTTCTGGCTGAACGCTCCGTGCCTCAGGGTCTCGCCCATCTCGTCGAGAAATGCCTCGACAAGCGCACGGAAAATTCCAAGCTGTGCGGGATCGGTTACGTATTCTGGATCTTTCGAGTTCATTACTTAAATCAGCTCGATTACAAGGTTTCCCTTCCTGTCGCGATGTCCGGTCGAGTCAGGCGCAAGATAGAGTGTCGAGAAATCATCCGCCACAAGGCATGGCCCGTTGATCTCGCAATCTACCGGCAGACGGTTTCTAATAAATATTTTGCCGTCGAACCACGAGCCATCGACTCTAAGCGAAGTGTGGCCATTCTCAGCATCCGTTAACGAAAAACCTGTATCGGCAACATCGGGCAGCTCGAACCCGGGGACGGGAATCTCTCCTCGTACTCTTACGGTGACTATTTCGATATCCGAGTTCTGGTGAAGATAGGAGAACCGGTCCATGTAAGCGTGTTCAAACCGTTTCTGAATCAGTTTCCCGCTGAAGTCATGCGGGAGAATGATCTCCATCGTGTGAGTCTGGCCACGATAGCGGCATTCGAGGACAGTCGTGAATTTTACTTCTTCATCCGGATTACTCAGCAAAGATTTAATATCTGCCTGAAGCTCCTCAATTGCCGGGTCGAGATTTTTTTCCGCAGTTTCAATTGCGCAGAGGATGGATCTTTCACATTCAGCAGCTAGCGGTGCATGCAGAAGTCCGATAGCCGACAGAACACCCGCCGCGGGCGGGTGAAGGACTTCCGTTAGGCCCATCGACCGTGCGCATTCAACCGCAAACAATGCACCAGCTCCCCCGAAGGGTATTAGTGTATAGGGTGTTGATGGAATGGCGGGATCGATTCCCCGTGCGACGGAGATTTTTCGGAGAGCGCCTGTAAGGTGGACAATCGCAAGCTCGATGACACCATCGATAAACGAGTCCGCATCAAGGTTGTCGGGAAGAATCTCACCGAGTGCTTTTTCCGACAGGTTTCGATGAAGTTTCATATCACCACCGAGGAAAAGATCGGGTACAAGACGTCCGGCAAGAAGCGCGATGTCGCTGAGCGCGAGGGGGCCACCGTAACCATAGCATGCCGGACCCGGCATCGCGCCCGCGCTCTCGGGGCCGATCCTGAGCATCCCGCCTGAATCGATTTTTACGATCGATCCGCCCCCGGCACCGATCGTGTGAATATCGATTGTCGGAAGCGGGAGCGGAAGATTATCTATTTCGGATGTTCTCGTTCTCGGCAACTTTCCATTCAGAAGGGTCACGTCGGTTGATGTACCGCCCATATCGAGAGCGAGGACACGTTCGCGCCCGTATCTCAGGGCTGCGATCGCGCCTCCAGCGGGTCCGGACAGCACGCATAACGAAGGATTTCCGGAAACCTGGTCGGGACCTGCAAGTCCACCGGATGACATCATCAGCGAGAGCCGTGACGGGCACCTGTCCGCGAGGTCGTCGAGATATTTACCGAGAACGGGCGACAGGTACGCTGCGAGTGAGGTAAGGCTCCAGCGTTCGTATTCACGTGGAAATGCGCTGAGGGACGACGATGCGAACGTTTTAATACCGGTAATTTGTTCGATTTTACGCGCAAAACCGAATTCTTCTCCGGGGTGTGCAGCCGAATGAAGAATACCGACCGCGACAGCCTCTGCACCGGATTTCTTTATGGACTCAGTGATTTTTTCGAGCTGTTCCTCGGATGGTTCGGAAAGGACCTTACCATCAGAGTCCGGGCGAAGGGGTACTTCGAAGATAAAATCCGGCGGGACCAGAGGATTGTGGCGGGACGGGTCGGGGGAATAGAGGTCGCGTCGTTCACCCCGTCCGATTTTTAAAACGTCGCGGAATCCGGTTGTGACGACCATGCAGCATGGCCCGCCATGGCGTGCGAGGACCGCGTTGGTTCCGACGGTTGTTCCGTGACAGACGATTTCAGGGTCGCTGTCGACACGATCGAGGCCTTCGAGGACGGCATCCGATGGATTATCCGGTCGGGATGGAACCTTCGCGGTGCGAAGAACGCCGTCCTCCAACCAGGCAACGTCGGTGAAAGTGCCACCTGTGTCGATACCGACGCGTGAGATTTTTCGGTTGGACCGAGCCATGTGGGGTGATGGTAGCAGGGGTTGAATCAGTGTTCAATCCCCTGTGAAATTAAGCATAATTTATCGAAATTATCGTGATACTAATGGTGTATATAGAAGCCAATTTCCGGCTCTGAATGGGGAGACTAACCTGCATGAAGCTTGAAAGCCGTGAGTTAAGCGGATACCTGGTTTTTGATGTCGACGGCGACTTCGACAGTCGAAGCGCCGGGGAGGCAAAGGAGGTTATTCGAAGTGCAATACTCGAAGGAAATTATAAAGTAATTATAAACCTCGAGAACTGCACGTACATTGACTCCTCGGGACTCGGCACCCTGGTGAGCGCGCTTAAAACCACCAAGGAGCATGGGGGGACCGTATGGCTGTCGGGGCTTTCGGCGCAGGTTAAGATGGTAGTGGAACTGACTCGTCTTCACCATGTTTTCGATATATTCGACACGGTAGAGGAAGCGATATCAGAACTGGACGGTTCGGATGTGCAGGAGGGGTAAATGAACGTATTCTGCGAGAGCAAGGACCATGTGACAGTCGCAATCATCGAGGGCGATATCTGTGTGCCGGACAGTGACAAGTTCAGGGAGTTCATACTGAAGAGAATCGAGTCGGGCACAACTTCCATGCTTCTCGATTTCACAGCGGTTCCATACGTCGATTCATCGGGCATAAGTGCACTTCTTGCGCTTTTGCAGGCAGCAAGGAAGGCCGGGGGGGATATTCGCCTTGCGGGAATCAACGAGAGGATAACATCGGTGTTCAGGCAGATCGGGCTGCATCATGTTTTTCGGAAGTTCCCGACACGCGAAGAGGGCATAAGGAGTTTCGCGCCCATGAATCTGCCTGAACCGGTAAAACCGATCAAGAAATAGAACTGAACAGAAATAATTCCTTCAGGAAGTGGCCACGTGGGGTGAACCACGTATGAAATGAGGCATATTGATGTCTCATTTCTTTATGAAAAAAAATACAGTTACAGTTCGAGGTGTGCTCTCAGGTAGTGCAACTCCCAGAGAGCGGATGAGTCATTGAGCGATGAAAAGGCAATGTGCCAGTTTCCGGATTCTGCGATCCAGAAATCCGGGTAAGCGTTGACATCTTCCATGTTCGATAACTGAACCGGATCAGCCCAGCTAAAGCCTTCATCCTCTGACCATGACGCATAGATCAGGTCTCCCTCCCACCAGATGGTGGCGATAACACTCGTGGTGTCCACATCGTACCTGAACACGGGGGTTTCAAGAATATCCCCGGTACAGTCGCGAATAACAACAGGATCGCTGAAGGAGTCACCGTCCGATGAATACGTATAGCAGATTTGGTCGTTTCCGGTAATGTTATCGGTTCTTACAAACACGATGTGGAAACCGGACTCATCGACGTGCAGGCCGGGATCGCGGGCGTCGGATGTGTCGCTGCCCGAACCATCCCAGATAACCGTGGATACATCCCAGGTCTGCCAGTCGGGAAGTGACATTTTCGCCAGCCTGACAGCGTTATCCGGCTCGTAGTATGCGACATAGCTTGTGCCATCATGGAGAGCACTTGCCCTTACACGCGAGAGGATCCCCGGGTCGGCAAGTGTGTAATCCGGATGCAGGTTCCACATGTTGGTGGAAGGACCGCCATCCAGACGGTCGGGCAGTTCCGATCTCTTGAAAGTAATGTTGTCGTCACGATCGCCGAACAGGTAGACGTAACCATCAGAGTCCTGGACTATTTCATTCGCATGATCGATATCGTGCGCGTATGTAGCCGTCTCATGCCAGTACGGGCCGTCGAATGTTGTGTCAGCGTAACCGATCCACCACTCGGCGGGATCGGTGTCCAGGTAAATATGGTTGTTAGTTCGCCAGCTTGTGTTGGTGGATGAAGGCCAGATTTTTGTCGAGTAACCGAAGACGATCGGATCGAAGTAACTTCCGTTCATCTGGTGCTCGAAATGCGGCCACGTGACTCCATCATCGTCCGACTTATAGCCCTCGGAGTAGAACCTGTACTCGTTCGGCGGGTCGGGATTCTGCCACCACTCAACATAAGATATGGTTACATCACCATCGTGCTCGACACATATCGCGGGATACAGGGCGTGCATGGCGGTAAATTCTTTCGGCATCGGAAGTTCGGTTTCAAGGACCAGGTTCCCGAACTGCGGCTGGGTGACTTCGAACCCGTGTTCGAGCGTGCCTTCGAGAAGATCGGGATTCTGAACCGTCACGTCGTAAAAACCGATCTCCCAGCCTGTCAGGTCGAGATCGAGTTGAAGTTCCTGTGCCGAAATATATGTTGTGTCGATTGTATCAGCCGGAAGTCCGCTATCTTCATCGATGAAAATGACAACCGCGCTATCCTGGAAGTAATCACCTTTTACCGACACCCCGGTAAGTTCGCTGTCAAGCTCCCCGCTGTCGGGATCGATCGAGTGGACAACGGGATGGGTATCGCCAGAGACATATACCTCTGAGACGTACCATGCGGTTAGCGGGCCTGCGGGATAATCGAACATCCCTGTGTTGCCGTCAATCTGTGGTTCGTATGTTCCGGGATTCGATGATTCCACCCCGACAATGAGGTCGTGATATCCCTGCGGGTCCAGGGGACTTATGTCGAATTCGGGGTTTATCTCGACGTTGAAGATCGCCGAGTTATCGGTGCCGCTGGGGTAAAGATCATAATCACCCGTGAGGAGATCGAAACAACCTCCCTCAAAAACCGTGCTCTGGAGCCAGATTGAAGATATCTCGTCAATGACCGTACTCGATGATTCCGCCTGCCAGTCGAATATCTCGATATTCAGCCTGAACGCACCACCGTTACCACCCGGCGCGTACCACACGTCCGATCCGGCATCGGTAATGTCGATTTTATATACCTCCTGAGCGTTCGCGCTGAGCGTGTACGCCTCGACCGGGTAATCGGGTGCCATATCGGGGTCGGGTTCCGCCCAGGACGCATCGACCGCGTAGTTGAACCTGAGCGGTTTTGAATTATCGAATCGTATCTCGTAACGACGGGTGTTGATTCCCGGTTCCACACCGAAAGAGCCACGTTTATCCGGTTCCGGAACAAATGGCTCCTCCGTATCGAGATCATCGCAGAAGTACTTAAAAGGATTAATTGTCGCACTTCCGGTAAATCCCGGCGATGAAAGCCCGCCGGTTGTGTAACCGAGTACGGTTCCATAGGTGGTGAATTCAGACGGATTCCACCACCTGGTGTAACCATCAGCATTAAGAAGAAGCGGTTCGAAATCGATCGGTGGAACTATGGGTGGGTGACCTGTCGATAAAGATGCGGTCGTGTCCCATCCCGCAGATGTTACCGGGTCAGTTATAAAAATTCCCCTGACATCGAATCCGCGATACACATTAACTCCGGGAAACGGGTGACGGAGTGTCACATCGACCGCGGCGTAACCGTTTGCGAAGTCGGATGACGGGTCTATCGAGATGCTCAACATGTGGGTCGGACTTAAAGGAGGCTGAATAAATTTGACGATGTTCGCGTTGAACATCGCCCCGCGTAACGGAAGGATTTCAACCTCGCCGGTCTGTTGATCCATCGAGATGTCCCAGTATCCCCATAGCTGATGATTTGAATTGTTGTTAACGTGTTGGGCAAATAACTGCTCTTCAGTAGTCGGTGTTGTGGGATTATCGCGTCCCGAACATCCCAGTATTGTAAGTAAAGCCAGCACTACCGCAATCGAAGTGATGCGTGCGGTCATGAAAATTCCCTTCTACAAACGAAATTCAATAATTTATTCCCACTCGAGATGGGCGCGACGGTAGTCGATATCCCATCTGCCGGTGGAAGTATTATATACCGAATAAACGAAATGCCAGTTGTCGGTACCCGAGACGACGAGGTCACAGTGACGGTTCTGGTCGTATGTTGTACTAACCATGATCGGTTCGACCCAGGTGTCGCCATCATCAAGCGAGAACGAGGTCCAGATATTTTCGTTCTCCTCCCAGACCGTGCACAGAACCGACTGTCCAACCCAGTCGTAATGCCATATCGGGCTGTCCTTCAGTTCGAAAACATTCGAGCGGATCACAACCGGCTCGCTCCATACTGATCCGTTAGATGAGTACGTGTAGCAAAGCTCATTGAAGCCGGTTAAAAAATCGGTCCGTACAAAGGTGCCATGGAAACCGGACTCATCGATGTGGAGTCCGGGATCGCGTGGGGAATGGGCGCCGGAACCGTCCGCATCCCATACGATGGTCGACGTGTCCCACGTGAAACCGTCCCCGACGTTGTACGCCAGACGAATTATGTCATTGTCAGGCTCGAAATAAACGAGGTACATGGTTCCGTCATAAAGAGCACTCGATCGTACCCTTGAAAGCCGTCCGGGATTAACGAGCGGGTATGTCGGATAGCCGGACCAACCGAAGGTACCAGGTGGACAGTTAAGGCATTCGGGAGTTACAGAGCGTTTGAACGTGATCTGGCCGCCCGCGTCGCCGAGAAAATAAACGTAGTTTTCCGAGTCCTGGAGAATCTCGCTTGCGTTGTCGATGGAGTTATTGAAATTGTTCGCCTTCTCGGAACCGTTCGGTCCGTCGGGAAATGTACCCGACGCATGCCCGGCGTTGTAGACAGATTCATCCGCGTTCGCGAGATTCGCGATCTGGTAACTCAGGTTATGGCTCGACGGCCATATTTTAATCGTGTCACCGGCATGAAGCGATCCGGACATGAAATGCTGGTTCCATCTCCAGTCCGGCCATGTGCTTCCATCGTCATGCGACCTGTATACTGCCGCGTAGCTGTCGCCGCCACCATTCCATTCGGCATAGGCGAATGCGAGGTCGCCGTCATGCTCGACAACGATCGCAGGTGAGAGCGTGTCATATCCCGATGCGTTCGCGGCGAACTCCTGAGGCGTTTCCATTACGAGAATAACGTCCGGCTGCGGATTGGGGTCTTCATCAAGAACGTGGATAATCCCGACGTCATACGCGGCAAGCATCGCGTCCGGGTAGTCGAAGGCAGTCCCACCGTCGAGTTGCGGTTCGTAGGTTGACGGGTTGGATGACTCAACAGCGATCAGGACCGGATAATCGCCGGAATTTTCAATGTTACCCGCTCCGAACGCGGGAGTGATTTCGGCCCTGAAGACCGCCGATTTATCAGATATTCCCGGTAGGACTTCGTAAGTAATTGTGAGAAGATCGATATAACCGCCTTCGAAAGCATCACTCTCGACCCATATAGCGCCGATCTCGTCCTGAACTGTGCTCGATGATTCCGCCTGCCAGTCGAAGACTTCAACGTCAATTAGAAAATCCCCGCCATTTTCAGCATCGTCGACATACCACGCGTCGGAGCCAGTGTCGGTTAGTTCGATTCTGAAAGCTTCGGGAGTGTTAGCGCTGATCGAGAATGCGTCAAGCGGGTAATCGGGAGCGTATGACGGGTCGGGTTCCTCCCACGACGCGCATACCGCGTAACTGTATTCGTACGGTACCCCGTCGAACTGAATTAGGTATTGACGTGTGTTAACCCCGGGATTAATCCCGAACGAACTACGCTCCTCCATGTTAGGCTCGAAGGGATCGTCATTATCGAGGTCATCGTCGAAGTACTTGAACGGGTTAAGAGTCGCTCCGGCGTCATATCCCGGTGCAGCGAGTCCACCCTGGATGTATCCGAAGAGTGTACCGATCGATGTGAACTCACCCGGATTCCACCATCGCGTGTAACCATCCGCGTTTGTCAGAACCGATTCTGTTCCGGGAGTTCCGGGGGAAGTGTTGAACCAGTCCGCGTACAGGAGTCCGGGATCGAATCCTGATGTAATGGAGCCATCCGACATGAAAATTCCGCGGACGTCGAATCCCCTGTACATTCCCATCCCCGGAAAAGGGTGCCTGATTGTTACATCGACCGCAAGGTAATGGTTCGGGATGTCCGACAGTCCGGGATCGATCTGGACGCCAAGCATATGGGTCGGGCTCATCGGGGGCTGAAGGAAATTCACTATGTTCGCGTTGAACATAAGGCCCCTGACCGGAACGACATCAGCCCGGAGGGTGTCCGGGTCGATTCGTATGTCATAGTAGCCCCAGAGGTGATTCCGAACTGCCCCTGAGCCTGTCGATGCTATTTTTTCCTGATCGACAGGAGGCATCGTCGGATTCCGGTCGCCGGAGCATCCTGAAAGAACAATGGCTATTAGAATCAGCGCGAACAGGAATGTTCGCGCGTGGAATTTTTTCTTCATCTCGTTAACTCCCGTTTACTGCATTTCCATATGACCGCGCCTATACCTGATCTCCGTCAGGCCGGACACGCCGCTGAGTGACGAGTAAACTATGTGCCAGTAGCCTGATTCGGATATCACGAAGTCGCTCTCGCTGTTCTCGGGGGAATCCTCACTTACGAGTACGGCATCGCTCCACGATGCGCCACCATCTAGCGAGAATGCCGCATAGATCATGTCACCTTCCCACCATGTGGTTCCGAGGGTGTACGTGTCTTCCCAGTAATAGCCGTCGATCGGTGAGTCGTTGATCTCATCGAGGGACTCGCGGATAACGACCGGATCGCTCCACAAGGTTGCGTCGGCTGAGTACGTGTAGCAGAGTTCGTACATGCCTGAAAGTTCACTGAACCTG
>Ga0272443_10001637_pt1 | contig 31658 bp, 26 predicted proteins | sample SSMAcet12_FD_193581 | JGI IMG/M metagenome (GOLD analysis project Ga0272443, IMG submission 193581) | Marine sediment archaeal communities from Little Sippewissett salt marsh, Falmouth, MA, United States - SSM-Acet-12 | ecosystem: Environmental > Aquatic > Marine > Wetlands > Sediment ... | reverse complement strand
GCCGGTTGTGGCCTGCCGCTCGGCAGCAACCGGGGCGAGAATAAATGAGTTGGCTACGCACGTAGAAGATGATCTGGCGCCCTTTTCGGACGGGGGTTCGATTCCCCCCACCTCCACCAATTTTATTCCCTTCTAAGTCGTTGAAACACACCGATAACTCATTGAAAATCAACGAAATTATGGGATTTTCGAGATGAATAACCCTCTATAAGTATCAATAACTTACAACATAAAATGTCACGATTTTGTCACGGTCAGAATGAAAGCTTCTCTACTTCGGCCCGGTGAATATCGGGTGAAAGATGGGCATAGATCATAGTTGTAGAGATATCAGAATGTCCCAATAGCTCCTTGAGTACCGGGATCGGTGTTCCGGCCATAGCCAAGTGTGAAGCAAACGTATGGCGGAGATCGTGTAGTGTTCCCTTGATGCTAAGCTCCTTAAGAAGGGCTGCAAAATGCTTATAGAATCTATGCTCGCTTTTATGAGGTCTTAAGACGTAGTCGTCTTCGGTCTTGCCCTTTGATAACTTCTTCAGCAAGGGCAAAAGGCTTTTGGAAATTGGGATCCTACGAGGTCTCTTGCCCTTTGGCGAAAAACCATCATAAGGCCATACTCGAAGGTTCTTATTAGGAAAATCAACGTCTCGCCACCTTAGATGAAATAGCTCAGCTCTTCTCATTCCAGTATTAACAAAAATAAGAATTGCACTCTTCAACGGTTCCTGAGCCTCGTCAAGCAGCCGCTTCACTTCATCTTTACTGAAGAAATGGAAGGTTTTCACGATCTTGGGAGACTTAACCTTCGCAATTGGATTACTCTCGATCAACCCCCATTCCGCGGCCTTATTCAAAGCGGATTTGAGAATAGTGATATAGTTCTTTACAGTCTTAGGCTTCCGATCAACTAACACTGTAGCTCTAAATTCGTCCACTAGATTCGGATCAATAGTCCCTATATAGCGAACGCTCTGCCTGGCAAAGAACTCTTGCCAGGCCCTTAATCTGGCCAGATCTGAATGTTTGTCGACATTACTATTTGACTGAATGTAGTCTCGGTACCTTCTGAAGAACTCGCTTACTGTGGCTCGTTTCCCAGCACTTCTTTTGGCGCCGATTTCCCCCTTGAAGATTTTCAGCTTGAGTTCGTTGAGTTTGATTTCGGCTAGTTGTTTATTACCGGTACCGGTGGATACCCTGAATCTTTGCCCATTAACGCTATAATTCATCCACCACGTATTGTCTTTAAAATAGAGTGTTGGCATATAATTAATTTAAACAAAAACGCTGCAAATGGCAAGTCACCGCCCTAACTCTATATTATTCAAGGCAGTCTGAACATAGGGGCTTTGGGTTTGGAGGGGCGTATTTAAAGAATCTAAGGACGACTAGCTTTTCAGCCATGAACTCGCCGTTGATCTTATATCCGCGTAGTCGTTTTTTAGGATCTGGGTGATTAATATACTTATCAATGGTAGCTGGCGACTTTCTGAATATTCTGATAATATCTCGCCTTGACCAAAAGGCTTCCTGCATCAATTCGTCGGGTGTCTTTCTCCTTGGGTGAGGCATTTTAAGTAGCCCCCGAGTAGGCTTTCAGTGTAGCTAGGTAAAGACATCGATCTTGACCGACACACTCAAGGTGCTTTCGAAGTAGACTCGACTCCTTACAGCCATAAGTGTATTCTCTGGCTCCATATGAGTAATCCAGGATCTGTTGGAGCTCCCTTGCGTTAAGAGGTGGCTTGTTTCTCACATTCCACAAAGATTCCAATAGTGTTGCCGCATTGACTTTATTGATATTCGCATTGCGAAGTTCGGTCGCAATTATATGCCCCACCTGGTTTCGTTCCCCTTCAGATACCCCTTTCATGAGCCCATTCCTGACACAGTCTTTGATGATTGGAATTCCAGTCACTCCCTGAACAGGCGGTTTCTCAGATGCAACTTCATTTTCGCCCTTTACTTTTGCCCATGTTTCAGGCAGATTATCCTTAATAATCTGAATTGGGTTGATTCGGCTGGCATTGGCAAGCTTACCATATTGGTCTTTTTCAGGCTTCAGATCCCTATCCACGAAGAGACACCAATTACCGCTCAACTGATGTTTACCAAGGGGTGCTTTGACAAGGCTCCCTAGTCCATTGGAAAGAATGTAGTCTTGCTTGGGAAAAACCTCGTGGCCGAACGCAAATTCCGATGCCAATGCGCGAATAATTCTGTTGGGATAGGCTCTATCAAAAAATATCCAAAGATGATAACCCTTTTTGCCTGAAAATTCTGTAAGGTAGGGGATACCGAAACGTCTCGCGTGATTCTGGACTTCGCGAATCGACGCTTCTTCAAGCTCATCGACATCTATACAAAGCCACTTGGAATGGCTATTAGAGGAACCGTATAGTCCAATGGTCTGATCGCCTTTTAGATGCCGTCTTATAATCTGATCCGTTAACTCGTCTCGGATTACATTATAACCACCGCCATTATTACTGTATTGGATAGGATAGCAATCGGTTCTCTGTACAAATCGATCCTTGAAGAGTTCTATGATTTCTTGTGTTCTTGTCAATCTCACATTCTCCGCTATTCTCTATTCATTGAGAATAGCGGCAGAATGGTTGATTTGATTTCAGTTCATGTATGAGTATTAGATTTTACCGACCATTATGAGTTGAGTCAGTCATTGGAGAGTGATCAGGATGATCTTCTTTACAAAGAATATCGTTGCCTTTGGCCTTTTCCCTTTCATACCAATCTATCAGCAGTTTCACATAAGCTGTTAGATTGTTAAGGCTTTCTATTGCATCTTCTGTAGATAGCTCAGCATTATAATGCTCTCGGAAATGATCCTTAGTCTCTTGAATGTCCTTTTCAGACCATTGAATCATTTGCGTCTCCTTTTGGATCCACCAACATTTTCATCTATTAACTTTTCTACATAATCTTGTATTGTAAGATTCTTATTGGCGACTTGGACTCTCAACCTATGATGAAGTTCTTCGCTGAGTCGAACATGAATCATTTTGGGCTTAGTGTGGGCAGTCTTTTCTCGAGGCATTTTCGTGACCTTTCATTATCATTAGTTATAAATATAACTTGCTGTAAAGATAGAATCCAACTATTTTCTTGGTAGCGTAAATGTATTAATCAGAGGTAAGAAACAATGGACTTTACTAAATTCGAGACAATCTCCATTCGTAATCATTCTGAGTTAAATGAAAAATGGGTGCAAGATAGAATTGCTGAGGATCCATCAATTATTGGTCTTGGTGACGTTATCCTCAAAGATCGGGAAAGAATTCAACCCAGAGCAGGTCGCCTTGATCTACTATTGCAGGATGCGGATTCAAGTCGTAGATATGAAGTTGAAGTTCAGCTTGGGGCTACCGATGAAAGCCATATTATAAGGACCATAGAATACTGGGATATTGAGCGAAAGAGATATCCTCAGTATGAACATACGGCTGTCATTGTCGCCGAGGATATCACTAGCAGATTTCTTAATGTGATAAGTCTCTTCAATGGTATTATACCACTAATTGCAATTCAGATGAGAGCACTTCGATCTGAGGATAAGGTAGGATTGGTATTTACAACCGTGGTTGACCAACTTTCATTGGGTCTTGTTGATGAGGACGAAGAAGGTCAAGAACTGACGGATCGTGCTTACTGGGAATCTAGGGGATCCCAAAAGACAGTAGAATTAGCAGACCAATTACTTGAGCTCGCCAAAGTTCATGATCCAGCATTAGAGTTAAAGTATAACAAATTCTATATAGGCTTAGCTAAGAGTGGCCAACCATGTAACTTTGTCGTTTTTCGGCCAAAGAAAAGCTTTATTCGATTTGAGCCTCGTCTCAAAAATTCCCAAGAAACGCAAGAACGATTAGAAACGGCCGGTTTGGACGTAATGGATTATGACAGTCGCTGGGGTCGTTATCGAATAAGGCTCCAACCAGGTGACGTAGAAAAATACCGGGATATATTAACTGAAGTTGTAACAGAAGCATATGCAGCAATCGCTCAGGAATAGTTGGGCACATTGGACAAAGCAAAAAAACAGGCATTTGTATTAAGAATCGCTCCAAGTGGCATAGATAAAGTTCCAGAAGCTCTCTCAAGGAACCAAATAATTATTGGGTGGGCAGAAGCAAAAAACCTTCTGGATGAATCTCTGTCATGGGAAGAATTTCGCGAGATAATTAGATCAGTCTATTATATATCCGAAACCAATATGAGGAGAGCGGGATCAGCATCTGGTAATATGTGGCGATTTATACGAGATATGAAAGAGAATGATCTTGTGGTTGTACCTCACGAGTCTGAATTCTATGTAGCTCAAGTGAATGGTCCAGCGATATATGATAGTAGTAAAGTGAGTGAAGACTCGGCCTATAGAAGAGAGGTTAGTTGGCTGAATGACAAGAAGCCAATGCCGCGTATGATCGCCAGATCAGCACTTGTATCTCGAATGAAAACACAAAGCACATGTGTATATGCAACAGACATTATCAAAGATATTTATGATAGTCTTGATAAGGCGCAGTTAGATAAAACGCCAACATTCCACTCTGATCTTCAGGCACGATTGATTCTTGAAACATTAAATGAAATTCGATCAGGAAGACTTGACAGTTACAGCTTCGAAAAACTGATCGAAGCTGTCATGAGCGGACTCGGTGCTAGTGACGTTCGAATTGTACCTAGATCTCAAGACAAAGGGGCTGATCTTTTGGCAACTTTTCTTTTAGCGGGTGCTCTCGAGCAAGTTATTGCAATTCAAGCAAAACATTGGCAACCTAAACCTCCTGTGTCAAGAGATGTTGTAAGCCAATTAATACGAGGTATTGAGGCTGAGTCGGCAGATCTAGGTATGGTAATTACTTCGGGGACTATTTCTGACGATGCCTACGATGCCGCAAAAGATTACTATGAAGAAAAGGGTATCAAAATCCAACTAATTGATGGCGAACAGTTTTCAAAGTTGATAGTTGAAAACGGAATTAAGGTTTTATGATACAAATTGATAAGTTTTTAGAATTCAACTATTGGGTATGCCGGACTAGCTCAGAATAGCCTATATGATCCAGCGGAGATTTTAATGGCGAGATCCTGCGATGACAGTATCATTTCAATTAAATCTTTATAGAGCCCCGAGAATCGCTCTGGGGGACTCTCACGAATTAAGGGCGGAAGACATTCACCAAACAATTCAATGATTCCAGCTGTGATGTTTATATGCAATTGCCAATCCGATGGATCAATCGTTGTTACATACACATAATCACGATATTTGCGTATCTCACTTTCTTTGACGATCTGTGAAAGCTTAAAACAAACGTCACCTATATCTTCTTCACCAGAAAACACTGCATCTAGATAGGCAGCCTCATAGCCTCTCGCGCCCTGGTTATTGTTGTATTGACTGAGCAAACTTACTGCCTTTGCTGTGGCTTCTAGCGCTGTCAATATCATTCTCGGTTTCACCCCAATCAAATAAACAGCCTGTAGAAAACCAGCTATTTCTTGGTTGAACTCCACGTGATTTGTAGGAATTCTGTATTGAGCAATATATCTATCTAATACTTGATCAAAAGCATGTGAAATATGAGATGTGTCTAACCGAGCCGACAGTTTTCCGAGAATCTGTAAGGTCATATTTATGACATTTCGCCTATTCGAATTCTTCATACTCGAAGTCTTCTGGTTTTAAATAATCCTTTGATAATACAGCATTAGATAGATCAGAACCGTCGAAATCACTCCTGCTAGATTTAAGCTGGTCTCTTATCATAGCTGATGACAGATAGTAATTGCTATGCGAATATTCGATAATGTCCTCTCGAGAACCTTGATTGAAAGTCTCAATTGGAGGTCGTGTCCGTATCTGTACTATATTGGTCCCTATCCGGGCAATTGCATCACCTACTTCAAAAGTTGATACGTCTTCGGGAGACACTAGACCTTGTAAGTCCTTTGTCAGATATTTGGCGTCATGGATATCTACATTGAATATAATCGTAGATCCAGCGGTGGTAATACTATCACGCATCTTATTGCTAAATTGACCAAGGTATTGATTGGCCAATGTGTAACTTACATTGAATTTCCTTGATTCTACAATTGAGTTTTCTATAGGCGAATCGACAAATCTGTGCGCTTCATCGCAATATATGTGAAACGGTTTTCTCCGATCTTTGGAAATACTACTCCGACTTAGCGTGGCGATGTGCATCAGCGACAATACGAAGCTTCCCAATAAATCTCTAGTTTCGGCACCAACTTCAGACAAATCAATCAAAAGGATTTTACCAGTATCCATTATTTCACGGAATGCTATTTTGCTTTGGGGTTGGGATAACATCAACGCTATCGGCCCGGAAAGCAATAATTTGCTAAGCTTATGCTTTGGCGGACTTAAGTCGGTATTTTTGTTATATAACGTGAAATCAAACTCCCAAAAAGATCGCGCCACATCATTTTCAATGACATCTAACAGCTTGTGTATTAATATTTTGCTTTGCTTTGAATCTTTGCGTAAGAGGTTGTATACATCATGCAGTGTTGCACCGGGTAAATGCAATAGCGCGAATATTGATTGTCTGAAAAAATTCTCTAATCGATCACCCCAACCAGTCACTATATTCTTGATCGCTGCGACAATATTATCAGCGGTTCGTGCAAGATCTTGTCCAGGCGTTGCATGAATAGGATTCCATAGGGGAATCCAGTTAGGATCACCTGGCTGAAAGTATATTGTTCTTTTAACATATTCTTCGGGGATTATGTTTAACAGACGATTTATTAGGTCTCCATGAGGATCAAGTACTGCAACACCAGTATTTTTCTTAATATCATCCAAAATCATATGCTCAAGTACAGTAGACTTTCCCATACCATGTTTTGCGATAAGATGAGTACTTCGAAATCTAATATCATCAGGGATACAGACGATTTTCATTTCATCCGCATTGTTACATACTCCAACTGGAGTGCCAGTTAAAAGACGTCCGTCTTTTACGGGCAGTTTTTTCAGAAGATCTACAGGAAATTCCCTTAGTTCTATTTCGCTTGTTGCAGGAATATGGACCATTCCTGCTAACTCTGAGGTGTTTAGAATAAATCCAGGACGGTATGATATGCCGAGCGCAAACATATTATTAAGAATAGCTGGACTCAGAAAACACGAATACTTTGACTCCGTTAATGTTCGCAGCGGCTTTCCACCATGCTGAAAAAGATTGCCAAAGACCCTCAATTTCTGAATCCTTTTTAAGTTGTCATTATCAGGCCCAAGAACTGCCATTCTTAGAGCGCCAGCGAAAATTGGTTTATCATTGTGTGCTTTAACCCGAACATCTTTTGCCATTCCATGGATTTCACCAGATGGTTGTTGATACAGCATTTGCGGAGACATTGAAAAGCCACTTAGTAGTTTTATTGAGAACTCAAGATCAAGAAGAATATTTATGTTTTCATGCCAATTGTGAGCCTGATTCACAGGTTGAAAAAGAAATTGAATTATTCCGCACTCATCACGATGTAATTCCTTGATAGCTGTTATAGCAGTTTCTAATGGGGATGTTTTAAACTCATTTGGTTGAGTGAACAGATGTGAGTAGGGTGGCATGGGATAATAGTCAACGACTGCAGAGTTTCCCCAATCGTATTTGTTGATGTCTACAGGTAAACCTTGGTGTGGTTCTGTTAATTTGCATTCACAATATTGGCTTGTATATGCGGTTTTGAGAACTTCTACATCGTCGTTATGTACGAGATAGAATAGCCTAATTCCTTCGCTATTGCCTATAATTTCAAATCCCATTCGGTTTTTAATTCCCCCCAAACTTTTTAGAAATAATTCAGCACTCACCCACTCCAATTTATGTGACGGCGAAATCCAGATTCGTAGCCTCACAGGCAGAACGTTGTTTGTATAAGGCTTCTCAATAGCCAAGTCTTTTGGAAGTTGAGAAGTAGATCTTGATAATTCAGGAATTGGAAAGAAGGGTGGCTCGAGATCAACCGGATAAGGAAATATATCAGGACTACATCCTTTTTCTGTCTCAGTTCTAATTATTGATTTAAGCCTACTTGAAAGAAGGGCCGAGTGAGACTGAGATATTATAGCTTTCTCAATAGACATACTACTCCATGGCATTCATTAGCTCATCAATAGTGAAGCGGTAGAGCTACCAACTCGGTTTCAGTTGTAGACTATTTGTTTGTTTCTCTGAATTGCTTAATAATGTGGGGATGTTGACAAAGGACATGTTCGAAATTCTTTATAAGCCAGTAACCTCCCTTTTCTTTCATCTCTATTGGTAAGATATGACCGAATTTGGCAATATATTCTTCAGATAGTGCTTTTACCCCTTTATAGTCAAATCCACCAAGAAAACCCACTACAGACCCCCAGATACGAGACTTAGCTCCTTTTTGAGCATAATGTGAACCAATGCTTTTTAGAACTTGATACAATCCACCATCTATACCTTTTTTTGCCATATTGAAAGCAATTGCACTACCATTCTCGCCGTAGGTTTCATCCAACAACATCATGGCTTCACCCTTAAAGATGTAATCCAATGCATCAGGGTTGGGTTGGCTAGTACCATAAGGTGTTGATGTGAGGCTACTATAGAATAGAAAGATGGTGTCTTTGAATTCTTCCCATGTAGGTGTAACAGCACTGTCAATATCAAGATTATTTAAGGCATCTTCCACAATAGAGCTATAATGGTCGATTGTATTTCTAGGATCAATTTTCTCTAGTAATTCTTCTAATTCAGACATATCGCAATCAGATGTTCCTCTAAACTCTAAATTCTCCCCGCATCACGTGCTCTTTTGATAAGCTTAGGATGATTCATTAGGAATTCCTCCAAATTCAATGAAATAGTAAAGCCATTATCTTCAACAAGATTATTGGGTAACAGATGACCAAATTTTCGAACATATTCTCGGGCAGCGGCTTGTCTTTCTTCGGCGGGAAATACAGATTGCATGAATGTCGCAACCACCGACTGGATGACTGTACTATGTGCTTCTTCGGCAACATGAAACGCTAGGTCTTTTAGAATCTTATAGAACCCACCATCCAAACCCGTTTTTGCCATATTGAAGGCGATGTCAAATCCGTATTCTCCATACATTTTCCTAAGGGCTTCGAATGCTTCTCCTTTCAACCTCCAATGAAGGTCACTTTCATCGATTGGAGTCGTTTTATAAAGGTATGTATTTAAACGATGATAAAAGACCGTAATTCGATCCTCGAACTCTTCTCTGCTCGTAAGCTGAGCTTTGTCGCAGTCATATGAATCAAACGCCTGATCCGCCAATCTGGCTGCTATTTCTATGTTCTTGCTAGGATCAAGCCTAGAAATCATCATGTTAAATTCAGAGATATCCATAGGTATCAGAATCTTCTCAAAAACGACGATGTTTTTTGCAGCATATTGACATATGCCTCAATAAGTTCATCATAGCTGCCAGCATATCGTTCAGGTTGGGATTGGTCTAGATATTGGTTGATATCGGGACCACAATGGTTAATAAACTGCCTTATAATATCTACCTTATCTTCCCATGAATTTGGGCGAACCTCATCATCGAGGACTTTTCGCATATGATTCCTCGTTGAGTCCGCCTTGAGATAATCAGCTATTGAATCAAGAACACCTCTCAGACCACCATTAGTACCCCTATTTGCATCATTGAAAGCCGCAACAAAACTCTCTTTTCCCAATCGGTACTTCTTTTCAATGATCTCTTTTGCTTTTCCTTCTGCTTCTGCAGAAGGTAGCGAGCCGCCACCGGACACACATCTCGTGTAATGGTAATTATAGTAGTCAGCAACGACCTGCGTGAACTCCTCAATTGTCCCGACAATATTTGATTTATACCTATAGGCCATTCTCGCTTCATCGTGTGGAATCCAAATATTCTGTGCCAAGAAATTCTCTTCTAACTGCATCAGGATTGATGACAAAGATCCCATTAATTCTCCTTCTATTTCTAAATCAACCTCATCTTCTCAATCAATTGTTCTGTAGATTTGCTGTATGCTTTAATAATCTCATTGAATCTTTCTGTAAACATTTCCGGAGGAATGTTTCGGATTTCCTCAGGCAAGAACGAATTTACTTGATTCAACAAAGCCATGATTACATTAGTTTTTGTATCAAAACTGAGCGGGTCAATAGCAGTCTTAATGACCATATCTATGTAATCTCTCTGAACTTCAGCTTTGTATGCCGAGGTCATAACATCGAATACAAATCTAAGTCCTCCTCGGGTTCCACTTGTTGCTTCGGCGTACGCGCCCTTTTCCGGCTCGTTACCAAATACAGATTGTGGAATAAGTGCTAACGCGTCCTGAAGTACATGTTTATGGTTAATGTTACCGGAAATTTTACCACAGTATCTCAACATATGGGCATGAAAGCATGATAAGTAATCTAGAAATTCATAATACGTATCGACCGTAATGCAGTTGATTGTATAACTTGCTCTTGCATTATCAATAGGAACCAATACCTCTTTAGCGATATTCTCGGGGGATAACTCAGTCAGCAATGATTGAAGTGTTATATCTGCTGTGGGATTCTTACTGGATTCATTCCCTGGGGCATCAGTATGACTTGTGTATGACTTTGTTTCAAATGCCGCTTTATGGAGCTTGTTAAAATCATCACTCCCATTTGAATCGTCAGCATATTGAATGAGCGTTTTGTAATCCTTGAATGATAATACCGGTAAGAAATCTGAATGCTTCTTAATTCCAGGAGGCAATGAATTAACTACTTTTAACAATTGTTCACCAAAATCCTGAGGATAAGTCTTCTTTCTAATATGGAAGTCTGAATACTCGTGGGTTAATCTTCTTACGCTATCGAAATCTTCATTAAAGAAACATTGCTCAAGTGTATTCCAAAACCTCTTGTCATTGCCATGGCCCAAATATAAAATGACGCTGTTTACAGGATTTGATCCAATGTTCTCATTATCAAGAATGCCGTAGTACCCTTCTTTCAGGCTGGACTTACATATTAGATCATCTGAAAACACCAATCTTGTCAAATCCGACAAATCCCCAATCTTTTCAATCTTCAATGACTTGTTAGTATCAACGATTGCTCTTGTAATTCTATCTGATTCCTTTGGTGTAAGTGCATCAACAGATTTATCTTTATTGAAATCAGGAAATAGCATTCGACGGATATTGCTGGTTACAGAAGCGGCGTATATTTTTTCCGGCAATCCTGACACAGGCCCAACGTAACCATCTGCAGAAATCAAACGACCCGTAATAGCAATATCTTGCGGTATAGGCAGATTCAAGCCGGCTGATAGAAGCGCAAGAAATATGGACAGATCAGCTGAGTATCCCTGTAGGGCAATATTCAAACCCTTAACAGAAGCAGCTTCAATATTTCTGATGGATATTTCATAGCACTTCTTTTCAATGCCGAGTGAACCAGTAATTTTGTCAATCGCATCAAGAATGGTAGTTCTATAGTGTTCAGCTATGCTTGATTCAATTCCAACCTGACCAGGAGTTATGAGTCTCTTTGAGTTATCAGAGTCGCAAATGCGGACATGAATACTGGAAATAACAGCGATACCTTCAATAAGCAGAATGGTATTAGCTGTTCCAACAACATGTGCACTCATTACGACCTCATTTACCTCTAGAGATTGGCGATATTACAATCGTCCCGGTTTCGAGCCCTGGTATTACATTCAGGTTAAAGCTATTGTCACAAATTTCTGTTGAAATCGTGGACTCAACTGTTAGGGGCTCAGTCATGGCAGCTGCAGGATACTCTTTATTTGGAAATGCCTCTGACCATAGGAGACTATTCTTATCCAACCTTGAATGCCATAGAAGCCGCCCATTTGACAATCTGATAGAATAATCACCAGGGGAGATTCCTCTTATCACAAATATATCTTTGGATGAATCAGGATCAAATGTGTTAATGGTTTGATCATTCCTAACTATCTCAATTAAGAGAGGAGCTTGGGTTTCTATATAGGTCTCAATTTCATTTTTCAAATCTTCAAAATCAATATCAGCCTTGAAATAATCTAGTACTGTTTGTTTTTCACCCACAGATCCATCAAAATCATTTAAGAAAATTTCAATAGCATTTTGCAGATTGAACCAATATTCGATTGAATCTTTGATTTCTGAATCATTCGACAATTCTTTCTCTATTACATTAATGAACTTGAGGAAATTCACATAACCGGCTTTATATTCTACCCGCATAGATAGTGACTTAATATCACTTATCGCATCCTGCAAAGCTGACTGTGGTGTTCGGCTTTCGAGTGCTTTCTGAAGCAGTTCAATAAAATAGAGGTGTCGGTTCTGCATTTTACTCATTTTTCACCTCATTACCGCTTTTCTTTAGAATATCTTTAACAGCTCGCATAACACCGGCTTCCTCTGCAATCTCTAACCAGACATGATTTGAACCGAGGACGCGTGCAGTGTTATGCCAAAGATCAGGAATTGAAGACTTCTCACCGCTTTCTGAATTGTCCCCCCAATGGCTACCCGCAAATCTGCTAAATGTTGACCTACTTAATCCAAAATCACTCGCAATTACCTGATCTTCAAAAACTTCTTCGGATAAGTCGTCAAATATTCGGATGATCAGCTGCTCTAAGGTTGGTTTACCTAGTTTTCTTATTGCGGGCCGTAGTCTATCAAAATGACCTATTTTCTCCGAAGCGACAATATTGGCCAGTCCCGATACTTTTAAATTATTGGAGACTTCTACGTGACCCGGATTCGAGGCGACAACATTGTGGTCTTCAATTGAAAGAATACGGTTGTTGAAGAAACTCGCGTCTATCCTTGATTGTAACCTATCACGTTCCTCTTTAACATCAACAACTACATCTGATTTTTCATTTTCAAGCCATTCACGGAATACCTTGGCATCCAATTCTATCGGATACCATAGCTTTACAACTTTGTCTTCAACTTTCCAATTATAGCAAATCGCAAATTCTCGTTTATTCCTTAGAAATTCAAGCCGAGACAAATTGAAGTGTTTAACCACCATCCGCTGAAGCACATCGCATATGGTTTGTTCTTCATCGATAGCAGAATGATTGGGATTTTTCTCTTTCCAGTTATTCATAATAGTCAATACTGCTCCATAGTAATTGCGGCAGTCTACTTGTCTCTGTTTCAGTTTATGATTCGATTTTTTACTATATTCTGTTGTCTTCGTTTGTTGTGGCAGGTTTGTAAACTTGTCCAAAGTCAGATCATAGGAGAACTCAGCCAGATCCTCAGACAAGGCTACTGAAACTGATTTTTTGAGATATCCTTCTCTCAAAATCCAAAGGAATTCCGAAAGTAGCAGGCGACGTTTATTAGAATAGAATAACCGGCGATTTGAAAGTAGCTCATTAAGGGCGTCTCGATCAGATCTCGAGACGATAAGCTCAATCAGGTTAAGAGTTGAGATGTATCTCATGTCAATTCTGCTATCTGACATTATCATCTAAAATAGGATTGTTTCGAATACTTCCATTTTGACAATCCTGTATTCCTCAATAGTGAATAGACTGTTGACATCCACAGGCCTATGATATCCGCATGATGGGCAAGTCACACCGAAAGCTTCATCAAAATGGTCATTACAAAGACCACATCTGATTTGTCCATTCTCATCTATTAAAAGTAACCCGCCGCATTCATCATTTATATGAATGAGATCATAACGGATATACCCACATTCAGGGCACTTTATAGAAACGGTTTTCTCCACCTGTATACTACGACCCAAGGATCACTAAGTAGTTAAACATCACTGCCATATAGGTCACTCCAGATATTCTTCATGATTATCGTCAGCACCTTCGGTTACGAACCGCACCTGGACTTTCTTCTTTAGAACCGATGCAATCCGATTGAGCATTGCAGTAGTATGTCCACCATAGTTGGGATTCTCAAGTCTGCAAATAGCGGATGCATGGGTTCCAATTAGCTTGGCAAGCTCTCGTTGACTTAGACCGGCCTCGGTTCGCATTCGATAAATTTGGGAGGCTATTTCAGCATTCACATTTTGATAAGAGAGTTCTGCCACTTTACTCAACCTCCAACCTCATAAGAAATAATTTTCCACCAAATTAACAATATTGTGAACAAAGTCAAGAGAATCACGCGAATTATCGCATAGACCTGAAAGCCGTAAATCAAAATCTCTACGGTTATTGACCATGATTACATTCGGTTATAACAGCATAAACTCAGACAAACTCGGATAAACGGCTTGACTTTTTATGAGAGAACAGTGTATATTCCTTGTTCAAGTATCGGTATGCCACAAAGATACTGAGCCATGACCATTACATGGCCAAAACCGAGCTTGATGTGAGATTTGACATTATTCAGATGACAATGCAAAACTGATTAGTTGGAGAAAATGATGGAAGATCGATGGTTCTCCGTTGATGAAATTGCCAATCATCTTGGTGTCAAACGTGATACCGTTTACAAGTGGGTAAGTGAACGGCAATTGCCAGGTCACAAAATCGGTCGACTCTGGAAATTCAAAAAGCAAGAAGTTGATGATTGGGTAAAATCAGGAGGGGCGAATAATTTTGAATCTCGTGAGGACCGATTGCCAAATGATTAATGCTGAATTAATTCAGGTGTTTATTCCAAGTGGGGATCTAATAAAATGACGACACCTTACCATAGTCAATATTTCGCAACGGCATTAAGTCTGAAGGATACAGATGGTAGTGTTGAGTCGTTATCTCGGTCAATAGCAAATGCACGTCTTGATTTAAATCCCCACCAAATTGATGCGGCATTGTTCGCTCTCCGCTCACCATTATCAAACGGGGTCATTTTTGCTGATGAAGTAGGACTTGGAAAAACTATTGAAGCCGGTCTTGTCTTATCGCAGCGCTGGGTTGAAAGAAGTCGACGGATACTCATTATTGTTCCAGCGATGCTTCGTAAGCAATGGGAACAGGAACTTGCAGACAAGTTCTATTTGTCATCCGTTATTCTCGATACTAAAGCTTTTAATAAATACCTGAAAGACGGACTGACAAATCCATTCAACCAAGATAGCAATATTGTTATTTGTTCCTACCACTTTGCTTCGGCCAAAATCTCTGAGATTAGTCGAGTACCATGGGATCTAGTGGTTATAGATGAGGCACACCGGTTACGCAATGTATACCGTTCACGTAATAAAACTGATCCCGTTGCCAAAAAATCAATGGCTCATAAAATAGCAGACGGAATAAGTGAAGCACCAAAACTTCTTCTGACAGCAACACCTTTGCAGAATTCATTGATGGAGCTTTACGGGCTAGTTAGTGTTATCGATGAGCACGTCTTTGGTGATTCATTGTCCTTCAGGGAGCAGTTTATTCGCACATCAAATGAGGAATTGCGTAACGATGAACTAAAAACTCGCCTACAACCACTTAGTATCAGAACATTACGGAAGCAGGTTACAGAATATGTACCTTTTACAAGACGAGTTCCTTTAACACAAGACTTTCTCCCTAGCGATGCCGAGCAGGAGCTATATGAAAATGTTTCAAACTATCTACAGCGTGAATGTTTGATTGCTCTTCCGGCCAGTCAGCGACAGCTAATAACTCTTGTTCTGAGAAAGTTACTTGCCTCATCTACTTTTGCAATTGGTCGCACTTTGCGAAGACTTGTTAAGCGTCTAGAAAATATTAAGAAAGACATCGAGCTATTAGATGATGAGGATATCGAAGCAATTGATGAACTTGAGGATGAATGGCATACCAATAATGACATCGTTTCCCCTGAGATTCAAAAAATCGACGCAACGATGTTGAAGGAAGAGTTAAATGAGCTTCATCGTTATGCTGATCTTGCTGAGAGTATCCACAACAATGCTAAAGGAGAAGCATTAATACCTGCACTCCATTATGCGTTCCATCAGACAGAAAAGCTCGGGGCTAGACGAAAAGCAGTGATTTTCACAGAATCCCGTCGGACTCAGGATTATCTTTTTGAATTCTTGACAGAAAATGGATATGAAGGCGAACTAGTAACAATAAACGGCTCGAACACTGATTTGCACTCCAAAGAAATCTACAGTCAGTGGTTGATGAAGAATGAGGGTACCGACAGAATTAGCGGCTCAAAGCCTGTTGATATAAAGGCTGCGATTATAGAGCATTTCAGAGATAAAGCTGCCATCCTAATAGCAACTGAAGCAGCAGCAGAGGGTGTAAACCTCCAATTCGCTTCGTTAGTTGTGAACTATGACCTTCCTTGGAATCCTCAGCGTATCGAACAACGTATAGGTCGTTGTCATCGGTATGGCCAAAAGCATGACGTTGTCGTTGTCAATTTCTTAAACCGGCGAAATGAAGCTGACCAACGAGTATTTCAGCTACTAAGTGAGAAATTCCGACTCTTTGACGGAGTATTTGGGGCGAGCGATGAAGTACTTGGTGCCTTGGAATCAGGCGTAGATATAGAACGTAGAATAGCTCAGGTTTATCAGGAATGTAGAACTTCAGAGGAAATCCAGATAGCTTTTGATTCAATCCAGGCTGAATTGGATGACCAAATACAATCACGTTTGGCAGAGACTCGGCAGAGTCTCTTGGAGAATTTCGATGAAGAAGTCAGATCCCGCCTAAAAGTAAGCCAGGAAAAAACGCTTGAGACTTTGTCACGAAGAGAACGATGGCTACTTGATCTAACTAGTAATGAACTTGATGGGCGGGCGGAATTTGATCCTGAACATCCTCGATTTCTTTACGCCGGCCAAGATGCTCGTAAGGGATGGTATAACCTTGATTGGAAGGAAGCTGAAGCAAGGAATGAGTATTTTTATCGGCAAGACCATTCGCTTGCAACTCAGATTATCGAACAGGCATTATCTCGCCAGCTATCTCCAGTAGAATTAACATTTGATTACTCATCCTACGGCTCCAAGATTAGCATTATCGAGCCACTAGTGGGAGAAACAGGGTGGCTTGAGATATCCAAACTCACAGTTAAGGCTGTGAGCACTAATGAGTATCTGATTTTTGCAGCAAAAACTGAATCTGGTCAAATACTCGACGATGAGACATGCAGCAAACTCTTTCTTTTACCGGGACGGACTGGTGAAACCTGTAGCGAAGTGCCCGATTTATCACCAATTCGACAAAATCAAATGCAAAGCAAACTTGATGCGATCGATAAGCGAAATGGTCTATTATTCGATGAAGAAGTTCTGAAACTTGATAGATGGTCAGAAGACCTCAAATTGGGATTAGAGCGAGAGATAAAGGAGATCGATAAACAGATACGAGAAGCACGAAAAACTTCAGCGCTTGCACAATCATTACAGGACAAACTTGAAGCACAAAAGGTAATCAAATCTTTGGAGAAAACTAGAAATACAAAACGCCGAGACCTATTTGTCGCTCAAGATGCTATCGATGAGCAGCGAGAGCAACTTATTGATAACATAGAAAAGCAACTAAAGCAACGACGATCAATTCAAGAAGTATTCGTGATATACTGGAGTGTAGTTTAGAGGAGGGTTGATTAGATGCCGGATGATCCTAATGGAGATTCACCAAACACTCAATTGGCAAAGACGATTGTTGAAAAACTCATCGATGAAGGCTTGATTCCTGAAAATAAAAAGTCTGAGCTCGAAGCGGGACTGACTGGATCGGGTGTTAGTCAAGATGATTGGAATCTGTGGGCAGATTTGTCAAGTTCACCTCCCCAAGAAGAGGAGCCTTCAGATGTCTAATCCTATTTCGCAGATTGAACTATCAAATTTCCGTGGAGCGACAAACTCCGTTACAATTGATCTTGATAGCTCAAAGGATATGACTTTGGTGTTTGGAGAGAATGGGAGTGGCAAGTCAACCATCCTAGATGCTATAGATGTAGTCTGCAATGGGACAACAGGATCACTCCAAGATATTAGTGTAGGAAGAAGTGCAATACAATATCTCTGTTCTTTGGGAGCCGCGGCGAATTCTTTGAACATAACAGTTCATTCGGGAACTGACACGTGGATCGCGGCAGTGCAGAGATCAACTGTAACTGTAACAGGAAATGCCAACAAACCACGGGTGAATATACTAAGGCGAAACAAGATTCTGGACTTGGTGACAGCTCAGCCACGTGAAAGATACAGAGCACTCGAATCATTTATCGATACGTCTGGCGTAGAATCTTCGGAAGAAAACCTACGATTGAAATTGAGGGAGATCAATACTGAACTCGAAAAACTTGCTGACCGTCTGATTTCTCAAAAAGACCAACTACATGAAGTATGGGAAGGAGAAGGTACTCCAGGAGGATTTTCAGATGCTTTCGAATGGGCAAAGAGTAAAGTGTCTTCAGGAAGCGCAGAACTGTCGGCTAAACTGAACAATTTCAACTCTGTGGCTAATTGTCTAGACGATGCCACTGAATCCAAGCGATTGCATATTGAGGTATTAGCTGAGTTGGATCAGGCAAATATGCATCTGCACGAAGTGAAGACCGAAGTAGAAGAGTCGCCTGGAATAGATCCATTAACTTCAATCAAGCTGATCGATTCCCTTTCGAAGGCCAAAGATTACATTGATTCAGACAGTGAACTCACCAAATGTCCAACATGCCTTCGAGATATTCCAAGAGATGAACTATTAGCGATAGTTAATACCCAGCTTTCCGAGCAAAGTCATCTGAAATCACTTAGTGATAAAATGGCACAAGCGAATGCCAGCGTTGAAAGAGTCAAGGCGAGAGTGGATGACAGAATAGCAACTTTTATCGAGAAATCCCAGCTCCTTGCCCAAGTGAGTGAAGGAAAAGGGATTGAACATATCGACAACCTAACACTTTCATGGCCTGAATGGTCACAGCCTGAAATTGATGTGTCGCTATTACAAGAGAATCTGCAGAAAATAGAATCGACAAAGGATGATATCATAGAGGTCCGTGACAATGTACAGAAAGATGTAAATCAACACAATACGATCAAGCAACTGTACGATGGTATTACGAGGACCGAGAATGAAGCGAAAGATCTTGAGAGGATCCGAGACAGGTTACAAAAGTGTCATGAAATAGTCCACAATATGCGCATCAGTTTTGTAGACAATATATTGAGCAGTATAGCGGCAGAAGCTAATCGATTGTACCAACAGATACATCCGGGAGAACAGATAAATATAAGTGCACTTAAGATGGATCCTGCTCAGAGAGGTTCTGTGCTTCAAACCGGAGAATTTCATGGGCATGAGGAAATTTTACCACAAGCTGTTTATAGTGAATCACACATGGATACACTTGGTTTTTGTGTGTGGTTGGCTCTCGCTAAACAGAAAACACCATCAGATACGGTCTTGCTTATCGACGACACTTTTACTTCAGTCGACAATCAACACCTACAGCGGATCATAGACCTTTTATCCTCGGAGGCTCCCAATTTCCTCCAAGTAATTTTAACTACGCACTACAGACTTTGGTGGGATAGATGCCAACACAGCCTATCAATTCAGAGATTGCAGTTAGGTCAATGGGATGTTAGCAACGGAATAGTCTTACAAAATATGTCAAGAGTGTTGGATCAGCTTCGAGAAGCTGTTGCCGAGCCAATAATAGATAGGCAACTTATTTCATCTAAATCTGGAATACTTCTCGAAAATATACTCTGGTCACTGTCGCTCGTGTATAAACGACCTGTACCAGCCACTGAAGACAATCAACACACACTCGGTGAACTTTATAACGCTTGTAGTAGGTTATTTAATCGTCATTCTCTCACGGTGCAGCATGATGAGAACTGGAATGACGAGAGTTCCCCAGAATCGTGGCAGGATTCCGATGTTTTATCACCGTTTACAACGATCGGTCAATTTCAGTTAATTCGTAACCAGGTGGGTTGTCACTTCAATGAACCCGGAGCTCACATCCCAGATAGAGAAGTAAAAGAGTTTGGGATGGCAACTATTGCATTAGTAGAAGGTATTTGCTGCCCATGTTGTGGATTCTTAGCCTCAAAACCAACCACTGATGGAACAGCCTTGAGGTGTAAGTGCCCAAAACAAGCAGTGCGTATGACGCCTGTTAGAATATCTTAAGGGAAATAATGGCCAGGGATAGAAGAAGAATTGAACTTATGAAACAGGCAATTGAGTCATGAAATCGAGATCAAGGACATTGGAAGGTAAATCGATAGCATCAATGCTATCAGCAATAGAGATCTACAATAAGCCAGATTTCAAGTATAGAGAAGAGACTTTTGCTATACTGGCGACTAATGCATGGGAGTTGTTACTGAAAGCTCGAATCCTCCAATTGGCAGACAATAAAGTGTCGTCGATAGTCAAATATGAACGTCGAGTGAATAAGGATAAAACTCTGTCAAAAAAGAAGTATAAGAGTAAGAATAGATCCGGGAATTTCAATACAATAGGTCTTTTCAAGGCCTATGACATACTGATAAACGAATATGGGGACAAGATACAGGCTATTGTTAGGAAAAACTTAGAAGCGCTGGTTGAAGTGCGAGACAATTCGGTCCATTTCATGAATAAAGACTTCACACTCTCAAAGAAAATTCATGAAATAGGAACGGCATCGATTAGGAACTACATTCAGCTTCGCAAATTGTGGTTTGGGCTAAGTGTTGCAGACTATGACATCTTTTTAATGCCAATCGGATTTGTAAGTAACATCTCAAGTGCAGATGCAGTTTCCATTAGTGGTGAAGAGAAAAGACTGATAGAATATATCGCTGACACAGAAAAGCAGTCGAGGAAGCCTGAGACGGACGAGTTTGCATTTACTTTGAATATTGATATCAAGTTCAACAAAGTCAGCAAATCAAAGCATGCAACTGAGGTTAGAATAACCAATGACGATAGTGCTTTACCAGTGCAAATTACTGAGGAAGATTTTCGCGAGAAGTATCCTTGGGATTATGGGATTCTAACAACGCGATTGGCTAAGAGGTATGATGATTTCAAGCAGAATCAGCAGTATCACAAATTGCGTAAAAAGCTGGAAAGACAAGCCAAGTTTTGTAGAGTAAGATTACTTGATCCCAGTAATCCAAACTCTACGCAGAAGAAATTTTACAATCCCAACATAGTGAAGGAATTTGATAAGCACTACAAAGGGCGGAAGTAAAAGAAAGTTGGTATATGGCAAAGAAAAAAACAAAGCTTGAACTTACATGGATAGGTAAAGAGAATCGGCCAAAGCTGGAGCCGAGGATATTGATAGAAGACCAGGATAAATCCTATCACGCAGAACAACGTCATAGCGAAAATGACCTTTTCGATAACAAACTCATATTTGGTGATAATCTATTAGCCTTAAAGGCACTTGAACAGGAATATACAGGTAAAGTAAAATGCATATTTATTGATCCACCATATAATACCGGCAGTGCTTGGGAGCACTATGAGGATGGATTGGAGCATTCTTTATGGCTATCTTTGATGCGGGATAGACTTGAGGTACTAAGAAATCTACTAAGACCTGATGGTTCAATATGGATAACAATCGATGATAACGAGTGCCACTATCTCAAAATGGTTTGTGATGAGATATATGGTCGTAGTAATTTCTTTGCGAATATTATATGGAATCATAGTGTTCAGGCAAAAGGTTACAGCGGCAAATTTTCCATTCATCATAACTATATATTGGTCTATCGCCGATCTGATCAATTCATATTGCATGATTTACCTAGAGAAGCATCTCATAATGTTAATTATTCAAACCCAGATAATGATCCTAGGGGATTATGGAGATCTGGTGATGTTAGAAATTCTCTCTATAGACCAAATTTAATGTATAACATAACAACACCGAGTGGTAAAACAATTAAACATCCCCCAAAGGGGTGGAGATTTAGTAAGGAGACATTTGAAAAGGAATTGAGTGAAGGGAAAATAATATTCTCCAAGGATGAAAAGCGCATAATTAGAAAAATATATCTTGCCGATCAAAAAGGACGAGTCCCAGAATCAATTTGGTTTGGGAGTGATGTTGGCACAACGCGAGAAGCGAATGGAGAAATTAAGGCTCTAATTGCTGGTGAGTTTTTTGAAACACCAAAACCAGAGCGTCTAATCGAACGTGTATTGAAACTATCCACAAATGAAAATGATATTGTTCTGGATTCCTTTTTGGGTTCAGGAACGACGGCAGCCGTTGCTCACAAAATGAATCGTCGTTGGATAGGGATTGAATTAGGAAACCATTGTCATACTCATTGCATACCTAGATTACAAAAGGTTGTTAATGGCGAGGATCCTGGCGGAGTTACAGAGTTGGTAAATTGGAAAGGTGGAGGTGGATTTCGTTATTACCAATTGGGGCCGTCTCTTATAATCAATGATGAATGGGGGAACCCAGTCATCAATACCGAGTTCAATGCAGAAATGTTGGCCGAAGCAATGTGTAAATTAGAAGGTTTCGAGTACGCCCCTAGCGATGAGAATTATTGGATTCATGGTAAGAGCACAGAAACTGATTTTATCTTTGTAACGACACAATTCATGAGCAAAGAGATGTTGACTAAAATCAGCGATGAGGTAGGACCCAAACGAAGTCTTTTAATCTGTTGTTCTGCTTTCCGATGTAATCCGATTCAATTCTCAAATCTAACACTTAAAAAGATCCCTAAGGCGGTTCTCAAGAAATGCGAATGGGGGCACGACGACTATAGCTTAGAAATCAAGAATCTACCTGACGCTCCTCCGGAACCGGAGGAATCGACAAACGAGGTGGCTGAAAAGCCCGGTCGGAAGTTCGGTAAGGAAAATAAAGCACAAACGAGCCTATTCGAGACGGGGGATGAAAAGTGAGTATACAGCACGTAAATAGTATTAGTAATCGTCTTAGCCTTCGCCCTCCCCAACGAGATTCACTGGAAATTCTTGCCCGTATTTTCGAAATTACTACTCTTGAAAAAAATGGCAATACCGCTCAGGCATTAGACATTATAAGAAGCGAATTTGACACAGTTGAGGATTTTGAACGAGATTTCCCATCTTTGTGCTTTGCAATAGCGACAGGTGTTGGCAAGACAAGGTTGATGGGTGCGTTTATCACTTACTTATTTCTAAGCGAAGAAATCCGCCACTTTTTTGTTCTAGCACCAAACCTGACCATTTACAACAAGCTGATAACCGACTTTACGCCAAACACACCGAAGTATGTTTTTCAGGGAATTTCGCAATTTGCAGTGGATCCGCCTGAGATCATTACCGGGGATAATTACGAAAGTGGAAGAGGAGTTGGCGGAGATCTGTTTGGAGGCGTACATATTAATATCTTCAATATCTCCAAAATCAACAGCGAAGTTCGTGGTGGGAAGTCACCTCGGATCAAGCGTCTCGGTGAATATATTGGTCAGAGCTATTTTGATTATTTAGCAGGCTTGGATGATCTTGTAATGCTAATGGATGAATCTCATCGTTATCGTGCAAGCGCTGGAGTAAAAGCAATTAATGAATTGAATCCGATTCTTGGCTTGGAGTTGACCGCAACTCCTCAAATCGAAAAGGGACAGAATACACAGCTATTTAAGAATGTGATTTACAGTTACCCTCTTAGTAGTGCCATGAATGATGGGTTTGTAAAGGAACCAGCGGTCGCTACCAGAGAGAATTTTGATCCTGCAAACTATTCTGTAGATGGACTTGAAAAGGTAAAGCTTGAGGATGGGGTTCGCATTCATGAGAACACAAAGGTCGAATTGGAAGTCTATGCGCGCAACAATGACGAACACATGGTCAAACCATTTATGCTTGTTGTGGCTCAAGATACGACCCATGCAAATGCATTACAGCAGGTAATAGAGGCGGATGATTTCTTTGAGGGGCGCTATAAAGGGAAGGTGATTACCGTCCACTCCAATATTCGTGGTGAAGAAAAGGATGAAGTTGTTGAGCAACTCCTGAATGTTGAAGACTCCGAAAATCTTGTAGAAATTGTTATCCATGTCAATATGCTTAAAGAGGGATGGGACGTTACTAATTTGTACACGATTGTTCCCCTCCGTGCCGCAAACTCACGCACCCTTGTCGAGCAATCAATTGGTAGGGGATTACGTCTTCCCTATGGAAAGCGGGTCTCAGTTCCGGCGGTCGACCGCCTGACTATCGTATCGCACGACAAGTTTCAGGAAATAATCGATCATGCTAACGATCCCAATTCAATTATCCGTACCGGAATAATTATTGGCAAGGATATTCCTGAAGCGGGCAAAAAGGCCGTTGTTGTTGCATCAAGATTTGAGACTGCCATTACAGGGACTAGTGAGGTACCGGAAAGTACAGATGTCGTTCAGGAGACGTTAGGCTTCATTGAAACGACCGAAGAAAGAGAAGTGGCGCAGGCCACATTCCAGGTGATAAAGCAATATGAAACGCTTCGTGGAAGTGAGCAACTTCAAGAAAACGAAGTTCAGGCGGAGATCAAGAAAAAGGTTGAAGAGATCGTACGCCCAAAACAAGGATTAGTATTTGATACGCTTGGCGATGACAAAGTTAAGGAAATCGTTAAAGAAACAACGACGCTTTATCAGAATTTGTCCATTGATATTCCCAAGATCGTTGTTGTGCCAAAAGGTGAAGTTGTATGTGGTTACGAAGACTTTGATATGGACACCAGTAACATAAATCTTCAGCCAGTGGCGCAAGACATCCTAATTCAACATCTTCATGATATGCAAAGATATAAGCTACGAGATGGTTCAGGAATCATAAAGGAGAAGCGGCCCGAGGATTATTTGGTTAGAGGATTAATTGACTTCAATGACATCAGTTATGACGACCACGCAAAATTACTATATAAACTCTCGGGACAAGTGGTAGCGCATTTGAGGACATACTTGGTAGAAGAAGATGACGTTTTAAACGTTCTCCAGTATCACCAGCAGGCACTCGTTAACTTGATCCATTCTCAGATGCAAGTGCATTTTGTTGAGTCGGCAACATCTTATGAAGCTCACGTAACTAAAGGTTTCCGCACATTAAGACCAAACAATTACACAGCTGACAAAAATGATAATGTTCGCAATTTTCGGATACCCATACCTGATGGTGAGAAAACACGAATCAAAGGCATGCTCTTTTGCGGCTTTGAAAAATGCTTGTATTCAATTCAGAAATTTGACTCAGACTCTGAAAGACGATTCGCAGTAATCCTTGAAAATGATAAGGACGTTAAAAAATGGTTTAAACCATCCAAAGGTGATTTCCAGATTCACTATAGTCACGATGCGTCCTATGAACCCGACTTTGTTATTGAAACTGATGACGCCAAATTTCTTTGCGAACCAAAACAAGCAAGTGAGATGACCGATGAGGTAGTTTTAATGAAGGCTGATGCGGCTGCGGTATGGTGCAAACGAGCTTCCGAGCACGCTGTAGGTGTTGGAGGTATACCATGGAAATACTTATTAATTCCACATGATCAGATATCTGACCAGATGACGTTTTCCGGACTTGAATCAAAATGGACTTATCAGCCAAGATAAAACTAAGAGAGGATTAGAGATTGAGCAAATTTCTCCATACTGGTGACTGGCAATTGGGGATGACCCGGCACTTCTTCTCTGAAGGAGTCCAAGAACGATTTGCTCAATCCCGATTTGATGCCATACGCGAGCTCGGGCGCATTGTCAAAGAGGAAAACTGCGAGTTCATGGTAGTGTGCGGTGATGTATTCGAGTCGAACCTGGTTGACCGTAAAACAGTTTTGCGTGCTCTAGAGGCATTAAAAGAGGTGCCAGTTCCTGTATACCTACTGCCTGGAAACCATGATCCACTCAATGCCGCCTCAGTTTTTCGCAGTACAACTTTTTTGGAGCAAAAACCAACACATGTTCATGTGATCGAGGACACGACTCCCATTCATGTTAACGATGGTATTGAGATTGTAGGAATTCCATGGACATCAAAACGTCCCCTTCAAGACTTGGTTGCCTTAGTAATCGAAGAATTGGAACCAGCCAGCGATAAGGTACGTGTCTGTGTTGCCCACGGGATGGTAGATAGCCTTTCTCCAGATCCAAGTGATCCAGCACTAGTGTCGCTTGGGGTTTCTGAAAAAGCTATTTCGCAGAAGAAGATGCATTACTTGGCTCTCGGAGATCGACACTCACTCACAAAGGTTGGTGATAGTGGCTGTATATGGTACGCCGGAACTCCCGAGCAAACGGATTATAGTGAAGTGAAGCCCGGACATGCCCTTGTTACTACAATAAACAAAGAAGGTCGTGTAACCACGAAGGATGTGAGTGTCGGCCGATGGAAGTTTGTCAAGCGTGAACAGATAGACATTAACACAAAGGATGATATTGAAGCCCTTCAAGGCTGGTTTGAGAATCTTGAGGATAAAGAACGAACCGTTGTCAAATTACGGCTAATCGGAGCACTCTCCCTTTCTTTGCAGGGCGAACTTGATGAACTAATTTCTCATTTTGGCGAGATTCTGGGTGCAGTTGAATTCCGCACGGAAAATCTCATAATCATGCCTGAAGATGACGACTTCAAAGACTTAGGTTTTTCTGGGTTTGCCAGTTGCACCGTTGACCGTCTACGATCCAACATTGAAGAACTAGGAGAGGAAAATGCAACAACTTCACGGGACGCACTCGCTCTTCTAGTAAGGCTTGCGGGGAGGGAGTCATGAGACTTCTCCGCCTTCGTCTGACAAATTACCGGGGAATTGATAAATCAGAGGTCCGATTTAGTCCCCAGGGAATCACCATTGTTGAAGGACCTAATGAAACAGGAAAAACCAGCCTCAGTGAATCAATCACCCTTCTTTTCGAATATCTCGACTCAAGCAAGCATAATGCGGTTAAGGCTATTAAACCTGTAGCTCGTGACGAAGGTCCGGAGATTGAACTGGAAGCGGAAAGCGGTCCGTATATCTTTACCTACGCTAAAAGGTTTCTTAAAAAACCAGAGACCGTACTTACAATTAAAAGCCCAAAACCAGAAAACTATACTGGCCGTGAAGCTCATGAACGAGCCGAGAATATATTGCGAGAAACTATAGATATAGACTTGTGGAAAGCACTATGGATACAGCAGGGTGAGGAAATTAATCAAGCTGACTTATCAAAGCAAACATCATTATCCGCTGCACTCGATATTGCTGCAGGTGGTCACCAGGCGGACCCTCGAGAAGAAAATCTCTTCAATAAAGTGCAAAATGAATTTAGCCGCTATTTCACTGAACGAGGTAATGTAAGAAAAGAATTACAGGAATCTCAAAAGGCCTTAGATGAAACAGAATCAGAAGTCCGATCTCTGACAACTCAGATACAAGACCTTGAGAAGGATATTGTACGAGCTGCTGAGCTTGGCACGGAAATGGAACAGTTAAGAAAGCAAGAGGCAGAGCTTAAATCAAGCATCACCGACTACACTAAGTCTCTCGACGAGATACAAAGTCTGGAATCTGCATTAGAAACAGCCCGTCTCAAGTTGGAATCTCAACAGAAATCTGAAGAAGCCTCAAAGCGCGAAAAGGAAGTGCGCCAAGATTTGATTGATGCTGTTTCTAAGGCTAAGGAGGAACACACTACACTCACAGAGAATAGTACTTCATCTTCCACTTCAATCAATAATGCTGAGACTGAGCTGGAAAGGATAAAACTAGAAGCAACTAAAGCTGATAACCAGCGAAAAGAGGCTGAAGAACTCCTTAAGCTCCGTCGGGCAGACTTTGATTATTTTAACAATAAATTATTTTTGGAACAACTTAAGGAACGTAAGGATCGAATAGACCGAGCCCGGGAAGAGGAGTCTCTGGCAGTTGACTTGTTGGCTTCGAACAATGTAGATGAAAATGCATTGAACTCTATTCAGGAAGCTGAACGGTCGGTTATTGCAGCACAGGCTAAGCTAGAGACAGGTGCCCCGAATGTCTTGCTGAGAGGGCTGAGCGATTTCAACGTCCTAATTGATGGGAAAAAAACCGAAATATCCAAGAATGATGAGTTGAATTTTTCCGTTTCTGACCGAATCCAAATTACAATTCCGAGGGCGTTGCAGATGGATGTGACAGCTGGGTCCAGTTCATCAGATCTCCTAAAAAAGGTCGAAGAAGCCAAGCAGAAGCTTGACAGTATTTGCAGTGATTTGGGTGTAAGCAATGCGAATGAGGCCAGGCAATTCTATGATGAGAGACGGGTGGCGCAACAGTCTATTACAAGACAGAAAGAGATCGAGAAAGAGAATCTTCGAGATTTGACATACGTGGAGTTGGATAGGAAAGTCATAGGACTTGGTAAAGGAGTTCCAGCCTACCCCTCAACCAGGATATCAGAACCAAAGCTCCCTGAAACTCTTGAAATCGCAAAGAAGGAACTCCTTAAAGCAGAGGAGGAGATTGAAAGGGCCAACGAGGTATGGGAGGATGCCAGAACAAAACTGGATACGGCCCGAAACGTACGCGACTTAATGAAGGAGAAAAACGATAAAGTGCGTGTTGAACTCGATCTCAAGACCGAAGAGTTAAATCGTGTTGAAGACGAGCTTGTACGATCACGGAAGGTAAAAAGCGATAATGAGTTAGAGGGTGAACTCTCCAATATCGCGGAGGCCGTCAAGAAAGAGGAAGAAAACCTAGAATCTGCCGAGAAAAACCTCAGCAGTAAAGAACCTGAACGTGTAAAGGCTCTCGCTGAAACAGCTAAAGGTTCATTGAAAACGGTAGAGAGAAAGCGTGAATTAGCACAGGAAGAAAACACAGAAGTGCAAACGCGATTAAAAGTGTTTGGAGAAGAAGGGTTGCATGAGAAACTCAATGCAGCTCAGAGTCGTCTCGATCACATTGTACGTGAAAATACGGCAATGAATAAACGGGCACAGGCGGCCAAACTTCTGTATGTAACTATGAAGGAAGAACGTGATAAAGCACGCCGTGCCTATGTTGCTCCTCTTAAAGAAAAAATCGAGAACCTTGGAAAGTTGGTGTTTAACAACTCCTTTGAGGTCAATATAACAGAGGATCTGTTAGTTGCTAGTCGGGCAATGGACGGTTCCAATGTCCCATACGAATCTCTGAGCGGTGGCACAAAGGAGCAGATATCCCTGATATCTCGATTGGCGTGTGCAATGACCGTATCAAAGAAAGGTGGAACTTCTCTTATATTGGATGACGCGTTAGGATATACAGATCCAGAGCGTCTCAAACTAATGGGTGCGGTGCTCGCTAAGGCAGGGAAAGAATGTCAAATTATAATTCTTACTTGTGTACCAGATCGATATAATAATGTTGGTGAAGCAACTATTGTTCAAATGAGAGAATAGTCAATTGTAGTGAACGATACTTGATTTGACAGTCATCCACCTCTGAATGATTTTGGTTAGGCTGTCATTTTCTCCATCTGTTCGCTTTCCAGGTTGGCCTTTCTGGCCAGATCAATCCCGTCAACAAAAGTTTCCATCGGTGTCCTGCCTTGACACCGTTTCCCCTGATGAGTTCGCTCCCGGTTGTATCGATTCATCCAATCATCCAGTTCCGCCTGCAACTCTTCAACGGCCCTGAAGATTTTCTTTCTGAAGGTCGATTTGTAGAACTCATCCAGAACCGTCTTGTGGAATCGCTCGCAAATACCGTTCGTCTGCGGGTGTCTGGCCTTGGTCCGGGTGTGTTCAATCTCGTTAAGCTGAAGATAGAGTTGGTAAGGATGCTTGTCAAGACGGCCGCAATACTCCGTCCCACGATCGGTCAGGATACGCAGGATATCGACCTGCTGTTCCTCGAAGAACGGCACAACCCGGTCGTTGAGGGTATCGGCAGCGGTCAACGGCACCTTAGCCGTGTACAACTTGGCAAAGGCCACCGAGGAGTAGGTGTCAATTACTGTCTGCTGGTAGATCCGGCCGACCCCCTTGAGATAACCCACATAGAAGGTGTCCTGGGCCAGAAGATATCCCGGGTGATGAGTCTCGATCTCATCGGGAACCGTCTCCCGCTCTTTACGAGCCTGCTCCAGTACCCGCAACTGCTCCTCGGTGTAGACAATCCCTTCCTTGGCCGCTTTCTCCTCCAGGGCCTTCAGACGCTTTTTGAATGTCTCCAGACCGTGGCGAAGCCAGATAGATCGAATACCGCCCGAGGAGATCAAGACCCCTTGCTTCCGAAGCTCGTTTGACGCCCGTAATTGACCATAGGCCGGATACTCATAAGCCATCTGCAATACGGCCTCCTCGATCTCTGGAGCCACCCTGTTTTTGTGATTAGGCTTGCGACGAGTCTTCTCTTTGAGACCCTCTAATCCTTGACTCTCGTAGGCTTTCTTGATATCGTAGAAGTGCTGGCGGGAGCAACCGCTGATGCGGCAGGCTTCTGATACGTTCTGAAGATATTCTCCCAGTTCCAGAAGGGTGAGTTTCTTCTGGACGAGTTTTTCTTGAGTGGTCATTACTACCTCCTGTTTTGTAGTTAATTCAGAGGTAAATGACCACTCGCTTTTTATGCAAGTGTCAAATCAAGTCCGTCCTGCTACAAGTCAATAGTTGGCGAAAAAGGATGCTGCCTTTTCAGGATTATAGCCTCTGCGATCATAAAGCTTGGTGGTGCTCGGGTCGGCGTGCCCCACTGCTTCTTGAACATCTTCCAAACTAGCCCCATTATTCAATGCCGTTGTGATAAATGTAGCGCGCATCGAGTGGGCCGAATAACCGCGTTCGATACCAAGCGATTTCTTCGCGTATTTTCTAAGAATTCTATCAACTGCAACAGGATCTAGATACCTTCTCGGTTCGAGATCCTTTCGATTTCCTCTTACTGGTCTAAACAATGGTCCGTCATAATCGTCTGCATGCCCCGCAGCCAATAAATATTCGTTTATTCTCTGGGAGGTCTGTGGATTTATAGCAAGTGAGTTTTCTGTTCCACCCTTTAATTGATAACGCAGAGATGGATAGCCAGCATTAACGTGATGTGAATTAACCTGGAGACTGACAATCTCGGATCTCCTGAGACCTACTTGAAAACCAACCGATAAAATTGCTCTATCACGTAAACCGATTATAGTTTTATTAGTAGGAGCATCGAGAACAACTCGAGCCTCCTTTTGTGAGAACGAAGGAGTTGTACCTCTTTTCCTATTTATCCTAGGTCTCTTAATGTCTCTGACAGGATTTTGGTCGGCGGCTTTAACTTTAACAAGATGCTTGAAGAGACTAGACAAAGCAGAAAGCCGGCGGCGGATCGTGGAGGCTTTGACGCCGGCTGACTTCATAGAGCTCTGCCAAGCGATTATTGCAACCCTATCTATTTTCCTTAATTCAGTTCGGGATGTAATTTGAAGCGTGGTTAGAAAATGTGCGACATCCTGGCGATAGGCTCTCCTAGTATGCTCACTTCTTTGTTCCGCCAGCCAGACTTCTTCTTCTGGTATAGCCGAAAGCCTATCCAGAATGTGAGACCTAGATATGTCATTCGATGCTACAATCATTGGATTTCGGGAATCCATTGCCATTTATGCGTAACCTCGATTTAATGTCCGATAATCCAGTTTATCGTGCACTTATTATGCAAAAAAACCGGTCAACTTTCAATACTAAAATCAACACTATTTCATAGTAACATAATGACTTAGACTGTAAGGCTTTGTCAGCCTGAAAGGTGATTT
>Ga0272443_10001636_pt1 | contig 31658 bp, 21 predicted proteins | sample SSMAcet12_FD_193581 | JGI IMG/M metagenome (GOLD analysis project Ga0272443, IMG submission 193581) | Marine sediment archaeal communities from Little Sippewissett salt marsh, Falmouth, MA, United States - SSM-Acet-12 | ecosystem: Environmental > Aquatic > Marine > Wetlands > Sediment ... | reverse complement strand
CAACGCAAGCCCTACTGAGGCAAAATACATAGCAAGAGCTTCATTAGGAAAAATGATGATAGGAATGGGGCCACATTTAATGGCCTCGGCCATTTCTCGAAGATTCAACTTAAATGAAGAATTGGTCAAAGCCGCATATGCTAGATTACCAGATTTGGGATTGGTAGCATCAACAGCATCCATCGGCGAGATTACAGAGGTTAAGATTACCCCCACAATCCCAGTCAGACCAATGCTTCTGTCCAGAGCAAAAGACGTCGAGGAAGCATTTCAGCGCGCGGACAAAGTGGCATGCCATCCAAGCAGGGGTGGACTAAAAATGCAAGTGCACAAAGTCGACGATCAAGTTATATTTTACACAAATCGACTCAGGAACGTCACAAAAGCGTTTCAAAATATGATCGACGACTTTCAGGGTCTCAAAGATGATCTAATTGTAGAAGGGGAGTTCGTATTGATGAAAAACGACAAGATTTTGCCCAGATCAGAATTGCTAAAATACATTAACCAGAAGGCAAAACGACGAAAATGGAGCAGACATACCATCCCCTCTTTAATAATCACAGATGTTTTATATGCAAATGGAGAGAAACTGATTCAACGTGACTATGCAGAACGTCAGCGATATATGAGACATTCACTCAAAGGATACAAAGAAAACCTTCTTGAAGGAATCAAAGTTAGCGAACTTGAACCCTTGGATAGTGTGCAAAAGGGGAAAAAGTTGTGTTACAAGTACGTAAAACAAGGTTTTTACGGCCTGATAATGCGCGACCTAGAAGCACCATATGTTCCAGGCGTTCGAAACCGCAAAAACTCAGTGGTTAAATTAAACGACAGGCAATAATACGATACAAACGTCACTACAGCAGAATGGGCATATATAAATATTTCAGAATTTTATTGAAACCTCGCGGTGTAGGACGTTACCAAAAAGGATATCATTCACAAGTTTTTAATATAATGCCAGATCTGTGGATGAAATTTGGGGGGCGAAGTCGCTTTTCAAAATATAATGGCCACGAAGTCTATATATGTGAAGAATAAGTAGGTTATTAAGTCAGTTATGTTTTCCTCAGAAGAGAGGATATTCAAATTCAGAATTGAGATATGTTTAGGGCGAAATAGGAGGAAGATCACGTGACGAAAGGATTCATGTCGATTTTAGCATCTATTATGATAGCGATTCTGATGTTATCACCAGCAATGGGATACTCAATTGCAGCGGACAACCGGCCAGATTATACCATAGGATCGGACGGCATTATCCAGTACACAATGGGATTGGTCTCATCAGATTACACAATAACAGCTGAAAGCTCTTACGGATATACAATTGGCGCGGGCGGCCTCACCGGTTACACAACTGCCTCTGAAGGCCTCTTTGACTACACAACTGAATCAGATGGTATTACAGACTACACCACAGAGTCCGAAAGCCACTCTGGATATACCATTGAAAAGGGCGAATTCGCAGGATATACAACAGCATCAGAAAGCTTTGGCGGCTATTCAATTGAAGCCGGGACCGCACCTGAATACACCACTACAACCTACGAAGTAACTGAAGAAGCTCCTGTAGAAGAAGTCGTTGAGGAAGCTCCTGTAGAAGAAGTCATTGAGGAAGCTCCTGTAGAGGAAGTCATTGAGGAAGCTCCTGTAGAGGAAGTCATTGAGGAAGCTCCTGTAGAGGAAGTCATTGAGGAAGCTCCTGTAGAGGAAGTCATTGAGGAAGCTCCTGTAGAGGAAGTCGTTGAGGAAGCTCCTGTAGAAGAAGTCGTTGAGGAAGTAATAGTGTGTGAAGTTATTGCTTTCGACTTCAACGTAGAACAAGACGCAATACTAAATGATCAAGTATTCATGGACAATGGTGTGGGTTGTTCAGAGGGCTGCTTAATGAGCCTAGATTACTCACTGGTAAACACGTCTATCGCGGGCGTATATACCTACACAATTTCCTGCAACAACGAGTCGGCCATTGGCAACGTCACAGTCTTTGCCCCAATTGTAGAAGAAGAGCCCGTTGTTGAAGAGCTGCCACCAGTTGTTGAAGAAGCTCCTGTGGAAGAAGTCATCGTTGTAGAAGAAGGAGCAATCGAAGAACCCGTTGCAGAGGCATAGATATAATTCAGAAGAACGCTTTGCGAAGTTGAAGAAAAATCTTCGACTTCGTTAACACCTTACTTTTTTGATAGAATTTCACAGACTTTGTTGGGACCTTACCGAAAGGTTAATTAAATTATAGTTTATCATAGTAAAACGCACTTGGTAATAGTCCAATATTCCAATTGCTCTCCCCTTTGATCTCCCATAAGAGAGGACAAAGAAGGTCCTCTCTAATCATTTTAATTATACAAACGCCTATTATTGAGACCACTAGCAACCTTTATATTATCTAGAGGGTGAAGGTGCACACGTAGACGTCATTTTTAGTTCAATAAACGAGAAGTTCACAAATAGGAGAGGCATTGATTTAATGATTCCAGTTGCGAAACCCATATTATCAGGAGAAGAGATCGCCAATATCAAGGTGGTTCTAGAAAGTGGCATTCTGGCCCAAGGAGAAACGGTAGCCAAATTCGAGAAAGAATTTGCTCGATATGTTAACACGGAACAAGCCGTGGCCACAAACAACGGGACTTCTGCACTTCATACAGTTTTGGCTGCAATGGGAATTCAAAAGGATGACGAAGTAGTGACCACGCCATTCACCTTCATAGCCACCGCAACAAGCATTCTCATGCAGGGCGCCAAACCGGTATTTTGTGATATCGATTCGCAAACGTACAACATCGACCCTGACTTGATTCAAGAAGCCGTTACCAAGAAAACCAAAGCCCTAATCGTAGTTCACCTCTATGGCTTGTCATGTGATATGAAACCAATCTTGGAAATTGCCAAAGACAAAGAACTAAAAATCATCGAAGACGCCTGTCAAGCTCATGGTGCCGAATATAACGGCAAAAAAACAGGAACTATGGGCGACGCAGGGGTATTCAGCTTCTACCCCACCAAAAACATTACCACGGGAGAAGGGGGGATGATAACCACATCCGATCCGCAAATCGCAGAACGTTGCAGGATTATTCGTAACCACGGCCAGAGCGAAAGATACCTCCACCAAATTTTGGGATACAACTATAGAATGACAAACTTGGCAGCAGCCATTGGCATATCTCAATTGAACACGTTGGACAAATTCAATTCTAGACGAAGAGAAAACGCCAGATATTATGACATAAATCTGAATGTAGATCCTCCGTTCGTTCCTGAAGGTCTGAAACACGTATATCACCAGTACACCATTGAAGTGGACGATCGTGAGAATTTCCTGAAACATCTGGAAAGCCAGGGTGTGGGTTATGGAGTATATTATCCAATCCCTGTGCATAAACAACCCCTCTTTAAGGAATACAACGACCAAAGCTTGCCCGTTTCTGAGAATGCCAGCAAACGGGTGGTATCCCTGCCAGTTCACCCGGGATTGACTGACGAAGAACGGGATCAAGTGGTAAGTGCGGTGAACAGTTATGAATGATCCTATTTTTCGAGGGAAGGTCCAATTAGGCAAAGGATGTGTTATTCAAGAGAACGTGATCTTGGGATCTGGCGACGATGAGGTGTTAATAGGAGAGGGGGCAGTCATAAGAAGCGGGACCATCATCTACTCTAAAGTACGCATTGGTGATAGGTTTCGAACCGGCCATAACGTGCTCATAAGAGAGAACACTAACGTGGGAAATGACGTCCTTGTCGGTACAAATTCGGTGTTGGACGGCAACTGCACAATAGGAGACAACGTAAGCATCCAAACCGGTGTTTACATAACCACCAATACAACCTTGGAAGACGATGTGTTCATGGGTCCCTGTTCGGTCACTTCCAACGATAAGTACATGGTCAGAGGAGCGAAACTGATAGGACCTGTGATCAAAAGAGGGGCAAAAATAGGAGCAAATACCACAATATTGCCAGGCGTTATCATAGGCGAAGGTGCATCAATTGGTGCAGGATCTGTGGTCACCAAAGATGTGGAAGACGGTGATATTGTTGTTGGCAACCCAGCCAGGAAGATTTGATAATTCATAAGACAAATCTAAGCGTAGTGCTTAACGATACCTTTCGGATTATAGTCGAGAACCAATTAGATAATACTAATTATTTTTCGCCAGAATAGTGTTTAACGATACGAATAGGCCAAATATCTAACTCTTGCGAGTTCGAGATTTATCGGAAAAGTATCGTCAAACACTATATATGAAACTAATTGGTTTTCGACTACGATAGCTCCAGAAAAAAGAGTTGATACATTGAATATAGATACTGATATAACTATAGATTACATACAACTATCTACAGTACAAAGATAAATTTCATATAACGCTTTGGCCCCAATAAAGTCATGGGGAAAAAAGGAAGTCCCTATGATGCCCCTGATCTGTAATAACCAATGGATACCGTTTTGCAGGGTGGCTCTACATGTGGCTCACAACTCATCTCCTTGCAAAACGTTTAACCCTTAAAAATATAAGTGGTCGACACCTTAGGAACCTTTTATTCCGCTATAAACTCTTATAGTACCTATTGTTGTGCCAATATTTCCTCATAATATCGATCTGGCACCCCTGCTAATTGGCCCTCTCCTTTAATGACGGGCGGATAAACGAAGATCCCATGTTCGTCCAAATCGTAGTCCAGACCCAAAAACCTGCTCGTATATTCTTGATGAATCTCTTCAGGATCGAGATCTGAGAACACTTCGGGGAGGAACAACTTGGCCATGTAGGCAGCACCAACTAAACCACCAGTCGCATCGTTTCTGAAGCTACCACATTCCAAATAGATATCTTCATTTTCGATCGCTGAGATTAGAGCAAACTGGGGCAGGTTCATGAAAGGTTTTCTGGCCTCACCTATTTTTATCGGTTCATCTGCGTCATAACCGTTTGGCGGATCCAATGACACCCCACTATAGGTATGAGCCACCAGATGCAATACTATGAAATCCGGATCTTCTTCGAGCACCCATTCCGGATCTACCTCCAGTTTGTAAGAGGACCCAAAGAAATCAGGAAGATCTTCTGCCACAACTTTCACCCCGGTGAGCATGGCCATCTGGGTGAGAGTATCGATCTTGGAAAAGGTCCTGAAAGTATCGGTGCCCAAATGAGAGTATGGGTAAGCACCAATGAGCACCTTTGGCCGATGATTTTCAGGAACGTTCTTTGCATTCGATTTGATGTAGTTTATCCAGTCCATTCGCCAGTTTAGATATTCCTCGGCTCTGTCTTCTTCATCCAGTATGTAACCAAGCTTTCTGACGCCGTCTGTGAACTTAGAACCCTCCGGATTAGAAAGGTCAGGATAGTACAAACCCAAAAAGACCACATCGACCCCTGGCAGATGCTCCGCCTTTTCCTGAGTATTTAAGGGTGAAAAGGTCAGCAGAAGATCAGGGTGCTGGCTTAAAACTGCCTCATAATCAGGCTCGTACATGGCGCCTACATTGGGCAACTTGCTCAGATCTGGAAACTGAAAACCGCTTTTTGCCACCGCATAGTCTATGCCCACTATTTTATCCTTGGCGTTTAAGATGCTCACAAGCTCGGCGTTATCCAGATACTCGACGATTATGCGTTCGACTGGCTTTTTGACGGCCACAGCATCCCCATTACCATCCAGAATGATAAGTTCGGTTTCTTCTCCGTTGATTATCTTCTCAATTTGTACCAGGTCCTCTTCATCTATTTCACCATCATAATTGGCATCCGACAGATTGGTGCGCAAGTTTTTGTCCTCTATTATTCCCCTTAGGTAATCGATGTCTTTCTGGTCGATGGTCTCATCCAAATTAGCGTTTCCGAATATTCCCAGCGTGCAATCGTAAGCCGCCGCAGGGTGTATGGCCAGCGACATGGCCACCAATAAAGTCAAAACATAAATCTTTCCCATCATTTTATCACCTAATTTTTCCCCGAGATCAATTGTCGATGATAACATCACCTCGGACATTAGCATCAAGGCCCAAATCATACTTAAAGTTATAGAGATCAAACAATATATGAATATATAATTGAAAAATAGTGAGAGGCGTGCTATCTAAAGTACAAGAGATAGACAGATAGAATCAACTATAGACAAGTTTGAAACTCCGTAGGATTTTCAAACTCGTCCGAACGTAAGGTTAAACGCGATATTTCAAAGGGTTATAAAATTTTGGACATCCTCTCTTTCCAGGCGTTGATCTCCTTCAAGGGCACAACGTCTATAGATCCTCCTTGAAAATCGCCTTCTATATCACCCATTTTCTCCTCAAGCCAACCTTCCATTTCCAAATAGGCGTCCTTCAATTCGTCGATCACCATTTCGTCCGCCTTCCACAATCCCCTCTGATGGGCTTCGAGCAATCTGCGACCCATCTCTTCAAGAGCCCAGGGGTTATTTTCTTCGAAGAACTTTCGCATCTCGTCGTCCAAGATGAACGTTTTAGCAATGTCATCGAAAATCCAGTCGTCGACTTCTTGCGTTGTGGCCTCCCAACCATAGACACGACCAACTCGTTTAGATATATCTCCTGCACCTTTGTAACCGTGTCTTTTCATGCCTTCAATCCACTTGGGGTTGAGCAACTTGGTACGCACAACCCTCCTCACTTCGTCGGCTAAACTTCGGATAGCCACCCGGTCTAAATCTCTGGTGTCCCCATAATAAGCAGAGACATCCTTTTTGGAGATTTCTCTGGCCGCAGTCGTCAATCCACCATGAGTTCCAAAATAACAACAACATCCAAGGAGGTCATATTCATCTGTGACCGTTTTGTTGAAGGTCAAATCCACGCTTTTCAGTTGAGAAATTAGCCTATCATGCGACTCTTCTCCAAACACACCCTTTCCGTAGGCGTAACCGTTCCAGTAAATGAAGACGTCTGATAGATCCTTCTCACCTTCCCAAGCAGATGCATATACTGCAAGCTTCACCCCATTCCCATAGGTACCTGGGGGGCTGGCAAAAATACGAGGTCCTTCACCATTTTCAACCGTGCGTTTCCTCAAGTAATTTTGTTCAGGAGGTTCATTCAAAGAGGCCACCTCTCGAATAGCCTGGTCGAGAAACTCGATGCAATTGTAAAAGCAGTCTCTCGTGATTTCGCTCACCCTTATGGTTAGATCGATCCTAGGCCGGCCCAACTCTTCTAAGGAAAGGACCCTATAGCCCCTTACAGACCCACCTTTCCAAATGGGCTCGACTCCTATCAGATACATCATCTGAGCGAGCTGTTCTCCATCTGCCCACATTATATCACCTGACATCCAATACATGGCGACGTTTTCAGGAATACGCCCATGTTCCCCTTTGTACTTCAATATCAGGCCATCTGCTAGCTTGCAACCAACCCCCCACGCAGCTTCAGTAGGCACCCTGGTAGGATCAAGAGAGAAGAAATTTCTACCCGTTGGGAGAACCTCTGGTTTGCCCCTCGTTATAAGACCAGAAGGCCCCGGCACTATGTAACCGCCCCCAAAACCGTGAAATAAACCCCCCATTTCGTCAGAAGACTCCATTTTGGAGGAAAGATCGAACACTTTGTCCCTCATAAAGCTGATTAAAGTCTCATCTCTGTTAACCAACTTGCTGCCAAGTATTCTCTCCGCTGCACGAAGTCCATCTTCTCCTGCCAAAAATGCGGATATGAACTCCTTGGAGAAAGCATCGATTTCTACAAAATCTCCGACGCTTGCAGGATTCAAATTTGTCAGTGATGATACGAATTTCCGCAGCTCAGAATCAAACTTCAGAATGGAATTTATCAACTCCACCTTTCGTTCATCCTGAGGAACTTCACCAAATATATGCATACCATCGGGGATCTGAGTGTTGTATATTTCAGAGATCTTCTCGTGAGCAATTTCCAATATCGATTCGAACGATGCCCCATCTTCCAACAACTGTTCCAGTTTCATCTCGTCATAAAGGTTGGTCGTTTTCAGAAGATTGAGGATCAGATGTTCCACTGCATGGGCCCGAGCTTTTTCAGAGTCCCGGGTTCGGTTGTACTCAGCAATTTTGTCCTCCAGCTCCTTTAGTTCGCCATAAAGGCCGCTCTCCGTCATTACGGTCTGCATGTGGTCCACCAAAGTGGCATAACTTCGTCTTTTGGCGATGGTACCCTCAGGAGAGTTATCGGAGTTGTAGATGTAGAGATGAGGAACATTTCCAATGACAATATCGGGATAACAACTACTCGAAAGGGCCACAGATTTTCCGGGCAGAAACTCCAGATTGCCATGGGTTCCCACGTGAACTATGACATCGGCCCCAAATTCCTCTTCTAAATACCGATAAGTAGCAAGATATTGATGTGGAGGAGGGACGAGTGGATCGTGAAGGATTTTGCAGACTCTGCCATCGCACCTGGACCCCGCACACCCACGTTTGGGCTGGACACACACAACCATATTGCCATATCTGATTCCAGTGACGACTATCTTTCCATCATAAACCATGGCTGCAGGAACCCCATCTTTCTCTTCACCCGGGGGTCGTCCCCAAGCCTCACAGGTACGACTTTGCACATCAATTGGAAGCGTTTCAAACCAATTCCCATAGTCGTCTTTACTCACCAGGGCCAACGACCCGCCCTTAGTTACGATCTCGTTTACTGTCGTCCACCTGAACTCTGAGATGGCCTTGTGGTCAAGGATATTTCTGATAAGATCGTCTCGATCTTTTGGGGGGTCGCCCACGGTGTATCCTGCCTCCGTCATGCAAGTCAATATACGAGCTAAGCTTTCTAGGGAATCAAGATGAGATGCTGCGCCTACGTTGGCTTCGACTGAGGCGCATGGACTGTTATGCAGTATGAAGGCCACTTTTCGCTCTGAAGGAGGTTTGTAATTTAAGTCAATCCATTTTCCAACCCTATTGACGATCTTTTTCAAACGATCCTCCACAGGTTCGTGCCTTTCGAACGGGGACCCATCCAACTGGTCCGTTTTTGCCACCCCCAAAATTAAAGTTTCTATGACCCCCTCAAACTCGGGCATGGCCACGCTCCAACCAACTTCCATGCTTCTCATTCCCTGAGAATTGGCTAGCCACTCCTCCTCAGTGGTATGGTAGAGGGTCAGAGGATGGAACACAGGAACGTCGAACCGCTTCAAGACGTCTCTAGAAGAGTCTGAGCCTTCAGAATGAAAGATTGACTGAAGATTGATGAGGGCGTCAACTCGCCCAATGAACGTCTCTTCAACCATATCTACGCTGGACTTGGCACCAATCTCTCGGTCCCCCATACCAAAACAGAAAGCAGGGATCACGTCAAAGGATTTTTCCAATTCTCGAATGAGAGCGTTTACAACATTCAAGTCATCATTGGCCCAATAGGTTCGAAAGAACAAAATTCCAACACAATGTTTTCTATGCGGTTTGTACCAAGTCAAATATTCATCTACACTCTCAAAAGGGTTATCTGCATCAGGATGGTATATCCCTTGCCAAAGCTGCTTTTCCGGCGGAGAATATTGATAATCCAAGCCCAAGATCTCTTTTCCAACGTACCTGAGCATATTGGAGATATTGTCAGACCCCCCGTAGAAAACGTATTTGCTGACCTTGGAGATGACATTCATCGGCAAATTTGACAGCGACCAATACGCAGGATCACGACCAAAGGAGATGGTAGGAATGTTTTTATCCAGCACCTCTATTATTTCGTCCCAATAACTATCATGCGAAGGATGTAAGATGATCAAATCTGCACCTTCAAGCGACTCGATGCACCGCTCAAATGTCTCTCTATTTTCGAGCTCAGATATCGACCAGGCGATCAGATCTACATCAAGTTCTTTGCTGGCCTTTAGGAGAGGTGCCACATCACCGGCCCAAGTTATCGATATTAGTTTCATATGCACCCCACTGAAATTGTATGTTTTTAACGAAATGTCAAAACGGTTGGCGAGTTGCAGATGTGATAAGTAGATCATAGTCGCAAATCGTGCTTGTCCCACCTTTACACGCCAATTAAGCCTTCAAGCGTTATATTCCCTAGCGATACTTATTCCAAATATAGTACGTAGAACCAATTAGATGAAACTAATTAGTTCTCGACAGAATAGTGCTTAACGATACGATTAGGTCAAATCTCAAATTATCGAGAGTTTGAGATATGTTCGAAAGGTATCGTTAAGCACGATAGTTAGTTATTCGTCCAAGGACGGGTAGGCAAACACACCTTGCCCATCCAAGTCGTAATCCAATCCCTGGAAACGGGTCAAGTACTCCTGGTGAACGGCCTTGGGATCCAGATCCTGGAAAAGCTCCGGATGGAACCACTTTGCCAAGTAACCTATGCTCACGAAATTTCTCGCTCCGCCCAGTATGTGATCGGTGATTAAGTACACCTTATCGTTTTTTACCGCCGCCAAACCTTGCAACTCGGGCCTGTTCAATACTTGTTGCCTAATCGTTTGCAGGTCAGATGTCTCGTTCACGTTCAAAGAATATCCACCCATCTTACTTGGAGTCCAGATGATGATCTGAGGATCTCTCTCCATGATCTCTTCCGGGTCTATTGCCGGATACATTGGCTCTAGATCTCCAAATATGTTCTGTCCACCGGCAGCGATGATCTTCCAATGGTATCCCGACTGCTGTCCACCAGTCTTGTAAGGATCAAACTTCCAACCCAAATAAACAGGAGGCTTATCTGAATCTGGTATTGCTTGAACGACCTCCTCTATGTGGTCCATGTAGCTCAGATAGAAATCAAGGAATTCCTGTGCTTCATCCCTCTTTCCAAGAACGTATCCCAGCTTTTGGACCTCTTTGACGTAAGTCTGCGGCTTATAACAATCAACACAGATCACTGGAATGCCAATCTGCCCAAATTTTTCCACAACAGGTTCACCGGAGACAGGATAGACGAATATTAAGTCGGGCTGTAGCTCAAAAATTTTCTCCAAATCCGGCTCCCATCCTCCAACGCTGGAAATTCCGACAAACTCCGGGAAGAACTCCTCGTTGGAAAGTGTCTTATCGTCCAAGCCCACAATTTTATCGGTCGCATCAAGGGACCTCAAGGTCTCTACTACGTTAGAATGGCAACAAACGATCTTCTCGATCGGCCTTTTTACGACGACAGTTCTGCCTGCAGAGTCGAAGAGAATTAGTTCAATTTCTTGGCCATCGATAATCGCCTCTATTTGAACTAAGTCTTCTTCGTCAATTTCACCATCGTAATTAGCATCTGCAAGTTCAGTACGTTCATTCGTGCCATCAATTATGCCTACAACGTAAGAGAGATCATCTTCGTTTATGGTGTCGTCCAAATTTGCATTGCCAAAAATTCCCAGTGAATAATCATAAGCAATCGCAGGAGACACTGACAATAAACCTATAATCGCCATTAAAGGGATAAATACCACAAGTCTCATTCGACATCCTCCAAAGGCGGGTACACAAATACGCCATTTTTCTTCACATCAAAGTCCAAGTAGCAAAAGTTGGTTACGTATTCCTGATGGACTTCCAACAGGTCTAGATCTGCAAAGAGACCGGGATGCATCCATTTGGCAGCGTATAATGTACCTATGACTGTTTGGCCAGCACCACCAAGCACAGAGTCATCTACAACGTAGACATTTCCATTTTTAACAGCTTTGACATCGGCCAACTCGGGACGGTTAATTAATTCATCCCTCAAATCGACCATCGTTGATGGATCGTCAATCTCGTAACTGTGAGACGACGCATCTAGTTGGGTAGACGCGTGAATGAATATGAAATCAGGGTTCTGCTCGATTACGATCTCAGGATCTATATCAAACGTGGTGTAATACAATGAAGATTCAGATCCTACAGACTTATCGGCGATGTTTTTTCCACCAGCCATTATGTACCAATGAGAATACCTATCACCAGAACCTTTAGTTCGATAAGGGCGATATTCGAAATACACCAGAGGCGTTTCTTCACCAGAAAGCTCTTCGGTCCTAGATTTGATTAAATCGTTATACCCTTCAAACCAATTCACGAACGCTTCTGCTTCTACCTCTCGGTCGATTAGGTATCCATACATTATCACGTTCTTTGCCAAGGTTTCAGGTTCGCGCATGTTCAGCGAAATGAGAGGTATGCCGGGCAGGTTCTGTTTGAACAGCCTCTTTTGTTCATGACCTGCATCTATTGCCCATTTGGCCTCGATATTGGTCTGGATAGCATCAGGTTCTAAGGAAAGGATGGCCTCACAATCACAGTCTTCGGCCTTATATCCTACCGCGGGAAATGTGCTGATCACCGGATAAGATATCGGCAGATTTGATCGATAATCGCTACCAACAGCAACTATTAAGTCTCTTGCACCCAATGCCCTAGTAACGTCAATGCCATTCCAACCCAAATTTACCAAACGGTTTATGGGTTTCTTGACGATCTCAATATCGCCCAAAATATCGATGTAAGCAAGTTCAATTTCTTGGCCTTCGATTATCTCCTCTATTTGAACTAGATCTTCTTCGTCAATTTCGCCATCGTAATTAGCATCTGCAAGTTCAGTACGTTCATTCATGCCATCAATTATGCCTACAACGTAAGAGAGGTCATCTTCGTTTATGGTGTCGTCCAAATTTGCATTGCCGAAGATGTCTATCGTATAATCTGATGCCATTGCTGGCGCTAACGTCAGCAATACGAAAAACGCCGACGAGGCCAAAATTTGGTTTGTTCGTTTCATTCGGTCACCTACGTACGTCAGCAGCAGTTAGGTAGCAGTATGTTGCATTTATAATAATGCTACACAAAACAACATAGTCCGTCCATAGTTATAATCATTTCTAATAATGTATTACAAATTTGTATAATGTGGGTTTATTATAACTATAAATCGGATATTTCAGTTAAATTTTTCTACATATTAATCCTATATCCCTGATTAACGAACATTAACTAAGAATTACAGATCAAATAAAAACATCCAATTATAGGTGTGGTCTTCCAAAATGAGCAAAACTAAATATGATCAAACGCGCCTATCAAATAATTGAACTTGTAATACATATTATTATCGAAATATTTTTTTATGGATTAGATAGTAAGGAGATTACATGAATACTTTTGTTGAATTTTATGGAGTGAAGATAGATTCAAGATGTGAAGCGTTTTTGAACATAGCAATTATAGTCGAAAACCAATTAGATGATACTAATTGGTTTTCGCCAGAATAGTGCTTAACGATACGAATAGGCCAAATCTCTAACTCTTGCGAGTTCGAGATTAATCCGAAAGGTATCGTTAAACACTATATTTTCCCTTTATACCCTTGTAGTAGCTTGCCAATGTGCACACATCATCAACTTGACCAAACTGCTCAAACTGCTGGCAAGGCGTCCCTTTATAACAGGGCAAATCGTGAATGGTGCATACCGCATCAGATTTCACATACGCCAAATGAGGGCATTTTCGACCACTGGGCTTAAAAATCATAGAACCGGGAAGGGCGAGATCTATGGTGCCATCTGCCCTTATAAATTTGGGATTTACTATGGCTACATCCAAATTAGTACAACAACAACCACACCTTAAACAGATCATCGATCCTGCCCCATCGATCTCACCCCATCAATTTTGCCCATACTTCATGGCCAGATAGACCCGTTGAATCGCGGTTAAGTTGGACAACACGGCAGCGATGACGATGGCTGCCATCAACCAGAGATCGGTGAACAACAAGGCACCAAACATCCCCACATACAAAAGCATCAACCTCTCGGCCCGCTCCAAAAAGCCACCCATCTTATGGGCCAGAATATCAGGGTCCTTTACCAGGCCCCGATGATCGGCATAAGCCCTGACGAAGGTGGTCATCAACGATCCAAATATGAGCAGAACGATCCAAAAGCCCATGGGCAAAAATAACTCCGCCCCTTGACCCAGATAGGCCATCAACCCCAAAATCAACAAGAATTCAACGTACCTATCTAAAACGCCATCCAAAAAAGCCCCCAATTGGGTGGATTGTCCTGTGGCCCTGGCAACAGCACCATCCACCATGTCCATGAAACCTGATAACAAGAATAAAATCAAACCCAATATGAGCAAACTCCGCCACAAGGCCAAGAAACCACACAAGGCCAAAGCCAAAGCCATCATGCTCAAGGCGTTGGGATTTAAACCCAAACGGGCAAAGATGGCCAACTTCCGATCAACCTCTTTCCCATCCACCAAACTAGATTTGAGCATCGAAATCGAAAAAGTTAACGTGGTATAAACACTTTCTGTCAGTTGTTGGATTTTACAATCCCAAATTTAGTTTGCAACGCTCAATTTTCTGTTTACAAACTATCCAGGAACCGCTCTATGCGATCCACGGCCTCCATGAGTTCCTCTCGTGAGGTAGCATAAGAACAACGCAAGAATCCTTCACCACACGCCCCAAACGCGTTTCCGGGGACCGCTGCCACCTTTTGATCGTTCAACAATTTCTCCGCAAACTCCTCTGAACTGAGACCTGTGCCCTCAATGGAAGGGAAGGTGTAAAAAGCACCTTGTGGTTCGAAACAAGGCAATCCCAACCGTCGCAGCTCGGTCACGAAAAGCCTTCGGCGTCGATCATACTCACGTTTCATGTTCTCAACGTCGTCATCGCCCCGGCTCAAAGCTTCCACCGCAGCCACTTGAGCCATGGTAGGAGCACAAAGCATGGTATATTGATGAACCTTGGTCATGGCACCTATGAAATCAGAATGACCCAACGCATAACCAACCCGCCATCCGGTCATGGCACAGGACTTTGAAAAACCGTTCAACACTATGGTCCTGTCTTTCATGCCCTCCAATTGAGCAAAGCTGGTGTGTTTACCGTTGTAAGTGAGTTTATGATAAACTTCGTCAGATATCACCAACAGGTCGTTTTCCACTACGATGTCTGCGAGCTCCTCCAAATCCTCTCTAGACATTACGGCTCCTGTGGGATTGTTGGGATAACTGAGCAACAGAGCTTTAACATCACCGGTAATGGCCGCAGCCAAATCTTCAGGTCGTAACTTGAACTCATCGGAAAGCTTGGTCTCCACTATCCTGGGAACTCCACCTGCCAGGATTATATCCGGCACGTAGGCCACATAACAAGGCTGGTGGACTATCACCTCATCACCCCGGTTTAAAATGGCTCGAAAAGCTAAATCTACGGCCTCGCTAACCCCTGTGGTGATGAGCATCTCTTCATCAGGATTGTAATCCAAGTCCATATCTTCCTTCACAGAATTGGACAAAGCGTCTCTCAATTCCAACAATCCCTTGTTGGAAGTATACGAAGTCTGGCCATGCTCCAAGGAATAGATACAAGCTTCGCTGATGTGCCATGGTGTGACGAAATCTGGCTCACCCACGCCCAAACTTATCACGTCTTCTATGCCCACAACAATGTCAAAGAACTTACGAATTCCAGATGGCGGAAGACCGCGAACTGTGGTCGATAAATGAGATTCAGACTGCAAAACTGGCAATTCCTTCATGACAAGCTTCTTTTTGTGCTTTGACTTGCCACCGTTCATGCCGTAATCACCAATCTTTTGGGCTTGGCCTTGTCATAGAGGATTACCCCATGCTCCTTGTAGCTCTTCAACACGAAATGGGTACAGGTCGACTCTACACCATCTAAGGTGGATATCTTATCAGTAACGAAGAAGGCAACCTCTTTCATGGATCGCCCACGTACAGTGGCAGAGATATCATGATCACCAGATATCAGCCTCACCGACTGGATCTCAGAGAAACGGGAGATCCGCTCAGCGATGGCATCATATCCCTTGTCCCGCTGCAAGGATACCTTAAGCTCCAACATGGCGTAGACGTAACCATCATCAACCTTGTCCCACTTGATCATGGTCATGTACTTTCTTATGACACCAGACTCTTCCAGAACTTCAATCTCCTTAGAGACTTCTTCCTCTGATGCCCCCAACAAGATGGCAATCTCCGCAGGAGTGGCCCTGGCGTTGTCCTCCAAAATCTCCAAGATCTCTTTCTTCATTAAATCCTATATTTGTGGTGAACAAGAGATTATAGGATTTGCGCTCCAAACTTTTCGTATATATCATCTAAAGCAGGTAGTTACTAACGCTCACCACCACATTTCAAACATGCGACCAAAGAATGACTCGTTACTCCAATTGAAGGCTATGTGGAATGGAACGACATCCTCAGAGGTGAGGTTCACGAAGTCGCGAAACATAGTATCGTTATTTAGATAGTGAATAAAGGGCAAAGAGGCATGAGGCGAGGTCTTGTTTAAGGAGACGTTGTAGTATAAGCCCAAATCCGACTGATCTACGTAACTTTGATTGCTCTTTCCCAAGAGAATCTTCAGCTCTTTTAACTCCGTCACGTTATCAGGGACACCAAGGTCCAAAAATTCCAGTTCTTCCTCCGCCCCAACAATGACCGTATGAATCAATGCAACCACCGCGACAAAGAACACCACGAATAGAAAGGACAAATTACGCATTTATAACCCCCCAAAGGTTTGAAAGCCTCGGGCGTGATTCGAACACGCGACCTAGTGATTACAAGTCACTCGCTCTAGCCGGCTGAGCCACCGAGGCACAAGTGCTTCTATCCGATCTTCAACATTTAAGATTTTGGGTTCTAAAGGGGGTTCGTTCAAAGAACGTCAATATATTCGCAGAAGCTTATGAGGGGAGGTTAGCCGAATCGTAAACGGATTCTGTATAAAAAATAAGGATCAACCTCAATTAAGAATTCTGCATCATTCGTGTCAAATTTAAGTTTCATAGAAATGCTTTTATCGCCACCATATCACCATATCTAAAGGATTGAAGACAAGCTGCATAAACCAAAAACTAACAACAAATCCTCAGGAAAATGAAAATATATATTCCAAAAGTTTGGTTGATCAACGATTATCCTTGCATCACTTGGTCCAACAACCGACAACATTGGCAGATCCCATCACTACTAGGCTCTCCGCACTTGCTACAAGGAATAGGCTGGAAGGATTCACCAGGCGGACGAAGTTGTAAGATGCGATCGAAGCCCCGCATTATGGAATATTTGGTCCCAGGATGTTTAAACTCTAAGTCATTTAGCATGTTTTTTACCTCTAAGCGGATGGCCCGGGGGATGTGAGGACAGGACCCATGGCCCAGTGGCAAATCGTGAGTTATGGCGTAGATGGCCATTTCCTTCTCGGGAACGCGGCGTAAAGGCTTAATCCGAGGCACCATTCCATTCAACTCTCTGCTAGGTCGAAGCCTGTAAAGACGGTCTATGTCGCCTTTGATATAGTTCAACAATACCGTTTGAGCCTCGTCGTCCAAATTGTGACCGGTGGCCAAGGCATCAGCGCCAAGTTCGCGTGCCGTTCGATTGAGCAGGCTTTTCCTCAATACGCCGCAGAAGGTACAGGGAGCTTGGGCGTGGTTTTGTGCAGCCATCTGATCAGAAGTGATTTTGTACAAATCTTGAAAGCTTTTGACGACCAAAGGCACGTCTAACCGCTTGGCTACAGATCTGGAAGCATCAATTGTCAGTGGTCTGTAATCTTCAATTCCCTCATCAATGGATAACGCGATCAACTCTACGTCTTTGCGAGAGGAAAAAAGGGAGTGAAGTATATGGAGAAGGGCTGTGCTGTCCTTGCCACCGCTGACCGCCACTACAACTTTACAATTTTTGTTAAAGATTCTGTAGGAACGAAGCACCTGTTTTACCTTGCGATGCACGTCCTCCTCAAAGTGCTTGGTGCAGAGATGTTTTCCAGAATACTTCTGGTAAATTATGGCCTGACCACTGCACTTGTCACATTTGATCATTTAATTAGATAGAGGGAACGGGGTTATAAGAAGCTATTTGGACGATTCAACGCTGAATCTTGAAACGCAACAAAGCTGCTACACCCCCCAAAGCCTCCAACCTTTTTCCTGGCTCGAACTCTGAACTGAATATTACCACTCGCCCCCGAGAGTCCGTCACTTTCCGCATCATGGCATCCAAACGAGATGTTCGGGCCAGCTCATCTAAAACCATCAGCGTTTCCACGGCACCATAATCTATGGCAGCCCTTATTTCTGCAATCCCATAGGCAGCACGGCCATCGGTTGAGATCTCCCGAAGAAGATCTTCCAACAAAGAAGTTTCCAGGGCCAATCGACTATCTTCCAAAACCTTGTCCACCACACCCCGCCTGAGAACCTCCTGAAATCCAGATATTCCCACAGAGGAGGCATCGTAAAGAATAATCCTCTTTGCCAGATCAGGAATGGAGGAATCTATTCGCTTCTTCAAATCTTCCTTTACGAAACCAGGTCCTGCCAAAATCACCCTGGCATCATCTCCTGACACTCGATCAAGCTCTTGAAGGCATTCTCCTAAGAACTCTGATCGCCGATCACCACCCCGACCGTACATACCCTTACCACTGCCCATCTTAATCTCTGAAGCGGTTTCCATACCAAATTGGCGGAGCAACCCTATGGCCATCTCCCCTTCCTCTATCAGAGCGATGACCACTCTTGGCCTCCTCGATTCTGCCACGGCCTCTTCGATGCGCATCAGCTCGTCTGACCGCCAACGTCTCTTAACGATAGAGATGTTTGAACCTGGCTCCAAGTTAAGGGTATGATAGGAACCAATGTCCGGACCGGATATTATTACCCCATGAACCCTTAACCAATTTGAATAAATGTGAAACTCCACAGACTCTACTTTTACCCCCAATCTAACCGGTTTTCGCTCCAGCTTTTCGGGCCTCAGCTTGTCGGTAGATGCAGAAGACTTTCGGTGAGTGAGGGCAAATACGAGATTTCCCGGAAAAATTAGATACTTTAAATGCCATAAATCATCGATGGACTCAGGTACGAGAGATATCTCGCCTTCATCACCACGCATGTTCTCTTTAAGGACGCGCATAAGTTACTCTCCGATCAAAAAGCTTAAATCGATTGTGTGAATTGGAGGGGGCTGAGCCGCCATAACTCAGTTGGTAGAGTGTCTGGCTGTTAACCAGATTGTCACAGGTTCGAGCCCTGTTGGCGGCGCTTATATGATTCTTTTTGGGCCTGTAGCTTAGTCAGGTTAGAGCGCTCGGCTCATAACCGAGCGGCCGCCGGTTCGAATCCGGCCAGGCCCATTAACAATGCAATTCTTTGGACAATTTTTTAGCTGCTTTCTGCCAAATCAAGAGGTTTTTCTCTTTTAGCCCAGTCTTCTCGGCCAGATCAGCGATTTTGACATCTGCCAGATCCTGCACGACCTTTATACCAGCCATATTGAGCTTTTCCAGAGTTTTGGGACCTACTCCCTTTATGCTCGCTAACGCTTTGATTTGGGCTTTATCCTTGTCTTCCAGAGCCTTCTTGGCCTGCCACTGGTCGAAGTTGCACTTGGGGCACCCCAAGTCCCAAGGTCGCTTCCCCTTAGCAACAATTCTCAAATGATACATTTGATGTTCGTCACACATTCGATCCGTGACCACCACCATACCAAACCTAGGGAGAGGAAGGGTAAAAGTACATTCGGGATAGCCCATACATCCAATGAAGCGGCTTCCCCGCCGACCTCGCCTAATTATCAACTCCGAGCCACAGTTGGGACAATCACCCACGATCTTGTCCGTCCTCAGACCTTCTCGCAAAGAAGTTTCGATCTCTTCCCGACGATCTAAAAGCTCGTCAAAGACCGAATCCAACATGGTACGAGATTCATCGATAACCGTATTTTCCTCTATCTGGCCCTGAGCGATCTTGTTCATGTCCCCCTCCAAAGTCTTTGTCATCTCCGGCTTGGTAATGGTAGGAGAATACTTTTCAAGGGTGTCAACTACCGCATAAGCCGTATTGGTAGGCTTCATGGGGTTGCCGTAGACATAAGCCCGGGCATATAGTTTGCTTATTATATCGTGCCGAGTGGACTTCGTTCCCAAACCCAGCTCGTCCATTAGCTTCACCAGACGCCCCTGACCATAACGACCAGGTGGCTGAGTTTCCTTATCAGAGAGTTCCACATTCAAGACCTTTAATTTCGCCCCCACTTCCAAGTCAGGTAGAATAGTCTCTGTGGCCTTGCTGTAAGGATAACAGGACCTCCAACCAGGCACCACCATTTTAGCACCCTGAACGCCGAAAGGCTCACCATTAATGTCCAGTTTGACCTTCATCACAATCCACTTAGATACCTCAGAGAGGGTCGCCAAGAAACGCCTCACCACCAACTCATATACCTTCCACTGATCATCATTGAGCTCGTCTTTAGAAACCAGCGCTGTCGGGTAAATTGGCGGATGGTCAGTGGTGGATCTTTTGCCTCGAGAAGGAATCATGGGACCTTTTAGGACCATTTCAGCTTCTTTTTTGAAGGGGATCTTCGTGAAAAGTGATACCAACGCCTTAAGATCCAGCGATGGAGGATATACAGTGTTGTCGGTTCGTGGATAACTTATGTAACCGCTGGTATACAACCACTCGGCAATTCTCATGGCATTGGCAGCAGAAAGACCGATCCCACTGGCAGCACTGATAAAACTGGTAGTATCAAACGGTGTAGGTGGTTTGTCGGTTCTATTTCTGGTCTTCAATGACGTTACTATAGCCTCGTCGCCCAACTTTGCTACGATGCCATTAGCCCGTTCTTGTTCCCAGATTCTACCTTCCGCATGCTTAACTCTTAGATCCTTTTCTAGATCTGCATATATCTCCCAGTAAGGTTTGGGCTGGAACGCCTCTATTTCCTTCTCCCTATCCACTATTAGGGCCAAGGTGGGCGACTGGACCCTGCCTACGGAAAGAAAGCCCTTGCCTAACCGACCAGAAGTAATAGAGATATATCTGGTCAGAGCAGCACCCCAAATGAGATCTATTACCTGCCGGGCCTCACCTGAAGCTGCCAAATCGAAGTCCACATCACCAGGGGATTGAAAAGAGTCCAATATTTCATCTTTGGTTATGGCGCTGAACCTTACCCGGTCCACAGGAACGTCAAAACCGGTCTCTTTTATTACACCCAGCGCCTCTGCACCGATCAACTCACCTTCCCTATCATAGTCAGTGGCAATGGTAATATGACCGGCATCTTTCCCCAACTTTTGAAGGGCTGAAACTATCTTCTCCTGTGTAGGTGTGGTCACCACGTCCGCGTGGATTAGATCCCTATATTCCACCTTTTGCCAGTTGTTATAATCAGGCGGATAATCTACGCCCACTATGTGGCCACTCAATCCCACCACCACTTTATCGTCAAAATTGAAAGTTTCAACCCCATTAACCCGTTTTACTTTGGGCGGAGTGCTGGCGAGAATGTTAGCAATTCGCTTGGCAACGTTGTGCTTTTCCGCGATGATAAGATGCATCCGATCTCCGCCACTTCAGGAGATAATATAAGTACCTATCGCAACACTTGAACATTTCACCATATCATCCAAATCAAATGAGGAATGCCATGTCTATTTTGTAAAGCAATTTCGATCTTATTGGAGAAAAACAAATTCAAAAATGCCGCGAGTTGTTTGGCAAAATATTCGCGACACAACCATATGCAAAAAAACAGAGTTTACTAATAATACGTATTATGTGCAAACAGTCGGAGAGGAAATGATGATTGTAACACAATTACTTACATTCGGTATTCATATATGAAATTTTGTTATGTCATCAAACTATCTAATAAAAAATGAGTCGTAAATGCATTTAAAGTAAATAGAAATTATAGGAATAATTGAGCATTTTTGATTTTAAAAAAGGATAATTTGTAAATAAAAATTTAGCAAATTTTAAATTGGAAGAATCTAACATAATTGATACTTTTATTTTCAATTGGATCAATGATATGTATATAAAACGAATGTTATTTAAAATGCCGCACAAAAACTTTAAGTAGCGATATGATAGTAAGTTGGAAGGCGGGAGGCTGTACAAATAGGAGGATTGCTGAGTATGATAAATAATCTAGATTCTATCATATCGCTCGCTCCAGCGGTCTGACTAACGGTTTTTTCGCTAAAAGGTAAAGGAGGAACAAGAACGTGTCTGATAAAATAGACCTCTATAGTGACCGTGGCGTTCTTCTAAAGAGTGACGTTGACCTGAGCGCCGTCAGCCCACTCAAGAACGCAGCGATGCAAAAATTGATTAAATTGACCAAGCGAACGGTCGCGGTTAACCTGGCTGGAATCGAGGGCGCCCTCAAAGCCGGTAAAGTCGGCGGCCAGGGCAGGCAGATCAAAGGACGGGAACTTAACTATGATGTTGTTGACAACGCCGATGTAATTGCCAGCAAAATCAAGGACCTCTTGCAGGTAGACGATGACGATGACACCAACGTCCAGGTATTGGGCGGAGGAAAACAACTCTTGGTCCAGATCCCCAGTTCTAGGGTAGAAGTTGCCGCCGAATTCGTTGTAGGAATGACAGCTGCCGCTGCAGCCACCACAGAAGCACTCGTAGAACAATTCGGTGCAGGCTACGCAGAAGCACCCATGCTCCACGCCGCTGTTTGGGGCCAGTACCCACAAACAGTCCCCATGTCTGGCGGAAACATCGCATCTGTTCTCAACATTCCCCAGAACGATGAAGGTTTGGGCTTCGCTCTGAGAAACATCATGGCAAACCACATAGCAGCCATCACCGGACGAAACGCCATGAACGCTGCTGCGTTGTCATCTATATACGAGCAGATCGGAAACTTCGAAATGGGCAACGCAATGGGCATCTTCGAGAGACACCAGCTACTGGGCTTGGCTTACCAGGGCTTGAACGCCAACAACATGGTCTACGACATGGTCAAGACCAACGGTAAGACCGGAACCATCGGCACCGTCGTCCAGACTACTGTCGAGAGAGCCCTTGAAGATGGAGTCATAAAGGTAGACGAGACTCTACCCTCTGGATTCAAGATGTATGAGGCAGTGGACGTCTCCAAGTGGAATGCATACTGTGCTGCTGGCACACTGGCCGCAACCATGGTCAACTGTGGTGCCTTGAGAGGTGCACAGGCAGTGTCTTCAACCCTGCTGTACTTCAACGATATAATGGAGAAAGAAACTGCTCTGCCCGGAACTGACTGGGGTAAAGTCATGGGAACCGCTGTAGGATTCTCCTTCTTCAGTCACTCTATCTACGGTGGCGGCGGACCAGGCGTATTCAACGGCAACCACGTCGTAACCAGACACTCTAGAGGATTTGCCATCCCCTGCGTGTGCGCTGCAGTGGCTCTTGACGCAGGTACTCAGATGTTCACACCAGAAATGACCTCTGGACTGGTTGGTAACATCTACGGAGAGATTAAAGAATTCCGTGAGCCCATCGTGGCCGTTGCGGAGGCCGTATAGACAAGCAGGTTGAGCACATGGTCACTAAATCAGACGCGGAACCAGTCCAAATAGAAATATTTCCCAACAGGTTCCTCAAACCAGAGACGGCCCAACGCCTTCTCAACGAGATATACAAAACCGGAGGGATTGTTAGGATCATGGTCCAAGGACCGAACCTGCCACAATCTATCCCTTATGGCCCTGGAAAAGGCCTTCCTGTAGAAGAGAACAAAGATCTTCTTCTGGAAATTGGGCAACAGGCGATGGAGCTTAGAGTCAAAATCGGTAGGATTTGGCTCGAATTATTAGATGAGGAATACATCGAGAAGATTAAAGCAGCGTGCGAGCGAGCGCTGCCATACTCGTTCGGAATAAAGAGGGGAACGTTTTTCCGCACCAAATCAACGGTTTCCGACTATGCGAAGTTCGGGAAGGAGATCGAAGATGTGCGGATAATGGGACTGATCGATCCAAAGGCCAAACTAAAGAGAGATCTGGCCATATTGTCTGATGACACGAGGTGACTATTAACCTTCAACAAAAGAGGTGTAGGATTATGGCATATGAACCCCAATATTATCCAGGCAGCACGTCTGTAGGCGTTAACAGGCGTAAGCACATGTCCGGAGACTTAGAGAAATTAAGAGATATCTCTGACGCCGATATCGTGACAATAATGGGCCACAGGGCACCCGGCGCGGACTACCCCAGCACCCACCCACCACTGGCAGAGATGGGAGAGCCCGACTGCCCCATAAGGCAAATCGTAGAGCCCACCCCAGGAGCCGCAGCAGGAGACAGAATCAGGTACTCCCAGTTCGCTGACTCCATGTACAACGCCCCATCTATCCCCTATTGGAGATCCTATTGGGCAGCTATCAACTGTAGAGGCTGTGACCCAGGAACTCTATCTGGTCGACAGATCGTAGAAGCCAGAGAAAGGGAGATCGAAGAGTACACCAAGGTTCAGATGGACACAGAGATGTACTGTCCTGCATTGTCCTCCATGAGAGGTTGTACTGTGCACGGCCACTCTCTGAGGCTGGACGAGGACGGCATAATGTTCGACATGCTGGCCAGATGTGAGGTAGGCGGAGACGGGAACGTTTCCTACTCCAAAGACCAAGTAGGTATACCACTCGACCAGAAGATCAACGTCGGCAAAGCCATGAGTGAGGACGAAGCCGCGAAGAGGACCACCATCTTCAGGTACGACAACGTAGCCTTCGGAGGAACCGCAGACAAAAGAGATTTTGATGAGGGACTGGTTGCCCTGCACCACATGTGGGAACGCAGAAGCAAGTGGGGCTTCAGACCCGAGTAAATGGTGGTGAAATAGTATGGGAAAAATTCACACTAAAAAGCTGTTCGTAAAGGCTCTGAACAAGAAGTTCGGCAAGGACTTCGACCTAGCGGGCAAGAGTGCAGACTATGCACCCTTCAAAGAACAAGGAGTCCTTCAGAACGCTCGTAAGAGAGAGTTCATAGAGTGGTCCAAAAAGCTGGAGGGAAAGCGTGGCATCTCCATGTACAACCCGTACCTCCACGCCGGTGGAATCCCCATGGGCCAGAGACAGATTGTGCCCTACAAGCTTTCCACTACCGAGTACATCGTTGAGGGTGACGACCTCCACTTCGTCAACAACCCTGCCATGCAGCAGATGTGGGACGACATTAGAAGGACCGTAATCGTCGGTCTGGACATGGCCCACGAAGTGCTGGAAAAGAGGCTGGGCAAAGAGGTTACCCCTGAGACCATCAACAACTACCTGGAGATTCTGAACCACGCCATGCCTGGCGCAGCTGTGGTCCAGGAACACATGGTTGAGACTCACCCCGGTCTGGTGGACGATTGTAACGTCAGGATGTTCACCGGTGACGATGACTTGGCAGATGAAATCGACTCTCAGTACTTGATCAACATCAACGAGCTCTTCCCAGAGGAGCAGGCTGAGGAGATTAAAGCTGCCATGGGCAAGACCTCTTGGCAAGCCATTCACATCCCAACCATTGTATCTAGGACTTGTGACGGCGGTACTACCTCCAGGTGGAGCGCCATGCAGCTGTCCATGACCTTCATCGACGCCTACAACATGTGCGCCGGTGAGGCCGCTGTGGCCGACCTGGCTTTCGCTGCCAAGCACGCTGCAGTCATTCAGATGGGCGACATGCTTCCCGCCAGAAGGGCCAGAGGGCCCAACGAGCCCGGAGGAATTAGCTTCGGATTCTTGGCAGACATGGTCCAAACATCCAGGACAAAACCATACGATCCACCACAAGTATCTCTAAACGTCGTGGCCGCAGGAACCATGCTGTACGACCAGATCTGGCTGGGCAGTTACATGTCCGGTGGTGTGGGATTCACTCAGTACGCAACTGCCGCTTACACCAACGACGTGCTGGATGACTTCTCCTACTACGGATCCGATTACGGTGTGGACAAGTATGGAGGCTGGGGAGAGGCTCCAGCAACCTTGGAGACCGCCAAGGATCTGGCCACCGAGACCACCCTGTACGCCATGGAGCAGTACGAAGCCTTCCCAACTCTGTTGGAAGACCACTTCGGTGGATCCCAGAGATCAGGCATCATGGCTGCAGCAAGTGGTGTTTCCACGGGCTGCCTGACCGGAAACAGCCAGGCAGCACTCTCCGCCTGGTATCTCAGCCACCTGATTCACAAGGAAGGCTGGGGAAGAATGGGCTTCTTCGGATACGACCTGCAGGACCAGTGTGGTCCCACCAACGTGTTCAGCTACCAGGGCGACGAGGGCAACCCACTGGAAATCAGAGGGCCCAACTATCCGAACTACGCCATGAACGTTGGTCACCAGGGCGAGTACGCAGGTATTTCCAGTGCGGCTCACGCAGGCCGTGGAGATGCCTTCACGCTCAACCCATTGATCAAGGTGTGCTTCGCCAACCCCGCTCTGCTCTTCACCTGGGACGACATCCGCAAGGGATTCGGAATGGGTGGAGCCAGAGAGTTCCGCGCAGCTGGGGAGAGATCCCTGGTCATGCCCGCAGTGTAGGCGAAATTTTCGCCTACATATTCCTTTTATTTATTGAGCTTTTACGCAACTTAATTGTCGGGCTATTCATACAAAATTGTGGTCTGCCCTTTAAAATAATGGCCAAACCACGTGAAAAAAAAGTTGTACTTTTCTGATGTCCTACTTGGATATCATCTTGGACATCAAAGACGTTATTCCTGGTTTGGAATTCGTTCCAGACCCTGGTTGAAGACAATTCATTTGCATTTCTGAAGATCCAAAAAACTCCTTGTTGAACCGGTCAACAATTTCGTCAAATATCCGCTTATAGGCCACGCAATGAGGATCAACACCTTTGATTTCGCCACCATTGGGGGCTATGGCATTGTAGGGACACCCACCTCGACAGTATCTAACGTGTTTGCATTCCCCACATTCCTGATCCACATATTCCTTAAACTGATGCATAAGCTTCCAGGCATCAGATTTTGCGAGATCTTCTAGTTGGGGATGATCGTAAACATTGCCCATAACAAATTCAGGCATACCTACAAAGCGATAACATGGGTATATGCAACCATCTGGCCCCACCGCAAAGGTGTCATCCATACAATCTACGTAAGTGCAAACCGTGCCCCGTCCGGTGAAAACACACTTGCACAAGTCATCAATGTTCCTGACCTCAATCTGGCCCAGATGTTCCAAATACCCATTCAAAAGATAAATTAACAACTCCCCATACTCTTCTGGATCAAGAGCCCATTTTTCAGGTTCGTTATCCCGCAAAGATGGTAAGGCAGGATGCAATTTCATGGTCAAACCGTTTTCCAGGAAAAAGTTGAAAATATCATCCTTTTGATTTACAGAATGCGAGGTAAAGGTGCAGATGAATTGTACACTGAGCCCATTGGCCTTGGCAATTTCGTAGCCCTGCATGGTCCTTTCATAATACCCTTCCGATCTTTGTAGATCGTTCAGCTCCTGAGGGCCATCTATACTGGAACCAAGGGGGATATCGTACTTCGCCAAAACTTGTGCCAATTCAGGAGTAAGCTTCCAGAGATTGGTCTGTAGAGCAAAGGCCATTTTCCGATCCCTTAAACCATCGGTGAGAATAGGCAACGCTTCACGATAAAAATCGACACCTGCCAAGAGGGGTTCACCACCATGGAAGGTAAAAGTAACAGGGTCCTCTCGGAAAATTTTAAGCCATTCGACCACTTCTTTTATGGTTTCAATGCTCATTATTGGAGATCCCTCATCAGAGCTCCAGCAATAACTACATTTGGAAGGACAACCCAAAGTGGGAATCAGCATCACGTGAAAAGGCCTTTTTCTAAACACCATTTTTCCACCCTTCTTCAAAGTACTAACAGCTTGTCTGTGAATGCACCCCGCCCTAATAAAGGACTGAGCTTCTGTGGGATTGTTTAACGACCCCAATAGACTACATTCCCAATCTCAGAATGTTGATGGCTGCGGTTTTCTGGCCCCTATCCAAAGTCAGGCCACGCATCCTTTCAGTACGCTAACGTTTGGTATGTAGGCCCAACAGCACAAGTCCAGTGTCCGCACCATCTTGATCCTTTGGAATTTCGTTGGGTAGGTTCTGAACTTGTATGATTTAAGCATTATTACAAGATCTACATTGCTCCTGAAAAGTATAGTGTTTAACGATATCTTTTGGACAAATCTCAAACTCTCGTGAGTTTGTGATTTGACCTATTCGTATCGTTAAACACTATTCTGGAGAAAAATAATTAGTATCATCTAATTGGTTTTCGACTATAAACATATTAATCGACATATGTGAGGATTAATACCTCTATAATTGGAGTTGGTATTGTGATTTTTACGTTAATCGCCGTAGAAGGTTTTGTAGCCGAGTTTTCAGTCGCTTTGGGTTTACGATCGACGTTTGAGCCTCCAGGTATGTGATAGACACCATCGTCTTCGTCAAAATCACCATATGTATTTTCTTTCCACAAATTATCGCCCAGATCCATGGCATTGTAGTTACTGTTTTCCAGAAGCAAGTTGCGTGACACCTGGTTGTGGTCACAATCGAAGGTGAACCATATCCCATACTTGTTGTTGCGAATCACGTTACCAGAAATGATATTGAAACTCGAATTTTCGAGGTACATCCCATACCACTTGTTTTCGATTACTTGATTTTCTTTAAGGATATTACGATTTGAATTTATTTTAATTCCAGCCTTTCCAGATCCAGAATTTTTAATTACGAACCCCTTTAGTTCGCATCCATCAGAAGAAAGCGTTATAGCACTTCCTGCCCCCCCTGCATCTATTATCGGTGCCCCATCACCAATGTCTACACCCACAAGCGATAGAGGCATATCCACGACCACCCTTTCTTTATAAATACCGCTTTTAACTTTGATTACGTCTCCAGAAATTGCATCTTCTAGAGCATCCGTTATTTTAATATGGTCACAGCCACGAGGGCCAACGGAGATGGTTGCCGCCTGAACAACTACAGATGAGAGCAACAAAAACGAAAACAACGATGAGAAAACACTTTTCATCATTTCATTTCCCCCAGATTGTAATGTTAATTTATTTAATAATATAAATATATAATTTAAGCAAGACATTCACATGGATTTGTTTCAACATCACGAGTTGGGTCCTCGTGAAACTTAATCTCTTTATCTACCTGGAATTCTCCCGAAAACTGCTCATCATCCCTTACCTCTTTATAGAATATCTTCTTCATGTGGGCCTGGGTGCCCCACGAACCATTGAAATCGCTAACTACATCTAGACCTACTGTATGAACGATGGTGGAGTTATTGGTGGTGCCAAAAAAAGCAGATTGGTCCTTATCAATTCTGTTGACTCTAAAATTCTCGCTGATATCTGCATTCATGCCACCATACAAGCCTTTTGAACCGAGGTATTTTTCCCCGGCCAAATCTGCCGCCCCCCTTATTAAATCACCGTTATCGTCTCGAACATCAAATTGCACCTTGGTCTTCTCATAGAAATTCAACTTGTTAGGTGAGGTGCCATTCAAGCTGGTGCCGTTAGGAGTTGGTCTTACAAGCCTGCTTGCATCCTGAGAATAGGCCTGCGTAGAATCCATATCTAATCTACCGGTTCCACACAGATAGTTTGAGTAATCCAACGCTATTTGTCGGTCCGTTATGGAAGTGTTCGAAAGGACTGCACCCGTTCCAGAGATCAATTTATGCTCACAATATTGACCATACTGCTCCGGTTCTTTAATTGCAACCGTTGTGGGAACTACTATGGTATCATAAGATATTGATTTTTCGGGAACCATGCTGGAACTGACATCTAAACGCGACGTGCTAATTGGAACGTCACTTGAATTATACTCAAAATGCCCGCTTTGATTGACCAAATTAGATACGCTTTGATGATCAATGGGCATCGAATATGCTGCCACATACGTTACATCTTTGGCAATGGAATCTCCAGAGAGATACTTGATTATGGCATCCATAATTTTCATTCTGTCGGAGGGAGAATCTATCGACTCAAACCCGAAAGCAAAATATACCAATTTGTAGGTTCCAGTGTCCACCCTTATAGCGCCACAGCCGTGTCTTTGATACTTAAAGATCTCAAAAGCATAAGACGTAGTAGGCAAAATTTCACTGGGCCAATATTGATTGTTTGCACTATCGCCACCAGATATGTTTATGAGCATTCCATCTGTAATCGGATCGCCAGAAACGCCCTCTAAGGAAAAGTGACCAACGTTATCCTTCATGTACTCAGAGTGAAGATACGTCTCATAAAAGTCGCTTCCCTGTATATTGTATCCTATATCTTGGCCAGATATGAACAGGTTACCACCATTATCCAGAAACGCTGCCAAGTTCATTTGGTCATCAGACGTGAGAGTCATCGTAAAGTCCCGTCCAGTAAACCAAATTACGCAATCAAAGGCATTCAATTCTTCAAAATTTGGGGATGTATCAATTTTGACATACTTGTACCCATTTGCTGCTAAAGCATCTTCATAATAAGTCTCGTAGTTTGCACCTTCGTCATCATCAACTAAAAGGATGCTGCCAGAAGTACTGGAAACTTCTATAGATTTATTCTTATAATTATTTTCGATATTTTCCTCACCTACAATGGGAACTACCCGCATTTCCAGTGTGTAATTTCCTTGAAAATCTCTGGACCAAGGAAGGGTCACTGTAGTTGAAGCACCGCTACTCAAATGAGGAATGGTATGCGAACCTTTTATCACCCCATTTTCTAGCAATTGAACCTCTATATCGTGTTCGTCTTTCACACCGTTATTTTCGACAATTGCATCTACTTGCACAGTTTTATTAGACCTAGTATAACTCGGCAGTTGTATGGCAGATATTTCAACATCGTGTCGTGAGGCCAATGGCATATGATAAGGAGTTTCTGGATCGCCTAATAAGTTGAGACCATAATAACAAAACCTCATCGATTTACCGTCAATGCTTTCATCTATGGATCCCAAATTGGCCTCTTTAGATGCCTGATTCGCCCGACCAATGTTTCTTATGCCCTCTCCAAATATGGCATTCCAAAACTGGCGGTCGTACTTCTGGGAAGGGCCGTCTGTAGTAAACTTTCTGGCCCAACCGAACCTAGAATTGCCGATGAAAGCAAAGGCTCCATGGGGTGTCGTCACAAAATGCTCTAAAATACAATCTTGGGGAAGATAAACTCCATCTGGGTTCCGATTATCAAAGGTACCCGCATAACACCCTTGACTATATCCTAAGAAATATTTATCGTTGGATAACAAGGCAATGTCATACATGTCCATCTTCATCACCCCATCGATGCCTGCATGTCCAAGATGATTTATGGAATGTACATTTTGGTTTATTAAGGTCATTAACTCCGATTTGCTCCAATCGTGATCACGATCATAAAGGGATTGGATATGGAAATTATCAGAAAAACATCGAGTATCATATCCATTGGCATCAGATTGGCCTTTGGTTTCATCCTTGGAATTACCACCCCAATCGCCAATCCCACCAAATCCTAGATATTCTCCCACCATCAATATTTCAGAAAGATAAGGATCGCCCACGGATCTTTCATAGGCGATGGTCTTTCTCACGAAATTGCTCAGTTCTTCGTAAGAGTCAACCGGGGCCCTTCCCACGTACACCTCTGCCAAAAGATCGACGTCACCGCCACCAGTTCCGTCGTTCATTTCGCCGTAAATCCCATTGCCATTATAATCGTAACTGCCATCTAGACAGGCATAGTATAAGTCTGAAGGTATGTTTGGTGGGATGCTATCGTAATTCCACGCCCATAGACCTCTTACAGGCACTATATTGTCGCCGCTCGCC
>Ga0272443_10001635_pt1 | contig 31661 bp, 27 predicted proteins | sample SSMAcet12_FD_193581 | JGI IMG/M metagenome (GOLD analysis project Ga0272443, IMG submission 193581) | Marine sediment archaeal communities from Little Sippewissett salt marsh, Falmouth, MA, United States - SSM-Acet-12 | ecosystem: Environmental > Aquatic > Marine > Wetlands > Sediment ... | reverse complement strand
TGCTCTTCTACTTCCTTCCATCCCTTGCTGAATACTTTTCGGGGACCCTGCACTTCCTCCGGTGTACGCCGCCGCTGGCCCTGGTACCTCTGCTCATACTGTGGTTCGGAATCGGCGAGGGGTCGAAGCTGGCACTCATCATTCTGGCCAGTTTTTTCCCTATATTTCTCAATACCCTGAGCGGTCTGAAGCAGGTCGACCGTCGGCTGATGGAGATGGGGAGGACTCTCGAACTCAGCAGACGGGAGCAGACCGTCCACATCCTGGTGCCCGAAGCGCTGCCGTCGATGCTGACGGGGCTGCGGCTCGGCTTCGGCTACAGCTGGCGGGCACTGATCGGAGCGGAGATGATCGCCGCTTCGAGCGGCCTCGGCTACCTCATTCTGGATGCCGAAGTCCTCGCCAGGACGGACCGGGTATTCATCGGCATCCTCTCCATCGGCTGCCTGGGACTCCTGATGGATTCCGTCTCAATGAAGGGAATGAGACGGATTTTTCCCTGGATCGGAGGTGAAAAATGACGGACGGCGTCATTCTCACCGGGATCACCAAACAGTTCGCAGTTGACGGAAAGACCGTGAATGCACTGAACGGAGTCAGTCTCAGCATACCGAAAGGATCCTTTATATCAATCGTCGGCTACAGCGGCTGCGGCAAGACCACCCTCCTCAACGTGATCATGGGGCTGCAGGACTGTGACGGAGGCCGGCTCCGCTTCGACGGAATGGACGGGAGGATGGCCATGGTTTTCCAGGAACCGCGTCTCGTTTCGGCGCTCTCGGTGGAGAAAAACATGGCCCTCGCGCTGAAGCACGAGGGAGATACGGAGATAAAGAGACGGATCCTTGACCGGACCCTTGAAATGCTCGGGTTGACTGCCTTCCGCCGGGCCCTGCCGTGTCAGCTGTCCGGAGGAATGGCCCAGCGCGCCGCCCTCGGCCGGGCCCTCTGCCGTCAGCCGGAACTGCTGCTGATGGACGAGCCCTTCGGTTCACTGGATGCCCTGAACCGCAAGAAGCTGCAGAGTGAACTGGTCAATATCTATCTCCAGCGGGAGATCACCATTGTCTTCGTGACCCACGATGTGTCGGAGGCGGTACTCCTGGGAGAGAGGGTCTGCGTAATGGAGGAGGGAGCGGTTATCCGGGAGATCCGGATACCGCTGCCGTATCCGAGGGATCCCAGCTCCCCTGCGTTCATCGACCGCAGGGATGAGGTACTCAAGGCGATACTACGGGAGGACCGGAAGGTTCTTCAGTATCAAAAAAAATAATCACAAGGAGTTGGAAATGAAAAAACGGTATTTTTTGGTTGTTTTTATGTGTGTGATGATCTTTGCCGTCTATGCCGGCGGAGCACAGGAAGATACGCTGAGCACGATTAACGTTTCCTACGTGAAGTCTCCCTTCAATCTCCCTTCGATTCTCATGAAGGAGAGGGGTATGCTGGAGGAAGCATTCGCGGAACAGGGAATCGAAGTTGTGTATCACGAGATCTGCTCCGGGGCCAAGCAGGCCCAGGCAATGGCGGCGGGGTCCCTCGATATCGGCGGAGTCATGAACACGACCTCTATCTTTCTCGCTCAGAGCGCCGGCAACGATGTCCGGATGATCGCCGGTTTCAGCCGGCCGGTGGATGTCTTCGCTATAGTGGTGATGGATCCTGAGATCCGTACGATTACCGATCTCAAGGGAAAAAAGATCGCCGGACCGAAGGGGACGGTCCTGCACCAGCTCCTTGCCGCCGCCCTCGATTCGGAAGGCTGCTGCATGAAAGATGTCGAGTTCATCGAAATGGGTCTTCCCCAGTCCTCCACGGCTATGATCTCCGGGCAGATCGACGGGGCCCTCCTGGCGGGAAGCCTCCTGATCCAGGCTGGGGAGAACGGGGCCCATGTCCTCACGACTGCCGAGGGTCATGTCACCCCCAAGCTGGTGATCGCCGGCCGGGGAGGTTTCATCGATGAACATCCGGAGGCTGTGGAGCTGTACCTGCGGGTCCACCGGGAAGCGATGGACTGGATGGAGTCCCATCTCGAAGAGGCTCTGGAAATCGGCGCCCGGGAGCAGGGAATATCGATTGATGATGCAGCCAGGCTCTACGATTGGACCCAGTTTATCGATTCACTGACGGAAACGGATGTCATAACGATGGAGGACGATATCGAATTCATGGTTGAGAATGGGATGCTGCGGGAGGCGGTCGATCCCCGGGCTTGTATCTGCGAAACTGCCCTGAGATAAGGTCCCGATTCGACGGAAACCGGAATGGGGCCGCTGCTGCCCCGGCAAGCCGACGTGCGGTGAAAGCCGGACAGCCGGCGGCTTCAGTCCATCCAGAATTCGTACAGGTAGCCGTCGAGGACTGCTCCCGACTCCACTTCGATCAGCTGAGCATTGATGCGGTAATCACCGTTCACCGGAGTGACCGTACCGGTGAGGATGAGGTCCGCGCCCATCTGTCTGCCGATCTGGACCTGGGTATCCTCATCGGCAAGGGCGGAGAGCTGAAATTCGAGCTCCTTCATGATGCGGTCCAGGACCTGCCGGCTTACCACTTTGAGCCCGAGCTCTTCCTCACGCAGGGCCTGAGCGATGTGCGATGTGAGAGTGTCGATGAGATAGTCGCTTATCCCGGATTTTTCCCCTTCATCGGTGAAGTAATACACGGCCAGAGTTTTTCCTGAGAAGAGCTCCGGCTGTTCGTACACCCGGTCCACGATCTCCCAGGCAATCTCTTCAGTCACCTCTTCCGCAGAATACATGCTCGCGCAGCCGATTATAATGAGCAAGGCTGCGGCGAGGAGCGCCGCCGTGATCGCGGTCAACGGATGAACCAACTTCTTCATATTCCCTCCTCATGGACAATATGAGTATACACTATCTGCGGTGCAAATCCATACCGGGATTACCATCCGGCAGGGAAAATATGGTATGCTGGAAAAAACCGCAGCGGAGAAGTCTATGAAAAAAACCGATCTGGAGACAATCGAAAAGGGCGGAATCAATTATCTCGTGCAGGAAGGCAGACGGCTACGGTTCATGCCGTGGATCGGCGATCTGTTCGCCCGGCTGTACGATCCGATCATGAGCCGGAAGGTCTTTCCGGAGAAGTTCAAGGCGGACATCCAGCGGCATTTCGCGATACTGAAAAGTGTGCTGGAAGCAGTCCGGAATCAGCAGATCCTCGAGATAGCCGCAGGTTCGGGAAGCGCGGTGAATTTCCTTGACAGCAGCAATGACTATTCAGGGCTTGATATCAGTGTACGGCTGCTCAAGGCAGCCCGGGTAAAATTCCTGCAAGCCGGTTTTCAGGAATGCAGACTTTACAATGCCGCCGCGGAGGAGCTTCCCTTCGAGGATGAGAGCTTCGATGCGTGTCTGTGCATCCTGTCCCTTAATTTTTTCAGTAGTGTCTCGAAGGTATTCAGCGAGGCCGCGCGTGTTCTGCGGCCTGGAGGCTTTATCCTGATTGCTGTGCCCATACCGGAACGGATTGATCCGGAGGTCAGGATCCGGGGATCTCTCCTGACGGAGAAGCAGATCGCCGAACTGGGCCGTACACACCGCTTCGGATACGAGCGGATCGATGCGGAGAATGGAAGTCTCCTTTACTGCCGTCTTGTACGGGAAGAGTAGAAGCGGGGCTGTGAAGAGCGCAATTCAGGTTAAACGGATCGCAATTTTCGTGAAGAAACAGCGGTCCGCCGGCGGTAGGATAGGGCATATCTTATCGTGAAGGAGAATGAACATGCAGGTACAACTCAACTCAATCGGTGCCGTTGAATACAGGAACGGCGCCCCGGTCATCGTTCTGGACGGGAAGGTCCGGGAAGGACTTTCAGGACTGAACGGCTTCAGTCATATTGTCGTCGTGTGGTGGGCCCACAAGTTCGCGGATGATATGTACCGCGGGATTACCGTCATGGATGCGCCTTACACCAAAGGGCCGGAAAAAATCGGCGTCTTTGCCACCCGTTCGCCGGTCAGGCCCAATCCTGTGGCGGTAAGTACGGTACAGGTCGATTCCATCGATTTCGAACGGGGTGAAATCCACGTGCCGTATATCGACGCGGAGGAGGGCACTCCCGTCATGGACATCAAGCCCTATCATCCTGCCGAAGACCGGGTCAAAAATGTCCAGGTCCCCGATTGGTGCGACGACTGGCCCAGGTGGCTCGAGGACTCAGAGGACTTCGACTGGGAGAAGGTGTTCAACTTCTAAGAGTGCTGAACCGGCGCCATCGGCCGCGGCGCGGCAGACTGCCCCTCTGCGCCGCGGCTGCTTACAGGGGCCGGACGGGCAGCCAGAGCAGGACCTTGTGTTTGAGTTCTCCGGCGGAAGTCCCGTCTTCCATCTCCTGCTGATCCGTCAGATACTCTTCGAACGCGGGCTTCTCGTCCGGCTGATAGCCGCTGGAGGGCAGCCACTGTGTATAGAGCCAGGACCATGCCTGTCCGTACTGCCGGTCGTCAATGGTGAAGGAGAACCGTGCGTAGCGTCCCCCCCTGATCTTCATGCGGCCGATCTCTCCGTCCGGCCGGACCTCCTCTTTCACCGAAAGACAGCAGCTGAGCCTGATTCTGCGGTCGTCGGTAATGGCAGGGTTGTCGTGAACGATGCAGAATGAACGGGTGTTTGGTCCAATGAGGGAACGGGCTGCCGCCCAGCGGTTCAGCTTTCCGAACAGACCTGCGAAGAGCTCGGTGTCCCCCTGGAAGGGTCCGACATATCTGATGTAGATCACCTCTATATCCCGGGTCTCGACCACTTCGATGCTGCCGGGTACTATCTCCGGATCGGGTTGAAGCCCCCCGCCGCTGTTTGGAAATTCGCCGGCAGCGCCTTTGACACGCCCGGCCTTGATACGGCCGACAATCTCCGGAGTCTGACCGCCGAGTTCCCGCCACTGGGATGCCGACACCCCGAAGCGCCGCCCGAAGGCCCTGGAGAAGGCCTGCAGGCTGGAAAAGCCGCATGAGAACGCCGTTTCAGTAATGCTCAAGGCCGGGTTGGTCAGCAGCAGCGAAGCCGACTTCTCCACCCGCATCCGCTGGATGTACTGGAAGAGGGTCTCTCCCGTCATCATGGCGAAGATCCTCCCGAAATGGTACTTGGAGAAGGCCGCGACCTCCGCCAGTTCATCCAGGCTCAATTCGGATTCTATGTTCTCCTGAATGTAGTCTTCCACCCGGTTGATTCTCGCCCGGTACTCCTTCATCAATGCCTGATTGTTCATACCTGACCATCATATAAAAGAATTTCTTGCAAGACCACCGTATCTCACCTATGATGAAATTATACTCTGTTTGCCGGGAGGCTGGTATGAAAAAAGCAATCATCCTGATTGGCTTGGTCCTCCTGGTCCTATCGTGTACAACAACCACAGACAGTTCGGCAGGGCCGGGTTCTGAAGATGAGAAGCGCGGCGGTGACGCCGGGTTCGAAGAAGAATTCGAACCGGTGCCGGAGGTCGAAGAGCTCCTGGAACAGTGGCTCCGGGCCCTTCGGAAGGAGGACCTGGATCTCTTCACGGAAGCGTACTGGCCGCAGGCGAGAATGGAGGTGTACTACGAAGACGGCACCTCGGATTCCTTCTTCAGCGCGGACGCTATCCGGGAGAATCAACGGAGACTCTTCGAGGAATTCGATTTCGAAGAGATACAGTTGCCGCAGCCGATACCACTTAGACGTCCGGATCCGCGGAGTATAGTCTACCATCTGGATTATGAGTGGGCGGACGAGTTCATAGTATTCACGGAGCGTGAGGGAGAGTGGAGAATAGAACGTCAGGAGTTCATCCATCGTACACCGGGGCCCTGGGTAATGAGCAAGCTCCAGGTGCCGGCGGACCTGAACCGCAACGGCTTCATCGATGATGTCGAACCGCACGAAGAACACAGAACGCTTGTGAGGGATGTTCTGATGCCCCTGCTGTTCGAACCGCACGACGTCCGCAACGAGGCGGACGAACTCTTCGACGGGAACCGGGACGGCTTCATAGACGAACGGGAGATGGATCGAGCCAGGCATATACTTTTTTTCGAAAATATCATGTTTCTGGCGGAAACCGATCCGGGAAGGGTGATGGACGACTATGATCTCAACGGAGACGGAGAGGTCCGACCCGAAGAAGCGGAGCAGGTCATGGAATTCATGTTCGGTGATCCCGAACTTCGCAGGCCTCGGTCGGTGGAATCTGATTTCGACCGTACAATCGATATGAACGGAGACGGCCGGCTGGATGAAGGTGAAATCAACGATCGGCACTGGCATTTCGTGCACATGGCGGGGATTCGCCCCTTCAGGGATGAGGTCCTGATGGAAGTCCCAAGGGAAGTAGCGAATTATCTTGACCGGATCGCCGACACGAATGCCGATGGCATGGTAGATGAACGGGAAAACGATATCTTTACGGAAGCGATGTCGAGAGAACACCAGGTGAACAGCCCGATCGGCTGGAAGCTCGACACCAACAAGAACCGGTTCCTGGACTGGCCCGAGATCCTGCTGGCCCGGCAGAATTATGCTCTGGACCGGGAGGTCGAGCTTGAACAGGCACAGCCGCCGTTTGCAGTGAGGACCGCCCTCGATGAGACTATGGACCTGAACGGGAACGGCCGGGTCGAGCAGGGAGAGATCGACGAGTTCGTCGCGGTTTTCGCGTCGGATGGTCCTGTTGAAGATGCCCCCGAACGCATTATGGATCTCTTCGATCGCAACCGCAATGGGAGTATCCAGCCCCACGAGAAGGAAGACTCCAAGTGGTTCTTTCTTTTTGCCCATCCGGTCAATCCGGAAAACAGCATCGACCGCGAGCTAGACGGCAACGGCGACGGCTTTATCGAACCCGGGGAGATGGGGATCACCGCAGGGTTTACCGACAAGGGTGAAACCGCCGGGTTCGCCGAACGGATCGAACGGATGCGCTGGGCAGGAGAGGCTGGAGGGGAAGGGCCGGAAGTCGAAATGGTCCGGGCGGAATCCGGCGGAATGGAAGCCGGCCGGGACGGGGAATCTGCGCCTGATGGAGCCGCCGGCACGGCCCGGGACCGGGATTTCGAGTCGGAATACTATAAAAAGCTCGGCACAATACAGGACAAGAAGCTCGCGGTAGTCGGCCTCTCCATGGGCACCGCCAACGTGAACCAGGAGACCGCCACCGGCCTGATGGTCTTCGTGGAAAACGCCTTCGTCAACATCGGGAAAGTGAGAGTCGTGGACCGTAAGAACATCGAACAGATCATGGAAGAGTACAAGTTCCAGGCTTCGGCTCTCACGGATGAGAACACCGCCGTGGAGATCGGGAAGCTCTCCGGGGCGGACATCATCGTCATCGGCAGCATTAACTACGTGGGGAAGATGTTCTACCTCAACATCAAGCTGATCAACGTGGAGACCGGGGAGATCATCGGTTCGAGCATCGCCGAAGCGCAGGACGAGTCCGGGTTCCTGGATATGAGCAATAAAGCCGTGTATAATCTCTTCTGAAGTTGTATAATGGAAAAGGCCGGGGAGGTATTCAACTATCGAACCGCCTCTGCCGGCCGATCCGAATGAGCCGATTGGCCCTTATACGGTGATAAAACTTCAGGCGCAGGTGGTATGGCGAAGCTGAATATACATAACGACTGGCTCCCCCTCGACAACGCCGCCAAAATTTATCCTTCCTCCGCTTCGGTCAAGTCGCCGGCGGAATTCCGCATCTTCGCCACCATGACCGAACCGGTCCGGCTGCTTTACCTGCAGCACGCCCTCGAGAGGGTCATGCCGAGATTCCCCTACTTTCAGGTATCCCTGCGGCGGGGATTTTTCTGGTATTACCTGCAGCGGCACAGCCGGGTTCCGAAAGTCGAACTGATGGAGAATGTCCCGGTGGGAATCATCTCGATCAAAGACCGGACAGCGGCGATGATACGGGTGAGCACGAGGGGGAGCGATATCGCCGCCGACTTTTCTCACATCCTGACCGATGGAAACGGGGGCCTGCGGTTCTTCCTGACATTGCTGGCTGAATACGTGAGAATTTCGGGAAGTTCTGTGGGCAGTCATCCCAACCTGATCGATCTCGATCAGACTCCCGCACCGGAAGAGTTCGAAGACGCCCACCGCACCCAGTTCTTCGCGGGAAAAACTCCGGCGCCGGAAAAGATGCCCTCGGCTTATCACATTCCCGGAAGGCCCTTTCTGAGCCGCCGTTACAGCTTGATTGACGGGCGGGCCCCGGTGGACAAGGTCCTGCATGCCGCCAAAAAACACGGCGTCACTCTCACCGAGTACCTGGCGGCGGTGTATATGCGGGCAGTTGTTCGGATCTACCAGGAAGAGGAACAGCGCCGCAGAAAACCGCGGCGGTCGATTATACGGATGGAGATACCGGTGGATATGCGCAGATATTATCCATCTACGACCATGCGGAATTTTTCCCTCTTCCTCTCTCCCGAGATTGACATGAAGCTCGGTCATTATACCTTCAGTGAGATTCTGACGGAGGTCCATCACCGGATACAGATCCTCAAGAGCAGGAAGCAGCTGCAGCGGCAGATATCGAGGAACGTAGGGGCCGAGTTGAAGCCCTTCATCCGCTTCGCACCCCTCTTCGTCAAGGACCTGGTCATATCCTCGGTCTACACGAAGCTGGGAGAGCAGCTGCACTCGGGGGTGATCTCGAATCTCGGAAGGGTCGACCTTCCCGCGGAGATGGAACCCTTTATCAGGTCCCTTCACTTCGTACTGAGCCCCAATCATATAATGAAGAAATGCTGTGCCGCCCTGTCCTTCAGAGATGAACTGTTCATCAGCTTCGGCAGTGTGATCGAGGACCGGCGGCTTGAACGGTATTTCTTTCAGCATCTCGTCGAAGATGACATTCCTGTAACTGTAAAGGAGTTGTAGTCATGCCGATATGCCCGAACTGCGGAGTACGTCTCGAAGATGATCAAAAAAAATGTCCCCTCTGCGGGGCGGCCCCGGCCGTTGACCGACAGGGAAGGGGGAAGGAGATTGAGAAGCCGGCTGCGCCCCGAAAGAATAAGGGAATTCCGAAGGGAGAGAAAGAAGAAGGAATCGGCGGTAAGGTAGAGACAGCACAACCGCTCCCGGAGCGCGAAGAAGACACTGAACGGGAGGAGAGAGTCCGGATCCTCTTCGGAGAGGTGATCAGTTTCATTGCCCTCGCCGGGGCGGTGGTGGTGTTCGCCGTGGATTATGCATACGGAATGCGGATCAGCTGGTCACGGTTCCCGCTGATCTCCATTGCCTTCTTCTGGCTGCTGGTGAACATTCCCTACTGGCTGAAGGGACAGGGGTACCTGATTGTATTCCTGGAGACGATCGACCTGATTGCCTTTCTCTATCTGCTGGACCTGTTTACACCGTCCGTATCATGGTTCACCGGGCTTGCCCTCCCGATCGCTGCCGGTCTGGGAGTGATCATGATGCTCGCGATGGGATGCATGCGCCTGTTCCGTCTGTCCGTGCTCGGTTCCGTGTCTACGGTGCTGGTAGCTCTCGGCCTGTACATTCTATGGCTCGAGTGGGTCATAAACTATTATCTCTACGAGCATGCATATGTCAGCTGGTCGCTGGTGGCCGCTGCCTGCGCGGTCCCGATCATCGTGTTTCTGATGAGCTTCAATTCACGTTTGAAGCGGCACGGGTCGAACCTGAAGAAGCACTTCCACGTATGATATGCCCTGATTTCAATTCGTGCTTAAGCCTCCGAAAAGATTCGATTTGAACAAACCGGTGTGATATAGTGAATGGTATGAAGAGTGTGAAAAAGAGGACGGTATATGTAATTCTCCTGTGTGTATTTCTCGGCGCAGCGTCCAGCACAGTAGGCGCCATGGAATTCGACCGGTTGGAGTTCCAGTACGAGCTGCGTCGGATAGGAGTCGATGCCTCCGACCTTGAAGGGTCCGTTGAAGCGGTCTGGACCCATGCCCTGGGTATCAGGCTCCCTTTTTCGATCAACGGAAGGGACTTCCAGTTCGTTCCCGCTCTTTCTTTCACTTCCCTCTACTACTTCTACGACGAGGGTAATTCCCGGGCGGTGCCTGTCGATGCGGAGTGGAGGCAGTTGACGACGGTGGTTCCCCAGCTCGATGCGGCCCTGCGCTGGCGGATACAGGAGGGAGAGAAGCTCAGCTACTTCTTCGAGTCCGGTCTTGGATTGGAACTTCCCATCCCTATAAAAAGCTGGGACAGCAGCGATTCGTCCGGGCAGATTTTACCCTCTCTATACTCCAAGCTACGGTTTTTCAGACCACTCATTGCCGTTCAGGCCGAGACCCCTTTCCTGGACAATCTGTTGCTTCTGTTCAGGCTCTCAGCATACGTGCCGGTGTACCATCTGTGGGACGGTGCGGACGTCATTTTCCTGGATGGACTGACGGTGGGATTGAGCCTGGGCTGCTGGTTTAAATAAAGTCCTGTTTAAATGAAATCCTTGGCGTAGATCTCTTTCTGATTCTCTTCCGAATAAGAAATCACCAGTGATCCCAGACCGGATGTGACCACATCGAGGAAGACGGCGAAACTGCTGAGTAACGGCAGTATCGGATAGATAATCAGGAATCCGGTCTCGAGCCCCTTGCCGTATGCACCGCAGAGAGCGGTCAGTGCGGCGGCGACACCCAGGCCGGGAACGGAACTGGTGAGGAGGGATACTCCGAAGCTGAAGAGCATGATCCAGGCAACTTCGCCCACGCCGATGCCGAGGCTGGAGTATGATTTGAGAATTACGATGAAGGTAATACTGGTTATCATAGCGGTCCCGGCCTTTGAAAGAACCGTGAAAAGAGGAACGGAGACAGCTCCGATCTTCCGCGGAACCCCGAGGTTCTCCTTCACGTGGGAAGTGAGGGGAATCAGGCTGAAATAGCTGTTGCCGGAAAAGAATGCCGCTACCGCCGGCGCAATCAGAGCATAGAGATACTTGTACGGGTTCTGACGCCCGGTAAGAAAATAGAGAATCGCCGGGTATATTCCCAGGATAATCAAGGCCGAAAGCAGACCTATAAGCAGGATGAGCTGTGAATAGAGCTCCAGTTCCTCACTCAATCGCAGATGGACTATGAAGAATGAGGTCAGCAGGATGATGCCGATTCCGAGGATTTCATTCACGAACTTGCCGATGTGGTAAAAAATTCTCGACAACGAGTCAAAGAGCTGTACCGCCGGCTTCGAGAGGAACTTGTCGAAGGAAAAATTCAGCCCCAGGAAGAGGGAGAAGAGAACCAGGGGAAACAGGAAGTTTCCGCTGTGGATAAAAATGTGAAACAGATTGTCCGGGAGTATATCGGTAAGCATCTCCCTGAAACCGGGCAGGGAGTAGACCTGTTCCGTCTCGATGATGATCGGGATGCGCTCGGGATTCAGCAGGAACACGGAGATGGTGCCGATACCCACCAGAAGAACTCCCGTGGCGAGAACGTAGATCAGAGATTTGCCGAGGACCGCGAGGACCCGCTGGTCCATTCTGAGCTGAAAAGCGGCATATGCCATTGAGAAGAACACCAATGGGAAAAGGGCGTACTGTCCGACGTTGAGTACGATTCGGGCGGCAAACTGAAGGTTCTGGTATGATCCTTCACTGGCCGGGAAGACATAGAAGCCCAGGAGAACTCCGACAATAGCTGCGAATACGTATTTTATCCACAATTTCATGAGCGCATCCTTTTCCAGAGCGAACGGTCGGAGAAACGATACCACTTACCATGTGTTGTTCGCGCTTTCTGTTGTATGGTGTTGTATATGAACTCGGCATATTCCCGCGAGTCGGAGGAGTCGGAGGTGAATCCGTTGATGTTCACATCTTCGTTCTGGTAGAGGGTGAACAGGGAATTGGTGAAGGCCTCGATGGCGCCCATACCCACCGCATCGATCGGCGGCAGGACTTCGAGCCCGGCAATATGCAGGATAACGTAGAGGCTGCCGCGCTGACGTTTCTGAAAATATCCGAGTACTTCCCTCAGCAGGTAGATGCTTCCTTTCACGGAGGAGTCTATATAGGACTCGACCTGTGCCAGACTGAGCTCGTGGATCGGCTTGTTGTCGATGGCCGGTTGAAAAAGGAAGACCACCTCTTCGATGCTTTCCATTTTGTTGACCGATTCGACGATTACATTGTGGACCGAAAGGCTGGACGTGCGGTTCCACGGGATCAGGACGAGGTTCTCTTCAACTTCCTCTCCCGGCAGAGAGGTCGAAGGCCCTCCCTCCAGCAAGCCGGCTACTTTTGATCCGCTTTCCAGGAAGAGCCTGCTCAGCTGCATCCCGAGGGGAGTGTTTTTTCCATTGAGCAGAATTGTATTACCCATAGATAGTCATATAGTATAGATTCGTATATTGACGGTCAAGCGATATGGAATCTATGATGACAGCGAAGGGTAAAGGTATATGAAAATAGCAATTGGACAGATAAATACGGTGATCGGGGATTTCGCCGGTAATGTGGACAAAATTCTCCGGACCGCCGCCGAAGCCAGGGAGGACCTGGCGGACCTCCTGGTCTTCCCCGAGATGTGCGTCTGCGGCTACCCGCCGATGGACCTTCTCGATTACGGACGGTTCGTACAGGAGAACCAGAAGGCCCTGCGGAGGCTGCAGCAGCAGCTGCCCTCCGGTATCGCGGTGGCAGTCGGGTATGTCGACCAGACCAGGGGGACCGCCGGAAAGCCCCTGCAGAATACGGTATCGGTCATAAAGGACGGCAGAATACTTCACAGTCAGGCCAAGACGCTTCTGCCGACCTACGATGTGTTCGATGAGGCACGGTACTTCGAGCCTGCCTCCAGCCGGGAAATATTCACCCTCGATGGTGTGAAGATCGGTATTGCAATCTGCGAAGACATCTGGTGGGAGAGTGAACCGGCTCCGGGCACCCGGTATGCGGTTGATCCGGTCAAGGACCTGCTGGACCAGGGCGCCCGGCTTATCCTCGTTCCCTCGGCTTCTCCCTTCTTTTCCGGAAAACAGGAGATACGCCTCGGGCTGCTGCAGAAAATAGGCCGCAGCTCCGGTGTGCCGGCTGTCTATGCCAACATGGTCGGGGGCAACGACAACCTCATATTCGACGGCTGTTCTTTGATCACCGACTCCCGGGGAGAGCTCATCAAGTACGGCGAAAGCTTCCGTGAAGACTATATTCTCGCCGATATCGACACAGAGCATCCTGCGGTCGAACTGCCGCGGATGGACCGGTATGAACTCCTCCGGGAAGCCCTGGTCCTCGGAATACGGGACTACACCGCCAAGTGCGGATTCGGTAAAGTCCATCTCGGCCTGTCCGGAGGAATCGATTCCGCCCTGGTGGCAGTTCTCGCCGTCCAGGCCCTGGGACCGGACAAGGTACATACCTTCGCCCTTCCCTCGCGCTACTCTGCATCCTCCAGCGAAGAGGATGCCCGGCAGCTCGCCGAGAATCTCGGCGTCGGCTTCGAAGTGATACCGGTGGAACACATCTTCAATGCAGTCCTCGACACCCTGCAGCCGGTCTTCGGCGACAGGGAGCACGACGTAGCCGAAGAGAACGTCCAGGCCCGCATCCGGGGAATGCTCCTGATGGCCTATTCCAACAAGTTCGGCTCTCTGGTCCTGACTACCGGCAATAAATCGGAACTGGCCACCGGGTACTGTACCCTCTACGGCGATATGGCCGGAGGTCTGGCGGTGATCGGCGACCTGTTCAAGACCCAGGTATACGGTCTCTGCCGACACATCAACGCCTCGGAGGAGATCATACCGGTCAATATCATCAGCAAGCCGCCCTCCGCCGAGCTCCGTCCGAACCAGACCGACCAGGACAATCTCCCCGACTATGAAGTCCTGGATGGTATTCTCTCCCTCTACCTCCTCGAGAACAAGTCGGCGGTCGAAATAGCGGAGGCGGGCTACGACGCCGATACCGTCCACGATGTCCTGACCCTCGTCGGGAGAAACGAATACAAACGGAGACAGGCGCCGCCCGTGCTGAAGGTCTCTACCCGGGCCTTCGGAACGGGGAGACGCATGCCCATCGCCCGCCGGATCTACGAAGCGTGAATGAGTGCACGGGGTAGAACGACGCTGTTTTGCGCGGCGAACCTTATAGGAGAAAGACGATGAAATATCTGATGTATGCGGAAGATGCTGCATGGCAGCCCCATCCCGCGGGATTCCCCGGGGTCGAGATGAAGATCCTTCGATCAAAAAAAAGCGGTGAGTACAAAGAGAGTATCGCTTTTGTAAGGATTGCCGCAGGCGCGGGGGTCCCTCCCCATGTGCATGAAGGCGAGGATGACAGCCTGTACATAACCTCCGGCCGGGCCAGCATGCGGGTCGCCGATGAACGGTTCCCCCTTGCACCCGGTGCCCAGGTAACCGTACCGGCAGGCGTGGAGCACGAGATCTACGAAGTGAGTGAAGAGCTCATTATCTACGACGTGTTCGCCCCGCGGATATTTTAACTGATCCTTTCACGGCGGTCGGCGTGCCTGAAGGAGCCGCCGGCCGCTGTATGGCGGCTACTGTTTGCCGGCCGGCCTTTGGCCGGACGGTATATGAAGCAATACTTCGCTCCCGGCCGCTGTTTGCCGGCTATTGTTTGCCCGCCGGCTTCCCGGGCTACGGCTGCAGCAGATTCTGCACTTTATATTCCGCCCGTTCTTCAGCCTCTATCCATTCCGTTACCAGACTGAAGAAGCCGTCGGTCTGCGGCAGGCTCTGCCCGGCTTCCACCTGATCCAGGACAGCCAGGGTATTGAGCCACCAGATGAACTCCTGCATTGACTCGCCGTGATACCACTCCACCTCCCTGTCCCAGTGGATCCGTAGCAGCCTGGCGCTGTATGGTTCGCGTATCAGCTTTTCCAGCAGCTCTTTACGGGAAAGCTCCTTGTAGTTCCTCCTCACTGTCCAATGCGCCTGGGATGAGACCGCAAGCATCAGTTCATGGATGTGAGGATGAAGCTTTTCGGGAATTCGTTCGTTTTTGAGAGGCTGGAAAAACTGTTCGGGAAGCATCAGGTCCCCGGCCATATCGGCTCCCCGCAGGTATCTGTCGTCGTCTTTGCAGAACTCGTCGAGGGGCGAGATGAGCAGCCATGCCAGGAGAACCAGAGGGGCTTCCGGCATGATGCTGAGACCGCGGTAATAATAGCCGGCCTGGTCCGGCTGGTGCGGGCGTATGTTGGGATAACTCAGCATCGAAAGACGTTTGATGACATCGAGATTTTTCTGGAACCGGCTGAGGCTGCCGTTCTTTCGGCCCTCCGTCCCGTAGCCCAGGAGAAGACACTCATCGAGGAAATCATCGTAGTACGACCAGTAGTCCTCGAAAGAGACCTGCTGTACCCCGCCGCCCTGCAGGAGGGCCTGCCGGATGGGAGTTATTAACGGGCCCTGCATGAACCGTCCGAAGGCCTTGTGAATGGGCTGCAGGAGCAGTCTCTTCTTGTGATGTTCGATATCTCGAACCCCGCGCCCGTTCAGATCTTCGTACAGCTTGCGATACAGACCGTCCCGATCGACGACTTGCCGGAAATCGAGATACACCTGGCTCTCATATCCGTTCAGCTGAATGAACATACCTCTCTGAAGGATCTTCCTGTTCTCACGAATGTACCAGAGGCCGCCGCGCTGCTCCCGAAAGATGGTGAAGCCGTTCGATTCCCTGCTTATACCGATGCAGTCGGACAGAGTGCATCGCTGGACGCTCTTGCGGCCCTTATCATCCTTCTGCGCGTAGGGTGCCGACATCTGGGCCCATCCGGTCACTGAGTGGTAGGCATTGTTGTATGCCACGAGGGCGGACTCATGGTGATAGCGGTTGGTGTAGACAAATACGTTGTGGTCGATCTCGCCGTTCTCGCGGTAGAGATCGTAGAGACGGAAATGTTCCGAATTGGCGAACAGATACCGCTTCTTCATCAGGGGAAAAATGCGGCGATAGTGTTCGCTCACGAGGTAGTCGCTGGGTTTCTCGTCCCAGTAGGCCCGCCTATACTCCATCCCGTATTTTTCGCGGTATCCTTCGATCTGCCCGTGGCCGAACATCGGCAGCCCCGGCATGGTGACCATCATTGTGCATACCCCGAAGTACTTGTCCCCGTCGCCGAACTGGGCGATTGCGGTCTCCTCGTCGGGGTTGCTCATGAAGTTCACGAATCGCTTCAATATCTCCGGTTCGAAGTTGATGGTATTCTTAATGGTGTTCTTGTACTTCTCGTTCTCCTCGTTCTTCAGCATGTTCATGAAGGCACTGTTGTATACACGGTGCATGCCGAGGGTGCGTACGAAGAAGCCTTCCATCATCCAGAATGCTTCGGCAAGCAGAAGGGTATCCGGAGCTTCTTCTGCGACCCGGTCGACCACCTCCCTCCAGAACTCCTTCGGCATCCTGCGGTAGAACTCGTCCTGGTCCATGCCGTGCAGCGACCTGCCGGAAATGTCTCCGCCGCTTCCAGGGGCAGGGTACCATAAACGATGGATGTGTTTGCGGGCCAGTGTCATGGCGGCGTCGAATCTGATGATTGGAAAATTGCGGGCCACGTGCAGAATCGTCTGGATCAGGGCTTCCCTGGTGTCGGGGTTGAGAAAATCGAGCTGGGCTGTGTCGTTCCAGGGCGTCGATGTCCCGTCGTTCCCGTGGTAGATGTAGCGGGTCTCACCCGAGTTGTGGTCGTACCGTTTGAATGTCAGAGCGGCGTCGGTCTGATCGTAGTAGTGGTCTTCAATGTTGATGGAAATACCCGGGCGGTCCGACAAATCCTGACTGTTGTAGGTGTATGCGGGGTAGGGGGGATGGGGCAGCTGCAGGAACCAGTCGGGATGGTCGAAGACCCAGTCGCCGTCGATACCTGTGTGGTTGGGCACCATGTCGCTCGCGAGCTGTATTCCCCGCTGCTCACAGCGGTTACTGAGTATCTGCAGCGCCTCCCAGCCTCCAAGCTCATCGGCGATATCGTACCGCTTGAGAGAGTAGGCGGATGCTTCAGCTTCCGGGTTCCCGCAGGAGCGCTTGATGGTCCTGGATGCATTGCTCCGCTCCCAGAGGCCGATCAGCCAGAGCGCGTTGAAGCCGCGTTCGGCCAGCCGGTCCAGTTCCTCGTCGGGTATCTGGTCGAGGTGCTGGATGGTCCTGCCGTAGGTACGGGTGAGCTGATCGAGCCACACGAGGGTACTCTTGGCCATGAGGACCACTTTGGGCATCCAGTCGGTGTCTTCACTGAAGCCTTCGTATTCATGATCGAGTCCGTGATACCGGAGTTCCTGCGTGGGACCGGGTCCCGGCGGAAACACCGGCCGCCGTTCTTCCTTGAGATAGTCGAGACTTCTCAGCAGGAGCTCCGCATATCTTCCAAGGTAGCGCTTCCAGTGGGTGGCAATATAAGAGAGCTGGTCCAGAATGCTGTCCGGCGCTTCCCGGGCGGGCATTCTGAGGAAATCGAATAAATTGAGGGACGTTCCCCCGACGCCGGGAAGTTTTCCCATGAAAAGGTACAAATCATCGATAAGCTGTTTATACGGAGTTGCCGCCGCCAGGCTTGTATCGTCCACCAGCTCCTTGTAGGTATGTATAGCCGGGTTACGATTCGTGATCCACAGAAGGAGCATCTCCTCCAGGCCGTTCAGGCCGTTCTCCCGTCCCTTCTCGAGGTCCTTGAGATAGGTTTCCGGGCGGGACTCCCCCGAATAGACTTCCTGGGGCGGAAATCCGTCGATGAAGGTCTGCAGCGTGCGGTCGACCTCGGCGGTATTCCAACTTGAACGGAGGTACTCGTCCGAACTTTCCAGGATATTTCCGCCCTGTTCCTCGATGTACATATCGATGACATGATGAAAGATCTCGTGCATCAAACCCACGGCGAAGAGCTCTCCCGGGGTGACCCGCAGGCGGGGATACTGCCGTACATTGCGCTTCGAGTTTATCCGCTCGGCCAGCTGCTGAATCTGCCGGTAGTCGGCCGTGACAAGGTGGCCCTCTTTGCTGAACAGAGTGTGCTGCAGTTCGTATATATCCCGTGCAGCCCGGGAAATGTGGAATTCAACGGTGCGATGTCTGTGCATAAGCTGACACAGCTCTATGCTGCTTTTAGTCGATTTCATGGCCCTCTGTATGTCTATCTTATTTATTTCTATCTTCCAGTTCCGTCAGTTTGTCCCGCAGACGGGCTGCTTCTTCGTAGTCTTCTTCAGCAACCGCTTTGTTGAGCTTCTCCTGCAGCTGCTCCTTCTCCTGATCGAGCGGGTCCTTCCCGGTCTCCACCGGCTGTTCGCTGATCGAACTCAGAGGAATGCCGGCCTCATCGACCACCGATTCTTCAATAAAAATCGGGCATTTTTTCCTGACTGCAATACCCATGGCATCGGACGGGCGGGCATCGATGGACAAAGATGTGTCGTTGTAGGAGAGTATAAGTTTCGCGAAAAAGGTGCCTTCTTTGAGGGAGGTGACCTCTATCCGTTCCAGTTCGACGCTGAGATCCTTCAGAAGGGAGAGAAAAAGGTCATGGGTGAGGGGGCGCGGCATGGGAACGTTCCCCATTCCGATGAGAATCGACTGAGTCTCCAGCTGTCCGATAAAGATAGGGACCGCAACTTCCGCACCGAGGGGCCGTACGAGGACCGCGTTCCCCTGATCAGTGCGCGCTACCGTCCAGATCTCAGCTTCAACCAACATGCTCTTTCCCTTCCTCACCCTCAGGATAAAAGATTTACACGCACAATTCAATATAAGGTCGTTCGAAAGTGCGGAGTAACGGATAGTGGCGTGTAATTCTAACAGGAATTACTTGTAGTTCTGCGCGCTCGTTTCCTTCCTCAGGACCCGCAGGGCGGAGTCTCTCAGGGCTTCGATCTCACCCTCTCCCGGATAGATAAAGACCCGTCCGAGGAATTCGATCCGTTCCTTGATCCTGCTGGTCATCAGTTCGCTGTATGCAAGTCCTCCGGTCAGGACTATGCCGTCGACCTTGCCGTGCATGGTGGTCGAGAGCGCTCCGATCTCCTTGGCGACCTGGTACACCATGGCGCGGAAGATCAGATCGGCTTCCTTGTCGCCGTTATTCACTCTATTTTCCACTTCCCGGCCGTCGGCGGTGCCGAGGTAGGCCATGTAGCCGCCGTTGCCCTTGAGCATCTTCATAATCTCTTTTTTTTCGTACTTGCCGGAAAAACAGAGTTCTACAAGAAGTCCCGCCGGGAGAGTGCCGGATCGCTCGGGTGAGAAGGGTCCCTCCCCGTTCAGGGCGTTGTTCACATCGATGACCTTGCCGTTCACATGGGCGCCAACCGAGATTCCCCCGCCCATGTGGGCGATAATCAGGTTGATCTCCTCGTAGGGACGGCCTATCTCCCCGGCCGCCCTGCGGGCGACCGCCTTCTGGTTGAGGGCGTGAAAAATAGAAAGGCGCGGGAGTTCCGGATGCCCCGAGATTCGAGCAACGTCTTCCATCTCGTCGACCACTACCGGATCGGCTATCATGCTGGGAGCATGGGATACCTCCGCTATTTCGTGAGCTATCAGACCGCCGAGATTGCTGGCATGCTGTCCGCTTACTCCTTCCCTGAGATCGGAGATCATCTGTTCGTTTACCGCCCAGACTCCGCCGGGGATAGGTTTCAGCAGACCTCCCCTGCCGATAACCGCATCGAAACTGTCGGGACGTATACCTTCCTCTTCCAGACTCTGCTTGATAATATCTGCTCTGAAATCGTACTGGTCGGTGATTGTCTCAAAACGGGACAACTCTTTCGAATCGTGCCGGATCGTCTTATTGAGGATCTCTTTTTCCCCTTCGAATACGGCAATCTTGGTGGATGTAGAACCCGGGTTGATAACGAGTATCCTTTCTGTCATTTTTTTACTCCTTATTGACAATTATGTGTTTCTCTTTAAAGGTAAAATATGAACGCTCTTCGGATATCGAAACCGCTGCTGGCTGGGATGGTCGTACTATTGCTCATGTCGTGTGTGAGCGGCGGTTCGCGGGAACATCATACAGCAGGTAAGGGGGAAAAAGCAAGGCAGATGGAGACGCATCCCATCGTTCTGGTCCATGGGTTTCTCGGCTTCGATGCCGAGACGATCATTAAATTCCCCTACTGGGGCGGTACCGTCGATCTGGAAGCGGAGCTTCGGGATGAGGGCTTTCCGGTCTACACTGCCGCGGTCGGACCGATCAGTTCCAACTGGGACCGGGCCTGCGAACTCTACGCCTTTATCAGGGGAGGGCGGGTTGACTACGGCGCTTCCCATGCAGATCGCTACGGACACGCCCGTTTCGGCAGGGAATTCCCCGGGATCTTTCCGCAGGCGGGAGAGATTCCGTCCGGTGCGGAGGAGATCGGAAGGGTCCACCTGATCGGGCACAGCATGGGAGGCCAGACCGCGCGTCTGCTTGTCGAACTGCTGGAGAACGGCGACCCTGAGGAACGGGCCTATCAGCAGGAGGACCGGTCCCCCCTCTTCGACGGCGGTCATTCATTGGTGAAGAGCGTTACCACCATATCGACGCCTCATGACGGCACGACCCTGGTGTATGATTTTGAACGTATGGGTTTCCTGGAAAAAATCATGTTCCGGCTGCTGGCAACGATGAGCCTCAATCGGGAGGAACCGGCTCTGGACCTGATGATCGAACACTGGAAACCTGTGAAAAATACCGATGAAAGCTTTGAAAGTTTCGTCCGTCGTGCGATCAGAGATGAGCTCTGGCATAACACGGAGGACTTCTGTTTCTACGATCTGAGCCCCGAAGGGGCCGCCGAGCTGAACCGGAGGGTGTATGCTTCGCCGGAGGTATACTTCTTCTCCTGGAGTACCAGCCGGACCGAAGCCGGTGAGGAGAAAGGGCATCACACGCCGCTGCCGGGAATGAATCTGCCCCTCATCGGCAATGCGAAGTATATGGGTTCCCTCGAGGAACTTCCTTCAATCTGCGGAGCGGATCCGTCCCTCTGGTGGGAGAGCGACGGTATCGTCAACACCTGCTCAATGGATGGACCGACTCTCGATTCGGCGGACAGAATCGTGCCTTCGTCGATGGATATCGATACCCCTGAAAAGGGGGTGTGGAACTTCATGGGGACCCTGAAGCCTCTCGATCACTGGCAGATACACATTGTTCCGCCCATCGGCGGACATGCGCCGCCGGGGTACACCACACTAACGGACTTTTACCTGCAGTGGTGCAGATATCTGCAGAATCTTCCCGAATGAGGTGTTTGTATGTACGTTCTCGTTTTCTATGTTCCCGCGACCCATCTGGAAACGGTCAAGGAGGCACTCTTCCGGGCGGGCGCCGGCGCTGTTGGAGACTATTCCCGCTGCGCCTGGCAGGTGAAGGGGACCGGTCAGTTCCAGCCGGGCGGCGGCAGCACTCCCTTCATCGGCACCAGGGGCAGGCTCGAAGAGGTGGAGGAGTACCGGGTAGAGCTCGTGTGCCCGGCTGCGAAGGTGAAGGATATCGCCGGCGCCCTGCTGGAGGCGCATCCATACGAAGAGCCGGCCTACCATTTTTTCCCGGTCATGACGGCCGGTGATTTCTAGGAGGCTGCTGCTACCGGTCTTCCGTCACCTTCAAATCGAGGTGACCGCTGCTCAGGTCGCGGAGTATGCGGCGGAGTTCATCGGCTGATTCAGCCGGGAGCGTGCCGCTCACCGACACCTCCGTCGCGAACTGCTCGTCCTCTATAACGGCGCCTTCCTCATGCAGTGTCTTCAGCACCTGGTCGTGCAGCTGGTACGGCACTTCCAGAGAGAAGGAGATTTTCTCGGTCAGTTCTTCGGTGCTGCATGCCGACAGAACCTCCTGGGCGGCCCGGGTGTAGGCTTTCACCAGTCCTCCCGTACCGAGTTTGGTTCCCCCGAAGTAACGCACCACCATCAGGAGTACATTGGTGATCCCGCTGCCCTTCAGCACTTCGAAGACCGGACGCCCTGCGGTCCCGTGGGGTTCGCCGTCATCGCTCATTCCGAACAGATCGCCGTTCTTCCCTACCCGGAATGCGTAAACGATGTGAGTGGCGTCGGGGTACTGCTCCCACTCGGCTTTGATTCGCAGACGGGCTTCTTCCTGGCTCAGCGTGCTGGTGAGGATGGAGATGAAGCGGGATTTTTTCTCCGAGAATTCTGTCCGGACCTCTTCAGTGATGATCTGCATGCTTCCTCCGGTGCCGGGCCGGCTATGGTGAGTGGCCGAAGATATTATCCTCTTCCGGAAAGAGTTCTGCAAGGGGCGCGGAGAGCTCGTCCAGGCGCTTATGGATTTCCGCCGGTATCGAGAGCTGCGTGGTCCCCGCGCAGTCCAGAAGCTGCTCGATGCTGCGCGCACCGAAGAGGACGTATCGGAACCACCCCCGTTGGAGTATCCAGGCCAGGGAGAGCCGGGCGGGGCTGGTGCCGAGGGAACGGGCTGTTGAACACACCCCGCTGATTACCGACCGGACCTGTACACGGTGGTCGGCGGAAGCCGGAATGATGGCCCGGCGGGGATCGGCGTGGGGAAGCTCATCCAGCCAGCCGGGCGGATGGGCCAGCAGACCCTGGGCCAGGGAGCTGTAGCTCACCATGCTGATCCCGTTGCTCAGGCAGAAGGGAATCAGATCCCGCTCGGCGTTCCTCCAGAGCAGCGAATAGCCGAACTGGCAGTAATCAACCCGGCCTGCCTGGAGTAGCGGTTGGATGCAGGCGGGGCTGAAATTGCTCACTCCGATGTGCCGGATGAGTCCGGCTTCCCGTGCGGATTCGAGGGCCTCCATGTGGGGCCGCAGGTCCCGGCCCGGCTTCGGCCAGTGGAGATAGAATATGTCGATGTAGTCGGTGTGCAGCCTCCTGAGGCTGCGCTCGATCCCTTTGCGCATCGTATCGGGAGGACGATAGTAGGTCTTGGTGGCGATGCTGACATCCGGGCGGAAGGTCTGGAGCGCCTGCCCGGTGATCTGTTCCGAGATGCCGTTTCCATAACCCTGGGCGGTATCGAAATGCCGGATACCCGTTTTTATTGCCGTCCGGATGATTTTTTTATATTTTTGATAGGGCGGCGGCAGGCCGGCGCCGGGTTCCGGATGCGCCTGCAGCCAGTATGAATCGCCGAAGCTCCAGCATCCCAGGCCTATTTCGGCCGGCTGCTGCCGGGCAGGTGTCATGGAGGTTCTGGAAGGATGTGTATCAGCGTTTTCAATCATCGATTCCTCTCCGGATAGTACTATTTTGGTGAAATTATCCATTTTTGCCTATATGACGGCTTGATTTTTTCCCACTTACATGGTTAAACCGTTTTCCCAGGAGGATGTTTATCACACACTTGAAGAAGATACTGACGGCAGCAGCAGCCGCAGCTGTACTGTTCGTCTCCTGTTCCACGGACCAGCCCGGAGGAATGGGTATATCCAGCGGAACGGATATATCCACTCTGAGCGACGGGTCATCAGGAATGCAGGAGAACCGGCTCACTGCTGTAGAAGATATTTACCCTGTTGTACCGCTGGATGAGGCCTTCACGAGGTCCACGCACGAAGAATTTATCCGGGATTTTCTCAGCCGCAGAAGCGGGTCTCCCGAGATCGCGGCGATAATCATGGATGAGACCCGCAGGAACTCCCTTCCTATCAGTCTGACCTTCTCCCTGGCATGGGCGGAGAGCCGTTTCAATCCCTTCGCGGTGAACTGGAACGAAAATTCGATCGACCGGGGATTATTTCAGCTCAACAACCGCTCCTTTCCGGCAATGGATGAGACGCAGTTCTTCGATCCGGTTCTCAATGCCCGCAACGGAGTCGCCTATCTGAAATACTGTCTTGAAAGGGGCGAAAATGAGGTTACCGCTCTGGCAATGTACAATGCGGGCCCCCGAAGAGTGTCGGAAAAGGGCGCCCCGCGGATGACCCTCGACTATATTCACAAGATCATGTCGTACCGGCAGGAGCTGGAGGAAGATTTCCAGGCTGAGCTCAGAGGCATGCTTGTAGAGCGTACCACGGCAAAAAGCGGTAAAAAGGTCAGCCTGATAGTTGACAGGAAGGGTTCATACCAATAGCGTAACTGCATGATTATTGTTCTGAAGCACGATATTACCCCTGCTCAGAAGGAAGAGACCAGAGAATTCCTCGAACGTCACGGATACAAGGTCCGCGAGATCGTAGGAGAACAGGACACCATCCTCGGGGCAGTCGGACTGGTCCAGATGGATTTCCGGGAGGTGGAGATCCTTCCGGGTGTGGACCGGGTCATTCCGATTTCGAAGCCGTACAAACTCGCCTCGCGGGAACTGAAAAGCGAAGATACCATAGTCCGTATCGGAGGGGTGCGGATCGGCGGCGGCCGCCTGGCCGTGGTAGCCGGGCCGTGCGCGGTCGAAAGCCGCGAGCAGATGCGGGAGGCGGCGGCGACCGTCCGTGAGGCCGGCGGAGTTGTCCTGCGGGGAGGGGCCTTCAAGCCTCGTACCTCACCCTACTCCTTCCAGGGATTGGGAGAGGAGGGCCTGAAGATCCTCAGAGAGACTGGCGACGAGTTCGGATTGCCGGTGGTGTCCGAGATCGTCGGTACCGAGTCGGTGGAAGTGTGCAGGGACTACCTCGACGTGCTCCAGATCGGCGCCCGCAACATGCAGAACTTCGAGCTCCTGAAGCGGGTCGGGGCACTCGGCAAACCGGTGATCCTGAAGCGCGGGCTCTCCGCCACCATCGAAGAGTGGCTTATGGCCGCCGAATACCTCATGGCTCACGGGACCGACGACGTGATCCTCTGTGAGCGGGGCATCAGAACATTCGAAACCTACACCCGTAATACTCTCGACCTGTCAGCCATACCGGTGGTGAAAAAGCTGTCCCACCTTCCGGTCATAGTGGACCCGAGCCACGGGACCGGAATACGCGCCAAAGTCTCTCCCATGGCGCTCGCCGCGGTCGCGGCGGGGGCGGATGGGCTGATGGTTGAAGTGCATCCCCATCCCGATCAGGCCCTCTCCGACGGACCGCAGTCCCTGTATCCGGAACAGTTCGAACGCCTGATGCGCGACATCGAGGCGATCGCGCCCGTACTGGAGAAGGAACTGCAGCGCATTCCGAACGGCGCCGTGAATCTCACAACAGGTCCAAAAGACGCTTCGACAGCGGGAAGCCGGACGGAAGGACCGGCCGGCGAAGCGGCGGAAGGAGCAGAGCGCGGCGGTACGGTAGCTTTCCAGGGTATGCGCGGGGCCTTCAGCGAGACCGCCGTGCACAGATTCTTCGGGGAAGATTACGATGCGCTGCCATGCGACAGCTTCGAGGACGTGTTCAAGGACGTACTGAATGGACGGGTCCCATACGGGGCGGTGCCGATCGAGAATTCCCTTGCCGGAACAGTCCACGAGGTACTGGACCTCCTGCTGCAGTATCCCGATATCATCGTAGTGGGAGAACAGAAGGTCCGCATCATTCACAGTCTCATGGCTGTGGAGGGCGCGACTATTGATAGCCTGGCCAAAGTGTACAGTCATCCCCAGGGACTGGCCCAGTGTTCGCGGTTCTTCGATGAACACCCATCGATCGAGCGGGTACCTTTCTTCGACACAGCCGGTGCGGTGGCCCACATTGCCGATTTAAAAGATCCCTCCCTCGGGGCGATTGCCGGACGGGAAGCGGCGAAGGTCTACAATGTGTCCGTCCTGCAGGAAGGGATCGAAAACAATCCGCGGAACTACACCAGGTTCTTCATCATAGCCAGGGTTGAGACACCGCCCATCCATTCACCCAACCGGGCGGCCCTCACTTTTTCAACCCTCGACAAACCGGGGGCCCTCTTCAGTGTGCTGAAGGTGCTCGCCGACCACGGATTGAACATGAAGAAGCTCGAATCCCGGCCGATCCTCGGCAAGCCCTGGAACTACATGTTCTTCGTGGCTGTGGACCTTCCGGAGAAGAGGGAGATCCTCGACGAGGCTGTTGAAGCAATCAAGAAGACCGCCGGCGATGTGCGGCAGCTTGGATTGTACTATTCTCACGGGAACTGACGGATTACGTTACGTTGATACCCAGCTTCTTGAGCTGTTCGGCTTCTTCCTTCCTGGCTACGTATTCATGCTTCTTCTGATTGGCCTTGATTACGGTGTTTTTAAGAGCGCTGATCTCCAGTTTGATCCCCTTGATCAGGGCCCGCTGACTTCGTGTGGTTTCGCTCTTGAAGTAGGTGTCCAGGGCCGGCAGGCGGATGAGATAGATCTGCAGGTCGGAGATAGTCGATGAAAGCACCTTGTAGATCCGTTCATCTTCACTCTGTTCGAGCTTCTGGTAGGTGGTGCCCATGCGGTTACCGAGTGCGGCGGCGATCCGGGCCTTTTTCTGCATATCATCGATAAACTTGTCGAAATTGAGACGGATGGTTTTGGATGTGACCGTCTGAGGATCGATGTATTCGATCTCGTAGATCCTCTGGTCCTCATCCTTCTGAACTATATTGAACAGCCAGCGTCTGAATTTTTCCCCGAAGGTGAGAGTGCGGTTCTCGATAAGCTGGCTGTTGATCTTCAGCTTCTGTATCGCCTGTTCCAGAGGGGTGGCAGCTGTCGAGAGCAGCCGGATTCCCTCCATCAGGACGGGCTTGAAAGAGGCTGGGGCCTTCTTCTCCTTCTGTTCCTGCTCGATCTTGAGCCGTTTCAGGGTCTCCTGCTGCTGTAACCCCGCCGAGGAGCCGGATTCTTCGGTAAGTACCTCTTCGATGAGCTCGGTATAGTAGGGGGTTCCGGGCATCTGCTTCGGGAACTGGTTCTTGATGCTTCTGACCACCTCTTCGCGCTTCGATTCGATCGCTTCAGGTGTTAGATGCATTGAATTGAACAGCTGCAGTCTGAAATCGTACTTGTAGCGCTCCCGCTGATAGACCGATACTTTTTTGAGAATACCGAGGATGATGGAACTCTGCTTGGCCAACTGACGTATGCTGTCGTTTGCGATGCTGGCCGCCAGATTGTCGTGGGCGGGAGAGAGGCGGCGGACGATTTCGGTAAGTACCCGGGTGTTCAGATTGGCGCTGCTCTGACTGAATTTACTCCATCTGATATAGTTCACCAGTTCCGCGAGCTGTTTCACGTTGGGCAGGGTCAGGTTGTCGACCTGAAACTGGTAGTAGTTGTTGAGGAATTCGAGAATGGATTCGAACAGGGAGAGCCGCTGACTGAGGGTGTCCTTCTTCTCCGACTCGTTCATGGGGCCGGACGGCGGGATGGTGACATCCGATATCTTGTGCTCGTGCTTGTAGGGGTCGGTGTTGAGCAGACCCTTCTGAATCAGTACGTCATACAGGGACTTGAACGAGTTGTGATAGAAACGGAACTGCTCCTTGAGCTTCTGAAGGTCCTTTCTCTCCAGGGAAGTGCGATATTTCTGCAGCGCTGTTTCGAGCATGTAAGAAAAATCGGTATTCTCTTCCATAGTGGCTTCATTATCATATAATATGGAAATTGTGACAACTATAAACAGATCCGCGGAATACTACTCTTTCGGCAAAGAGGTGAATAGTGGGAGATATTCGTCCCTACACTCCTGAAAAACTGATCGCCGGGATTCTCACGACCCGTCCCGATCAGCTGAAGGAACTCGAGTATATGCTGGTGCGGGAGTTCGGACCGGTGGATTACCGCAGCAGCATGATGCCCTTCACCTGGACCGATTATTACAACGCTGAAATGGGAACGGGGATTCAAAGGATTTTCCTCTCTTTCGAGAAACTGGTCTCACCGGACCGTTTGTCCGAAATAAAGGTCCGCACAAATCAGCTCGAGGAACGATTTCTCGAAGAAGAGAACCGGAAGATCAATATCGATCCCGGGCTCCTCTCCCTCGGAAAACTGATCCTGGCTTCCACCAAGGATAACGCCCAGCGAATACCCCTCTCCCTGGGGATCTTCGCCGAGATAACCCTCATCTACACCCGTAAGCAGTACCGGCCTCTTCCCTGGACCTACAGGGATTACCAGTCTCCCGAATACCTGAAGGTGCTGCACGCAATAAGGGAGATCTACAAACAACAGGTGGAATCCTAGACCTGTAACTCAATCAGATGTGATCTACCATGCCTCTGACTTAATGGAGGAAGAGGTGTGCAGAGTTCGTTTATGAACGGTAAGGCGGCGGGTGCCTGTCGGTTCCTGCTCGTACTCGCGGGAGTAATTTCCTGGACTGGCTGCAGTCTGCTCTATCCCGGTCTCGCTGCGGTGGTGGAGGTGCCGGCGGCCCCCTGGGAGGCAGCGGGAGTACGGACCAGCTGGGTTCTCGTCTATCCTGATGCAGCGGGGAACATCCGGACCGGACATCTGCCGGCGGGGGTACGGCAGGCGCAGATCAATCTTCCGAGGGGATACGGGGTTCCTGTTGCCGCCTATCCCCTGGGAAGGCTCAAACCATACGGAGGATTCGCGGGGGTCACGGGACGGTCTGAAGAACGGTCCGGAGGATGGGCCACCGCATGGAACGGGAAGATTGGTCTGCAGCTCGATGAAGAGCACGGTCCCCTGGCCGAGCTCATGATAGGGATGTGGAGTCTGAGCGGCCGATGCCGGACGGTCAACATCGAAGCGCTGCAGCGTGCCATCGTGGAGGAGGGGGAGGGAGATCCCTGGAGCTGTGATCTGCTGCGGATACGGCATGCCGTGCTGACAGGCACCCTCAACTACCGCGAGATCCGCAGGTCTCCGGAGATCACCGCGGAAGAGCTGCTGCTTCCGGCGGCGGACTGGATTCCGGAAACGAGGCTGTGGGGGGGAAGTATAGCCGGACGCCCCGGGCCGGATACGGGTTCCTGGCTGGTGGACTTCGGGGGGCTCGGGCCCGGATGTACACGATTCTACTCGCCCGGTACCGATCTCGAACTGCACATCTATTTGGAAAAAAAAGGAGGCTGCCGGTATATAATCGGCAGCCTCCCGGACTTCTCCAGTCGGTTCTGAATCGGCGGATACAGGACGGGATCGCCTGCATGGCGGCGGCGTTACGATGCCATTCGGCGGTGTCGCAGCTCCGGTTCCGCCGTTGGTATTACTTGACGACTATATTCACCAGTTTATCCTGCACGGCAATTACTTTGACGATGGTCTTGCCGTCTATCCACTTCTGGATCCGTTCGTTCTCCATGGCGGTCTTCTTGAGGTCCTCGACCCCGGTGCTTGCGGGCAGTTCGACCTTGGCCCTGACTTTACCGTTGATCTGAAGGACCACGGTGACCTCGTCTTCCTTGGTGAGCTCTTCGTCCCACTCGGGCCAGTCGGAGTCGGATACCGACGGGGTGTTGCCGAGTTTTTCCCACATCTCCTCGCCGATGTGCGGGGCATAGGGAGAGATCAGTTTGACGAAGGGTTCCCAGAGTGCACGGTGGATCTTTTTTTCCTGGAAGATCTCGTTGATGAAGATCATCATCTGAGCGATGGCTGTGTTGAATTCGAGCTGCCCGGTGTCCTGGGAGACCTTCTTGATGGTTTTGTGCAGAAGCTTCAGGTACTTCCTGGGAGGTTCTTCATCTATGATGGGTCGTTCGGAGACCCGCCATACACGGTCAAGGAAGCGGTGTACGCCGGCCAGGCCCTTGGTAGACCAGGCTTTGGAGACCTGCAGAGGTCCCATGAACATTTCGTAGACTCGCATCGAGTCGGCGCCGAAGGCATTGATGATCTCGTCCGGATTGATCACGTTGCCGAGAGACTTGGACATCTTGACGCCGCCCTCGCCGAGGATCATTCCCTGGTTTACCAGGCGCTGAAAAGGCTCCTTCGTGTTCACCACGCCGATGTCGTAGAGGACCTTGTGCCAGAAACGGGCGTACAGCAGGTGGAGAACCGCGTGTTCGGCCCCTCCGACATAGAGGTCTACGGGCATCCAGTACTTGATCTTGTCCAGTGAGGCGAGCTCCTTGTCGTTGTGAGCGTCAAGGTAGCGCAGATAGTACCAGCAGGAACCGGCCCACTGCGGCATGGTGTTGGTCTCCCGCTTACCGGGACCGCCGCACTTCGGGCAGGTGGTGTTGACCCACTCTTCGATGGCTGCCAGCGGGGATTCGCCGGTGCCGGTGGGCTTGTATGTGTCGACTTCCGGGAGGGTGAGCGGCAGCTCCTCCTCGGGGACGGTAACGATGCCGCACTTCTCACAGTGAACTATCGGAATGGGTTCGCCCCAGTACCGCTGCCGGCTGAATATCCAGTCTCTCAGCTTATAGTTAATGGAACGCTTGCCGAGACCGCGTTCTTCGAGCCAGTCGTTTATCTTCTCGATTGAGTCTTCCTTGTTAAGTCCGTCGAGGAAGCTGGAATTGACATGGGGCCCGTCGCCTATAAAGGCTTCCTTCTCCACGTCGCCTCCCTGCAGCACCTCGATGATGGGAAGATCGAACTCTTTGGCAAATTCCCAGTCACGCTGATCATGGGCCGGCACAGCCATTATGGCGCCCGAACCGTAGCTGATGAGCACGTAATCGGCCACCCAGATGGGGATCCGCTCGTCGTTGACCGGGTTGACAGCATACGCGCCGGTGAACACACCGGTCTTCTCCTTGGCCAGGTCTGTCCGTTCGAGGTCCGATTTCTTCTGAGCATCCTCCAGATATGTCCTGACCGCGTCGTGCTGTTCAGGGGTGGTGATCTTCTCGACCAGGGGATGTTCGGGAGCAAGTACCATGTACGTGGCGCCGAACAGGGTGTCCGGGCGGGTGGTGAATACCTCGAATTCCTCGTCGTCATCGGCAAGCCTGAACTTCACGTCGGCGCCTTCCGAACGGCCGATCCAGTTACGCTGCATAGCCTTGATTGATTCGGACCAGTCGAGGAGTTCCAGGTCTTCGAGGAGACGGTCGGCATACTCGGTGATCTTCAGGATCCACTGCCGGATACTCTTTCGGGTGACTTCTTCCCCGCACCGTTCGCATTTACCGTCCTTCACCTCTTCGTTGGCTAGACCGGTCTTGCAGGATGGGCACCAGTTTATGGGGGCCTCGTCTTCGTAGGCCAGCCCCTGCTCGAAGATCTTGAGGAAGATCCACTGGGTCCACTTGTAGTAATCTTCCCGGTGGGTGGAGACCTGGCGGTCCCAGTCGTAGCTGAAGCCGAGGGTCTTGATCTGCTTGGTGAACAGTTCGATGTTCCTTTCCGTGGACACCCGCGGGTGGGTACCGGTCTTGATGGCGTAGTTCTCCGCCGGAAGACCGAAGGAGTCGAAGCCCATGGGATGGAGGACTTTGTATCCCCGCATCCGCATGTAGCGGCTGTAGATGTCGGAGGCGGTGTAGCCTTCAGGGTGGCCTACGTGGAGGCCCTGGCTGGAGGGATAGGGGAACATGTCCAGTACGTAAAGACGTTTATCTTCGGGTACGGAGGGATCTTCGGTCACTTTGAAGGTCTTGTTCTCTTCCCAGAAATCCTGCCATTTCTTTTCGATTCGTGTGAAAGGGTACTTGCTCATGGGGTGAATCATATTCACAATAAAAAATTACGTCAATCACTTATCTCCTACCCCAAAGCTTACGGTTTTGAAGCAGAACTAATCAAGACCTCCTCTTTGTTCAAGAAAAGCAAAGAACAAGGAGGACCTCTTGAACCCGAATTACTTCTTCTGCCCCAACCCCCGCTGCCCCTACTCCCGCCAATTTCACTTCGCCACCCGCTGGTACATCAAAGAAGGCTTTCACGCAACCAAAGCCTTCGGCCCCGTCCAGC
>Ga0272443_10001634_pt1 | contig 31666 bp, 36 predicted proteins | sample SSMAcet12_FD_193581 | JGI IMG/M metagenome (GOLD analysis project Ga0272443, IMG submission 193581) | Marine sediment archaeal communities from Little Sippewissett salt marsh, Falmouth, MA, United States - SSM-Acet-12 | ecosystem: Environmental > Aquatic > Marine > Wetlands > Sediment ... | reverse complement strand
AATCACTCTCTGATCGGGTTCATGAATGTCCGCGATGTGGGCTGGTAATGGACCGTGATGAGAATGCAGCGATCAACATTTTGAGACTGGGGCTACAGTCTTTGGCAAACGCCTAGATGCCCCCGACTTTAGTCGGGGGAGTAGTCACCTTGAAATAGTCCCCATCGTCACTCGTCTCGCCATTCCCACGAAGATGGACGCAGAGTCCATGGGGTGCGCAGAGCTCATGGGATGTTTTCTTGCGATCGTCACCTTTCGAACGCTTCCCTCGTGTGATCCAAAAATATCTTCACGATCTCTTCGTTTTCGCCCATCCCTTTCAGGTAGACCTCGGTCTCGAAGCCTTCAGCTTCGAACTTGGACTTCCAGGAATCTGCTTCCTTGCCTGCCATGTCGTTTGTGGCATGGTCCCCGGCAACTACCATGAAAGGCATCAGCCTCACCTTGGAAACGCCTGAATCCTTCACCTTTGCGAGCACGTCTTCGAAGGCGGGGTAACCTTCAACGGTTCCGAGGAAGACGTTCTCATAGTCCTCTTCGAGGATGTTTGCCATCTGAGAGTAGCAGCTGTTGGCAGGGTGCTCTGTGCCGTGTCCCATAAGGACGACTGCAGTATTGGAATCTCTAGTCGTCTCCGACACGGTCCCCTCGGGATCGGTGGTCTTACCAAAATCAGAGGCTATTGCCGCTGAAACTGCCTTATAATCGGCCATCGTGATGAGCAGAGGCCATCCCATGCCCAGCCGTCTGAAAGCGAACTTTCCGTTGATGTTGCCGTAGCTCTCGACTATGTTCGCAAGGTCGTGGAACTCGTCTCCAGGTATCACGTGAAGCGATTGGACGACGACGTTCACGTAGCCCTCATCGTTCAAGGCGGAAAGCGCGGTGAGAGGATTGTGGACGAATATTCCGTTCCGGTCCCTTATCTTCTGCCTGATGAAGTCAGAGGTGAAGGCGATCTCGACGCGAGCCTTCTGAAACCGCATTTCATAAGCGGACTTGATCTTATTGAAAGTGTCTCTCGCCTCTTGATAGCTGGTCCCGAAGGCCACCAAAAGTATTGCAGGGTCATCTCTGACCCGACGTTTCACAGATTCAGAGGAGGAAATGATCATGATATCACCTGAGAGTTCTCAGTTCCCATCCGACCTAATCCAACTAAATAGATTTTGGTCAATCCAAATTGTCAGATGCGCCAGTTTTGAGGCGATAAGTCCTTCAGAAGCCCTCTTTTGGTGCCAACTTCCAGGAATGCTTCGAGGGGGGCTCTTTGAAGGTCAGTTCGCGATATTGGATTCACCAAAATTCCTCCCAAAAACTAAAAGATTGATAAGCCGAATCCCAATTCGGCAAAAAGGAATTTTGTGTGAAGAATATTCAGGAGTTCAATCCTTTGAAACGTTCGTTCAGAGAGATCAAGGATAAGGCGAAGCAAGGAATAGCGCAGGTTTTCTCGGCCCAAGAGGTCCACAGATTGCTCGAAGAAGGTGAAAGTCTCTCTTTTCAAGACGTAGACGTTGTGACCTGCGCCACGAGGGCAGTTATGAGTGGGACCTACGCAGTACTCTCCTTTTCCGTGGCAGAGCCAGGCGCCTTTCTTCGAGCCCGCGCCGCCTGGCTCAACGGGGTTCCCACACAGATCGGCCCTTGCCCAAACGAAAGGCTCGGGATCTTGGACATGATGGTCTTTGGAACGGCACACAGCAAAGACGATCCTGATTATGGCGGCGGACATCTCTTCAGGGACCTTGTCGAGGGCCGAAAGGCGAGTGTGGAAGTTCTGACCGAAGAGGGGAAAAAACTCGAAACTGAAGTTGACCTTGCAAAGATGCCTCTTGCGAGGTTGTTTGGAACCAGGCACTGTTTCAAGAACTACTCGGCCTTCGTAAACCCCTCCAAAACGCCTGTTGCAACAATCTTCCATGCCGCAAAGTTCGATCCCAACTGGGCCGGAGCTTCGGTATCTGGATGCGGTCATATAAATCCCATGGAAAGTGATCCTCTTTTGGAGACTATTGGGACAGGAACTAGGGTGCTCATCAATGGGGCGGAGGGATTTGTGGTAGGTGCAGGGACGAGAAGCACGCCCGAAAAGCCAAACCTCGCCGGCTTTGCGGACATGCACGAAATGGACCCCGAATACATGGGCGGTTTTCTCACGTCCTCCGGCCCAGAATGCGTATGCTCGTGGGCGGTGCCGATACCCATATTGAACGAGTCGATTCTGGAGAACGTAACCAAGAAGGACCGGGACGTTCCGCTTCCTGTGATGGACGTGGTCAAAAGAACAGAGATCGGGAGGGCAAGTTATGGCGACGTATGGGAAAACACAGATTTAGAGGTGAATTTTGACCCAGAGGCTTGCAAGGGTTGCACTCTTTGCAGGCCGGAATCTCTCTGCCCCACACGTGCCATCAGTTTCGAGAAGGATGCACCAAAGCTCGATCGGTCCAGGTGCTTCAACTGCGGCCTTTGTGCTGCGGTTTGCGCAGGCAAGGTCTTCGCTGCTAACCTTGGAGCGCTCTGTTTCAACGAGAGAGTGGTTCCAATAGTCGTGCGCCAGTCCGATAGGCTAAGAGCGCTCAGGCTCGCCGAAGATCTGAAGAGAAGAATCTTGGACGGCTCTTTCGAGATAACGGAAATGTCCGAGCGGATTTATCGGTGATCTAGCCTATGGCCTCTTCGGAAGAATGTCATATTATAGTCGAGAACCAATTGGATGAGACTAATCTGCTCTCACCAGAATAGTGCTTAACGGTACGAATAGGCCAAATCTCAAACTCTTTCGAGTTATAGATTTGTCCGAAAGGTATCGTTAAGCACTGTGAACACCACTTTCTGGCGCAGTCTCCTGGACAAGGACCTCGCCCTCTTCTGAAACGTAGACTTCGAGATCCTTGGATATGATTCTCTTGTCGAGGGCTTGAGGCGCTTCGGCCCTGAGCCGAACGATCACGTCCACAGAACTTGAGTCGAGCTTCACCCCCTGTCTGTCCGCCTCCTTGAAGATAAGGCCGGGAACTTCGAAGACGTCAGTTCCTTTGGGAACCTTTATCGAGATCGGTGCTTTGATCATCCTCCACTGCTTTAGGGTGGCCCTGGCCCGTTCCACGTTCTGGAGGGCTCTTTTCTCAAGGATGCTCACGTTCGATCGGGAGGTCCCCAAGATCTTGGCCACCTCTTGCTGAGATAAGCCCGCCTGCCTCAGCTTCAAAACGTTGAGCTGTCTCGGCGTAAGGAGCGATTGTCCCTCGGATTCTTCCGAAGTTTCTTTCATCACGTTCCATCTCCATCTGCGGGGATGACATGGGGGGCCGAAGCCTTAAAGGTGGCGAAGACCCGGCTTTCCGGGCCGATCTCCATCTCCTCGAGCGATCGTCGGGTCACGAGAGCCTTGATCCCGTTTTCCAGGAAAACCTTGGCCAAAACGCCTTCGCAGCTCACCTCAACCACTTCGGATTCCAGGAGATTTCTGGCGCTTGTGGAGATTCTCTCCCGGGAAAGGATCACGTCTTCAGGCCTGATGAAAACCTCCACAGAACCCTCTTCAAGGTCGGACCGCGCCTCTATCTCTATCTCGCCTAGATCGACCACTGCGATTCCCCCTTCTGAGGAGACTATCCGTCCGAAGAGCACGTTTTCCGCGCCCAAAAATTCGGCAACCTCCCTTGTTACAGGGTGAGCAAAGACCTCTTTGGAAGTGCCCACCTGGACCAGCTTTCCTTCCATCATCACCCCGATCCTGTCTGCCAGAATTATGGCCTCTGGTTGGTTGTGGGTGACGTGCAAGGTGGTGTAACCCAACTCTTGTTGGATCTTCTTCAGGTCTTTTCGGGTTCTTTCCTGGGTCCTCTGATCGAGGGCGCTGAGGGGCTCATCCAGGAGAAGTACGCGAGGATCGATTGCCAAAGCTCTTGCTATGGCCACCCTTTGCTGCTCTCCACCGGAGAGCGTATCGGGCTTCCTTTCCATTAGGTAACCTACCCCAAATGTTTCTATGAGGGATTCGGCTTTATTCTTGGGATCAAAATGGCCTTGCAACCGAAGCCCGAATTCCACGTTCTTTCGAACGTTCAGATGGGGAAATAGCGCGTAATCCTGGTAGACGAACCCAACACCCCTCTTCTCAGGCGGAAGTTCGGTTGCTTCAACCCCTCCAATCCAGATCTCACCGTGATCTGGCCTGTAAAAGCCCGCTACCAACTCCAAAAGGAGGGTCTTTCCCGCAGCGGTTGGCCCGAGAAGGACGAAGTACTCACCCTCTTCGACTTCCAGGTTGATGTTCTTCAAAGAGAACTCATCGCCCCAGTCCCTGCTCACGTTGCGAATGGATATCATTCCTTGCGTTGCGATCGCCCCCTGGACAGAAGTCTCAAAAAAACGAATATCGTCATGCAGATGAGGATGAGCAACACCGATATCGGTGCAGACTCTCTCAACCCCGAAGTTAGGAACCTGTCCCATATCAAAGTGGGCGCGATAAGAGGATAGTAGGCTATCACTATCACGGCGCCAAACTCGCTGATCCCTCTCGCCCAAGACATGATCGCTCCTATGAGTATATGCCTCGATGCTAGAGGAAAGCTCACCTTCCAGAAGGCAGACCAGGGATCTGCCCCCAAGGTCCTCGCAATCCCCTCAAGCCTGGGGTCCACGCTCTGAAACCCCTCGCGTGCAGAGTTTACGAAGAAGGGTGCGGATACAAAGAGCATCGCAACCACAATTCCGGGAAGGGCGTCGACGAACCTGACCGGAGAAAATTGGCCGATCAGCCCTTTCGATCCGAAGACCATGAGCAAAGCGATTCCGGCAACTGTGTGGGGAACGATCACTGGAAGGTCTATCAGGCTCTCGATGAGCCACTTTCCAGGAAAATATTTTCTTGCGAGAACGTATGCTAGAGGCGTTCCCATAACGATGGCGATGAGAGTTGCCAGAAATGAGGCATAAAGTGTGAGCCCTATCGAGTTCAGCACCGAACGGTTTGCAAGAGCCTTTGCGATTCCAGCAGGATTCAGAAGCTGGGCGAAGATCATGTTGAAGATTGTGATAAATATGAAGGCGAGCAGGAGAGATCCTGCAGCCCCAAAGATGATGTAAAAACCCTTCGATCTGATGCAAATCGCCCCTGACCTCGGAATCGTTCCTGATTGGGCTTATTCCAGATGGAGTTTATTCAAGATAGGGTTTCAGAGAATCTGGCACGGCTTCAAAGTTGTCGGTCTTCGCCGGAACGATTGGCGGCTGGAAGTTCTCTTTGAATACTTCAACGCCCTCTTCTGAGAGCATCAAAGATGCGAACTCTTCTGCAAGGTCGGTGTTCTCTGAGCAGGTCGGTATGGTGAATCCGTACACAATGGGCTTTGCAGTCTTTAACTGGCCGTCTGCAAGCTCGATTCTCACTTTCGCGTAACCATCTGCCTCATCAGCGCTTCCAAGGTCGATCTCCTCAGGAAGATCTACATATCTGAGACCGTGCTGCTCGGCAACGCTCTTGTATTCGAAAGCGTAATCGATGTCACCGCTGTCGAGAAGGGCGAGCGCTTCAACGCTCTTTGGCCTGATGGAGAGCTTGTCCAAGTTCACATCCATATCCTCGGTTGCTGGAACGGTTATGGTCCAGACACTGCTCTCTTCTCCATCTTCACCTTCGCCCTCATCGTCTCCACTGCCTCCTTTTCCATCTCCCACTTCACCTTCGGAGGCCTTGATCGCAACATTGGCTTCGATCAGGTCTTCGAAGATATCGTCATCTCCGTAGTAGCCTTCTGCAAGCAACATCACCATCGGGGATCTGTAGCCGCAAGGGTCCTCGTTGGGGTTTGAAAAGAAGTACTTCACATCGGGCTTTCTGAGTATATCGTACCAGTTTTCAGAGTTTACCTCGTCTGCGTACTTGCTATCCTCGGTGTAGGCAAGAACCATCTCGTTTCCGGCGTAGGCTATGTACCAGTCTGCGTAGTCCGGGTACATCATGCCAGGTATCAGCGAGTAGTCGGCCGAGTTCAGTATGTCTGCACACCGTTCCAGCTCTGTGATCTTGCGGACGGCGGCGTTGCTTCCAGAAGCTTCCCTCTGGACGTCCACACCGGGATGGCTTGCTTCAAAGATCTCTTCGAGGTCTTCCATCGGCGCTGCCAAGCTTCCGGCGTGGAATATCTTGAGCACCTGGTCTTCTGCACTGGCGCTGAAAGTAAAGATTGCAACGAGCGCCAGAAGCACGATGGCGATTTTGATAGCTTTTCCCTTCATGGAAATCAAAGGGTGAACGAGACTGCTGACCATAAATATGTTATGTTAGCGGTTGATGAAAACAGTCTTAAAGGAACAGAACACACAAGCTGCCACCACCGGCAGGGTTAAAGACGCCTCCAGCCCAATTTGGCCCAATCTTTGATCTGAGCGGAGGTGGGTTCCTGACCAAGATCATAACTTTTTACAACAACAAAGGCGGCGTCTCGAAGACGACTACCCTCTTCAACCTGGCAGTTTTTCTCACACAAAAAGGCAAAAAAGTCCTGGTAGTGGACTGCGATCCCCAGTGCAACGTGACCGAGCTTTTCTTCGCATCGAGCAAGATCGTCGACGATCCTGATCGAGAGCTTCCTGGAACTTCCGTCTACGAGGCTTTGAGATTGGGCTTTTCAGGATCAGTGGGAAAGTTCGATCTGGCTCAGGTGGATCTGGTCCAGTCTGAAATCTACGAGAACCTGTACCTCCTGAAAGGCGATCTAGAACTATCGAGAGCAGAGACCCTCTTTGCGAGGGCCTGGAACAGGGCCATCACCGAGGACATACGCGAAAAGAGCATCTATTCCGTCCTTTACCGGCTGCTTTGCTCTTTAGGTCTCGAAGGTTCTTTCGACTATATCCTATGCGACGTTGCGCCGAGCACCGGTGCCATCACCCGAATGGCGGTTCTGGCCTGCGACGGTTTTTTCCTCCCGCTGGTCCCAGACAGGTTCAGCTATCATGCGGTCTCTGTTCTCGGAAAGAGCCTGAAGGACTGGATCAGAAAGCACGAAGAGATCTCGAAGACCTTCGAGCCTTTCAAGTTGGAGTCTTTTCCGGGAAGGCCCATTTTCCTCGGCGCCGTCATACAGAAGTTCAAGGTCCTCCGGGCCACACCTGCAAAACGTTCTTATTCGATATGGCAAGAGCGAATCGAAGAGATCGTAGATTCTTCATTCCTCTCTGAAGGGTGGATTCCGACGAGCCCAAAGCTCGATGGAAAAAATTCGGTCGTTGCGACCATAGATGATGTCGGCCCGCTTGCGCCGATCTCTCTTGCCTTCGGCCGCGCGATATTCGATGTCGAAAAGGAGAACATAGCAGAGATTTCGAAGGGTGAAGCTGATTATGCGGACCTGGTCTGGCAGAACTGGGAAGATCGGATGGAATCGTATCGTGAAGAGATCAAAAAGATAGCAGAGGCTTTGCCTTGAGCAGCAATCTGACCTACGTATACGCCGCGGTCGTAGACGTTCTGGGCTATTGCCAACGCCTCAAAGAGGACCGAGTGATGGGATCCCTTGCCTTCAAAAACGAGCTTCAGAGGGCTCTTCAGGCGCTGACCGACATCAACGAGGCCGTCTACAGCTACCAGGCCATATCCGACACGATCATTCTGACCTGCTCGAATCGGGAAGGCTTGGTCGATTTCCTCCAGGTCCTAAAGGAGATCAAGCTGGCGTTCCTGAAGGAAGGCATGTTCATCCGGGGTGGCGTTGCTTATTCTCAGCATTTCAAGAGCAATTACGTCACCTACAGCCACGCCGTTGCGAGAGCCCACGAGATCGAAAGCATAATCGCTCTTTACCCGAGGATCGTGATCGATCACAACATCGTTCACATGTTTGAAGCCTCGGGAGAGATATCCGAGCTGGTGAAGTCCGACCTTATCTCTGTTCTGAACGGGGCATACTTTCTCAACATATTGGACCGGGAAAACTGGAGCGACGTCTACCACTGGGCCCGAAGCCTCTACGAACACGATCGAGAGGTCCTTCTCAGAAACGAGGTCGAATTTGCAAAGCACACTTGGTTTGAAAACTACATCTTCGCTTCAGACCATCTCGATCCAAGATGCGAGCGTTACATCCCAACAATTCAGCCTCTGGGCGAGGCAAACGAAGACACACACGTCATCGATCCTGAATTGATCCCTCTTGAACCAGAAGACGAAAACTCGTGCCTCTTTTAAATCTTTTGAAGAGCACCTTGCACCTTTGGCCGCGCCTCAAAGACGGCCACGAGTCACCTTTTTGATAATCGACTTCATCTGTGCGCCTAACCGATTTCGCCGAGACCGGCTTGAAGAGTCGGCTGTGGAGGGGGAAGAGGAAGACGGGGTGGGGCCGGTCGAATGCGGGCCGATCGGGGATCCGGCGGCCGAGCCTTTTGAGGGTGTCGTCCGGTCGTTTCTAATCGAGACGGTCCAATCTTCTGGCATGTGCGATTCGCTACCTTCTTCGGCCCCCTCTTCGGTCCATTCTTCTTGGAGAGATCTTTTCGTCCTGTAAGCTGCAAGGACAAATCCGTAAAGAACAGGGCCTATGATGATGCCCTTCATCCCGACGACGAAAAGAGGCGCAGCAAAGGCGAGAAGAGTTATTGCAGGGTGAATCGATGCCCCCCTTAGGGCGAGGCGAGGCCGGATCAAGTTTTCTGGAACCAGGTTGAGAAATATCAGGCCATAGGCCAGAAGGGCAAGACCTCTCGTGTAGTCTTGCATCACCAGGTAGTAGAGGGCCATGGGCGCAAAAATGGTGGTCGAGCCAATCAGCGGTATGAAGGCGAAGACCGCGGTTACCATCCCCCACAAGAGTGGATAGGATATCTCAAGAAGTGTAAACCCGATTGCAGCGAGGATCCCCGTAATCAAGCTCGTGATCAGGTATACGTTGAAGAGGCTGTTGTAGATGGAGTTGAGTTCCTTGAGAAACTTGTGGACGATCCTCCTTTCGGGCATGAGGAACAAGGCATTGTTTATGGCCTTGCCGCCGTCGACTAGCAGATAGTACGTAAGCAATATGGCAACGCCGACCTGAGCAAGTAGTATCGGCAGGTTGGTGGCGATGCCGGTCGCAATTCCCGAGACCACGCTGATGAGGCGGGGAAGCACTTCTGGAATAAGCGTGTTTGCTGGAGCTTCAAGGATGGGGCTTGCGCGCACTTTCACCTCTTCTATCAGCTGCTTTGCGTAAGGGGACGCCATTTCTGGCACGTGTTCTTCCACGAATCCGTTTGCGATCTCGAAAACGTCGTCCGTCTTCTGGCTGATGTAGCTGGCCGTGGTCTGGTTGATCTGCTCTTGAGAGAGCGAAAGAGTTGATGCCTCAACCGAGAGGGCGTTGATCACGTTCAAGACAAAGATTATGAAAATCACGAAGACCAGCGATATGGACAGGATCGAGGACAATCGCTTCCTTCCAGTGATCTTGACGAGGCGCGAGTAGATCGGTATGAGGATGTAGGCGAAAAAGGTGCTCAGTAGTATTGTTGTTATAAACGCCTTTGTGACGTACAGAATGGCAACGAAGGCGAACACGAGCGAGACTGCGGCCATCCAGTTGAGCTTGCTCTGGGAGTCCATATTTTCCGCCTCACTATTCAATTTTCGAGGTATATACCTTCCCATGGTCTCCAGCCGCGTTGCGGGACGCCATTGCTTATGCCGACGATCTGGGGCGGCCATCTGCCAAAATATGTATCTATGTGGACAATAGATGCCCTCTCGGCGCAAACCATCGGCGCTAAGATTTCAAGATTCGGTGAGCGACCCAGAAGGTATGCAGGCAGGCCCAAAGCCAAGAAGGATCTGCGGCAACCGTTGAGCGAAGGTGTGCGAAAGTTGCCGGCCGAGTTTCCAGAGCGATGTCGAGCTGAAGGGCTGATCGTGCCGAAGGCAGAACGAAACGTGAGGGCAGTGAGGTGGGAAACGCGACATGGGATCTGATGTTCAGGATTTTCTTCACGCTATCCTGAAACTGTATTTCGATGACATCCGGACTGAAGAATGGCATCACAGCTTTGCAGCCTCGTATTCTCGGACGGATTTTCTGCTGAAATTCGGTCGTGAAGGCTTTGATCGTCTAGAAGGGGCGTTGACAAGATGACCCTCCGACTTTTCGCCGTATCCCTCGTCTTCCTCGCAGCCCTCATATCGCCTGGCTGCCTGGAGGATGCACCGCCTGCGCCGATTCGAGGCTACGAAATCGTCGAGACCTATCCACACGATACCGGTGCCTTCACCCAGGCCCTCCTCTACCACGAGGGCTTCCTCTACGAGGGGACCGGCCTTTATGGCCGATCGAGCCTTCGAAAAGTGGACCTTGAAACCGGCGAGGTCCTCAAGATGCAGCGCTTTCCTGCCCAATTTTTCGGCGAGGGCCTTTGCCTGTGGCAGGACAGGTTGATTCAGCTGACATGGCTTTCCGGTGTCGGCTTCGTCTGGGACCTGGAAAACTTCACATTCCTCAGAACTTTCACCTATCCAGGAGAAGGCTGGGGCCTCACATCTGATGGCGAGCTTCTGATAATGAGCGATGGAACTTCTCTTCTGCGTTTCCTGGACCCTGAAACCTTCGAGGAGGTTGGCGCGATCGAAGTTCGAGATCGCGGCGTTCCTGTCGAAAAGCTGAACGAGCTTGAGTACGTTCAAGGCGAGATCTACGCCAACGTCTGGAAGTCTGATAGGATCGCCCGAATATCGCCGAAGAGTGGGGTGGTTCTCGGGTGGATCGATCTTTCCGGGCTCCTGAGCGAAGAGGAACGAGGTGGAGAAGACGTCCTCAACGGGATCGCCTACGACTCCGAAGGTGATCGGCTCTTCGTCACCGGGAAACTCTGGCCCAAACTGTTCCAGATTGAGGTATCGCTGACCAAAGTGTGATATCTCGTTGCGGTTGACCGGAAATATAGTCATGAACGCTAAGTTTGACATTTATCTGGTGGGCCGCGTATTGAATTTGCTGTAACCCCGAGTCGTCAGAACTGCCGGGCGCAGGTCCTGGTCTTGCTAATGCATCTTGTCGTCCACAACGGCCCATCCTTGGGCGCCAGCCCCATCTTGCCCATATCATAATAGCGCCAGCCGATCCGCATGCCCTCGGTGACCTTTAGCCGGTCAGGCATTTCTTGGGGGATGCGCCACCCAGACGCGCCTCGCTCAAAGACGTAATAGATCCAGCAATGGTTCTGGTCGTTTTGAATCCCGTCTATCGAGGTCACCATTGCGCCTTCATGAGACGTTGCGCTCTCATCAGCAGTGTACCCGACCTTTGCCACCTCTTTTAGGGCCTCGAGAACGCTAACGCCTGAGGAGAGCTTGAGGCTTTCGTGCCGGATCTCATCATTTCCATAATTGATGTAGACGAAGATCTTGATCTTGTCTCGGTCGAAGAACATCGCTCAGACTGGTACGGGAAGGGTCAAGAGGTTATCGGTTTTCAGGCATGGATCGGGTTCATCGTGGATATAATGTTTAACGATACCTTTCAGACAAATGTCGAACTCATGATAGTTCAACATTTTGGCCTATTCGTATCGTCAAACACTATTCAGGCGAGAACGGATTAGTCTCATCTAATTGGTTCTCAACTGTAACGGCCTTTGAAGTAAGTGTAACCTCCAAGAGCAGCCTTCACGTTTTGGGTGATCTTCTCTTTATTTTCCGTTCCGGCTTCGTCCAGGTGGCGGCTCAAAACCATCTTTCTGAGACAATCCTCGGTATCGTAATCGAAGAATCTGAGCACATCGCAACAACGGTCACCTTTCACGACCTTGGATATGCGCCATCCATCGTCTTCCACCAGGACGTGAACCTCGTCCACCCGCCCCAGAAGATTATGATAATCGCCAAGAGTGTCTTGATATGCACCCAGAAGGAAGATTCCTAAATAATAGTCTTCGTTCACACTCAAGGAATGAAGCACCAGAAAATCGCGGTTCTCGCCCGCGAAATTCGTAATCTCGCCATCGGAATCGCAGGTTATGTCGGCGATGGTCGCCTTTTGCGTGGGCACCTCTCCGAGCCTGTGAAGTGGCATCGTCGGAAATATTTGCTGCACGCCCCACATATCTGGTGCCGATTGGAAAAGTGAAAAGTTTCCGATGTACTTCTTGCTCAAGAGCCTATTTAGATTCTCAAACTCTTCTGATTCGTTCTCGTCTTCTTGGGCGAAAAGGGCGACCTTCTGGCAGACCTTCCAAAATAACAGGTCGCCTTTGGCCCTTTCTTCAAGGCCGATGTTGCCCAGGTTGAATGCGTCAAAGAGCTCGTTTCGGTAATGGAGCGCATCGTGATAGTACTCGGCATAGTTGTCCAAGTTCATGTTCTCCAGAGCGAGATACATGTCTTGGATCTGGACTGGATCGTCCTCTAAAGGTGTGACGTCTCGGCCCCCCATGGAGTTCTTCTCGCCGATTGCCTTGAAAGCAAGGAAAGAATGGTAAGCGGCAACTGCCCTGCCACTTTCGGAGACGATGGTCGGACAGGGTACGTCTTCCTCGTCACAAACCCTTTGGAGAATGTACACCACATCGTTGGCGTACTCCTGAAGAGAGTAGTTGACGCTGGCAGGGTTGGATGTATTGGACCCATCGTAATCCACGCCCAGCCCCCCTCCAACGTTGAAGTACTCGATCGGGGCGACTTTCCTCACCTTGGAGTAGATCCTGGCGGCCTCGTTCATGGCGACCTTGATCTTCGCGATGTCGGTTATCTGAGATCCTATGTGGAAGTGGAGCATTTTCAGCTGGTCCAGCATCCCTTCACGAGAGAGGATCTCGATCACTTCCACGATATTGGAAGTGGAAAGGCCGAACTTGGATAGCTCGCCGCCCGACTCTTCCCATCTGCCGCTCCCTCTGGAAAATAGCTTGACCCTCAGGCCTAAACTAGGGCTGAAGCCCAGCTTCTTGGAATATTTGAGGAGGTTCAAAAGGCCCTCGAACAGGTCGACAACCACGACGATGTTGTCATGCTCGCCGAATTCCAAAGCCAGTTTCAGGTATTCTTCGTCTTTGTAGCCGTTGCAGACGATCAGAGACTCAGGATCTCTATCGAGGGAAAGAGATGCCAGGAGTTCGGCTTTTGTTCCAACCTCCAGACCCACACCCAGATCCCTTCCAGTCCTGGCGATGTAATTCAAGAACGCCCTTCTCTGGTTCACCTTTACCGGGAACACGAGTTTGTATTCTCCACAATACTCAAACTCCTCGATGGAAGAGCGAAAGGCACCATTGATCTCTTCTAGCCGGTCCGCGGTAATCTGGGGGAACCTGAAGAGCAAAGGAAAAGAGGCAATCTTAGACCCCTCTAGGTGGCGGACGATCTCCATGATATCCGCACTAGGCCCTCTTTTTTTTCGGGGCGATACGACCAAATTGCCGGATTCGTTTATGGAGAAATATCCGATGCCCCAGTTTTCTGTGCCGTAGAGTGTGGCAGAATCGTCAGAAGTCCACATTCGAAAATCCCTCCCAGTAAGATACCTGCAAGATGATTCCGTTAATCAGATTACGTGATCTGTTAAGTCCGATATAATCGTTAATATTCTTCATGAAATTTCAACACCGTTCTCGTTCCTCTAAGTTGAGCTTGCGCCCGGCGTTAAGGGCGTTTCAACCATATAAATCTTGATGCAGCACAATTTTATAAAATGGTGTCTGGCGCGGTCCACTAACCAAGGCAATCCTGAAACGAACGATGCTGATCTTAGATGGAAACAAATCGACAGAATCTTCGACGTCTACGTATCGAGCGCCGATCTCAATAAGGGCGACGTTTATGCCACCAATCCCGTAAAGTGCCTAGATCCGGAGAGGTGCTACTTATCCCACAAAATCAACGAGCTTCTCGGAAAGGAAATGCCCAAAAACGCCATCCTCGGAAATGACCGTGGGGCAGGGGCACCCATATCAGTCCCTTTTTTTGCGACAGCTCCATAGGAAAATGGGGGTTGTACTAGGCATGGGAAGAAAAGGTTGTCGGGCCCGCACCTTCAGCGAGGAAAAGAAAGATGAGAGGGAAATGGGAGAAAAACAGAGACGAGAACAAATGAAGGCGATGGCTACTGGCCAGTCAGGCTGGCCAATTCTCGGCTGGAATCTCTGTCGCTGTTGCCCTCTACTAGTATTACCACGTTTTCGTTTGTCCAGATGTAAAGGTACCTGAGCTGTTTATCTACCCGATCCCTGATCTCGGTAACCTCATGGTCGTTCACTGTCGTGGTGCTGAAACGGTCCACTCCTTTGAAAGGTGGATTCTCAAAGTCCGGCTGGGTGAGGTAGTTATCGACGGCATTTTGAGCCAAATCTTCGTTCTCGCATTCCATCACCGTTACCCTTGCATCGTAGTTCTTGCCCATCTCACCCCATATGTATATACCCAAAGTGGCATCGACGTTGCCGATATCCTTTTCACCTCTTAAATTGGCGATCTCTTCTTCCATGTTCGCGCCAGGGGTGGTGTCGTTGATCACGGCGAGAAGCGTGAAACCCTCTGGCAGGTTCTCTGTGGGCACCGGAACCGAATTGGAATCGCCACCCCCATTCGAACTTACACAACCAGGCACCAGAAGAGCCGTTGTGACTATGAGCATCATACTGGCCGTATTCAAGTTCATGAGATATGGGAAAACGCCTGCAGCCAGATAAAGGCTTTGCTGGAAAACGTTGCGATATAGTCGAGAACTAATTAGATGAAGAGCTGGTTTCAAAATAGTGCCACATGCTGGTTTCTGCAGGTAAAACACCTAGACAGAAGAATCACGATCCATGGCCTCAAATGGTGTGTAGACTTCAATCCGTGATAAAGTGGCATATAAATAGTTTTGAAGCCAGCTCGAAACTAATCCGTTCTCGCCTGAATAGTGTTTGACGATACGGATAGGCTGAATGTCAAACTCCTACGAGTTAGAAATTTGTCCGAAAAGTATTGTTAAACACTATAAGGCGCGTCTGAGAAAACAAATCTTGATGGGCATTGGAATATGTCTCAGGCGCAGCGCCGAGCCTGATATGCCTACAGTCGATCGACGAGAACTTTCTGGGAAGTTATGTCCACTTCTTTTATCCGGCCGGTTATCTCTGTCGACCTGCCGATTATGTCTTCCATGAAGATCTTATCGTCGGTGACTACCAGTCTGACCGCGCCTTCCATTACGCGCTCGTCATTATCGGTCATGTAAACGTTGAGTTCACACATAAAATCCACCCAAATTAAATTGTAGTTGGCGGACCCGGTGGGATTCGAACCCACGACCCCCGGGTTAGAAGCCCGGTGCTATATCCTGGCTAAGCCACGGGCCCGCACTTTGATGTCACGTTGCGTTCGCCGGCATCTGGCCTAACGACTGTTTGAGCTGCTCTTGAAGCTGATTGAACCTCGTTTGAATCCGCTCTTCCTGTTTGGTGAGAGTCTTCAGCCGCAGATCCAAAACGTCCTTCTTCTCCTTAAGGTCTTCGATCAGCTTGTTCCGGTCAGCTCTGAAAAGTACATCTCCTACGCTCTTATATATAACCGCCCCTTCATCGCTGGCTTCAAGCTCTTTGACTGCGGCCTCGTTCTCCCGCAACATCATCTCTATCTGATTCTTCTGGTTCAGCAACGCCTGCGCCTGCTGCTGGAGCTGCTGGATCTGTGCTAACTGATTTTGTATCTGAGGTGGTAACTCGGTGCTCATACCTTCACCATTTCCCATGCAATTTTGACCAATCTGATCCAGGTGTTCAGAGCGGCTCGAAGGGAGACGACGTCTTCGCTTTTCACGCTCAACCTGATACCTTCGGGGCACATCTCGAGGTGGATTTCACTCCTTTGAACTTTGTCCTCGGACTCGGGAACCAACGCCTCATAAACCGCGTCGGGTTCATCTATCTCGAATATCAGATCAGCGCGGCCTTTCATAACTCTTCAGCCTGATTATCGTCTCTCCGCGGTCCACGAACTCCATCGCCCCATGGCTTAGCTTTATGGCCCTCGGGACTTCGGCATCAGAAGCCCATTCGAGATCGAAGAACTGGGCCACCGGAAGGGCCTCGTCAGAAGGTCCCAATACCTTGGGTTTCCGCCTTTTCAGCTTTTGAATCGGCCTTTCGGAGGAGATGGCGAAACGAAATGTCACCTCCTCGCCGGAAGATCTCTTGATCAGACCTTCTGGGTTGCCGTGCATCTCGACAACTACCATCCAGACCTCATCAGTATCCAGACGCCTCTTTCCCCTGGCAACGTAGGGTACTGCCAAAAATCCTGCCAGTATTTTGGCGAAACGCCTTGTCTTGGGCGAGGGCTTTCGCGACGTAGTGACTTGCATCACGCCGCTTTCATTTTCTTAACCGTGGTGGGCCGCTCCTTCATCAGTATCCTGTGACCACAGTAGGGACACCTGATGCCGCTGTATTCGTAATCGACCTCCACGGTCTTTTTACATCTGGTGCACCTATAAGCCACTTAATCCGCCTCCACAGCCCTCTTGACAGACCTTGCAACCGACTTCCCGACAGAAGTTACGGGTATGTAGGTCCCTCCAGCAAAGGTGTACCCACACTTCGCGCATCTCCAGATACCAGTGCCCTCTCTTCTCACCCGACTTCGGCCGCATCTGGGGCAGTCGTACTTCTTCCTGCTCCTCTCTTCGATGTCGGCTATCAGTTTTCTGATCTTTCTCCCGTACCTAGGCCCGAACCGCCCCGCAGACCGGGTCTTCCTGCCCTTCTTGAACTTTTTGACCATGATTATACTTCCAGAAACTTCTCTCGAATCCCGTTAGCAGTTTCACATGATATATCAACGATGCGGTAGATCTGATCTTGATCTAAGAATCCGGTTCCGCTCTTCTGCATGCCACATATGCGTCCATCGGCGGTGGTTATCACTGTGAGCTTAGTATCTGCTACCGATTCTTCATCGGTATCAGGATCGAACATTATACCCTCGTCTAAGACCACTGCAGAGGTCGCTATGGGTATGTCCTTGACAGGAAGCGGATAGTCCTCACCAAGACCATACTGCTCGGCAGGGACTATGGCAGTCATCAAAGCTGATATAGCGCCCAGACTGGCCGCATCCATAATGTTGCCGCAATCGTCCAATATGTGGATGTCGATGAAGATGATCCAGACCTTCTCACCGGGTGTTATGCAGAGGGCATCCAGATCTATGGATCCCGACTCTCTCACGCCTCGATCCACAACCCTGGCAAGCTCGATCCCCACCTCGTTAGGTGGGCCTGGCTCGAACTTAGGCGATGCGAGTGGCACAAGCTCTGCATTCGTGATTATGACACCCCTATTGGGCGTATCCGGATAAGGCTCACCGGGCTGAATCTTCACACCCACGATGACCTGAGTATTTCCCAGCTTGACGCATGTGCTTCCCTCAGCCTTCTTTATGATTCCCTGCTTCAGGGAGATCTCGCGATATTCGTTGAAGGACCTGCCGTCGGCTCTCTCCCCCTTGAGCATCAATTGGTAAAGGTAATCCTTCCTTATGTCGGATATAACTCCGTTACTCATAAGCTTGGGCCTCCTCGACAGGGTTTGCATCGCCGCACAGGTCGCCCTCTTTCATCTGGCTGTACCGATCGGTGAGTGCCTTTCTCTGGATCTCGTATACCTGTTGGCAACCATCTTTGGCAAGCTCCAGGGCTTCTTGAAACTCGTCTACGGTAAAATCGCCATCCATCTGTAGGAGGGTGATTTCGCCGTTTGGCGTCATGGCAAGGGGCATGTCGGCCTCTCCGAAGTTGTCCTCTTGCTTCATCGGATCCAGTACTATGTGACCACCTGCTTTCCCTGCGGCACAGGCAGAGATGAGGCTCGTCATGGGAATTCCAGCGTCAGCTAAAGCTACAGAAGCTGCATTGATACCTACAGTCCTGGTACCTGCATCTGCCTGCAAGACCTCCACGAATATATCTACGACCGATCTGGGAAAGTACGAGGTTAATATGACCGGCGCCAGAGAGTCTCTGCTCACTTTGGATACTTCGTGACTCCTCCGATCTGGACCGGGCCTTTTCCTATCTTCCACCGAAAAGGAGGCCATGTTGTATCGGAACCTCACGATAGCGCGCGTAACATCTTGTAAATGACGTGGATGTACTTCTCTGGGACCGTAGACGGCTGCAATTACTTTGTTATTTCCCATCTCCATATAGCACGAGCCATCGGCTCTTGCAAGAACGCCCACTTCAATCTTGATGGGTCGCAACTCGTCCGGCCGCCTCCCGTCCAATCGAATTCCATCTTTTAAGAATGATAAATTTTCATCCATACAGATCAACTTCTGGCCACTTTCTCCGTTTTGAGAAACTCCGATATCCTGTCGGTGAGCCCTGTTGTGTGGGCTTCCTTCTCTATGATGAGTATTGTCTTCAGAGCCAGATCCATATCTCTGTCGTTTCCGTCGACCCAGATTCTGCCGTTCTGCCCCACGAAGATGTTGCAATTGAGCTCCGTTTTCAGCATGTTGATCATAGAGCCACCTTTTCCTATCAGCCTTGGAACCCTCGTGGGACTTATCTCCACCACGCGTCCTCGTTTCAGCATTCCCAGACGTCTATCGTTCAAGGTGAGCTCCACTTTCATCGTGGAGTCCACATCTTTCACCTTAGCCATTATGGAGCTGCCTATCCGGAGATACTTGGACATCTCATTCATATCTATCTTCTTGGGATATTCAGATATGTGGAGCAAACCCCCATAGGGTGAGTTTACGTTAATAATCCAGTTTGAGAAAACGATGTCGTCCACGACGCCTATCACTGTATCTCCCACAGAAGGCACGTACTTTCCGGCCAAAGGAATGACTCTCACGCCATCCTTGTAAGAACTGGCCAGCCCGTAAAGGAGTGAATAAACTTTGCCATCCTTTACGTAAGTGCCTTCTCCCGCCTTTTGTGGGTCATCAGATACGAGGTCACCAGGTACGACTACATCACGATCCATACGATCCATTCTAAACCTCTATCAAGTCGTCATCGTTTCAGAAGCTTCGTCTCTGCTTCGCCTTTGGAAAGCTTGTTAACCAGACCATAGAACTCGTTCTGAAGCCCCGCAGGAAGTCGAACCACGCCTATCCACGATCCATCGCCCTGCCACTGCTCCTTTTGAAGTTTGGCAAAGGCAGCAATCTCGCCGTAGGCCTTGGGGGCGTATTCAGGTGGGATCTTTACTGCCATGTCCACCTCTTCGAACCTTATGGGGATTATGGGTCGAATGGCCTTCATGGCGATGGTGACCATCTCTTCGACAGATTTTGCAGGATCGATGTTTACGTGACCCTCTTCCATGGCCCGCTCGATTCTGGCTGGAGGATGCGGAGTTCCGGTCTGGGGATTGATGGCATTCCTGGCGATGATGTTGACAATCTGCTTTCTCTTGTTCTCGATAATCTTTTTTCTCTGCTCGCTGGTGAGCTGAATCTCGCCTTTCTTTATTATCTTGGTGGCGATAGCCACGACTTCCGTAGTCTTAAAGGCCTTCTTCAGGTCCTCTTCTGAGCTGCGATCACCACGACTGGCATTCTCAAAGACGTCCTCAACTGCCAGTATAGCTTCGATGTCAACATCCTCACCCCGGCGACAGGACAGAGCTCCATCCGGATCTACCAAAACCTCGAAGATGGTGCCGTGGCTCTTGAGCCTGGCAGTTACCGCCTCCTCCAGGGTGACCATTCTCACGCCTCTCCTTCACTCTCTTCGCTCTCTTCACCCTCTTCGCTCAGCTGGGCTTCCATCTGCTTCACGCGAGCAGCAACGTCCGCCTCTTCGAGCTTGCGGAAGGTTTTGTCTTCGAGAGTAATCAGACCGATCTCGGTGGTGGTGGCATCGAACTTGCCCTCAGCAGCCTTGTAAAGGCCCTCCAGACCGAGAAGAATGGCCTCATCATAGTTCATGTTATCATTGTACTTCTCTTCGAAAAGCTCCATCACAGTGGATCTTCCCGCGCCGATTCCCGTAACCTTGTACTCCAGAAGAGCGCCACTTGGATCGGTCTCGAAGAGCCGGAAGCGATCATCATCTACTCCAACGATGAGCAGCGCAGTTCCGAAGGGTCTCACACCACCGTATTGGGTGTAAGTCTGCTTGAAATCGCAGATGCGCTTGGCCAGAACTTCCACTCCTATGCTCTCGTCGTAAACGAGCCGATTGATCTGTGCCTCGACTCTAGCCCTGTCGATGAGCACTCTGGCGTCGGCCACCAATCCTGAAGTGGCGGCTCCTATGTGCGCGTCTACCTGAAATATTTTCTCTATGGATTCAGGTTCCATCAGCCTGCTGGTTATCCTCTTGTCTACCAGCACTGCCACGCCGTCAACCGCCTTTATACCCACTGCGGTGGTGCCGCGCCTCACGGCTTCGCGGGCATATTCCACCTGGAATAGCCGTCCATCCGGGCTGAACACGGTAATTGCTCTATCATAACCCATCTGAGGTGCCATCTGCATCAACATCTCCTCCACACAAATCAAAAGAGGTCAGTCCCACGTACATAGTGCCAGATCTTCCGGTAATTTCCTGGCTGTCTGGACATATGTCGATCTCACAACCAAGGACGTGCGCAACTGATCCAGAAACTGGCCAATCAATTTTTCTCTTGTCGTCATAAGCCTGTAAGATCGATTGCGGTATATACTTTTCTGTTGCAGCTTTGATAGTTCCAGAAACCCCGCGAACCCTTATCGCCACCCTCGTACTTCCAACAGAAGATACCGTGGCCAAAACTGCCCGACACTCCTCAACCCGTTTGTGGGAGCAGCGGATCAACCCGAACCTTCCGTCGAAGGCGACCAAGACCAACTGGTCCTCTGAGGCACCGATGTCGCCCAAGAGCGACATCTGTGATGAGTAGACCTCACCCAACAAGTCTTTTCTTTCGATGCCGTATTCGGCTTCAAGCTCGAAGGCGATGTACCTTCTCCGATCACGCAACACAGGAAGCCAGCTTCTCAAAGCATCTCCACCCCTGGAAGGAGCCATCTCTTTCTGTTCAGCTCCAGAATAGTGCCTGGAAAAGAGAGCGCCCTTTGTGCCTCATCCCTCTCCAGACCAAGAAGCTCTGCCAACGCCATCAGGGCCCGTGGGGATCTCATGTCAAGATGAGAGAGAGCACCAGTGGTTATCATGAGATCGAGGTCGAACTTCCTTGCGAAGACAAGATCTCGTTTGACGGTTTTTATCCATCGGATCCTAGTTCCACCCCTGAACCGGATCATGGGGCCAAGGTCTAAGCCGATGGCGACCTGGTTGTCTCTCGCGGCTTTGGCGGCAACTACCCCCAAGCCCTTTCCCCCTCTTTGAGGATGGACCAAGAGATCTATTTTGGGATTTTCACAGGCGGCTCTGTTGATCTTCTCAAGACCTCCATGAACCGCCAGAAAGTCCGTCCGGTTCCTCAACGAGGCGACTCTCTGATGTAACTTCCTGGGGTTTTCGGCCATCAGCTCTGCACCCCATGCAACCTCGATCCCTTTCACGGCTTTTGCGGCTTCGGCTCCAAGCGCTTTTCCAGTGCCCGAATAATTGCAGATGATTATGCCGGCATACCCCAAACGTCTTGCCACAAGTGCCAGCCTGCTGGGCGAATCTGAACCATCCGGGAGCGAATGTAGATTGCACTCATAATAGTTCATAGGAGATCCTCGGCGACTTTCACCGCCTTTTCCCACCGAGCGGGGTAAGATTCCAGCCGAGTGCAAACTTGGATTGAGTCGCCGGAATCGGTCAGGTGAGCCTCGCCTTTGTATGCGGCTTGTTTATCCAGCCGGAAGTGGAGCTGACAATCTTCATCGACTCTCCGAGGTGTCTCCTGGCGCAGTCGATCCATCTCGCCCTGGGGAAGTATTTCTCGGAGCTTCCGGAAAAACTTCATGCCCTCTTTCTTGTCCAGGGTTGCGTCTAGGATCTCAAGTTTATTGCCATAATGACCCACGGCTTCAGTCGAGGATATCAACTCGGGGGGGACGTAAAGGGTGAGAGCTTCGCGCACCCTCCAGGCCTCCTCGGTAGAGGCGACGAAAGCTCGAAAGGTCACCCGGTGAATCAAATTACTTTCCTCTGCTCTGGTTAGCCCTTATGCTAGGACGGATCTTCTCGGAACCGACTCCTTTGGTCTTCAGGCCGCGCCCCTTCTTTCCGACGCTGGTCAGACCTCTTTCCGCCCTGCCGGTGTGAGTTTTCTTGGTGATCCAGTTCAAGTTGGGATCTGAAGCTATGACCGGATGGGATGGATCTACCAAAATTATCTCGAACCACTTGTGCTTTCCATCCTCACCTACCCAGTAAGAGTTGAGGACTTCCATGTTGGGATGTCTCCGGCTGGCACGCTCTTCTGCGATCCTCTGGAGGCTCTTGCCCGGAGCGATCTTGTGCATCCCCATATGTTTAGTACGTCTTCCTCTGATATACCTAGACTTGCGCCTGCCACCACGTCTGATCCTCACGCGGACCAAGGTTATTCCCTGTTTGGCCTTGTATCCCAAAGATCGGGCTCTGTCAAGCCTCGTGGGGCGCTCAATCCTCTGTACAACCTTCTCTCGACGCCACTCGACGAGTCGACCCTGTCTCAATTCACCTACATAGCTATCGGCGGGCGTTTTCCATGCGTCGCGGATGTACGAATAAAAAGATCTCAATCACTTCACCTCAGTCTGGTTCGACCAATCCTGGTTACATTCCAGACCAGCACCCCACGCCTCTTATGGCAGATAAACCTTTTCCGCCCTTTGCTTCAAGTTTCAATATCACCTGCAATATCTAAGTTTTCACGAGATGGTGCAAGAAAAATAACGTTGGAATAAATTCTATGTTCCGCGGAACCTGTTGGATCACACAGGCTTTGCCGAGTGATTTCACGAGCTAGTTGTATATGAAATCATTGTGAAATAGGCAAGTCCCCACACAATGCAGCGAGGCTCCAATCAATTTCCAAGATACATATGACGGTTGGAGGGTGTTATGGTGTTTAACGATACCTTTCGAACAAATCTATAACTCATAAGAGTTTGGAATTTGGCCTATTCGTACAGTTAAGCGCTATTCTGGCGGGATCCAATTAGTCTCATCTAATTGGTTTTCAACTGTATGTGTAAAGATGGGTCCTTGCGAAGGCCGATCAGGATCACAACTGATCAGATAGCAGGCCTCGACGAGGTCCCTCTGATTCGTCCAAAGTGAAATGTGGTCTCATCTTGCCCTTCACCTTTACCCTCGTATAGAGCACCCGCAATTTTGATTCGTCTGACACTGACACCTCATTCAGGAGAGATCTAAGAGATCCCATCTCTTCGTCAGTGAGTTCTATCAATCCTTCCGACCCTGCGAGCCAGTTGAAGATTCGAACCTCGTTGACGGCCCTCACTCGTTTCAAGGTGCTAACATCCATACTCTCATTGATATAGACACTTTTGCCCTCTTTAGGCGACCAGCCAATCTCTTTTCGCTCCACTTCCAGAACCGTGATTGGAATCGCGTCCCCCTCCTTAGGTTTGGGGTAGAGCTTGGTCAGCCTGTTCAGATGACCCCTTTCAGAAGATACGATAACTTTTTTTTGCACCTTTGATCTGTGGAACGGCGAATCCTTCTCGTTTTCCTCTGAATTTTTGGGCAACCTTTCCTCTGACTGCAAGGTCCGACTCTCCAAGATTCGCTCAATTACGTGCCTCGTAATCGATTCTCTGCTTGAGAATGCATCTTCCACCCCTCACCCCGCCCAAAGGATTTCTCGGCGATCCCATGGAGTTCATGCACCGAGCCATTACGGCAGCCCCTCGAGCCAGCCCGTCATCCACGAAGACGAGGTTCTTTTCGGGCTCGTCATAGAGCTTGATATTTCCGATATCTTCCAGGATCAAGTTGGGCTTGTTGCCGCTGATCCCTGCCCTTCCGGTTATCCCTATGGCGGTTTTTTCCGTGGCAAGGCCTTCTTCGATGGCCACCTCCACCAGTCGCCGGGTAGTATGGGCTGCTACTACATCTATTGCTCCGAAAAGAGTCTTTAGGCCCTTCTCCTGATAGATCTCTCTTCCGATCTGGGTGAGCTTGTTGAGTTCGCTCCCGTTCTCGCCAACGTCGCAGCCGATGAGCACAACGCCGATTTTCTGGGCTGCAGCTGCGTCGAGAGGTACGCTACCGTACCTCGTTCTGCCCACGGGAACCTTCTCGACACTTATGTGCTCGTCGATAATTGGGGCGTATTCTCTGGCGGTCTTATCTACCTTGATCTTCTTTCCCTCGAACAGGTCCAAAGTGGTTCCTGTTTCAGGATCGACGAGGCCCGTTCCTTGGATCAAAGCGTCGGGTATGGCACCTGCAAGGCCGCAGAAGTTGCCGATGGTGCTGGCGTAGGGAAGGTCAGAGCTGGTTATTCTGCCGTCTAGAGTCGTCCCGAAGTCGAGGCATAGGCAAGGGTTTCGAAAGTCTACGTCGGTCCACTTGCTTCCCTCTTTGATTCCAGCGGTTGCAAGCTCGCCTTCCATCTCGTTGGCCACGATCTCAACGCCGGTAGATCCTTGAGGTGGAAAGACCGAGGCTACAGGACCGTTGAAAACGATCTTCTCCATCAGGCTGTAAGGCTTGAACTTGTCGGGAATGTTCTGGATGGACATCGCAGGGGTCATGAGCCTTGGCGGGACTCCCGCAATCAGGCAACCATCTGCCAAGGCCTGGATGAAGATTCCCACTTCGTCGGGGGATGTGAATCCAGCAACGACACCTGTAGAACGCACCACGAAGTTTAGGTCTTCATTTAGGTCGAGCCGAGCCTTGCGGTGACTTTCCAAAAGAGTGTCCTTCACAAGCTCAGACACCGCTTCTCTGGTAAGAGCTGTGCCGCAGAGGGTGTGAGCGAAGACCTCTTCACCGGGTTTTGGCTTCCGGACGTCTCTGGTCATCTTGACAGTCTTGTTCACGATTAGGGTCTGGCCCTTCTCCATGTGGGTGGCAGTGAGAATGGACTTGGTTGTGCTATTCCCCACCTCTACCGAGGCCACAATGTAGTAGGGCTTTCGTTTCAGTTCCAATATGTCAATGGGAGGACTTTCCGCGATCCTGGGCTTGGGTTTGGATCTGAAGAGACGACTGGTGAAGCTCATGGTTTTCGGGACGGACTTTCAAAGCATAAACTCTTCGGCCCTGAACTGGCAGACACCCACAAATCGAAAGTTTGATCTTCTCCGCGCATCGAGATCTGGCTCGTGTATTCGGTAGTGGTAGTGGGCGCAGGGCCCGCAGGGAGCACTGCGGCCCGTTTTCTGTCCGAAATGGGGCACGATGTACTTCTGGTTGATCGAAAGGAAGTCGTCGGCGAGCCACGGCAATGTGCAGAGGGGCTCTTTAGGGATTGTTTTTCGGAATTTTCCATGGAGAGAGGAGATTTCACCACGGGGATCGCCCGATATCTCGAGATCGTCTTTCCCAATGGAACCAGCTACCGCGTCAAAGATGATGTCTGCATGTTGGATCGGCCCAGGTTCGATCGGCATCTTCTCATGCTTGCAGAGCGATCCGGCGCCGAGCTGATGTTGGGCCAAAAGGTCAGAAACGTAGACACTAAGGGAGGAGTGGTCCATCTCGCGGATGGCGATACCATCAAGGCTGAAGCGATAGTTGGCGCGGACGGCCCTGCCTCTAACGTTGCGAGGTCCATAGGATTGAAAAATGAGCTCATTCCTGGAGCTCAGGTGGAGATGACTTGGCCCGAGGACGACGCCATCTACGCTTATCTCGATAAGGATATCAGCCCCTATTCATCCTGGATATTTCCCAAGGGCGACAAAGGCACGGCCAACGTGGGCTGTTTCGGAACGCCTTCTCAACTGCAACGTTTCATCGCCAAATACGATGTCCGAGGCGAAGTTCTGAAGAGAAACGGGGGGGCGATACCTTTGGGGCTTGCCCCGAAGCTCCAACAGGACCGTGCAGTTCTCATAGGAGATGCAGGCGGACTTACAAATCCTTTCACAGGCGGTGGACTCTATCCTGCAGCCCGGTCGGCGCGTATAGCTGCCAAAGCCATCGACGCTTTCCTGAAAGGGGGTGCGCTCGACTACGACCCCAAGGTCCGAAAGGACTTGATCGCATCTCGTGTCCACCTGAAGGCGAGAGATCTTCTGGCGAGGCTCACAAATGAAGAATTAAACCAGCTGGGAAAAGCCATGGATGGGCTGGTATTTCCTGGAGTCAAGTTCAGCTCCAGTCCGTGGCTCATCGGGCGGGTTCTTCGCCATCCTGGCATAATCAAGATGGAGTACCGGCCGCTGCTAGATGTATTGTTCAGGTACTGTATTGCAGGAAAGGTCTGGTAAACTACCCCCCTCTAAAGCGGGGGGGCTTTCTGTAGCCCTGGAACTTTTTCTGCCTCGGTTAAGCAGAACAATCCCTGGCCACCGGGCTGGTTTACAACAGCCCCAAGATCAGCAATGTTCTTTGCACCGTTGAAGTCTGCATCCCCACTCCATCCACACGACGGACACGAAAACTCTTTTCCTTTTCTCTCTCCAACATGATGGCACTGGTGGCACGTCTTGCTGGTGTACGCAGGCTCTACCAGAATCACCGGAACACCAGCTGCGAGCGCTTTGTATTCTACAAACTCCCTCAGTTGGTAGAACGCCCACGTATGGAGCGATTTTATTCGACGGTTAGAAGTCTGTCTGATCCCGGACAAGTCTTCCAACGCTATTGCAGACTTTGTCTCTTTGGCTCTCTGAACCATATTTTTGCTGATCACATGGTTAACCCATTTCTGAAACCGATGTTCCTTTCCCGACAGCCGTTTCAGAAGCTCTCGACACCTTCGCCGAGAACTTCGCGTGCCCTTCGAAGCTTTCCTTTGGAGATCGGCTCGCAGTTGGGCGTAATGGTTTCTCACTATCTTAACTTCTGATCCTGAGTACGTATCTCCTTCCGACGTTACCGCAAGATCTGTTATACCCAAATCAACTCCTATCACCCCGGACGCATTCATCCCACGACTAAAGTCGTGAGCATCTGGCTAGCGGTCGTCGTGAAAGAACGTTCCACTTTCCTGATCGGCGTTTTTAGGGATCCTCAGGATCGTCTCTTTCTAGCATCACTCTGCAACAGTCTCTTATGCGATGAAATATCGCATCATGGTCTTCAGTCAGCAATGCTCGCGACCACAACCTGATCTCACGCTGCATCTCATCATCGAGCTCTGAGTAGACCGCGGGCCGTCCCCAATGTTGGCTTACGCGCATGATGTTGACCAATATGCCCAAGCCCGAGTCGGCGAGATAGCACTCTCTACCATCATCTTCGACGGTGCGTATGGAACCTTGGAAACTCGCTTCAGGCTGCGAAAGTTCGCTTTCGAAATTGTCTTGATTCATGATATCCGGTCCGAATAATTAATGCTTAATTAGGATTGCGTTCCAGTGGCTATCAGAACAATGACAAAAATGAAAAAGAGGATGTCAGACGTATCCCTCGTTAGCGAAGGATGTCAGACGTATCCTATGTTATAGTCGATCGGTGTGGACCGCCTCAAACACCGCTCGCCATGTTGGGCCCCTTCCTCAATCAGCTTTTTGAGGAGAGTGGGGTAGGCGGCACCCACAAGATCCTGGACTGGCCTACCTCCACAGAAATACTTGAAAGTGGGCGTGGCCATCACTCCGTACCTCTCCGATACGTAGGAGTTTTCCATTATGTTTATCCTGACGAATTTGACCTTGCCCCTGAACTCGACGGCGTATTGTTCGAAGTAGGGCATCATCATCTGACAGTGAGGACATGTGGATGAGTGAAACATGACCAGAGTGGGCATCTCAGACCTCTCCACAATATCTTCCCAGTTGCGGTCGTTGGCATCTATCACCTCGCTCATACCATCACCAAGAGATTCTAATGTGGTGATCATACGATTTATCTTTTGCTGCGTTTTCGTCTTCGGAGCAGCGCCGAACAACTTATTAATATAAAATATTCTTAATGTTGGATGGGGCGATTAGTTTATCAATATAAACAAAATCGATCAGAACGATGATTGGCGATGTAGAATGGAATCAGATGTGGAAGGACGCAATCGGAGGGTCTTCATGGGGGTGTCTCCACGGAGACGGCACCGAGTTTTGGAACAAGAGGACCAAGCAGCTCGAAGATCAGAGAAAGATGAACGAAGATGCCTCCATGAAGATCATATCGAAAATGGACCTGGATTCAAAGAGCACTGTGATGGACATAGGGGCCGGAACCGGGGCTCTTGCAATACCCCTCGCAAAGTTGGTAAGGCACGTAACCGCCGTGGACCCCTCATCATCCATGATTTCATATCTCGAGAGAAATGCCAGAGAAGAGAACCTCAAAAACATAACCTGCGTAAAGAAAACCTGGGAAGACGTCATACCTCGCGAGGACGTAGCAGAGCACGACGTATTGGTCGCCTCCCACTCGCTCTTGATGAGAGACATGAAGGGTGCTCTCGAGAAGATGGACCTGCTTGCGAGAAAAACTGTATATCTCATCACTTCGGCGAGAAGGGACGTTGGACATTACAACCAACTCTGGAAGATGTTATACGACAAGGAATATTGCCCAGGTCCTGGCTATGTCTACCTGTACAACATCCTCTACGAGATGGGGATATACGCCAACGTTGAGATATCTGAGCTTGTATACAACCAACCCTTCTCCAGCCAGGAAGATGCCATGAACCTCTGGATCGAAAACCTCGGGGCATCATCGCCAGAGGCAGAGGAGATCGTTAGGGGTTACATGTTAGAGAGGCTCGTCGAGGAAGATGGATATTTCCTCCTCAAAGACAATGTGAAATGGGCGGTCATCTGGTGGGGGCGAGAGTGATGTGTCCCTTCCAAACTTCGCAAGGCGTTTTTGAGATGAGGGAGAGCTGAATACAAGACGAAAACCAAATACCATGCTTTGCTGAGATTTTATGAGTTTGTGGTCGAGAAAACGCTTTCATATGGATGATATTTTCACGAGAAAGTCAGGTGCCATATGTTGTCCGACATTTCGCGATGTGGGCCATATGGTTTAATGTACCATCGGAATCTATGTCGTGGGTGTCAGTCATTGAAGAAAATCCGGGAAAACGAGTACATAACGCCCATTTTTGTGATGTCGCCCATTCGGTTGCATGTTGGTGATTTTCAATGATTTGCGGACACGACCAGAATATCCGTGAAAACACTTAATCTGGAGCAAGTATGTTGGCTTTGTCGGATTAGGTGGTTGCGACCTACCGGCCACTACCTAAATCAAGGGTGTCTGCCGAGTGCATACAGTCTGATTGGATAGTGATAAAAAAACGTCTCGTTATCTGAGTGGCAACATAGGCTCAAAGGTTACCGATTTAGCGATCGAATCTAAAATGCGACAAAGTCGAGATATATCGCGAACCAAAAGTCATAACAAAGGAAAACGAACTATATGTAGCAGAATGCCGTGCTGATGGCCGTGAGGATTACATAGACGATGCATGAAGCAGACAAAGAGCCATTATATTAAAATCACCATAGGTTGGAGGAGATTCATGAAACGCTTAAGGGTTGGGGGATTGCTTTGTCTTATCCTGATAGTTGTGGCAGCAGTCCTGCCAATAGGGGGGCTTGCACAGACACTTTCTGATGGTGAACCGGCTATCGGGGAGGCACCAGCAGAAGGTGAAACTGCAGAAGATGCCGATGAAGGTGAAACTGCAGAAGATGCCGATGAAGGCGAAACTGCAGAAGATGCCGATGAAGGCGAAACTGCAGAAGATGCCGATGAAGGCGAAACTGCAGAAGATGCCGATGAAGGCGAAACTGCAGAAGATGCCGATGAAGGCGAAACTGCAGAAGATGCTGATGAAGGCGAAACTGCAGAAGATGCTGATGAAGGCGAAACTGCAGAAGATGCCGATGACGGCGAAGCCGCTGAAGATGCTGATGAAGGCGAAACTGCAGAAGATGCCGATGACGGCGAAGCCGCTGAAGATGTTGCCCCTGAAGAACCCGTTTTAGAAGGGGAAGCTCCGATGGATGAGGCACCCATTGAAGAGGCGCCTATGGAAGAGGCACCCATTGAAGAGGCGCCTATGGAAGAGGCACCAATAGAAGAGGCGCCTATGGAAGAGGCACCTTTGGAAGAAGCGCCTATGGAAGGTGCCGTCGACGCCCTCAATGAGACCGCGCCTGAAGAGGACGTAGAGGAAACTGAAGAAGACGGAGATGAAGAGGATTCTGAAGACGAAGAAGACGTCGAGCTGAAGACCACTGGTGACCGAATCTGGGACGAAAGAAGGTCTGCACTTGACTACACCTGGACCCCACAGACGTTCTCAGGCTTCTTCTACGACCTGGATGATGATGTCGGGACTGAAAACCTCACAGTTCGTCTGAAAGAGGGTGACAGATCCATCGACGAGGAGGAACTCGTTTACGAGACCAGGGCTCAGGATATAAATTTCGAGTTTGAGCAATGGGATAGTTATCAGGTCATAGGCTTCATGGCCGAGAAGTTCTTCGCAGGTTACGTGGGCACTAACGAAGATGTGGTCGACAGCGAAATCAGCCTTCTCGACGAGGAAGAGCTAAGAGAAGTGCTCATAGACAGCGACGAAGAGTACACGGTGACCACAGGATCCGTCTTGCCCTTGGAAGAGGGCTATGAGATTCGCATCAAAGAGATCGACTTGGACGGAAACAAGGTCTGGCTCTCGCTCGCACAAGATGATGAAGAGGTCGACAGCAAGGTCATAACTCCCGGTGACGTCGGCGATTCTACTTACACGTACGAGATCGACCTGAGCGGTGAAGACCTGCCCTTGGTAATGGCTCACGTGTCAAACGTCTTTGCCGGTGCTGAGACCAGTCTGGTGACCATGGACGGCCTGTTCCAGATATCAGACAGCCACACCCCTGTAGAAGACGGTGACAAGTATGGCGAGATGGAGATCTCCTCGATAGCTGGAGACAAAATCGAGATGACAAACGAGAAATCCATCACTCTGAGGAAGGGAAAGTCCATATCCATCATGGGCGATGTCAAGTTCCTGGTTGCAGATGACAATACGATCAGGTTCGCACCCTTCGTGGAGAAGATCGGCAGCTATGAGATCCGGGGAACTGTCGTAGATCCAGACGAGTATGATGAATTCGAGTGGACCGTCTACAATTTCGAGGGTTTCTACTACGACATCGACGAGGATGTGGGCACAGAAACGCTCGAAGCCAAGTTCACCGGAGACAAAATAGACGACGGGGACCTGATCTACAAGACGAAACCGAACAACGTGGACTTTGAGTACTCCCGATGGGGTAGCTATGAAGTCATCGGGTTCCTGGCTGATAAGTACTTCGCAGGATATACCGACGATACGGACTTCACAGACGAGTTCAGCGTTATAGCCGAAGAAGAGCTCAGAAAGGTCCTCGTGGACGACGACGAGGAGTACACTGTCCGGAGCGGTTCCACCTTCCCCTTGAAAGAAGGCTACGAGCTCAGGATCAAGGAAGTGGACCTTGACGGTAACAAAGTGTTCTTGGGTCTCACCAAAGACGGTGACGAGGTGGAAAGCAAGGTTGTAGAGCCTGGAAGCTCGGTAAGAGAATCAACCTTCTCCTACGATGAGGAGATCGGAAGCGAGGATGTTCCTATCATCTCAGTTCACGTCCAGAGCGTCTTCCACGGCCGTGAGG
>Ga0272443_10001633_pt1 | contig 31673 bp, 27 predicted proteins | sample SSMAcet12_FD_193581 | JGI IMG/M metagenome (GOLD analysis project Ga0272443, IMG submission 193581) | Marine sediment archaeal communities from Little Sippewissett salt marsh, Falmouth, MA, United States - SSM-Acet-12 | ecosystem: Environmental > Aquatic > Marine > Wetlands > Sediment ... | reverse complement strand
ATCCTGACCTACAAATAAACTACAATCGAGCATTTTGTCAGGAGCTTTGTCGCTTCGCGACAAAGCCTTCGCCCTTCGGGCTTCGGACGAGGTTACGGACCTACAAGAATAACCGTTCATAAAAACAATGCTCCTTTCATATATCCCGGTCAGCCCGCATTTACCACCAAACCACTACAAGATCGAAAAAAAGGGTTTGTTGAACGGCAATGATTTATGGAAAAACAGGCGTGAAAAAAGGGGGCGATTAACCTGCATTTACCATCAAAGTTGTAGTGATTGGGGATTTTGGGAACGGGCAGATCCTTCGAAGCTCAGGAGGCCAGTGGACATCTGCCGCGCACGGAATCCGCTTAACGCGGATTGCCAGGACCCGCCTCGAATGTCTATTGCTGATCTCAGGTAGGTCAAATCTCTCCGAGATTTGACGTCAAGCCTCGGAGAGGCTTGACCTACAATGATTATCCCACCCCCCCGATGAGATCGGGATCTTCGACAAGGGGTGGGGCACAAAATAAAAAACCTCGCGATTGGGCGGGGTACCAAAATGTGGCAGGTCACAACGATCCGTAAAAGGCGGATCGTCAGGACCTGCCACAACATTGAGGTCATATATATGGGGCGGGAAGATGGTGAGGAGGTCGAATATAGGAATAAAGATTGTCGAAACCTCGTTCGCTTCGCTCACGATTTTCGATCCATGAATGGATCGAAAACAGGGGTTTCAACCTACCCCAAATACCGGAGTATGACTGTCGGCGAATAGACAGTAAAGCCGGCAATCACCTGCGTGCCGTTATCAGCCATTCATTATCGTGCAATCGCCGTCTTCGGACAATCCTGAAGCCGGCCGCTTTTACATTTTTCTCGGCCTCCTTTGCGGTTGTCAGCCAGGTTTTTTGCGACCTTAACTGCCACATCAGTCTCGTAAACGGCTCGGTTAAATCATCCGAGGAGAAACTGTCCGTCAAAATCAGCAAACCACCTTCGGGGAGGGCATTATATGTTCTTTTAAGAATCTCCGGAATATGACCGCCGCTGTCGCAAAACATGATGACATCATAACCGCCGGGTATCTTTATATTCATATCGCCGACCATTGTCTTGATCCGTTTCGTCAGCTTGTTTTCGCGGATAAGTCCTTTTGCAGCCCGGCAGACTGTGGCCATATCGAGTATGGTCGCTTTAAGATTCGGGAACCTGCGCACCAGCGCCATCGACATCACCCCCGAGCCGCCGCCGACATCGAGTAAATTACGGTACTTAGCGAGATCGACAAGTCGGGCAAGCGCTTTGGCGGACGGCTGATGATAATGATAAAGCATATGGGTAAATCCCCTGGCCCATTTGTAATCATTTTTCATTTTGTCAAGATAGTAATCCCTCTTGATTCCCATTATCGACTCGTAATCCCGGCCGGTGGTGAGCATCTCCTCCAGCACCGAGAAGGCCCGGTATTCCTCCACACATTCATCGGAATAGATCTCGGTCCAGTATATCGATCTATCGCGGACGAAATATTTATCGGCCAGAGCCGAGTTGCGGTAGCGATCACCCTTTTTGACAAGCAGCCCCATCCCCAGCAGGGCGGCCAGAAACGGCTCCCTTCGAAAGCCCCTGATGCCGACCATCCGCCCGATTTCGGCCGAGGTCATTTCTTTGCCGTAAAGTTTGCGAAACAGCCGGAGCCGTTCCGCCGCGACCACACAGCGCGAGGCCATAAAGGCTGTCTGCAGGTCGATTTTGGCCAGCGCTTTTTGGGGGAGTTTGTCGAGCGTCAGATATTTCATGCTGATGACTCCGTTTTTTGAATGATGGTGAATTTATATAAAAATATAGAATCCTGAAATATTTGACCAGTATAAAACGGTCGGGGATGGGCGAATTGTGTGAATCTCGAACCGGTTGCCGTCAAGTTGTTTACCCACCCGATGGGTGGGGTACCGGGGTGAAGTGGTTGCCGTTAAGTTATTATGAAGATGGCAGGAGTCCCCGCGAAACACGGGATCTTCGACCGGAGACTCCTTCCCTACTTGAATAAGGGAAATAAGTACATAAAAAATACGCCATCAGGGATTCGAACAGGCGTAGCCTGTCTCCATACCTGTCGATGTGTTAAATTAAATATCAAATTATATGATGGAAAACTACAGCGATCCGGCAGGAGTCCGGAGACTCCTTCCCTACTTGAACAAGGGAATTAAGTACAAAAAAAATACGCCATCAGGGATTCGAACCCCGGACCCGCTGATTAAGAGTCAGCTGCTCTACCAACTGAGCTAATGGCGCATTGTGACCCGGTCGCCCTTATTTAACAATACCGACGCCGGGTATAAATAATTTTTTGGTGAGGGTGGATGGGATCGAACCATCGACCCTCTGCTTAAAAGGCAGATGCTCTACCACTGAGCTACACCCCCACACCAAATTTTAACAGGCCTGTAAAATATATAACCTATTTATTATGTCAACCGGTTTTTCGCCTATTTCCGGCTATTTCCGGTTATTTTCAGCTAATTTCAGCTGTTTTTACTGCACCTGTAAAAGATCAACGTCGAAAACCAGTGTGGCGTTGGGCGGAATCACACCGCCGGCACCGCGTTCGCCATAGGCCAGCTCGGAGGGGATAATCAGACGGCGTTTGCCGCCCTCTTTCATCGTCATGACGCCCTCATCCCAGCCCTTGATGACACGGCCGACGCCGATCTGGAACGAGAACGGCTGTCCGCGATCGACCGAGCTGTCGAATTTTTTGCCGTCGGTGAGCCAGCCGGTGTAATGCACCTGAACCATCTGGCCGCTGGCCGGGGATTTGCCTTCACCAACTTTGATGTCGATATACTTCAGGCCCGATTCGGTGGTGACGGTGTCGCCGGGAACATCGGCATAACCTGTCGACGGGGCCGGTGCTTCTGTCTGGGTTTCGGTCGCTGTTTGTTCAGTCACTTCCGTGTCCTTCGCAGCTTCGGTATCGGTTTTGTCGCCGGCACAGGCAACCATACCGATAATAAACAAGACAGACATTAGTAAAGCCAAAAACCTCATAAAAACTCCTGTAATAAAATTAAGTATGACGGGTATATATAATAAATGGAGCCGCTTTTGTCCAGTCCGGGGGGAAATAAAAAAAACCGGATGCCGTCAAGCGGCACCCGGTTTGTATTTCTGTTTATCACAAAGGCTTATCAGCCTTCAGTTTCAAAAAGAACCCTCTCGAACTCATCGACCAGATCGGAGAATATCCCGATTGTGTAATCGAACGGTTCGGTGGTGGTCATATCGATTCCGGCCCGTTTGAGGATTTCGATCGGGTAGGCGGAGGTTCCGGTGGCGATAAAATCGATATAAGCTTTCTGCGCGCCGGGATCGCCGTCGAGAATCTTTTTCGAGAGCATCTGCGAGGCGGCATAACTGGTGGCGTACTGGTAAACATAATACATGCGGTAGAAATGGCCGATTCTGAGACATCCCAGATCGCGTCCCTCGGGGATGAAATAATCCGGTCCGTAGTATTTCTGGTAGATATCGCGGTATATCGCGCGCATCGATTCGGCTGTCAGGGCGCCGCCGTTTTCGACCACTTCATGAATTTTGAATTCGAATTCGGAGAAGAAAACCTGTGTATAGAAAGTGCCGATAATCTGGTTGATATAGTAGTTCAGCATGTACAGTTTTTCTTCACGGGTTTTAGCGCGGTCGTACATGTATTTGATCATCAGGGCTTCGTTGCATGTCGAGGCGACCTCGGCACAGAAAAGCGAGTGTCCGGAATAGGTGATCGGTTCGTTTCGATTTGTATAGTATGAATGCATGGCGTGGCCCATCTCGTGCGCCAGGGTGAAGACATTATCGAGCCTGCCGGAGTAATTCAACAGGACGACCGGATGGACCGAGTAGGTTCCCCAGCTATATGCGCCGCTGCCCTTGCCCTGTGTCTCATAGACATCAACCCACCGGGAGTCGAGGCCCATTTTGAAATTTTTGAGATATTCATCGCCAAGCGGATGCAGCGCCTCGAGGCACAGATTTTTGGCGTCTTCGTATTCGTAATCGGTCTTGACATTTTCCACCAGCGGCACGGACATATCGAAGCCGAAAAGGGTGTCGAGTTCGAGCGCTTTTTTACGAATGGTGGTGTATTTGTGAAGCGGCGCCAGGTTTTCGTTGACGGCTTTGATCAGGTTGTGGAAAACCGATGTCGGGATGTCGTTGCCATAGAGCGAGTTTTCGAGACAGCTGTTATATCCGCGGGCCCTGGTGAAAAAGACATCTTTGTTGACCGATGCGGCCAGGGTTGCGCCGAGGGTGTTTACGTAGGGGAGATAAGCTTCATTGTACACACGGCTGGCTTCGCGCCGCACTTCGCGGTTTTTGGATTCCAGCAGTTTACCGTAGCGGCCGCGGGTCAATTCGATTTCGTTGCCGTCATCGTCCTTGACCATACCATAGGTGATATCGGCATCATCCATCATCCGGAAGATACTTCCCGCTCCCGACGACATCGGGCCGGCCAGGGCCAGAAGTTCCTCTTCTTTTTCGGAGAGAATGTGGGCCTTGCGGCGAAGGAGATCGGAGAGATAGAAATCATAAACGGCAAGCTGTTTATTGCTTTCGATGTATGACTTCAGTGTTTCATCCGGAATGCTCAGTATTTCGGGTTCGATATATGAGGTCATCTGACCGAGACGGGAATAAAGCATCCGAACGCGGGTGCTCATTTCCTGGTATTTGCTGACCCGGTTATCTTCGTCGAGTTTGAGGTTGGCATAAACATAGAGCCGGTGCGTGAGACTTCCCAGCGAGTCATTCATCATCAGGCATTCAGCCAGGGTTTCGGCGGAACTGCCAAGATTGCCTTTGTATTTTTCCATTATCGAATACTGTGCTTCGGTACTCTTGAGAGCCTCTTCCCAGGCTTCATCAGAGGGATAGAAATCGGCCAGATCCCATTTGTACTGATCGTCGATCTGGTCCCTGGTCGGAGCCCCGTTAACTTCGGCCACCGCTGTCCCGACCACAGCCAGTAACATGATTGAGGTGAGGATGAGGATTGAGTGGATTTTTTTACTGAAGGTCATTAAAGCCTCCCCATAAAAAGGTTAATACTACTTGTTGCCGCACATAATGAGTCCTAATATGATTAATTTACGGGAAATATCAAGGCCGGGTTGCGAGAATATGGGCTAAATTTGCCCGCTTCGGGCGGTTTCAGGCGACAATTTCATACTCATAAGCGGCGTCTATTTTTGAACGGTCATTTAAAAATCGTCTGATATACTGGCCGCAGTTGCTTCCGATGCGGTTTTCTTCGAGTTCACCGACACTCACGATAACATCGAAACCGAATTTACGAAGTTTCTCGATCATGTTGTCGGTCAGTTTCTTATTGCGATCATTCAGCGAATTGTTAATGCCGTTTTGCTGGGCGCTGAGGGTGGGATTGATCGGGGTGGTTTTTATCAGGAATAAATCGGGATCGAAGATATCGGCGATTTTATCGGGCGAGACGGGGCAGTTTTCGGCGAGGGCGAAGTTGAGAGTTAATTTGCGGTCGCCGGGCCGGAAATATTTTTCGCCGTAACGCGCCATATCTTCCAATGACCATTTCGGGACAGGCATGATTTTATCCCTGATTTTATCATCTGTCGAGTGAACCGAGAATTGAAACTGAAAATGGCCGTTTCCATAGGCGTTGTTTTTTATTTCGATCAGGCGGTCGAAGAAACAGGATGCTTTGGCGGGTGCGACAGTCGACAGACACGGCATCAGCCCATCGGCGCCGTATCGCTCCGGAAGCATATCGAGGACGGTCAGGACATTTTCGTTGAGCGACGGTTCACCCATGCGGGCAAACTGGATCTTGAATTTGCCGGCCGGGATATGCCTGTCTGGATAGCGTTTCAGCACCGGGTAGTCTATCTGCGCGAGTATATCCTCGGTCGATATTTTCCCTTTATACCAGCCGCCGGCGTCACACATGGCGCAACCGACCGGGCAACCGTACATGGTCGAGACAATCAGGACCCATTTCTCTTCGCGTGGAAAGGGCGGTTGCAGGGACTCGACGAATTCGACATATTTTTTCGGGGCCGTTTCGGCCATATACACCACCGCTAAATTATCACATCCCGACTGTCCAATTATGCGCATATTACTCTCTTTCGTTCATAAATTGAAATATTTGCATCGCCGCCCGAAGCCCATCCCCCACCGCAATACCGACCTGCCGATAAATACCGTTGGCGACATCGCCCGCGAAATAAAGTCTCCCGTTTTCGATAAGCATAGCTTTGGAGTCGATTACGGTTCGATCGATGAAATCGTCCCGCGGGATTCTTCCCACCGCCGCGACTATATGATCGACTCTGATCGAATCAGCTTTGCCGTCCGCAGTGATAGTCACTTTCATCGAAGTGTCGCCGGTTGCGCTAATACCGTCGACCGAAACGTTTTCCATGTATGATATACGTTTCGATTCGGAGGCGAGTTTTGTGAGTAACGGTAAAGCATGATTGTTGTCATGTCGATTCAGGATGATGATATCATTCTGTCGGCTTAGATTGAGGGCATAATCGAAAGCGACATCACCGGCGCCGATGATCGCGATACGGTTATTTTGTATCTCGAGAATCGGATGGATCTCATAATGAGTTTTATTTTTCAATATATCGGGAAGATTTTCGAGTATATCGAGTTTTTCGGGCCGGGTGCCGGCGGCGATAATGACCGTTTCGGTTTCGTATTCGGCATCATCGGTGATTATTTTAAAAGAATCGTTGTCATGATCGAAAGAAAGATTTTTCACATGATTGAACAGAGGGGTAATACCGGAATGATTGAGTTGCTTTTGTATTATCGAAGCCAGCTCGATACCTGAGATGCCCCCGGGAAAACCGGGATAGTTTTCGACTTTCCAGGCATTGCGCACCAGACCGCCGACTTCATCCGACTCGAAGAGCAGGGTGTCGATACCGTACCGTTTCAATTGCATGGCGGCGGCTGTGCCGGCCGGGCCGGCGCCGATTACGGCGATTTTTTCCCGGCTCATGTTCGATTATCCAGTTGCGCGATGATTTCCGATGTCAGCACAGGGACGGCGAAACCGTGGCTCAGATTCAGCAGGGTGGCCATGTGGAATTCTTCGCTGTATGAGGCGGTGCCGTCGACAGTGAAGAAAACCTCGAATCCGCGCATGAACGCCGAGCGCGCGGTGGTTTCGCAACAGAGATGGCTCAGGACGCCGGTGATAATTAGCTGGGTGACACCTTTATTTTTCAGCCATTGTTCAAGATCGGTATCGAGGAAGGCGTCGTATTGCTCTTTGGTGACGATTTTCGCGTCGGCGCATTTGAGGTCATCGGTAATTTCGGAGAGCGGGCTGTCGATGGTGATCAGATCGCCCCACCATTGGTTCATGCGTCGGGAGCCCTGATCGGTATTGAGATGCCGGGTATGGACCAGCGGGATGTTCATATCGAGACAGAGATTTTGCAGGCGTAATATTTTTTCTGTAATGGCCGGGCCGGCCTCGACAAAGGCATGCGATTGTCTATCGAGAAAATATTTTTGCATATCGACAATCATCAGGGCGATTTCATCCCGTTTTATCGTCATGTTATGCCGGTTGCGCATACCGCCGACGGCTTCGAGATATTTTTTCGCCGCCTTGTCTATGTTCTTTTTAGTGTAAATATATCAGTCCTTTGCTGGAATGAACCCGGGTCAATAATATGCGAATATATGGAAAATTGCGGTGAAATATCAAGAATTATTCGATCATGAGTTTGGGGCAGTGGCGGCAACAGCTTTGTATCTCCCCTGTCACGAATGAATCTCGGAATTTCTTGTATTCGGGTTTTCGCCAGATCGAGGCGATTGAGTTATCGCGGATGTTGCCGAATGTCAGCCGCTTATATGTTTCGCCATCGGCCATGATGATCGCCTTATCGCTTCTCACCGGCATATTGGTGAAAACGCAGGGTGAGATTTCGCCGTCGGATGAGACAAACATCGAGTGGTTGACATTTTCGGTGCAGATCGACCGCCGGTGACCGGGAGAGACTAATCCGTAGTGGATTTTGACGCCGTGTTTCGAGGCGCGTTCGGAGATATCATCGAGAATACCGGCGAGATGGTTGTATTCGTCTTGATCTTTGGGGATCAGCGTTTCGTTTTTCAGCTCGTCATTGGGGACAAAATCGAGGGTGCTGATGACAACCTGATCGACACCGAGATTTTCGACCAGACCGGGCAGTTTTTGCAGTTCATCCAGCCCGGAGCGGAGAAGCAGGTAGGCGATATGAATCGCCGGTTTGTCGCGGCCGGTTTTTGCTTTATGTTCGTTGAGTTGGCGTATGGTGTCGAGGATGCGGTCGAGTTTTGTGCCTTGGCGGTGGCGGTCGTTATCGGGACCGGTTCCTGCGAGGGAGAAAGCGACCAGATCGATACCGCTTGCGATCAGTTGTTCGATTTTGCCGGGGTTGAGAAGTGAACCGTTGGTTGAGGTGCCGACATCGCAACCCGCTTTTTTGGCAATCGCCACCATATCGAAAAAGCGCGGGTTGAGAAACGGTTCGCCCCACCCCTGCAGATAGACAAGTTTTGTTTTTTGGAAAGCGGGGATCAGTCGTTTGTATGTTTCGATGGACATCAGGCGTTCTTCCCAGTTATCTTTGTAGATGGTGTGGGGGCAGTAGAGACATTCGGCGTTGCAGAACGAGCTGACCTCGACCTGAATCCAGCCGAAGACGGGCAGTCGGAAGAATTGTATGAAATCGAGCGGGTGCATGGTGGTAATATAGGGGAAAAAACGTGTGGGGCAAGGGGTGAACTTGCGTAGATTGCGGGCGGATGGTTGGAGAGCAACATGGTTGCTATAAGAGATGAAGACAAGCTAAAGCTTGGAATACGAACCAAATAAATGTGTCAGGTCACAATCCCGACTATGCGGGATCAGGACCTGACACAACATTAGAAGGGCGACCGCCGGGTGTCGGGTGTCCTTCGAAGCTCAGGATTTTGGACCCTTCCTTCGTCAGGATTCTGACGGTGACCCGACACCACAAGAAATTATTTTAGGAGAATCATCTTTTTCGAGAGTGTGTAGTTGTCGGTTTTCAATTGATAAAAGTATACGCCCGATGACTTGATACTGCCCCTGTCATCCCGGCCATCCCAGTTCGTCTGATATGTGCCGGCGGGCATAACGCCATCAACCAGAGTGGTTACTTTTCGCCCCAGAATATCATAAATTGACAATTCGGCCGCTACGCGATATGAAAGAGTAAAACTGATTATGGTTGAAGAATTAAACGGATTGGGATAGTTGTATTCCAGCTTAAATTTCTCCGGCAATATAAGGCTGTCGGTGTTTTCAACATCAACGACCAGTCCGCTGTCACCGGAAAAAACAAATACATCATAGGGTGACCCTGCGGCCCAGTTCCTGCACGTGAACAGTATGTCATCAAGTCCATCATTATTAACATCTCCAGCGGACGACAAAACCCAGCCAATATCAGTCAAAAAATAGTCAGGAAGGTCGTTTGAGGTTATCTCTTCATCGCGATGGATGTCCATATGGGGGCCCCCAAGAAACAAAACCACTCGCCCATAATAAGAGTCTGATCCACCCACGCCAATATCATTATAAGAATCCCCATTTATGTCACCTACATTGGACATGGAGCTACAGTTTGCATCAAGATGGAAATCATAAATAGTATCAACCATCGGTCCGCAATTATATATGAAGGGCCTGTAATCGAATATAACACCCAGAGCATCATAACCATCCCCATTGATATCACCAAGATTGAAAACCTTTCGAGCGAAATATTCTTTATCGAGTGATTCGAAGCCCAATGGATGCGCAATTATATAGTCCGGCTCATCTGATAAATCAGGACCAAGAAATATATAGACATAGCCAAGCGTATCCAAATCGGCAATGAGACCCAAAAATATATCCTTAATACTGTCGCCATTGAAGTCTACAATTCCCCCACTAGATACGGAATGAGAGTAAAAATCAACCGAAAATCTCCAATCTGGGTTTTTATCACTAATAAATGGATCCAGGTAAAGAAATACATTAGAAGATCCAGTCGATGGATTGTTGCCATATACCATTAAATCACCCGATCCATTATTATTTAGATCGCCTCCAGCCATTAGCCAAAACACATTCAGACTATCGGGCATAATTATTGAATCCAATAGCAGGTATTCGTTGCCACCGTTAATTCCCTTGTGCAAATATGTTGTATTGGGACCACCAATCACAATGTCCGAAATACTGTCGCCATCATAATCTAAAAAGTCACCAACCGTCTCCGATCCCTGGAGGAAATAGTCAGGAAGGTTGTCAATAGGATTTCCACCAAGAAATATATATGTTCCCAGTGGGTTATGGGAGCTTACAGAGAAATCATCAAAATCATCATTATTTATGTCCCCCAATTTCTTAATGTTACTCCCAGCATGAGAATCTGCAGTATCGCCATGAAAATGAAATATCTGATGGGTGGAATCCATATTTAGGGGTTCAGCCAATGCTGTTTGCCACGCAAATGCTATTATCAGGGCGGCGGCAAATATGAAGTATTTGGATATCTTATGTCGCATTATATTATATATATTTATATTGACGAATGATGTAAAGAAAATACCTAATATATTAAAGAGAAAAACAGCGGGGGGGATATACTCGCATATTATTGGGGGTGTTGTTTTCGAAGAATCATCCCCAAGCAAGCCTGGGAGCGCCACCCTTGATTTGGGCGGATTGTTATTAGTGATCGGCGGTCGTCAGGACGACCGCCGGGTGTCGGGTGCCCTTCGAGGCTCAGGATCTCCGACGGTGACCCGACACCACAAGAAAATGAGGCTTTTTCCGTATTAGAATGGATTTCTCGATGCCGATATCTCGGGACATGATGCAAATAATAGAATAGGCAGGATCGCTGGCTCGCCTTACGGCTCACTGCGGATCCTACCCTACTATCTACTAAGGTGAAAGCAACGAGATTGCCACGTCGTTCAGGTTCGCCAATGGCGACCCTGAACTCCTCGCAATGACATTATTGACGCTTCAATAACGGTGAAAACACCCAGCCTGCTTATCTGTCTCTATCGCATGATGAGGTGGCCAAAAGTGGCGGCGTCGAATTCGACCGGGGTTTGCCAGTCGGCATCGCCCAGACGCGGTTGTTTGCGGCGGAAATTGACACGCATCTTTTTACCCTGCGCCATTTCCATCCCGAACTGACTCAGCGGCATTTTGATTTCGATGCTCCAGGAATCATCATGCTTTTTCGATTCGATTTCGTACTCGCCGTTCCATTCGAGAGAACCGCCGAGATAGCCCCACTCGTTGGTCCAGTACTGAACATCATAAACGACACCGGCCGGGTTGATATATATCTGGTAGAAAGTATCGAGCGCAAAATCGGGGGCTATAAAATAACCGATACAATCATCACCGTAAACCGGGCCGTCCTGTTTTTTGCCGTGCATGCTCATCGAGTCGATCATGCTCTCGGTGCATTTCGCGGCCAGATAGAGATTGTCGCTGTCATAGGCGAAAAAGAATTCGGCCGGTTCGGTTGCGGTTGCGCCGCCGTTGGGGCCGAAAAGCTGAGTTACACTGTTTTGCCAGCATTTTTCTTTCAGGTCACCGTCGATTTTGATTTTATTATCGGCCGGGTTGCACACCGCCAACCTGGCGGGGTACAGTTGTTTTTCGACCGGGACGGTTTTGCTTTCGGCGTAATTGAAGACGGCGCCGGCACTCGGCGCGGGAAAGAGATGCCCGTCGCACGACACCTCGAAAAAGACACTGTCCAGATCGCCCTCGGCAACGGTGACCGGCATCACCGGCGGTTCGACATGCCATCCGTCGGGGATGTTCCAGCGAATTGTATCCTCGAACGCGACCGGGCTTGAGCTGTTGTTGATCAGAAGTCCGACCCGTGCGTTCGAAACGGTCATATTTTCGCTTACAAGCGGCTGATCGATCATAACCAGGCCGCTTTTTTGGATCGGCCGGTAGGCCTTGCGGTCGGCGGCGGTGATATGATCCCAGGGTAGGACGGCGTCATTTTTTATCAGGGCGATATGGAAACCGTCGTCATCGACCGTGACCCACATAAAGTGATACAACAATCCGGTGGGCGCCACTCTCGTACCGCCGCCGGAACTTCCGACACCGGTATAGGCGACGTTGTCGTAGCGGCCGGTGAAATACTCATGGTAGTGGCCGGTGAAGACGTTAGTGACGCCGTATTTCGCAAAAATTTTATGGAGGGTGTCGGGTTTGTTTTCGGCGACGCCGTCATACCAGTACGGTATATGCATCATAACCATGATATGCCGGGCGTTTTGATTTTTCTCGAGATCATCGATGAGCCATTGTATCTGCTCGGATTGTTCGTCGATGAAACTCTCATATTCCCAGCGGCTGTTATCGAGCATGACAATATGGATACCCATAAGATCGACCGAGCTGTAGGCGGCGCCGTAGCGGCGGGCGTAAGCCCGTTCGGAGAGATCGTCCCATATATCGTGGTTACCGGCGGGTCCGTAAACGGGCATACCGAGCGACGCGACGAGCGAATCGTATTCGCGCCACATATTTTCAATAACGAGGCTGTCGCCGCCGCCCTCGATAATATCGCCGACATGGAGGACAAGATCGGGTTGCATCAGCTTGATTTGTTCGGCCACCCGTCCGAAAATTCCGGGAACCTCGCCACCTGTTCGGTCGCCGAGGATGGCGATTCTTATCGGATTATCGGCGGCCTGAACGGCGCCGCACATTAAAATGCCGGCGAAAAGTATGAAAGTCGAAATCCAATAAATGGAAAAACGGGGTAAAGCCGTTAAGTTACGCATGATTCTCTCCCTTAATTTGGATTAAAGAAATTAAGCCGATTATTTTCATGATAGAGCGGCCTTTTTTTATAAATTGGGAATTTGTAAAATAAGATTTGAACAACTGATGTCAATCATAAAAACGGCAAAAATAAAAACTTCACAAAAGGATATAGAATGTCTATAAAAAAGCCGTTTTTTTTATGAAAATCCCGCAAAGTCTCTTGACATTACGGCTGCTATAAACTAATATTTTGGAGTTTGTTAAATCTTTCACAAACTGGTGAATTCTATTTTTTTAGCAAGGAGTTGAAATGAACCAGTATCTTGAATCAGTAATGGCCAATGTTAAGGCCAAAAATCCGGCTGAGCCGGAATTTCTTCAAGCGGCAGAGGAAGTTCTGGAGTCTCTCGGCCCGGTTCTGGAAAAGCACCCCGAATATGTGGAGGCGAAAATCGTCGAGCGCATTGTCGAACCTGAACGTGTTATCATGTTCCGTGTCCCCTGGGTCGATGATGCCGGTAAGGTTCAGGTTAACCGCGGTTTTCGCGTCGAGTTCAACAGCGCGATCGGTCCGTATAAAGGCGGGCTGCGTTTTCATCCAAGTGTCAACCTGGGAATTTTGAAGTTTCTCGGTTTCGAGCAGGTTTTCAAAAATGCCCTGACAACGCTTCCCATGGGCGGCGGCAAGGGTGGATCCGATTTTGATCCCAAGGGTAAATCCGACAATGAAGTGATGCGTTTCTGCCAGAGCTTCATGACCGAGTTGTACCGTCATATCGGTCCGAACACGGATGTTCCCGCCGGTGATATCGGCGTCGGCGGCCGTGAGATCGGTTTCCTGTTCGGTCAGTACAAACGTATCAAGGACGCTTTCGAAGGCGTTTTGACCGGCAAGGGTATTAACTGGGGCGGCAGCCTGATTCGTCCGGAAGCGACCGGTTACGGCACGGTATATTTTGCCGAGGAGTCGCTTAAGACGAAGGGTGATTCGTTCCAGGGCAAAAAAGTTTCTGTTTCCGGTTCCGGAAATGTGGCCCAGTTTGCCACCGAAAAAATAATCGAGCTGGGCGGTAAGGTGGTTACGCTGTCCGACTCGAGCGGTTTCATTGTCGATGATGACGGCATTGACAAGGAGAAGCTTGACTTCGTGTTCGAGCTTAAGAATGTCCGGCGCGGCCGTATCAAAGAATACGCCGAACATTTCCCGTCGGCCAAGTATCATGAGGGACTTGGTGTCTGGAATGTTCCGGTCGATGTGGCTCTTCCCTGCGCCACGCAGAACGAGCTGGACGGCAAAGATGCCGAAACGCTTCTGAACAACGGCTGTATTTGTGTCGCCGAGGGCGCCAATATGCCGAGCACCCCGGATGCGGTCGAAATTTTTGTGAAGAAGAAGATTCTCTATGGTCCGGGCAAGGCGGCCAACGCCGGCGGTGTTGCCGTCTCGGGTCTGGAGATGTCGCAGAACAGTTATCGTCTTTCGTGGACACGCGAAGAGGTGGATAGCCGTCTTCACAACATCATGATTTCGATTCACAAGGCGTGCAAAGAGACATCCGAGACATACGGTGATCCGGGCAATTATGTCATGGGCGCCAATATTGCCGGTTTTGTCAAAGTGGCCGACTCGATGCTCGATCAGGGCGTTGTTTAAGCGCGTAACGTCTTAATATTTGACGAGATGGCGGGATATTCCGATATGTCCCCCATCTCTTTTATGTTGGACGCCTCCAATTGACTCCCCTTCCTGTTTTCGTATAATTATGAGCGACGGGGAATCGAGGTATATCATACTATGGCCAAACCAAATATTGATCTGAAAGATTATGAATCCGGCTTCGCCCGGTTCGATTCTTTAATGCAGTATAAAGTTAAGGACATACTGCTGGTTTCGAGCCTGTATGATTCTTTTATTCTCGAGGAAGACGGTCATATCGCGCAGTTGATTTTCAACGAATATATCGAGTTGAATTTATCGTTCGCGCCGCAGATCAAGCGGGTTTCCAGCGGCGAGGCGGCATTGAAGCTTCTGAAGCAGCGTAAATTCGACCTGGTCATTGTTTTCCGCAAGCTGGGCGATATCGACACTGTTTCGTTTGGCAAACAGGCCAAAAAAATTATCCCGCTTATTCCGGTGGTACTGCTGGCATTTCACCCTCGGGAACTGGGTGTGACCGAGGATCCCGAGTTCAACCGGGTGATCGACAAGGCTTTTCTCTGGAGCGGCGAGGCCAATATTCTTCTGGCGATTGCCAAATATATCGAGGATAAGATAAACGTCGATTTCGACACCCGGCTGGTGGGTGTCCGGGTGATAATTCTAATCGAGGATTCTATAAAGTTTTATTCGGCTTATCTCCCCCTGCTCTATTCGATTATTATGCGGCAGACGCAGGCGCTTATGTCGGACGGGCTGAATCTTTCGCACCGCCTGTTGCGGATGAAGGCGCGCCCGAAGATACTTCTGGCCGACTCATTCGAGGAGGCCTGGGAGTTATCGCAGAAGTACAAGAAATTTCTGCTGGGTATAATCTCGGATATTAAATTTTCAAAAGGCGACAAAATTGACAAACAGGCCGGTTTGAAACTGACAAAAAAGGTCAAGAAACTGCTTCCTGATTTGCCGGTTTTATTGCAATCATCGAATATGAAATATGCCGGCGACGCCGGTGAGTTGAATGTCGCTTTTCTGCATAAAAACACCCCGGCTCTTCTGACCGAATTGCGGACGTTTATCAAGCATAATTTCGGTTTTGGCGAGTTTATATTTCGGCTCCCCGACGGATCGGATGTGGCGCGCGCGTATGATTTCCATTCCATGGAAAAATGCCTTGTCGATGTCCCGGCGGAGTCGCTTATTTTTCACGCCAACCGGAACCATTTTTCCAACTGGCTGATGGCGCGAACCGAGTTCGATCTGGCCGACCGCTTGAGGCCGCGAAAAGTCTCGGAGTTCAAGGATACCGAAGAGGTTCGCAATTATCTTATCAGCACATTCAGAAGCTTCCGTCACGAAAAACAACTCGGTATTGTCAGCGATTTTTCCCGCCGTCAGTTCGACACCCAGTCCGATTTTGTACGTATCGGAGAGGGTTCGCTGGGGGGTAAGGGGCGCGGGCTGGCCTTTATCAACAGGCTTCTGCGGCGGTACAACGTATATGATTGTTTCGACGGGGTCAGGATAAATGTACCGCCTTCGGCCATACTGGGGACATCGATATTCGATGCCTTTCTGGAGCAAAATAACCTGCTCGAATTCGCCTTGGGGGAACACAGTGACGAAGAGATAGCCGATGCCTTCAGAAAGGCGCCGCTTCCCGAAGACACCCGGGCCGATCTCGGCTCATATCTCGATGTAATAAAATATCCGATTGCGGTGCGGTCGTCGTCGCTTCTCGAGGACTCGCATTATCAGCCGTTTGCGGGCATATTCGATACGCATATGCTTCCCAACAGCCACACCAACAAGCAGGTGCGGCTGGACCGGCTGGAGCTGGCGATCAAGTTGATTTTTGCTTCGATATTTTTCCGCAAATCGAAAAAATATATCGAGACGACCGGAAACCGTGTCGAGGAAGAAAAAATGGCCGTCATAATTCAGAAAGTGGTCGGCCGTAAAAGAAACGACAGTTTCTACCCGGTGATATCCGGGATCGCCCGGTCGTATAATTTTTACCCGATCGGCAATATCAAACCGAATGAGGGGGTTTGTTATGCCGCCTTGGGTCTGGGCAAGACCATTGTCGAGGGCGGCAACTGTCTTTATTTTTCACCGCTTAGCCCGCAGAATCTCCCCCAGTTTTCATCGGCCAAAGATTTTCTGAATAATTCGCAGCTTGACTTTTTCGCCATCGACATGACCAAACCGGATGTCGCGCCGATACCGGGCGCCGAGGCCGGACTGATCAGGCACCCGGTGGATCGGGCGATGACCGACGGCAGTTTGCGCTATGTCGGTTCGACATACTCGCCCGACAATGACCGGGTGACCGAAGGTGTCAACCGTCCGGGTATCAAGCTGGTGACATTTGCGCCGATACTTAAATCGAAAATTTTCCCGCTCGATGAAATTGTCAGGTTTTTGCTGCAGCTGGGATCATCGGGGATGAATATCCCGGTGGAGATCGAATTCGCCGCCGAGTTGAGCCGCGATCCGAACAAGCCTCATAATTTCGGTTTTTTGCAGATCAGGCCGATGGCGACCGAGATGGTGCTGGAGGGTGTGACGCTTGATAAATTCGACAATGATGAAATCATTTGCAAAAGCAACCAGGCGCTCAGCAACGGGCGCATCAACACGATCAAAGATATTATCTATGTCAACCCGGACAATTTCGACCGGGCCGATATGCCCGCGATGGCGGCGCAGGTGGGTATGTTCAACGACCGTTTCAAGGCGGAAAAAAGGCCGTATATGCTTATCGGGCCGGGCCGCTGGGGGACGGCCGACCGGTGGCTGGGTATTCCGACGTCGTGGGACCAGATTTCATCGGCCCAGATCATAATTGAGGCGGCGTATGGCGATTTTTCGGTGACGCCGTCGTTCGGCACCCATTTTTTCCAGAATCTTATCGCTTTCCAGATCGGCTATCTGACGGTCAACAAGAGCGACGATCATAATTTTATCAACTGGGACTGGATCAAATCGCGGAAAGTGGCCGACGAAACCGAACATATTCGGCATATTCGTCTAAGGCGGCCGGTCGAGGCGTTGATAGACGGCCATGACGGCCGCGCGGTGATATTGAAGCCGAAGAGGTAGTCCCAAAAGCCTCGAAATTCAATATTTTTCGGAATTATCTTCCAAAAGAAAATTAATAATTCGTAAAAAAGTATAATACAGAAACCTTGCGAATTTTTCCCTGTCTTATTATGTTGACGAACAATCTTAAACCAAATCCATAACTCTCATAGGAGGAGACAATGCTGAAAAGACTGACTGCAGTTATTTTTCTGCTGTTTGTATTCGCTTTCAGCGCCGCCGCTCAGGACGCCGGTAAGGTCGAGGATATCCTCAAGGAAATCGACCCGTGGGTTCTGACCGATACGGCCAAAATTATGGCATATATAGACAGCACCAACGCCGTTACCACCGAGATGATTCAAAGTTCCGAATTCTGGGAACCGACTGTGCGCGATTTATCGTTCCTGCTGGGTATCGATCTTATCACCAGCCCGCAGATCGACAACACCGGGCGGCTCTATTTCACGATGCGCCTGACCGGTGAAAACACGGCCCTTTTCTACTCGGATAAACCGGGCGGCTGGCCGGTGCAATTGACGCCCAACAACTGGAACGAGGAAGGTATCAGTATCAGCTCGTTCACGGTGCATCCCTCGGGAGATTTTATCATCGTCGATACATATGTTCACGGTGACGAGTGGCATGACCTGTGGTATTTCGGCCGCGACGGCCAGTTCAGACCGCTGCTGGTCAGCCGGACATTGAGTTATTACGGACCGATATGGGACGAGGACGATCCGGGTCATTTTTATGTCGTGACCTATGACCGCCAGAATTTCCAGATCGCCGATTATAATCTTGAAACCGGTGTGCTCGACACGCTTTACACCGAACCGGGTGTTTTTTTTCCGACCGATTATTATAAGGGCAAAATGCCGATTATCCGGCAGTATTCCGGGTTCGAGCAGCAACTTGGCATCTATGACCTGGCCACAAATGCGATTACGATTATTTCCGATACGGCCATGTTCGAAGAGGCCACTTATACCAAAGACGGAAAAATTCTCACCCGCACATCGCTCAAATCAAAAGATGATGAATTTTTGAAACTCTGCCTGGTCGATCCGGCCAAGCCTGATGATTACAAAGTTATTTATGATCCGAAAAAGGAAATCGAGGGCGCCGGTCTCGACAGGAAAAAGGACCTTGTTTTTGCCCGGCTGAACACCGACGGTTATTCGGAACTGGCCTGTTTCGATCTTACCGGTAAGGCGATCCCGATGCCGAAAACCGAGATCGGAATTATCAGCAGTGTGAGCAGTAACGATTCGGGCGATGTCGTTTTCGATTTTTCGGCGCCGACTGTTCCGCCGACCGCTTATATGTTCAAGATGGGCGAGAACAAGCTTCATCAGATCGGGCATGTTTCGACTTTCGGTTTCGATTTTTCGCATGTCAAGGTCAAATTGATTCATTATAAGTCCGAGGACGGCACCGAGATACCGGCTTTCGTGTATATTCCGGAAAATGCCAAGCAGGATGGTTCCAACCCGGCTATTATCGATTATCACGGCGGACCGGCCGGACAGAGCCGCCCCTGGTTCCAGCGCAATATGGCTTTTGCGCTGAGTAAAGGCTTCATTTTCATGCGCCCGAATGTTCGCGGCTCGACCGGTTATGGTCCGGCTTACGAGCTGGCCGACAACATGGAAGGTCGTTTCGCGGCGCTTAAAGACGCCGAGGGCGCGATCGATTATCTTATCAATGAGGGCTGGTCGAAGCCGGAAAAAATCGCCATTTGGGGCGCCTCATACGGCGGATACACGGTCAACTGGCTGGGGACGCAGTGTCCCGATAAAATGGCCTGCATCGTTTCCGAGGTCGGTGTGGCCGAGCCGGATCACACCACCAAGCATTCGCATCCGGCATTTATGCCGTACTGGGAAAAAGAGTACGGCCCGATCGGCGGAGAGCTTAACCGCAAGCTGGCACCGATGTTTTATGCCGAAGCTATGACGGCTCCGATTCTTGTCACCGGCGGATTCAACGATCCCCGCGTGCCGCCGTCGGATCCGCGTCGTTTCGCCTATGTGCTCAACAAGCTGGGCAAAAAGGTTTGGTATTTCGAGGAGTACAAAGCGGGTCATGGCGCATCGACCAAGTCGCAGATTATTCGTGATCTGGCGACCAATTATGTTTTCACGATGATGCACCTGATGAAGTAGATATTCTGAGAATAAATGGAATAAAGGCGGGTCTGAATAATAATGGCCCGCCTTTTTTATGAATGTCACTCATGTCACAACATTTCAACGCCATAATGGATTGCTCTCATATTATTTTCCAATTATTAATGCTCCCGCCGCAAATAGAAAAGTCCTGGTTTTTATGGCCGGGATGGTCTGGTCGATAGTCGGGCTGGCGCTTATGACAGCCACGGCCGGGTATTGTAATTATATCATGGCTGTCGGGGGACCGCTGGTGGGCCTGGGAATATTATTTTGTCTTTGCGCGGCTAAAAAATTGCGCAACAACAAAATAACATCTTGTCCACACTTTATCCACATGAACATATCACGGATTTTTGCATAAAAAAGGCGGGATTGGCTTAAAAATGTCAATCCCGCCGATTTTCATTAACGGATGTTATTCGATCTCTTCGTTGCCATTCACCAGAATTGCGGTATCCAGCACCCAGACTATGTATTTATAGTCGTTCCATTCGAGCATCTGCACAAAGCCGAGTCTATGAGCGAGGCTGTAGAACTCTAAATCGGCGAAAACCACGGTATTGATGGTGGTGTCGGTCACAAGCGGATCTACGGTAACCGTATCGATAAGCGTATCGACCCGCATGGTATCTCCTTTGCAGCACTGCGCGACATAGTTGTAACAAACATGGGATATCGAATCATTATAGGTGAATCGACCATCGATGGATGTCACCATAACGGAATCGGATTCGGTGTCTTCATCGATGTGGGCGCAATACGTATCTCCCAGATGTGCCGGATATTTGAATATATTCTCGCAGTTATCCGGATTTAGCTCGGCATCGCACCCGGTCATAAAGACACCGCCCTCCTCGCGGTATGTGATCCATCGATAGTGCAGATGTGTTCCCGATCTTTTGAAATCCATCAGGTACCATACTTCACCGTTGACTATGGAGCTGTCGGTGATGTAGTACATCACGGTATCGACAAAAAATGTCGCACCGTAATAGGTGGTTTGTGTACCGCTCCAGATATTCCCGACGGCCAGCGGCATTATCGGTCCATCGGCAATGAGCAGTTCCGAATTGGTACCGGTGTCATCGTCGCTGCAACCGATAAGCAGCAGTAAAAACATGGCGGAAATAATGAGGATAATCCTAAACATTTTAACCTCCCACAGTTATTTATTCTATTGTTGAAACTTGTTGAGTATCTCTATGATATACTGAGCCCGATAAAATATATTCAAAATAATTATTATTGTCAAGAGGGGAATGGAGATTATGGAGGGGATGAAATATGTTGGGCGGCAGAGTGTCGGGGGGGTATTGGAGATCCATAATATTCCATCATGGGAGAAAAATATTATTCAATACATTATTGTATATTATAACAATATTGACAGTCGCCCACCCGGGCACGTGATCGGCGGGTCTTCAGACCCGCTGCATCTTTTTATTAACATAATGCCTATCAGTTCGATAACCAATATTTGGCGGATGAATATGGATAATCAATCGCGTTTTCTACCATACCGGCCTTTACGGGATTATCATGTAAATATTTCAGCTTGGTGTAGAATACTGTCTCTGAAATAATAGTCACTTCATCGAATCCTTCCTGCCAAAATCTAAACGAATCCGCGATCATAAATTTATCCACATCTAAATTTGTATTGTCAATCAGGGCATTTTTAAAGCGATAAGAATAATACTTCTTAATGTCTCTGATAACAGCCGAGATTGATTCGTTCGTAAGTACGTCAAGCAGGATGTGGACATGGGTCGGCATTATCACATAGCCATAAACTCTTATTCTGTTTTTCGTTTTATAGAATTCGAAGATGGATAAGAGTTCATCTGCGCAGATAGTATTGTTGAATACCGGAATGTGTTTTGACACTGTGAAAGTCACGAAATGAATTTTGCTGTCCGATTTTATTCTGATGCGTTTTGGCATATTATAAGCAACGTTTTTTTCAACCCACCAATTATGCTAAATTGTGGATTTCATTCCATCTATTAATTACTTTTAAAAGCTATTTACCAACAGATATTATAAAATATAAGATAACATCATCCTTGTCAAGAAGACAGCAGGTCTTATTTTAGACCCGCCTATCACGTGTATCTTCGCCAAGAATGCAGCGGGTCTGAAGACCCGCCGATCACGTGTTTTTGTACTAATCACGTGTGTTTGTACTGATCACATGTGTGGGTGCCGTCCACGGGAAATGATGATTAGAAAAGATGGATAGCGATCAGAGGTAATATGCTGATAAGGAATGATGCACATTAGAATATATCTTGTCAGGAAAGCGGTGAGGCTAAGAAAAGATACGCAGATCACCATAAAAAAAGCCCCGCCTGTCGGTGGGGCTCAATAATCTAAACCAAAACCTGCTATTACAGAGTCGATAGATACGCGCCGAGGATAATCGAATTGACGACGTTTTTGACCGGGTCGGCGGTGAAAGTCGAGACAATCGGAACGGCGCCGCCATAGATGATACCGGCCGCCTCGGCCCCGGCATACATAATCATCGCCTTGTACATACCGTTGGCGGTTTCCATGCTCGGCCCGACAAAAATATCGGTGTCGCCGGCCACTTTGGAATCGACAATACCTTTCGAGCGGGCGACCTCGGCGCTGATCGCCACATCGAACGACAACGGCCCGTCGATGAGCACTTCCTTGATCTGTCCGCGGTCGGACATTTTGGCAATCGCGGCCTCTTCCATAGTTACCGGCACCGCCGGATAAACAGCCTCGACCGCCGCCAGAAGGGCGGCGCGCGGGGTTTCGATACCGAGCTTTCCGGCCAGTGAAGCGGCATTGCGGGCGACCGCAATTTTGACATTGGCATCCGATACGGCATTGACCGCGCCGTCGGTGATAAACATCAGTTTATGGTATTTCGGGGTTTGAATCAGGCCGATATGCGAGAGGGTCGTACCCCGGCCGACAAAGCCGGTCCGCGGCTCGAGGAGCAACTCGACCAGCTCACGGGTGGCGATGTCGCCCTTGAGAAGAAACCTGATCTCGCCCGCTTCGACATCGGCGAAAGCCTTGAGCAGGGCGTTTTCGGGATCGGTAACATCGACAATTTCGAGATTGTCGATATCCAGATTTTTTACGGCGGCCGCTTTTTTTATCTCGGCCATCGGGCCGTACAGCACCGTTTTGGCATATCCGCCGGCGGCGGCCTGGATGGCGGCCTCGAGATATTTACCGCTTTCGGGATAGATGACACCCATAGCGGGCGCCTCTCCCCCGCTGATTTTTTCGCGGGTGGTCGCGGCCAGTTCGTCAAATGATTTGATCATCGCCCACCTCCCGAGATCCCGGCTGTTTTATAGTATTCCGAAACGAGACAGGCGATCGAGACCGACGATTTTTTGTTTTTGATGGTGTCGGTACGCGACACCAGGCTGACCGGGACCTTGGCGCCGACAATGACGCCGGAGAATATGGTCTCGGCGAAATTGATCAGCGCTTTGGCGATAATGTTGCATTCTTCAATGGTGCCGGTCAGGTATATATCGGCATCGCCCGCGACCGGGTGGTCGATTTTCTTGAGAGCGGCGATATCTTTCGAGGTAGCGGCATCGAATGTCAGCGGGCCGTGCACCAGGACATCGGGCAGGTTCAACTGCGCCGCGCGCCGTAAAAACTCGTTGCATGCTTCGGACGCCGGGATGCTTTCATATTCGTGATCGACCGCCCCGGAGTGGGCCACTTTGACCGGTTTGATTCCCAATGCGCGAGCGACGAGAACGGCGTTTTCCATAATCTGGAGTTTCTGTTCGGTATCCGGTTTGACAACCATACCGCCGTCGGTAAGTTGTATCAATTTGTGGTATCCGGGTATATCCAGCACGGCCGTATGCGAGAGGGTATTCCGGGTGCGGAGATCGAAATCGCGCGAGAGAACCGTTTTCAGCAGGGCCGAGGTGGACACGAAGCCTTTCATGACGACATCGGCGGCGCCGTCGGCGGCCATTTTGACCGCCCCGTAAGCGGCCTTATTGACATCACTTTCGTGCTCGATATTGAATTTCGATATATCGCATCCGCCCTCGTCGGCGGCGGCGATAATTTTCTCGCGGTCACCGAAAAGAGTGGCATCGAGAATACCGTCGTCACTGGCCGAGACGAGTGCGACGAGGACGGCGGGATCGGCGGCGGATGCGGCGGCGACCATTTTTTTGCCGCTTCCGGCGGCCAGTTTTCGGGCCGCTTCGATAATTTGATCGGCGGATATTACAGGACCGGTACCGGTCGATATAGTCATGACAGACCTCCCAAAACCTGTTTGGGTTTGCAGTTAATATTCTTTGGGGATTTCCTCACCCGCGAGAACCCTGACGGCTCCGGCCGCCAGCGCCTCCATCTCGAACTCACCGGGGATAACGGTAATTTTACCCATAAAGCCGATGTAGTCTTTGAGGGTGTCGACTAATTTGGCCGATTTGGCCATCCCGCCGGTAAGAACGATGGAATCGAAATCTCCCTTGAGCACAGTTGCCGCGGCGCCGATCTCTTTGGCGATCTGATAGGCCATAGCGCCGAAATAAAGGGCGGCCTTCTCATCGCCGTCGTCGATCATTTTTTCCACCCGGCGCAGATCCGACTCGCCGAGATACGCTTTGAGGCCGGACTCGCGCGACAGTTTATTGATAAGCTCTTTTTTGCTGTATTGACCGGAGTAGGCCATCGACACCAGCGCCCCGATCGGGAGCGCCCCCGCTCTTTCGGTGGAAAACGGCCCCATACCGAGAAGGGCGTCGTTGACATCGACAATTTTTCCTCCGGCCACCGAGGCGACCGATATACCGCCGCCCATGTGAACGACGACAAAATTGACAGTCTCGAGACTTTTGCCCATATCGGCGGCGACGCGCCGCGACACTTCTTTAATATTCAGGGCATGGGAGCGGCAGACACGGTCGATTTCGGGCACCCCGGAGATCCTGGCCAGAGCGCTGAAATTATCGACCGTTATCGGGTCGACGATTATCGCCGGGGCATTGTATCGTTTGCCGAGATGCCGGGCGATAATGGCGCCCAGATTGCCGGCATGGTTGGACCAGTGCATGGTGCGCAGTTCATCGAGCATTTTCTCGTTTATCCGGTAGGCGCCGCCCTCGAGCGGTCGCATCCGCGCGCCGCGGCCGGCCACGGCGACAACTTTCATCTGATCGATATTTTGCTCATTCAGCCAATCGTCAATATTTTCCATCCGTAAATCGAACTGGTCGGCGACATTATCGAAAGCGGCCAGTTGGTCCGAGGGATGCGAGACGGCATCCTCGGCGATTTTTTCCTTGCTGTTGAAAAGAGCCATCTTGGTCGAGGTTGACCCCGGATTTATGACAATTATAATTTCCTGCATTTTATTTCTCTAATCAATAATCTTTCGGGACGGCTTTACCGTCCATAACTCTCAGAACACCGGCATTGAGTGCTTCCATCTCGAATTCGCCCGCCACGACGGTCACATTGCCGAGATATGACACATAATCGGTCAGCATCCTGACCAGCCGTTTCGAGTTGGCCATACCTCCGGTAAAAATAATGCTTTCGAAATCGCCCTTAAGAACCGCGGCGCACATACCGATTTCCTTTGCAATCTGGTAAATCATGGCGCCGTAGTACAGCTCGGCCTTTTCGTCGCCGTTGTCGATCATTTTTTCGACCTCGCGCAGATCGGCGACACCGAGATAACCCTTGAGACCGGACTCGACCGACAATCTTCGAACCAGTTCGGCCTCGGTGTATTTTCCCGAATAACACAGGTCGATGAGCGCACCGATTGGCAGGGCGCCGGCCCGTTCGGGCGAAAACGGCCCCATCCCGAGCAGGCCGTCATTGACATCGATTATCAATCCCTTTTCGACCGCCGCGACCGAAATTCCGCCGCCCATGTGGGCGGCGACAAAATTGATCTGATCGGAATTTTTTCCCATTTTTTCCGCTTCGCGCCGGCAGACTTCTTTGATATTCAGGGCATGTGCTCGCGACCTTCTTTTTATTTCGGGAAGGCCCGAAACGCGGGCGAAATCGGTAAAATTATCGATTGTCACCGGCTCGACAATGAAAGCGGGCACGTTGTATCTTTTGCCGAGATGATCGGCGATCAGACCGCCGAGGTTGGAGGCATGGTTGGAGTAATGGGCGGTTCTCAGGTCGTCGATGAGCTTGTCGTTTATACTGTAAACGCCTTCTTCGAGGGGGCACAACGGGGCGCCCCGGCCGGCGATGGCAATGACATTCTGTTTGTCGATTTCGACTTCTTCGAGCCATCGGTCGATCTGTGTCATTCTCAGTTCGAATTGATCGGCCACATTGTCGAACGGCGCCAGCTCATCGCGGCTATGCCCGACTGTTTCCTCAGCTATTTCTTCACTGCCCCTGAACAAAGCCATCCGGGTTGAAGTCGACCCGGGATTAATGGCGATAATTATTCCCTCCATGCCGGGATTCCTCCGGTTTCTATGCCGTTGTTTTAACCGCCCCCTCGGCCAGTTTGCGTCCGCGGGCAAAAGCCTTGAGATTCAGATCGACGAATTTAGCCTTGACTCTGGATTTGAGAGCTTCTTCCCAGGCCGAGGTTTCGAATTCGAGCCGGGTCGAGACAACCCCCAGGAGAAGCGTGTTCACCAGCCGGGGATTACCCAGTTCGAGCGCTATTTTATCGGCATCCAGCGAAATTACATTTTTGAATTTCTTCTCGATTTCGGCCACCGGGTCGTCGGGATACGTAAATTTGCCGGTGGCGGTACTCGGCGGAACCAGCCGGGTTGTCGAGGTGGCCACGAGGCCGTCCTTATTCACCCAGTCGAGCGCCCTGAGCGCCTCGGATTGCTCGAACGAAATCAAAATATCGGCCTGTCCATAGGGAATAATCGGCGAGTGTACTTTCGGCCCAAATTTGACATGAGAACTGACGACACCGCCGCGTTGCGACATTCCATGAACCTCGGATTTTTTAACATCGAGACCGACACGAATGGCCACTTCGGAGAGAACTTCCGAAGCCAGCAGGACACCCTGTCCGCCGACGCCTACTATCAATACATTTGTTACCTTATCCATGATATCCTCACTTTGCCTTCACAGTTTCTTCAGCCAACACAATCGCTTCAGGCTGACAAACCTGAGCGCACAACGAGCATCCGGTGCAGAGATTGGGATCGATTACTGCTTTGGGATGTTTCCGTTTGGTCAGCTCTTTTGACGGCAAAATGGCCGGACAACCGATACGGAAACAGGCCGAACAGCCGTTACACAGTTCCAGATCAACGGTGTACGGTTTATCCATAACCCTTTTCGGCATCAGGACACAGGGCCGGTTGGTCAAAATAACCGACGGGCCGGGCCGTTTGACTTCCTCTTTGATGACCTTCACCATGTTCTTGTAATCATAGGCATCTACTCTCTGGATCGAATCCACACCGAGAGCCTTGCACAGCTCGAAGTAATCGACCTGTTTGGTTTCTTCGCCCATCAGCGTGTGACCGGTGGCGGGGTGCTCCTGACCGCCGGTCATGGCGGTAACGCGGTTATCCAGAATCATAATGGTCACATTACTTTTGTTGTAAACGGCATCGAGCAGACCGGTGATACCGGAGTGGAGGAAGGTCGAGTCGCCGATAACCGCCACGACACCCTTTTCATTTCCGCCCACTTTTTCCATACCGATGGCGCTTCCGATCGAGGCGCCCATGCATATACATGAATCAAGATAGCCCAGCGGCGGCACCACGCCCAGCGTGTAACAGCCGATATCGCCGGTAACGGCGACGCCGGTCTTTTTTAGGGCCATGAAGGCGCCGCGATGCGGGCATCCGGGGCAAAGCACCGGCGGGCGCGGGAAAAGCGTCTCCGGTTCGAATTCGTTGCCGTGGACCTCGTCGATCAACCCGGCTTCCTTGAGCCCGAGTGCGACTTTGTACGGTGAAAGCTCGCCGAGATGCGAGAAGTATTTTTTACCCTCGACTTTTATTCCGGCGGCGTTGATGATTTCTTCATAGTAAGGTTCGAGTTCTTCGACGACGATCACTTTTTTGTGAGCATCGACGAATTTCCTGATTTTCTCGATCGGCAGCGGAAAACCAAAACCGATTTTTATATAGTCGGCCTCGGGAAGATTGTCTTTGGCATATTGATAAGCTATGCCGCCGGTGATAATACCGATATCCGAACCGTTTTCTTCGACCTTGTTGAGGTCGGTGGTTTCGGAGAACTCTCTCATTTTTTCCAGACGTTCCCGGACGACCACATGCCGTTTGCGGGCATTGGCCGGAACCATGACGTATTTCGCCATATCGCGTTTGAAGCCGACTTCGGGGGGCGTCACCGGATCGGCTTCCTCGACAATACCCTTGGAATGAGAAATCCGGGTTGTCAGGCGAAGCATAACCGGGGTATCGAACTGCTCGGAAATTTCCATTCCCTTGATAAGAAAATCTTTGGCTTCCTGGCTGTCGGACGGTTCCAGGAACGGGATCTGGGCAAACTTGGCAAAAATGCGATTATCCTGTTCGTTTTGCGACGAGTGCATCTCGGGATCATCGGCGGAGACGACGACGAATCCGCCGCCGACGCCGGTGTAGGCGAAGGTCATCAGCGGATCGGCGGCCACATTGAGACCGACATGTTTCATGGTTACCAGCGTTCTGGCCCCGCCAAGCGAGGAGCCAATGCCGACTTCGAAGGCCACTTTTTCATTCGGTGACCACTCGGCATAGATCGAGGGAAACCAGTCGGCGATGGTTTCCAATATCTCAGTCGACGGTGTTCCGGGATAAGCCGCGGCCAGTTTAATACCGGCTTCGTAAGCTCCCCGGGCTACCGCCTCATTTCCGGAAAATAATTTCTTCATATTTTTTTCTCTATATTAAGTGACAGATTATTCATAATATAAATTATAATTAAAACGGGCCGAAATATCAACCGCCGGGTGTGAATTTATTCACAAAGGATTATTGGCCTGAACTCAATGTTCGGCGGCCTGTCGGCTGTATTGAGTCAACGCCTTCCGCGACGGCAGCCGGAGAGCGAAAATCATATCGATCAGGACAATCACCGCCCCGCCGATAAAAGTCGCCTGATGGCCGAAAAGACTCCAGACCACACCGCCAATGATGGGTATAACCACCGCCGTAATATGGTTAGCCGTCATCCCGAATGAAAGGCAGCTGGTGATATCCTCGCTGTCGGCGATTTTGCTCAAATATGATTTGAGCGCAATGGCCGACCCGAAAAGGACATTGTCGATCAGATACAAACCGATCAACAGCGGCAAATACTCGATAAAAGCATAACCGGTAAAGATAAAAACCAGCACCAGCGAGCTTCCGGCCATAATAAACCTCTCCCCCAGTTTGTCGCTGAGATTGCCCAGAAAACGGTTGGTGAAGATGGTTATCAGGTTGTTGGCCAGCATGACTATCGAAACCATCGATATACTCAAGCCATAGTCTTTGACCAGCAGAAAGATGGCGAAAGTGGTGAAAATATGCCGTCGGCAACCGCGTAAAAAATACAGCGTATAGAACAGCCAGTATTTTTTCTTGATGGTTACTTTGCGTTTCGCAGTCTTGCCCCGGTTGGCCGGCAGGGCCATAACAAAATAGATCCCGATCAATAAAACCAGTGTCCCCATAATATAATAGGTCTGCCGATAATCCAGAAAAAGCGTCAGAAAAAGAACCAGCCCCGCCCCGCCGAGACCGGCCAGCGACTCATAGGAGCGCAGTTTCCCCTGCGCCCGGCCCACCTCGCTGTTTTTTACCAGCAGCAGCAGTTGCGAAGTGTTGGTGGGCTCGAAATAATGAAAGCCGAATGATATTATCACGGTGGCCGCACCCAGCATGATAAGCGAGGGCGACATACCGCAGAAAATCAGTCCGAGACCGACCAGGATAATCGACAGCGAGGCGATTCTCGACTCGGTAAAATAAAGCGCCAGCGCCCCGGCGGCGAAGGCGAGAAGGCCCGGAATTTCACGGACCGCCTGGATGATCCCGACCTCAGTCGGGGAGGCGTCGAATACCTCAACGGCAAAATTATTAAAGAGAATCCGCCATGTGAAAAAACCGATCCAGATCGATACGCTGGATACGGTAATAGTGGTAACCGATATTTTCTTTATACCAAATGACATGATTTTGAGAAGATAAGCAATAGGAAGGTGATTTACCCGAAAAAAATGCGCTAAACCATGAATTATCGGCTACTTACTGAAATAAATGCCGGTTCGTTTCGGTTTTTTTTTGATTTTGTCGATAATATGGAGTGTAAAAGAGAATGTCGCCGGCTTTGCCGTAATAATAATATTAAACTGGCGGCTTTAATGTCTGAGCAGTATATTGGGCATTCTATTAAAAAACATGATAGGATAAATAATGGAATTTGACGACACTATTTTCAAGCCTTACGACATTCGTGGAATCGCCCCGGACCAGATAAATCCCGATATCGCTTATCATATCGGCAACGCCCTGGTCGCCTTTCTGAATCCGACCACTATTGCCGTCGGCCGCGGGACGGGTAAACAAACGGGAGAAATCTGTGATGCAGTTATAAGGGGAATAAACGATGCCGGCTCCGATATCACCGATCTGGGCGAAATCACACCCGATGCGCTGCATTATGTGGTCGGTAAATATGATCTGGATGGAGGCATAATGATCGCGCCCGGCCGCAGGGATGCCGATGAAATCGAGATAAAAATATGTCGTAAGCAGGCGATGCCGCTGTCAGGACGGGGTGATTTGGATCAGATCCGCGCCGCTCTCGATAACAACACGGTCAAAATATCACCAAATCGTGGAAATACGGCCCGCAAGAACATCCTGCCGGAATTTGTCGAACATTGTCTGGCCCGGATCGACAGGGACGCCGTAGAGCCGCTCAGGATGGTAATAGACACTCACGGTGGGGCGGCGGCCGGTGTAATTCCGTCCATTCTGGAAAAATTATCGGTCAAATTCGATTATGAACTGATAAACACGCCGATCGGCTCTGAAAATGGCACATTGATTTCGAAACTGGCTGAGAAATCTGCCGATTGCGGTATCGAATTCGATCCGGCCGGCGGCCGGATGGCCCTTTATGATTCTAAGGGGAGGCTTCTTCCCGGCGACATTTTGACCGCCTTGATAGCCGGTCATTTGCTCGACAAGAACCATGGCGAGACGGTTCTTTACAGCCTGATATGCTCCCGGGCGGTCCCGGAGCTGATTGAACAAAAGGGTGGTATCGCAGTAAAAACGAGGGTTGGTCCTTCATTGGTAAGACCGATGATGAAAAAACATAATGCCCTGTTCGGAGGTGAGCCGTCGGGATATTTCTATTATCGCGATCACTGGTTCGCCGATTCCGGCATAATAACTTTCCTGACCTGCCTCGAGATATTGAGCCGCAATGAAAAGCCATTGAATGAAATGATAACCGATCTGGATAAATACCATCGCTCCGGGGAGATCACCTTCAGAGTCAGTTCGGCGCGGGAGAAAATTGAGCTGGTGGCGAAAAAATACTCAACCGGCACTCAGGACAGGCTCGACGGATTGAGTGTCGATACCGGCGATTTCCGGTTTAATATACGTCTTTCCAACACCGAACCGGCGGTCCGGTTGAATGTCGAAGCGACCGGGAGAGAAATTCTTGATCGGGTGGTGAAGGAAATCAAGGATATCTGCAGTTCCTGAGGCCAATTCCTTAAATCTTCCCATATACCAAAAGCCCCCTCGCTGTTGCGGGGGGCTTTTGTGTATGTGGTGTTCCTGTTATAACGTCAGGTCGGGCGTTTGACGTTACTTCAGGAGAACCATTTTCTTCGTGGCTTTGTAGCTGCCGGCATCTGCTTTATAGAAATAGAGGCCGG